>Ga0134125_10000117_pt1 | contig 122039 bp, 113 predicted proteins | sample KB31751_FD_96464 | JGI IMG/M metagenome (GOLD analysis project Ga0134125, IMG submission 96464) | Terrestrial soil microbial communities with excess Nitrogen fertilizer from Kellogg Biological Station, Michigan, USA - KB3-175-1 | ecosystem: Environmental > Terrestrial > Soil > Unclassified ... | reverse complement strand
CCCGCTACCTGGTCAACGACGCCTGCGTGCTCTCCGGCAACAAGCCCAACGCCTACGCCTCCATCTTCCGCTTTGAGGGCCAGGCATCGATCTTCGGCACCAAGGAAGGCCCGTGCTACCGCTGCCTCTATCCGGAGCCGCCGCCGCCCGGCCTCGTCCCCTCCTGCGCGGAGGGCGGCGTGCTCGGCATCCTGCCCGGCCTGCTCGGCGTCATCCAGGCCACTGAGGTCATCAAGCTCATTCTCGGCATCGGCGACCCCCTCATCGGCCGCCTCCTGCTGGTCGATGCCCTGGGGATGAACTTCCGCCAGCTCAAGCTGCGCAAGAATCCCGACTGCCCGGTCTGCGGTACGCATCCCACACAGACTGAGCTGATCGATTACGACCAGTTCTGCGGCATCGAGAAGCCCAAGTCAGTCGGCCCGCTCGAGGTCGCTCGTGACAAGGCAGTCGCCGATGCTCCCGTCGTCGACGGCATCCCGCAGATCTCCGTCGAAGAGCTGAAGCGCAAGCGCGACGCCGGCGAGAACTTCTTCCTGCTCGACGTGCGCGAGCCGCACGAGGTGCCCATCGCCAATCTCGGCGCACCGCTGATCCCCGTCGGCGAGCTGGAGAAGCGCATCAGCGAAATTGCCTCGCACAAGAACGACGAAGTGATCCTGCACTGCCGCTCCGGCTCGCGCAGCCAGAAGGCCGCGCTGATCCTCAAGCAGCACGGCTTCACCAACGTCTCGAACCTCGCCGGCGGCACCCTCGCCTGGGCCGACCGCATCGACCCCACGATGCCGAAGTACTAAGGCAGCAAGCCGTGGATATAGCTGAGTTGAAAGCCCGGCTGGATCAGGCCGGCATAAACAAAAGAGCGTATTCGTTCGACGGTGACCTGCCGGACGAACGATACGTTCTTAGTCAGGAGCCGAACGAGATCTGGGAGGTTTATTACAGTGAGCGCGGCAATAAGAACGAGCTTCGTCTGTTCTTCTCGGAGTCTGACGCGTGCCAGTTCTTTCTGGATCTGTTGGTGAAAGACCCAACTACGAGGCGAAAGATCGGCTAGTCTACTTTATCGTCCGGCGTGAGGATCTGCAGGCAGAGCGGCCGCTCCAGCATGCAGTCCATCTTCGCCATCGCCGCGACTGCCTTCTCGATAGTCGAGGTCAGGCACGGCTCGGTGGTGACCACGAACGGCAGCCGGTGCTTGGGATGTCCCGGATGCTGCAGCAGGGAATCGATGTTCGCGCCGACTTTCGCCAGCGCGGTCGCGATGCCCGCCACGATGCCCGGACGGTCATCCACCACGAAGCGCAGATAGAACGGCGCCAGGAACTCGCCGGTCACCTCGCGCCGCTCCACCGGCAGCTCGACCGCGACCGACCGCTGCGCCACCGCAAGAATGTCCGAGACCACGGCCACTGCCGTGGGTTCCCCGCCCGCGCCGTGCCCGCTGAAGACCACGTCGCCGCCGAAGCGCCCACTCGTCACGACCATGTTCTGCGTGCCATGCGACCACGCAATCGGCGAAGTCAGCGGCACCAGCATCGGGGCGACGCGCGCCTGCACCGCCTTGCCGTTCAACTGCGCGCGCGAGACCTGCCGGATCGTGCACTTCAGCTCCTTCGCGTACGCGAAGTCGATCGCTTCTACCGCCGAAATCGACTGCGTCGAAACCTTGTCCGGATCGATCTCCGCATGCAGCGCCACGCGCGAGAGGATGCAGACCTTCGCGCGCGCGTCGTAGCCGTCCACATCGGCCGAAGGATTCGCCTCCGCATAGCCCAGCGCCTGCGCGTCCTTGAGCACCGCCGAATAGCTCGCGCCGGACTCCATCTTGCTGAGGATGTAGTTGCAGGTTCCGTTCACGATCCCGCTGATGCGGGTGATTGCATCGCCCGAAAGCCCCTGCAAGATCCCCGCGATCACCGGCACGCCTCCCGCCACAGCTGCGCCGTGCATCAGCTGCACGCCGTGTTTTGCCGCGAGCTGGTTGAGTTCTGTCCCGCGATATGCGATCAGCTGCTTGTTTGCCGTGGCGACTGATTTGCCCGCAGCAAACGCCTTGCGCAGCCAGTTCTCCGCCGGATCCAACCCGCCGACCAGCTCAACCACGATCTGCGCGTCGGAGTTGATGATCTCGTCGAAGTTCTCCGTCCAAATCACGTTCGACGGCACGTACTTGGCCTTGTCAGACTTTCGCTTGCGCTTCACGTCGCGGTTGTAGATGTGCGTCAGCTGCAGGCCGGGAAACTTCTGCTCACTGAGAACCTTCGCCACCGAGCTGCCCACTGTGCCGAAGCCCACAAGCGCAATCTTTACCGGAGCAGAACCGTTTGAAACCGCACTCGCAGTCTTGTTCGCCATCGTCTTCGCTGCTTTCTTCGTCGCCATAGGTCAGTATTCGATCTTATTCGGCGTTGCTCGCCACTTGTCAAAACTCTCCATCGCCTCTTCGCCCAGCAGTCTCGCCGTGGGAATCTTCCGCTGCGCAACGGGCTTCGCAATCTCCGCATAGAGGAACGAATCATCGAAGCCGATCGCTGTCGCATCCGCCGCGGTATTGCCGTAGAAGATCGCGTCGCACCGCGACCAGTAGAGCGCGGCCAGGCACATCGGGCACGGCTCGCAGCTGGTGTAGACCGTGCAGCCGCGTAGCTGGAAACTGCTCAGCGCCTTGCACGCCGCGCGGATCGCCGTCACCTCGGCATGCGCCGTCGGATCATTCATCGCAGTCACCTGATTCACGCCGGTTGCAACGATCTCGCCAGCGCGCTCGATCACGCAGCCAAAGGGCCCGCCGCCACGGGAGACATTCTTTGTAGCCAGCGCAATCGCCCGCCGCATAAAATCCGGATTTGCCTTGGTCGTGCTGATTATGGCCTCTCGAACCCGAAATGACCGCTCCATCTACAGTTATACGCACGGCCCGGTCGAAGATAATAGCCAGCATGGCACCGGCATGTACATCCGAACGGCACGCCTTTGTCTCCGAGCGCGTCGTCACGCCTGAAGGCACACGCCGCGCCGCGCTCCTGGTGGAAGATGGCGTGATCCGTGCAATCTGCGCGCCGCAGGAATTGCCTGCCGATGTGCCTGTGACTGACTTCGCTTCCCGCGCCATTCTTCCCGGCCTGGTCGATTCGCACGTCCACATCAACGAGCCGGGCCGAACCGAATGGGAGGGCTTTGCCACTGGCACGCGTGCCGCGGCCGCCGGCGGCTATACGCTGCTGGTCGACATGCCGCTGAACTGCCTGCCCGAGACGACCACCGTTGCTGCGCTGGACGCCAAACGCGCTGCGGCGTCTTCCGGCGGTCCGAACGGAACCAATCAATGCCTCATCGATTGGGCCGCTTGGGGCGGAGCGGTCGCTGACAATCAGGAGCATATCCTGCCGCTGGCTCGCGCCGGCGTCCGCGGATATAAGTGCTTCCTCATCTATCCCGGCTGCGACGGCTTCACCATGATCGACCGTGAGCAGTTGGAGCAGTCGCTGCCCGCCATTGCTGAGTCCGGCCTACCGCTGCTGGTGCATGCCGAGCTCGCTGAGCCGATCGAGGCAGCCACGGCCGCCTTGAATGCGCGCAACGCGGACTGGCGCAGCTATGCAACCTATCTTGCCTCGCGGCCGGACGAGGCCGAAGTCGAAGCTATTCGCATGATGATAAAGCTGTGTCGGCAGTATCGTTTCAAGCTGCACATCGTGCACCTGGCAACTGCCAAGGCCCTCCCGGACCTTCACGCCGCGCGCGCCGAAGGCCTGCCCATCACTGTCGAAACCTGCCCGCACTATCTGCACTTCGCGGCAGAAGATATTGCCGATGGCGCAACGCTGCTGAAGTGCGCGCCGCCGATTCGTTCGCTCGCCAACCGCGAGCAGCTCTGGGAGGCTTTGCGGGAAGCCGTGATCGATCTCGTCGTCACCGATCACTCGCCCTGCCCGCCGGAGATGAAGCGCCTTGATGAAGGCCGCTTCGATCAGGCGTGGGGAGGCATCGCCTCGCTCTCCGTCGCGCTTTCTGCCGTCTGGACCGGCGCTTCGTCGCGTGGCTTCGCGCTGGATGATATCGCTCGCTGGATGTCTTCTGCGCCCGCCGCGCTTGCCGGGTGCAGCGACCGCGCAGGCGCACTTGTTCCCGGTCGCGAGGTCAGCTTCGTGGTCTTCGATCCTGACGCAGAGTTCATTCCCACAGCGGACGATCTGCACACGCGTCACCGCATCTCGCCCTATCTTGGAGAGAAGTTAAAAGGGCGCGTAGAAGCGACGTATCTGCGGGGTGAGGCAGTCTATCAAATTCCCACGGCGGAACGCAAGGCAGAAGGAGATCGGCCACGATTCGCAGATGTAACGCGCGGACGTGAACAGCGATTGGGGCTGTCGCAATGACCGCCTCAACCGAAGTCCTCGCGCATTGGAACTCGCTTCCCGCCGATGAGGCCGTGCGCGAGATCCTGCCCTGCTGCGGTTCGCAAGTTTGGGCGGTAAAGCTCGCCGCACAACGGCCATTCTCTTCACCGGAAGCGCTCCTTGCCGCTTCCGATGGGGTCTGGCTCGCGCTCCCCGAATCCGCATGGCAGCAGGCGTTTGACAGCCATCCGCGCATGGGCGAACAGCACGCGCAGGCTGCCACGGCGCAGTCGCTCGCGTGGTCCTCCGGCGAGCAGAACGCCGCGATGGGCTCGCAGGATCATGCTGCGAAAGCGGCTCTTGCCGAGGGCAACCGTGAGTATGAGGCGAAGTTTGGGCGGATCTTCCTGATCTGCGCATCGGGCAAATCGACCCAGCAATTCTCGCCATCCTGCGCGGGCGCATGGCTAACACGGCCGAGCAGGAGCTGCGCGAAGCGGTCGAGCAGCAGCGCCAGATCACGCAGCTGCGCCTGCGCCGCTGGCTCCGCATCGCCGAATAATCAGGGCTTCGTCGTACAATCTATCTTTCACTCGAGCACATTATGGGACTCTCGACTCACATTCTGGATACGCATCTTGGGCGGCCGGCAGCGAATGTTGCGATCGTGCTCTATCAGCACCGAGATGGCGCGTGGCACAAGACCGGCTCCGCGATGACGGATTCCGATGGGCGCTGCCGCACGCTGCTGGCTGGGCATGCGCTGGTTGCCGCCGACTACAAGCTGCATTTCGAAACTGGCCCCTACTTCCACGGAATGCAGACGCGCACCCTCTATCCATATGTCGAAATCGTGTTCACGGTGGCCGATCCCGACCAGCACTACCATGTTCCGTTGCTGCTCTCGGCGAATGGCTATTCAACATACAGAGGAAGCTGAAGGATAGGTTGATCCGGTGCACCCAGTTTTTTGCGGTGCATCTGAGGGAACATGAAAGCAAAGAATGATCGAACTTGGTGAAAATCGTTACGGCAAATCCAGGGTCCGGCTGATGAAGGTGGTGCGCGGGCCTGAAGGCAACGAACTGCGCGAGTGGACCGTGCAGGTACTGCTCACCGGCGACTTCGACTCTGCGCACTACGACGGAGACAACAGCAAGATACTGCCGACAGACACCATGAAGAACACGGTCTACTCCGTTGCGAAGCGGTCGTCGGCGATCTCGATGGAGGACTACGCGAAAGAGGTGGTCGATTTTCTGCTCTCGCGCAATCCGCCGGTCTCGTCGGTCACGGTCTCCATCGAAGGCCACATGTGGAAGCGGCTGACGATCGATGGTAAACCGCATCCAACGAGCTTTATTCGCGGGTCGGGCGAGGTGGCGATCACGACGGTTTCACGCGCGCAGGGCGGCGGCTTCGCGATCACATCCGGGTTGAAGAACATGGTGGTGATGAAGACCGCCGGCTCGGCGTTTGAGGGCTACATCCAAGACGATCTGACGACGCTAAAGGAGACGAAGGATCGCCTCTTCTGCACTGCGGTGACGGCGGAGTGGCGCTACACACAGGACAAGCTGGACTTCGAATCGACGCGCTCCGTGCTCCGGGAGACGATGCTGGCGATCTTTGCCGACCACAAGAGCAAGTCCGTGCAGGAGACGCTGTACGCGATGGGCAAAGCCGCGCTGGAACGAGTCGCCGAGGCCGACCAGATCGACATCGTGATGCCCAACAAGCATTGTCTTCTGGTCGATCTCGCGCGGTTCGGGCAGGAGAACGCCAACGAAATCTTCGTGCCCACGGACGAACCGGCCGGGCACATTCAAGCGCGGGTGAGGCGCACGGCTTGAGCAGAATGCATACTGCGCGCGCAGAGCGTGTCATCGCGCGTTGCCGCGAGATCGCGCAATGTACAGAGATTGCGGGCGAGACCACGCGGACGTTCCTTGCGCCTGCCATGCATCGCGTGCATGAATTGTTCAGCGAATGGATGCGTGCCGCCGGAATGGCCGTGCATGTGGATGCAGCCGGAAATCTGCGTGGCGTTCTGGAGAGTGCGGAGGAGGAGGCCCCGCGTCTTCTGATCGGTTCCCATCTTGATACGGTCGCGAATGCCGGCGCGTTCGACGGGATTCTCGGCGTGGTGATGGGTGTTGCACTGGTGGAAGGGCTGGCCGTACAGAATGCCGCGACGGGCGTAATGCCATATGCCATTGAGGTCATCGGCTTCTCTGAGGAAGAGGGCGTGCGTTTCGGGAAACCGTTTCTTGGGAGCCTCGCTCTGATTGGCGAGTTGAAACCTGAGGTATTGGCGCGCACTGACGCAAATGGGATCACGGTCAGGCAGGCCATCCGTGATTTCGGCCTTGATCCCGACGAGCTAGCCACCATGGCGCTGCACCCGGCGGCCTTCGGCTATCTCGAGTTCCATATTGAGCAGGGACCAGTGCTGGAGAGCGAAGGCGCGGCGCTTGGGGTCGTGGATGCCATCGCCGGACAGACGCGCATGGTGCTCACGTTCACGGGTCATGCGAATCACGCGGGGACGACGCCAATGGGCTCGCTGCGGCATGATGCTCTGGCTGCGGCGGCGGAGTGGATTAGGGAAGTCGAACGGTACGCATCCGCGGCGCCCGGCCTTGCAGCGACAGTCGGCAAGATTGAAGTGCCCTCGGGCGCCGCCAACGTCATCCCCGGAGCATGCGTTGCCACACTCGACCTGCGCCATGCGCAGGACGCTGTGCGCCAGGCGGCGGTTGAGCATCTCGTCGCGTTTGCATCGCGGGCTTCTTCGACGCGCGGTGTTCAAATCGCGCACACCATCACATTGGATCAGTCCGCGGTTCCTATGGATGGTGTGCTGACAAAGGCTCTTAGCAGCGCCGTCCGTGGTGCAAACGGCAACGCAACCTGTATGCTCACCAGCGGCGCAGGCCACGACGCAATGATCCTAGCCCGCCGCGTGCCAAGCGCAATGGTGTTCCTGCGCACGCCCGGCGGGCTCAGCCATCATCCGGATGAGTCCGTTCTCACCGAAGATGTGGAAGCGGCGCTAGGAGCCGGGCTGGAGTTCCTCACCCGCCTGCGCGATGATAGAGCGATGCTCGACCAACTCGTGACGAATGCTCGCGCGTATGCGGAGGTCCGCAATGTATAACCTGGGCCATACGCGCAGCGCCAATACGTGCGACCACCTGTTACAGACGCCTGACACGTTCGTTCGTACTCCGCTGCCTGGGCTTACCGGGGGAATGGCGATTGTGCACATCTCTCCCGCTGCGGGGGCGGCCTTCACGCAATACACCGTGGAGTTTGAGACTGGCGGATCCCTCGCGCCTGCAGAGGGGCAGCGCTTTGTGTATGTTCTGGCGGGCGAAATCAACCTGACCTCACAGAAGCTACCCGGAGCGAAGAGACCAGCGCTCACCGCCGAACAGCGGCAGATGCTGCAATCCCTATTCGGCGACATGGCTGCTCTTGATCGAAGGCATTCCCTGGGCGCGGGTCGCTACGTCTATTTCCCGCCCGCATCTACCTTCGCCATCGTTGCCCGCTCCGCTGCGCGCATCGTGGTGATTGAAAAGCCTTATCGGCCGCTCGAAGGCATCGCCGCTCCGCAACTGCTCCTCGGTCGCGAGACCGATATGGCTTCCGCTGCCTTGAATGGCGATCCCGATCTTCAGGTTCGCGCGCTGCTGCCTGATTCGCCGACTTTCGACTTCGCAGTGAACACGATGACCTACCAGCCGGGCGCATCGCTCAGCCAAATCGAAATTCACGTGATGGAGCATGGCCTGCTGATGCTTGAGGGAGGCGGAGTCTACCGCTTAGGCGACGCGTGGTATCCGGTCACTGCGGGCGACTTTATCTGGATGGCGCCGTATTGCCCGCAGTGGTTTGGCGCGCTTGGCAAGCGGCCCGCGAAGTATCTCATCTACAAGGACTGCAATCGACACCCCCTGGTAGAAAGGTGAGGCTGAGATGGAGATTGAAGTCGATTCCGCACGTCTGCTCGCGGATCTTCAGAAACTCGCGACCTTCACTTCGGTGGAGGCTTCGCCGCTCGGCACTGCGGTCACGCGCATCGTTTTCACGCCAGACGATCTCCAGGCGCGCGCATGGCTCAAGCAAACCGCAACGGAAGCCGGCCTGCAAATCCGCGAAGATGCCGTTGGCAACACATTCTTTCGCTGGGCCGGCACCGAGCCCGGTCTACCTGCTGTCGCGACCGGTTCGCACATCGACGCCATTCCGCATGCGGGCATGTATGACGGCACCGTCGGTGTCATTGGCGGTCTGGAAGCCATCCGCGCACTGCAGCGCGCTGGGGTCCATCCTCGGCGCTCCATCGAGCTGGTGCTGCTCACGTCGGAGGAGCCGACCCGCTTCGGTATCGGCTGCATCGGAAGCCGGCTGCTCGGCGGCGTTATCGATCCCGAAAAAGCAGATGCTTTGCGTGGCGCGCAACGCGGCTCCGAAGACGAGACTCTCGCCGGAGTTCGTGCCGCCGCTGGTTTCACCGGGCCGCTCTCTTCCGTAAAGCTGCCGAACGGCCACTACCACGCGTGGGTGGAGCTGCACATTGAGCAGGGTCCGCTGCTGGAGCGCGAAGGCATTCCAATCGGCATCGTCACGGCGATCGCCGCGCCCGCGAGCTACCGCTTCACCATCGAAGGTCTGGGCGGCCATGCCGGCGCGCTGCTGATGCCTGACCGGCGGGACGCACTTTGTGCCGCGGCAGAGGTGATTCTGTCGCTGGAGAAGCATGCCCTTGCCACGCGCGCCATCGATACTGTTGCCACGGCCGGCACCTGCGACGTCTTTCCCGGAGCTGTGAATAGCGTCCCGAGCCGCGTGACCTTGCAGGTTGATATTCGCGACATCGACCCCGCGCGGCGCGAAGGTGTCATGCAGGACGTCCGCAAAGACATTCGGGAGATCGCTATGCGGCGCGAGGTCAAGATCGATGAGGAGATGGTCAATGCCGACGAACCCGCGCTCTCATCGCCGCACGTGGTTCAGGTAATCGACGAGGTCTGCCGCGCACAGGGCATCGCCGCGAAGCATATGGTGAGCCGCGCGTATCACGACTCGCTGTTCATGGCGCAGGTCGCGCCGATTGGCATGATCTTCATCCCATGCCGCGGCGGCGTAAGCCATCGCCCGGACGAATTCGCAAAACCTGAGGACATCGCCAGCGGCGCGGGTGTGCTGGCGGCATCGCTGGCCCATCTTGCGTCAGAATAAGAACAGGACGTCGCGTCCACGGGTTATGCCCATTCAATCCATCAATCCGGCAAACGGCGAACTGCTCCAGGCCTTCGCGCCCATTGAAGACAAGGTCGTGCAGGAGAAGATTGCGCTCGCCCGCTCCGCGTTCGAAGCGTACGCCGCCGTGCCGCTGCGTCATCGCGAACTGTGGATGAACAAACTTGCCAGCCTGCTCGACGCTGAGAAGGACGAGCTGGCGACACTCATCACCTCCGAAATGGGCAAGCCGATCGCCGCCGCGCGCGCCGAGATTGCCAAGTGTGCGCTTGGCTGTCGCTATTATGCGGAACACGCGGCGCGCATTCTAGCGCCGGAACCGGTGAACATTGGCGAAAACGAAGCATACGTGCGGTGGGACCCGCTTGGCGTCATCCTCGCCGTCATGCCGTGGAACTTTCCGCTGTGGCAGGTCTTCCGTTTTCTTGCGCCGGCGCTGATGGCGGGCAACGCCGGACTGCTGAAGCATGCCTCCAACGTGCCGCAGTGCGCGCTGGCGATCGAGTCGCTGGTGCGCCGCGCCGGATTCCCACGCGGCATCTTCCAGACATTGCTTATTGAGGCGTCGCAGGTGGAACACGTGCTCGCCGATGAGCGCGTCGCCGCCGTAACGGTGACGGGAAGCGAAGCTGCGGGGCGCGCCATCGCGGCACAGGCCGGGTGGTTCATCAAGAAGTCCGTGCTGGAACTGGGCGGCAGCGATCCGTTCATTGTGATGTCCTCCGCCGATCTCGATGCAGCGGTGAAAGCGGCCGTGAAGGCGCGCGCCATCAACAACGGCCAGTCCTGCATTTGCGCCAAGCGCTTTTTGGTTGCGGATGCGATCTACGACCAGTTTGAGGCACGCTTCGTCGAAGGCATGGACGCGCTGAAGGTCGGCGATCCCATGCAGGAGACAACCGAAGTCGGTCCGCTGGCAACACAGGCCCAGGTCCGCGAACTCGATGCGCAGGTGAGGGCCGCAGTCAAGGCCGGCGCGCGTCTTTTGACCGGCGGCGCGCCCATGGTCGGCAAAGGAAATTATTACGAGCCGACGGTGCTCGCCGGCGTGCCGCGAGAATGCGAGGTTTACCGCGAAGAGATGTTTGGCCCGGTCGCGATGCTGTTTCGCGTGCGCGATGTTGAGGAGGCGATTGCGGTGGCCAACGATACGCCGTTCGGCCTGGCGGCATCTGTGTGGACGCGCAGCGAGGCCGAACAAAGGCGATTCGCCAGCGCTTTGGAATGCGGAGCGGTGTTCTTCAACGAGATTGTAGCCAGTGATCCGCGCCTGCCCTTCGGGGGAGTGAAGCGCTCAGGTTATGGCCGTGAACTGTCTGCCGCGGGCATGCGCGAGTTCCTGAACGCCAAGACCGTTGTGGTCGCCGGCGCCGCAGCCAACATTGCACAGATGTCGCCATCGCAAGCCGCCGCTTCCGCATCGGGGCCGCAGGCGGATGAAGCCGGCCGCCGTTCCTTTAGCGATCATCTGTTGGCTAACGCATCCTCGACGACGTAAAGGCGTTTGGACGCCCATTTTGAGGCACGAAAAAGCGCGGCCTGTTTTGCCGCGCTTCTCGTGTTTGTTGAAAATGGTTAGAAGCTGAGGTTTGCCTGCAGGGTGATCTGGCGTACTGAGTTGCCTCCCCCGCCGCCGCCCCTGCCAAAGCCGTTGTTCGATCCCAGCGAGATCTGCTGGCCGAACCGCGAGTTGGACAGGTTGCTCACAGGGGTTCCGTAGGGAATCTGGTTGAAGAGATTGCTCGCCTGCGCGCCGATGGTCAGGTTGTACTTGTGCCCAGTATTGTTGCCCCGGCCGCCACCGAAGCCGCCGCCGCCAAAGCCGCCGCGGCCGCCGCCACGCCCGCCACCGCCAGGTCCGCCTCCGAAGCCACCGCCGAAGCCGCCACCGCCGGGGCCGCCCTGTCCGCGACGGCGTTGGTTGGCGGCCTGTTCCGTTAGAGGACCAAAGCCGAAGGTGCGCGAAAGGCGCATATTGATCGTGACGTTCGCCGGACCGGTGCAGAAGTTGACCGGGACTTCCTGCGATGCGGAGGGCGTCCCAGTGTACGTGCCGTTGAAATTGGAGGCGGTCTCGCAATTCTTGAAGGTGGGCGAGATCGCTCCGTTTGCAAAGATCGGACGGTCATTGATGACACCGTCCAGATTATTGTCCGCGCCGGTGGTCAGATTGTAAGGATTGCCGGACTGGGCGATGATGATCGGGCTGGCCGTGACCTGAAACGGCAACGGGAAGCTGCCCAGCAGCGTCATGCGGCTGCGTACGGCAAATGCGGCGCGGCCATAATCCGCGGCCGGGTGGACCGGATCGGTGATGTCGCTGAGATTCGAGTTCGCCCAGTTCGCCGAATAAAACCCGGTGATGGTGACGCCCTTCGGTGTGCGCAGGTTGATGCTGGTGTTGATCTGGTTTTGGCGGTAGACGCCTTCCGACTGGTCGCACGTCAGCAACGCGGTTGCCCCTACGCCAGGATTCGCGCAGACACCGGTGCTCGCCCTGAACACCCGGTTCAGGAACTGGTGTTCGCCATGAGCATTCAGATACGTAACCGATACGTTCAATGAGTTCGTAATCTGCTGTTCCAGGGTGAGCGCAGCTTCAATCGTATAGGCGCTGCGGAGGCCATATCCGGCCACCGGCACAGTCGCGGCGCTGATGGTACTACCCGTAACGGAGGTGCAGCCCGCCGTTGCCAGCCCGTTTGAGCCCAAGGTGCACTGTCCGGGCGTTGTGAACCCCTGATAAAGCGAACTGAGCTGCCGGCTCGGGTCGCTTTGCGCGATGCCGAGAATCTGGCCCAGGCTGAAGCGGTTGAAGAAAATTCCCGCGCCGGCGCGGATCACGGTGCTTGTCTTGCCATTCTTGCGCGGGATGCCCCACGCCAGCGAGGTGCGCGGTCCGAAATCGTGCGTGCTGTTGATGTAGTTCTGGGTCTCCAGCCGCACGCCGTAACTCCAGGTAAAGTTCGGCGTCACCTTCCAGTCATCCTCGGCGTAGAACTCGGCGTCCCACTGGTTCGCGTTTACTGCGGTCTTGTTGATCTGGGTCCGCTGGAACTGAAATGGAATGTCGCATTGGTAAGACGGGTAGAAGGGGAATGGCGCACCAGTGTTGGGACCGGAGGTTTGAAGCTGCATGTTTGAGGCTTGGCAAGGCTGTGTTCCCGAAGGCAGGTTCGCTACGCAGTTCGGCTTGTTGGCTGCCGGAATGTTGGGATCGATGCACGGATCGAGGAGGTAAGTGTATTCGATCGTGCCTTGATTGCCGCCGTTGGAATTGATGTTCTCCGTGTTGGTGCGCAGCCTGGCGCCCAACCGGACAAAGTTGTTTGTCAGCTGGATCGACGTGTAATTCTGTAGCTCGTAGTGCGTCTGCGTATTGTTATTGATGCTGCCGCCGCCGGTGCCGAACGCGTTGAAGTTGCCGGAGACGCTGACGCCGGTAGTGGGGTTTTTGGGCGTCTGACTGCTGGTCTCGCGCTCCCACTCGAAACGGGTTTCGTTGATGACCTTGTCACTCAGAACCTGCGTGTCGCTGACCTGGATGGTCTCGTCCCCGTTCGATGACGTGTATCCCTGTGACGGAAGGGAATTGTTGCCGCCGTTGTTCGTGTTGGAGCCATGTTCGGATTCCCAGCGAAGCGTCAGGGTGTTCTTATTGCCGATCATCGTGTCGAATCGCGGATTGATGTCCCAGCGCTTCGACGGCGCAGCCACGGCGCGGCTTGCGATCGGATAAGGATTCGCGCTGCAGCCCGGGCCCGGATTGCAGACCGTCGTTGACGTGGGCGATGCGCTGTAGATGTCCGGGGGGTTGATGACGCTGTTGTTCGCGTTGTCGCGGTAGGACCCGCCCAGGGAGAACGACATCCCCGGCCTGATCGGTCCGGTCACGTTCGCAAACATGAACAGCGTGTGGTAGTCGGGCTGGTCCTTCACAAAGGGCGACGAGGTGTTCAGCACCTTGTCATTGCCCTGCAGGCTCGCGTTGCCATGGAACTTGTCCGTGCCGGGTTTGGTCAGGATCTCGATGCGGCCGTAACCAAGCTGGTCATACTGCGCGGAGAAGGGATTCGAGTTGATGCGGATGGCGAGAATCGACGACTTCGGCGGAAGCTGGCCGCCGGTGAAGCCGTCGATGTATATTTGGCCGCCATTTGGGCCGGCGGAGGGACCAGCCAGCGCCTGTAGTTCGCTCTGCAACTCATCCGGATCGTCGGATAGCGCGTTCAGCGCATCGCCCGAGATGACGGTCGAGCTCGCGTTGTTCTCCGGGTCCACCGAAAGCTGGTTGGTATCCGTCGTCACGTTCACCGTCTGCGCCGCTGCCGCCAGGTCCATGTGGATATCGGAGGTCACGTTCGCCCCTGCCGCCACTGCCACCGGCTGCGAAGTAAACTCCGCGAAGCCGGGCGCTTCCGCCGTTACCGTATACGAACCGGCGGCCGGCACGCGCACGCTGTAGGTGCCGTCGCTCTTGGAAGTTGTCGTCTGCGCCTTGCCATTGGCAGATGTGACCGTCACCGTTACGCCGGGAATCAGCGCGCTGTCCGGATCAAGCACCGTTCCGTGAACGGTGGCGCCGCCTGTCGCGGGCGCGGTCTGCGCGAATGAACGCGCGGTCAACGGAAAAGAAACCGCCAGAAACAACGTGAAAGACACAAAGAGACTGCGAACGGACATCTTCACTCCTGATAGAAAAGCCAAAGCCGTGAAAGGTTCAACTGGGACAAACTGCGAAAAACTTTATCCGGGACTCGCGCAAAGTCTGGTGCAAAAGGGCCTATGGTGCGTTACCTACTGGTCGCCGCCTCCGCCGCCTTCACCGCCCAGGCTCCAGCGGGAAAGGTCCATCCCGCCGTTGGGATTGGCCGTCAGAATTGGATCCACACCTGTAAGCAGGGTCACTGCGGAAACTTCACTCGCGCCCGGCGTCGGCTCGATCGCGACGATCATCACTGCATCGTTCTTCTGCAAATCTGCGAGCTGTTCGGTGGGGAACTGCGCGATCATCTGTGCGAGGTCGCCGCCAGCCGACCGGCGCCCGCCAAATCCTCCCGGACCTCCCGCCCCGCCGGGTCTACCTTCAGGTCCGCCACCGGCTTCATCCCCGCCTGGACCGCCCGCCCGGGCGCCTCCGCGGCCACCAGCGCCGCCATTCGCCTGCGCGGCAAAGCGCTGAGCAATCATCGGCGGCATTCTCCGGATGTTCGTATTTCCCGTTACATCCACCGTGATGTTCTTTTTGGTGGCGAGGTCCTTGAGCGTGATCTTGCCGGTCGCGGGATCGACGGCCGTTAAGAGGCCCGAAAGGTCCTTGAACGATCCACTGACCACCTCTGTGGCCTGCACCGTCAGCCCATCGGCAGATTTCGTACCCCGCGCCTGCAGCTGATCTTTCGGCTGGATCTGTGCCAGCGTGCTCGGCTTCGCGTCCTGATACTTCACCGAATCACCGGCGAAACGCTTGAACGAAGTCTTGCTGGAGGTATCCACCGTAATCTTCTTGGTTCCAGAGGTCAGCGTGATGGCGCCAGTCGCGGGATCCACCGCGGTGACAATTCCGCCCACGCCATTGGCCTTCCAGTCCGCCTGCTGGTCCGCCTGCATCTTCGCGATGTCGGCGGACTTCATGAGAACAACCTGGCGTGCCGTAAAACTTGTCGGGGTGTCGCCAGCCTTTACTGCGGCAAGGACCCGGTCGCCAACTGCAATATCGGAGAACTGGCTCGGTGTTGCAGTCTTCAAGTCGGTGCTGCCAACCGCCAGGACGGAAATTTTGACCCCATCCGGGACCTGGATCGTCACCGTCGGTCCAGCGTCTGTGACCACGGTCAGGCTGTTGCCGGAGATCGTCTTCACCGTCCCGCGCTGCGGCGCCGGGGTTGCGGGGGACGCAGTCGCCTGGGCGTGCAGAGCGATGGGAGGAACCGAGGCGCAGAACACCCCCGCCGTCAGTACGAAAACAGGCCCGGCGGCCAGCCTCAACAGCCTCTGCAGATTGGTCACTTGCTGCATCCGAATTCCTGTCAAAAAGCCCTTCCTGTCGTTCACTTAAGCATACGGCCTGCGCGAGGCAAAAGTTTCGGCCTGACGCAATCTTCCTGTGTGGAAGGAACAACTTTGACGGGCGAACAAGAGGCGAATTGCCTGAGGTCCGAAAAACCATCGGCATTGTGCGCAATATCACGGCGGAGGCGATGTCATTTACCGGCTTTTCCTTTCTCCAACCGGTAATTCGTCATCGGCGTCCAGAAGCCGCCCAATGTATAGGCCGCATGCGCCAGCGATATGTGAGACAGCGCCTGCGGAAAGTTGCCCGTCATGCGGCGCAGCCTCGAGTCATACTCCTCCGAAAGCAGGCCCACATCGTTGCGCAACCCGAGCAGGCGTTCGAACATCGTGCGCGCGTCATGCTTGCGCCCAATCAGCCACAGGCTGGACACCATCCAAAAGCTGCACGCGAGGAACTCCCCTTCCGTCCCCCGCAAACCGTCCGGTGTCTTTGCGGTGTTATACCGCTGCACAAAGCCGCGTCGCATCAGCCTGTTTTCGATGGCCTCGACCGTGCCAATCACCCGCGGGTCCTGGGGAGGCAGAAATCCCACCAACGGAATGCGCAGGCAGGAAGCGTCTACCGTTCGTGCGCCGTAGTACTGTACAAAGCTGTTGAGCTTTTTGCTGAAGCCTCGCGCGCACACCTCGGCGTGGACGGCATCGCGCTCCCGCTTCCATCGCTGGATGGTCTGCGCGCGCTTTCCGTGCCACCGGATAGCGGTCTCGTCCGCGTCCTTCCGCTCGATCATGCGAATGGCGCGATCCAGAGCCACCCAGGCCATCACCTTGGAGTGCACAAAGTGCCGCGGCTTGCCTCGCATCTCCCAGATACCCTGGTCGGGCTGCCGCCATACCGCGCAAAGATGGTCGATCAAGGCCACCAGTACAGCCATCTCGGAATAGCGGATGTCTTGATTCTCCGCAGGCATGCGCGCCAGCGCGGAGGCCAACTCTCCATAGACATCCAGTTGGAACTGCCCGACTGCTTTGTTGCCGATGCGCACCGGGCGAGAATCTTCATACCCCGGAAGCCAGTCAGCCTCCCATTCAATCAAATCGCGCTCGCCGGACAGCCCATAAAGTGTCTGTACCTGGTCCGGCGCTCCAGCCACGGCGCGCACCAGCCAGCGCCGCCAGGCTTTTGCTTCATCGCGATAGCCTGCCCGCAGCAGCACCAGCAGCGTAAACGCCGTATCCCGCAGCCAGCAGTACCGATAGTCCCAATTGCGCACCCCGCCAATCTCCTCCGGCAGCGATGTTGTCGCGGCCGCAGCAATCCCTCCGGTGGGTTTGAAGGTCAGCGCCTTCAACGTGATCAGCGAGCGTGCAACCGCATCGGCATACTGGCCTCGATATCTGCTGCGCGAGGTCCAACGCCGCCAGAACGCTTCCGTCTCCCTGAGCGCTTTCTTCGGGATGCTCTTGCTGGGGATCTTTTCCAGTGAGGAGCCGTATTTCAGGGTGAATTCCACGCTCTGGCCTTGGCGCACCGTGAATTCTCCAGTCGTGGTGTGGTCTTCACCATGCGCTTTTACCGCCGTCTCCAGCACCACCATCTCCGATCCCGCAACCGCTCGCAGCTCGCCATTCGAAGTCACCCACGGCACGGTGCGGCCATAATCGAACCGGATCGCAAGCTCCATGCGCATGCGTACTGCCCCACGGATGCCGCGCACAATGCGCATCAGTTGCGAGTGCCTGCGGCGTTGCGGCATAAAGTCGACAACGCAAACTTCGCCCTGTGCGGTCTCGAAGTACGTCTCGAGAACTAGAGTATTGTCGCGATATTGCCGTCGCGTGTTCCTCACCGCGCTGGCGGGCGCAATTTTCCAGAAGCCGTTGTCTTCCGTTCCTAGCAGCGCGGCAAAACACGCCGGCGAGGAAAAGTTCGGCCAGCATAGCCAGTCGATCGATCCGCTTCGCGAAACCAGCGCCGCAGTCTCGCAGTCTCCGATCAGTGCGTAATCCTCAATCAGCGTGGCGTGCAGTTTCCGTGCCCGTCCCTTGGCAGGATGTGTGCTCGCGACATGTGCCGCCCTGCGCACTGCTTTTCTGGGCGCGACCGTCTGTTTCGAGCTGGATCCGGGTCTGGAATCCGAATCCGATGATCCTGACTTCTTGCCTGCCTTCCGCGGCATCTTCACCTCCATGTTGCGCGCTCATTTGGTGTGCGGAAACACTCGCGTTGGGAGCGAAACTCGCCGCCGTTCAAACTTCTTCGGTAAGATGCAGCGAGCAGCATCCAAAGTCTGCTGCGGAATCCAAACGATTGGCAACGAGCGACCACCAACCATGATGAAACCTGCCGAAGGCCGCCAGCGTGTCGTGATTGAAGAGGTCCAGCCCCAGATCGACTGCGGGCGTTACGCCGCGCGCCGTTTCCTCGGCGATGAAGTTGAAATCCGCGCCGCCATCTTCTCCGACGGCCACGACCACGTCGCCGCCGAACTGCTTTACAAGCGCGAAGGCGAGCACTCCTGGCGTGCCACCCGCATGACCGCGCTCGTCAATGACATGTGGACCGCGAGCTTTCCGGTCGACGCGCTCGGTCCCTGGCGCTTTACCATCCGCGCCTGGGTCGATCACTTCGACACCTGGTGCGCCGACCTCCGCAAGCGTCTCGCCGCGCAACCTGCGCTCGCAGCCCCTGCGCCCCAGCCTCCGCGTGATCCAGCGACCTCCTCCGCCGCAAATCCCGACGCGGCAAACCCGCCCGCACCGTCCGTCCCGGATCAGGACATCCCCGTCGCTTTCGCCATCGGCGCCAATCTTCTCGACCAGGCCGCGGCCCGCGCCACGGGCGATGATTTAAAGCAGCTCAAGGCCGCCGCACGCCATCTCCGGGACCTCGCGGAGCAAAAGCTCGCACTCTACGACGACCCACTCACCCCCGAACTCGAAGCCCTCGCCGCCCGCTATCCCGACCACTCCTTCGCAACTCTCCACGACAAGGAGCTCCCGCTCTGGGTCGATCGTGAACGCGCCCGCTTCTCCGCCTGGTACGAGATCTTCCCGCGTTCTACATCGCCCGACCCCTCGCGACACGGCACGCTCGCAGACGCCGCCGCGCTGGTGCCGGAGATTGCCGCGATGGGCTTCGACATTCTTTATCTGCCGCCCATCCATCCCATCGGCCGCGCCTTTCGCAAAGGCAAAAACAACTCCGTCACCGCACAGCCCAACGACGAAGGCAGCCCATGGGCCATTGGCGACCGCCACGCCAGCGTGCCCGGCGGCGGAGGCCACAAATCCATCCATCCCAAACTCGGCACCTACGCCGACTTCGATAACCTCGTCTCCACGCTGCACGCCAACGGCATGGAGCTCGCCATAGACATCGCCTTCCAGTGCTCGCCCGACCATCCGTGGGTCACGGAACACCCGGAGTGGTTCATTCACCGCCCCGACGGCACCATCCAGTACGCCGAGAATCCGCCCAAGAAATATCAGGACATCTATCCACTGAACTTCGAGTCGCCCAAATGGCAGTCGCTGTGGGATGAACTGCGCTCCGTCTTTCAGTTCTGGATCGATCGCGGCGTCAAAGTGTTCCGCGTCGACAACCCACACACCAAGGCGCTGCCCTTCTGGGAATGGTGCATCGCGGAGCTGCACACCTCGGCGCCGGACGTGATCTTCCTCGCCGAAGCTTTCACGCGCCCGCACGTGATGTACTCGCTGGCCAAGGCGGGCTACACGCAGTCGTACACCTACTTCACCTGGCGCACGGAAAAGACCGAGATCGAGGCCTACTTTAACGAGATCACCAAGCCTCCCGTCTCCGATTTCTTCACGCCCAACCTCTGGCCCAACACGCCGGACATCCTCCACGCCTCACTCCAGCAGGGCGGACGTCCCGCCTTCATGTCGCGCCTCATCCTCGCCACCACACTCGCCGCCAGCTACGGGATCTACGGTCCGGCGTACGAGCTCGGCGAAAATGTCCCGGCAAAAGAGGGAAGTGAAGAGTATCTCAACAGCGAAAAGTACGAGCAGCGCCACTGGGACCGCAAGGCCGCGCACTCCATTGCGCCGCTCGCCGCATTGCTCAACAAAATCCGCCACGAGAATCCCGCGCTGCAGAGCGACGGCTCGCTGCACTTCCATCCCGTCGACAATCCGTGGATCATCTGCTACTCCAAGACCACGCTCCCGCCGCCGGCGCCCATGACGCTCGCCGAAGCCAACGCGCTAGGCTCGCACAACGCGCATCGCGGCGTCGCGTCACCGGCGCTGTCGCAGTCGGCATCTGCCGAAGCCGCAGCGCAGGCACTGAGCGATACCGAACCCAACCTCATCCTTGTCGCCGTCAATCTCGATCCCCACAACGACCAGGCCGGCTGGGTGAATCTCGATCTCGACGAACTCGGCCTCTCAACCGACGAGAGCTACGACGTGGAAGACCTGCTCACCGGCGCACACTACCCCTGGCGCGGCCGCTCCAACTACGTCGCCCTCCACCCCAGCGCCATCCCCGCCCACATCCTCCGCATCACGCGCAAGACTTGACGAGAACTCCACTATGGCTCTTGCGCCTCACTTCGCTCCGGTGCTATCGTGGTCAGCCGTCGGGAAATCTTCGCGTCCCCTATTAATTATGGTTAACCAAAAACATTTGCCCGCGACCATACTGATTTCCTTCGGCGCCCAGAATTATTTCGCGTCCAGAAGTATCTAGCTCCGACGGTTCCCAAGGTTCCATAAGGATTAGCTATGAACTCCACCCGCACCCGCCGCGCCTCCTACGCACCCGCAGCTCTCACCCTCACGCTGCTCGCCGCAATCCTTATCGCCGCGCTCTTCGTCATCGTCAGGCACGCGCACGCGCAGACTCCCACACCCACACCGGCCGCGCAAGCAGCCCCCGCACCGGCAGCAGCCCCCGCCGGCTTTCCCTCCGCCGCGGACCGCGCCGCGCAGGCTGCCGCCTCCACCGCCGAGCGTGAGCGCGAGATGAAGGTCCTCGGCATCGCCGCCATGCAGCCCGGCGTCACTGCGTATGACATCGGCAAGCCCGGCAACGCCAACTACGACGAGTCCAAGGCCAATCCCTATCCCAATCTTCCCAAGCTGCTCGTCTTCAACAACGGCAAGCCCGTGAAGACAGCCGCCGACTGGGCCAAACGCCGCAAAGAAATCTCCGCCATGTTCGATGAGTACGTCTACGGCAAGTACCCCGCGCACATCCCCTCCGTCACCTGGACCGTCACCGGCACCGAGGAATCCACCGTCGCCGACATCCCCGTCATCGTTAAGCACGTCCTCGGACACACCGACAACTCCTCCTACCCCGCCATCACCGTCGACATGCACATTGACGTCGTTACGCCCGCCGGCATGAAGGGCAAGAGGGTCCCGGTCATCATCGGCGGTGGCAGCATTCGCCGGCCGGGTGCCGGTGGTTTCGGCGGATTCCCCGGCGCCCGCCCCGGCGCCGCCGGCGCGGCCCGCCCCGCCCGTCCCACGCCGCCTCCCGGCACCGTCATCCATGGCATCTCCATGCCGCCCAATCCGCCAGACTCCTCCAAGCTCCTCCTCGAAGCCGGCATGGGCTTCGTCTCGCGCAGTTCGAATGAGGTTCAGGCCGACAACGGCGCCGGGCTCACCAAGGGCATCATCGGCCTCGTCAACAAGGGCCAGCCGCGCTCCGTGGACGACTGGGGTGTGCTGCGCGCCTGGGCCTGGGGCGACGCCCGCATCGTCGACTACCTGTTGACTGACCCCGACGTTGACGGCTCAAAGATCGGCGTCTTCGGCCACTCGCGCGGCGGCAAGGCCGCCCTCGTCGCGGAAGTCGATGATCCGCGCATCGCCATCGGCTACATCTCGTCCTCCGGCGCGGGCGGCGCGGCCCTCTTCCGCCGCAACTACGGCGAGACCACTTCGTCCATCACCTCCACCACGGAGTTTCACTGGTTCTGCGGCAACTTCCTCAAGTACGGTTCTGTAGGCCACACCGCGAATGAGCTTCCCGTCGACAGTCACGAGTTCATCGCGCTCGCCGCGCCCCGCGCTGTCTTCATCGGCGGCGGCGCGCTGCTCACCGATCCCAAATATGTCCCCGGTGACGCATGGCAGGATGCGCAGGGCATGTTCATGGCTGCGGCTGCCGCCAGCCCCGCCTGGACCATCCTCGGCCACAAGGGCCTCGGCACCGATGTCTTCCCGCCGCAGGACACCTTCATCGACACCGGCGACATTGCCTTCCGCCAGCACGACTACGGCCACACTCCCGCGCCCAACTGGCCCTACTTCATCGAGTTCGCCAAGCGCGAATTTGCGAAGGGCAATTAGCTGATAGTTGCCAGTGATGGTTGATAGAAGCGGATGGCCTTCATCGCGATCATCACTGGCAACTTAACAACCAGCAACTATCAACTGTTTCCTACACTCCCTGCCCATACTCAGCCACTAGCTTTCCGGCCTCAGGATCCGTCATGCCCATCGGCGGCAGCATCCGCGGAACGACAAACCCGAACGCCGCAACCACCACATACCCGGCCAGCGGCAGCGCATAGGCCAGGGCGATGCCATGTCCTCGCGCGAGCCATCCCGACAGTGGTGGGAAGAGCGCGCCACCCAGGATCGCCATCACAATCAGGCTGCCGCCCAGCTTCGTATTCGGTCCCAGTCCCTTTACGCCCAGCGCGAAGATCGTGGGAAACATGATCGACATGAAGAAGCTGGTCGCCAGGATCGCCCACACGCCTGTCATGCCCGGCTGTGCAATCCCCACTGCCAGCAGCACAATGTTCACCAGCGCGTACACGCCCATCATCTTCGCCGGTGAAATCAGCTTCATCAGCCCGGTAGAGACGAACCGCCCCACACCCAGCGCCACCAACGTGCCCGTCAGAAAGTAGCCCGCATCTTTCTCCGTCACTGCTGTGTACGCCTTGATGTACGGGATGAACGTACTCCACGTCGTCACCTGCGCGCCCACGTAAAAGAACTGGGCGGCTACCGCAAACAGCAGATGTGGGTACTGGAACAATGCCGCAAAGCTGCCCCGGTCTCCGGTCTCTCCCTCGTGCTCGGCATGCATTGCCGGAAACTTCGTCAGCGCAATCGCCGCCGCAAGCGACAGCACCACCAGCCCCAGCACGATGTACGTCGGCACGACACGCAGAATCTCCGTATGCAGATAACTCGTATACGTGCCCGCTGCCTTCATTGTCGCCACCTGATCGGGTGTCTTCTCCACGCCGGAGAAGATGAACCACGTCCCGATCAGCACGCCTGCGATCGTTCCCGGCGGGTTGAATGCCTGCGCAAAGTTCAGCCGCTGCTCGCTCGTTTCCGCCGGCCCGAACTGTGCCATAAACGGATTGCACGCCGTCTCCAGGATCGATTGCCCACACCCAGCCACGAACAGCGCCAGCAGGAACGGAAGGTATTGCCCGATGACGCCTGCCGGCCAGAACAGAAGCGTCCCTGTCCCGAACGTCGCCAGCCCAATCAATATCCCGGTCTTATACCCGAACCGCCGCATGATCAGCGCGGCGGGGATCGCCATCGTGCCATAGGCAAGAAACACAGCCGTCTGCACCAGTTGCGCCTGAATGAGAGACAGCTCGAACGATTTGCGAAATTGCTGCACCAGAATGTCGGTCAGGTTGTTCGACATTCCCCAAAGAAAGAAGATCGCCGTCACCAGGACGAAGGGCAGCATCTGGCCCAAGGGGAAGACGCGCGCGCGGTGTGCGGCCGGTCCGCGGCTGCCTGGCGGAGGAGTGGAAATCTGCATGCACGCTCCATGCTGAAATGTCATGCGCGGACGCGCGCACTCAGAATCGCCACCGATCATAACAGCCGCTTCCGTCGCCGCGCACCATCGACGAAGTTCGTGTTTCACCCACGAAAACATGTTCCATTTGGCGCGATATACCCCTCCGAATCTTGGCTCTGCCCCCTCGTTCGGGTGCCCCATCCGTACGCGCGAGCGCACGGGCGGGGTAGAACACTCCCCCGGAAGCAGTTCCACCTCGTCCCTCGCTCCCGCCTGGAACCTTGAACCTCGAAGCTCGAACCTTCCGCCATCTTCTTCGTCTACAAGGTAGACTTAATCAGCGCAATTCGTGCGTCCGTAAGGGAGTCCGCTTTTGATGCTTATGTCGCTTCGCCGGTCCGCAATCGCCGGCCCTGCTCTTACCCTTCTGTTCTCGCTTGCCCTCCTTCCAGCAACCTGCGCTGCCGCGCAGGACGAGACTGCCCCCGAGACCCGCACACAGAAGTTTTTTGACCACTTCGACCTCGCCGTGGAAGGCGCGGCCGAGTTGACCAACACGGTCTCCGGCATCGAGAAGCGCGACGCGAACCAGGTCATCAACGGGAAATTGACTCCGGAGACGCTCACCATCAAGGCAAGCCGCAGTGTCGGCGAACTCGGGACCCTGCGCTACACCGCCAAACCATGGCTCGGGTTCGAATTCAACTTCGGCAATCAGCGCTACACCGAGGATTACACCTTCGTCCCCAGTTTTCCCGCGCCCGTCCTGGTCGGCGGCGCGCAGACCGGCGTGCATGAGATCACGTTCGGCTATATCGCCCATCCGCCGCATCAATTCTTTGGGCTTCAGCCCTTCCTTGGCGCAGGCGCCGGAACCATGAGCTTCCATCCCACTCGCGGCGGCGGCCAGACCCTCCCGTTCCAGTACCGGATGGCCTACTACTACACCGGCGGCGTCGAAGGTCAATTTCCCAACAGCCACTTCGGCATGAGGGCCGGCTTCCGGCAGCTCATCTACCTCGCCCCGGACTTCCTCGAAAACTACCTCACCATCAACCGCCGCGTCCGCACCTCTGAACCAAACGTAGGCTTTTACGTCCGCTTCTAGCGCAGGTGCACTTGGGTGTAGCAGGGCGCTTGAGAGGCTGCTGAAAAATGCCGCCCTTTGAAAGGGCGCGAATTTAGTCACGCCATTACCGACTAAAAATCGGGCGGCTTCAGCCGCTGAGGGAATGCAAACCGGGCCGAGGCCGACTTTTTTAGCCCCTCTGAGCGCGCAGTAGATGGCTGGCAGAACCAATGCGGTTTCAGCCGCGGGGTGGTCAGTCTCCAGAAGTTGTCAAGAGGGCCGTCATCGCAACATTGGGCTAACTTATTCACCACGCAAGAGATCAAATTTTCGCCGAAGTGGCATTTTAGTTTTGCTCCGCATCCTATAATAGAAATAGAAAGTCAAAACAAGCCCCGATCTCTCATCGGGGCTTTTGAGTTTCATGAGAAGCGCTGCCAAAGGCCCCACTGGTCTGCCCGATACCTCGCCAATACCTCTGCCAGCTAACTCGCGCAGAAGGGATACTTTAGCCGAAAAGTATCCCCCGGGGGGCTGCTTCCTACGTCAGCGCTCGATCCAGGTGCACGTAGCCGCCATCCACAATGATGTGCTGGCCGGTGGTATGGCTGGACTGGGTCGGTGACAGCAGGAACACCGTCGCCGCGGCAATCTCCGCCTGCGTCGTCATGCGATGCCCCAGCGGTATCTTGCTCTCGATCTCCTTGAGCTTTGCCGCCGGATCGCCCAGCGTCTTCAACCAGCGCTCGTACAGCGGAGTCATCACCTCGGCCGGCAGCACCGCATTCACCCGGATGCCGTCGCCCAGCAGCTCCGCCGCCCACTCCCGCGTCAGCGCCAGCTGCGCCCCTTTGCTCGCGGCGTAGCCGGAGGTGTTGCCCTGGCCCGTCAACGCGACCTTGGAACTGATGTTGACGATGGCGCCCTTCGTCCGCTTCAGCGATCCCAGCGCGTAATGCGCCAGCGCATAATAGTGCGTCAGGTTCCTGTTCAGGCTGGCGATGAACTTCTCCACGCTGCCGCTCGCCAGCCCCACGCCGTCGTTCACGCCGGCGTTGTTCACCAGGCCGTAGATGTCGCCGTGGTTTTGCTCGATCTCGGCGATCGCCGTTCGGCAGCGCTCCGTGTCCTCCAGATGCGCCTCAACGAAGTGGCAGGCCGCACCGGCCGCGGCCTGCTCGCGCATGAACTCGTCCACGTTCTCCGAGTGGCGGCTCAGCACTACCACGCGCGCGCCCTCCGCCAGGCACGCTCGCGTAATCCCGCTGCCGATGCCTGCGCCGCCGCCGGTGACCACCACCAGCTTGTTCTTCAGTCCCAGATCCATTGCGTCTCCTTCTCCACAAATGTAACAAGCCGTGATCCTGCCCCTGAGCGACCGAGCGAGGCGAGGAGCCGAAGGGGAAGGACCCTCTATTTGTCTTGTTAGCTGCACTCGTGCTCATCCGTATTCACCCGCTCTTGCTTTTCGTGTCAGGGCGCGCCGGGAGGTTTACAATCACCACGGCTGTTGTGTGTTCCGCAGCCGGAGAGCTGTGTGCCATGCCTGAGATTGGTCTGCCTCTGCTGGTCATCGTACTGATCGTTGTTCTCTATGCGCTCAATTCCATCAAGATACTCAAGGAATATGAGCGCGGTGTCGTGTTCACACTTGGCCGCGTGTCGAGCGGCGCCGTTGGGCCCGGCGTGATCCTCGTCTTCCGGCCGTTCCAGCAGATCGTCCGCGTCTCCCTGCGCCAGGAGGCGATGGAAGTTCCGCCGCAGGACATCATCACGCGCGACAACGTCACATTGAAGGTCAACGCCGTGATCACGCTGCGGGTCGTGGATCCGGTAAAGGCCGTGATTGAGGTTTCGAACTACGTCTACCAGACCTCGCAGTTCGCGCAAACCACGCTGCGTTCCGTCCTCGGAGAGGTTGAGCTGGATGAGTTGTTGGCCCATCGCGACCGCCTCAACCAGCGCATCCAGTCCATCATCGATGGCCACACCGCTCCTTTCGGCCTCAAGGTTGTCTCCGTTGAGGTGAAGCAGGTGGATCTCCCTGAGTCGATGCTTCGTTCCATGGCCAAGCAGGCGGAGGCCGACCGCGAGCGCAAGGCAAAGATCATTCACGCGGAGGGCGAGTTTGAAGCTGCCGCCAAGCTGGTGGACGCCGCACAGTTGATGGCCACGCAGCCGATGACGCTCCAGCTCCGCTATCTGCAGACGCTGACCGAGATCGGCGTCGAGAAGAACACGACAATCGTCTTCCCGCTGCCCATGGAGATGATGACGCTGTTCAACAAGCTCACGTCGACCATACCCGCCCCCGTCAAGCCAGCGCAGGAGCTGAACCGATGAGCCCCCAGACCTACGAGGAAGAACCGCAGGTGAGCGACTATCGGCGCTCTGTGTCGAGCTACGACTCGAACGCTGACATTGACCATGAGCTGACGCTCTCCACGCCCACCATCCTCGGCCTCTTCTTCGCACTGGCGATGGTCTGCGCGTGCTTCTTCGGCCTCGGCTATGCCATGGGCCACAAGAGCGCGCCTGCACCTCAGGTCTTCAGCACCACGCCTGCTCCGGCAACCGGTGCGGCGAAGCCCGTGCCCGGCAGCACTGCCGCAGCGGAGACACCCTTGGCCGACGCCTCTGCCACGACCGACGCAACCTCTGCGAACACGCAGACCGCTACAGTTCCACTCACGTCGTCCGCCGCATCGAGCAGCCCGTCCGCAGCGCCGCTTTCCGGAGCCCCGGCTGCAAGCACAGCGGCGCAGGCCCCCGCCGGTGCTGCCGCACCCCCGCCAACCGCAGCCCCGGCTGCAACCGGCACCTTCGTCGTACAGGTGGCAGCTGTCTCTTCGCAGGATGTGGCAAACATCCTGGTCTCTACGCTGGAGAAAAAGGGCTACGCAGTCGCGGTCCGCCATGAGCCGCAGGACCAGTTGCTGCACGTGCAGATCGGCCCCTTCAACAATCGCAAGGATGCGGATGCGATGCGCCAGCGCGTGCTTGCCGACGGTTTCAATGCGATCGTCAAATAGTTGATAGTTGTTAGTTGATTGAGCCGCTGCCGAGCGTTCGCAACTGGCGTGCCCTTCAACTAGCAACTAACAACCATCAACTAGCAACTTGGTTTCATCTCTTCCGGCAGCGCCGCGATCATCCGCTCCCGCACCGCGGCCATCAGTTCGTCGCGCGTCGCGAAATCCTTCGGCCACACCGGCTCGAGGAATTCGACATGCGCTACGCCAGGAGAAATTGCAAAGCTGCCTTTGCGCATCATCTTCTCCGTGCCCGAAATGATGATCGGCACGATCGGCGCGCCGCTTTCCATGGCGAGATAAAACGGCCCGCGCTTGAACGGCTGCAACCGCCCGTCCGCTGAGCGCGTGCCTTCCGCAAAGATCAGCATGTGCCGCCCGCGCTGCAGCGCCTCGGCAGCCTTCGCCACGCTCGCCTGCGCTGACTCGCGCCGGTGGCCGCGTTCCACCGGAACGAACCCCGCCATGCGCATGCCGGTCCCCAGCAGTGGGATGCGCATCAGCTCCTTTTTGAGCATCGCCACCGCCATACCTGGCAACTCCGGAAAGAGCACAGGCGGATCAAGATTGGAGACGTGGTTGGCGAGGAAGATGCAGCTCTCGTCCGCCGGAATGCGCTCCCGTCCGGTGACTTCCACGCGAACACCCGCTGCACGAACGCCCCACGGCACAATGCCATGAATCACCATGCGGTAAAGCAGGTCAACATTGCCCGCCAGGAGCGAGTAGGGAATCCCGATGAGCCCGGCAGGAATGCCAAGGGCCGTATAGACGAACCACAGCTTGAAGGTTGCGAACATTCAAGTCCGAGCATAACCCGGCTTGCCTCATTATCGAGATAGTGGCCCGGAATGACCCGCCATCAATAGCCGGCGGCGGAACGGGACGCCGTCACCTTGCCCTTCGCAAACGTCACCGCGACCGGATGCCCTGCGTTGGCGTAGACCATCTCGCCATCGCCGTACTGGCCGCTGCTCTGCTTCGCAATCGCGCCCAACGAGAGCGACACCTGCCGCTGGTTCATGCCGGCGATCACCTGGTGCGTATCGATGGCCTGCCATATCTGCGGCGACCAGTCCCACAGTTTGTGCGGATCGTCATAGAAGAAGATGTCATCCGTGAAGAAGTTGTAGCCGCTCGCGTCCCGATAGCCAACCGGCGCGGCATAAAGTTTCGCTGCATCCGCCGACTTCGGCATCGTGAACGCGAGCAGCACCTGCCCGGTTCCTGCAGGTACACGCGTGGACACGCCTTTCGGTTCTGCCTGCTGGAAGGCATCGACGATCTTCAACGGCTGGCCGCCTGGCAGAACACCCGCAGGCTTTGCATAGTCCGCGCGATGTCTCTCCGCGGCAAAGTATTCCATCTGACCACCTGCCTGCACCCACACTGTCTCGCTGTTCAGGTCTTTCAGATCGGCCACGCTCTCCGGATGTTTCCGCTTCAGGAAGACGAGGTCATCGGGATCGGTGGGGCCGTAGTTCGGCTGGGCCGCAGTTTGGTCCGGCCGGTTGCGGTCGTAGTGGATATACGTCACCTCAATGCCGAATGCCAGCAGCATCACCGCCGTCAGTCCGAGCGCGACCTTCAAACCTGGTGTCATCTCTGCTCCTGGCTGTCGAGCGCGTGTAAGGTCGCTCGCATCACGTGAAAGTCAGTCTACCGGCTCGGCCGCGCTCTGCTGCACACTGGCGCTCAGCAGAGATTCGGCAGTCAGCGCATCGGCCCGCCGCAGTTTCGGGAAGAACATGGCCGCAAGCGAAGTTACCACCAGCGATCCGATGCCGCCAACAACCACCGACGTCACCGTACCCCACCACTTCGCCGTCGTGCCGCTCTCGAATTCACCGAATTCGTTCGACGCACCGATGAACAGCCAGTTGACCGCACTGACGCGGCCGCGCATGTCCGGCGGTGTGCCCAACTGCAAGATACTGCCGCGAATTACGACCGAAACCATGTCGCTGGCCCCCACGACGACCAGCGCGACGAGGCTGATCCACATGGTTCGCGAAAGACCGAAGATCACCGTCGCGGCGCCGAAGATGGCGACGCAGGTGAGCATCTTTTTGCCCGCATTGCGTTGGATTGGGCGCACCGTCATGGTGAGCGAAACTGCCAGGGCGCCCAGCGAGGGCATGGCGCGCAGCAGGCCAAGGCCGCGCGGCCCTGCGTGCAGAATGTCCGTGGCGTAGATGGGGAGCAACGCAGTGGCGCCGCCCAGCAGCACGGCGAACAGGTCCAGCGAGATGGAACCCAGCAGCAGCTTGGTCGCCCACACATATTTGAAGCCCGCAAGCATGGTCTCCAGCGTGAAGGCATTCTTCACCGTCCGCACCGGCTTTGTCCGCATTGCGCCGACCAGCACAAGAAACGCAACCAGCATGAGCAGCGTAAAGGCATAGACAATCCCCGCGCCGCTCCATGGCGCGAGCACGCCTGTCAGCTTAAGGATGAAAAGGAACCCGCCGACCGTCGGACCGGCGATATTTGCGATCTGGAAGACGATCGAGCCCCAGGTGACCGCATTGACGAAGTGCTCTTCCGGCACCAGCGATGGCAGCAGCGCAGATGCCGCCGGCCCCGAGAAGGCGCGTCCCATGCCGATGCCGAAGAGCACCGCATAGATGGGCCACACGCGAGCGATGCCGTGCAGCGCGAACTCAAGCAGCGCCACCGTGCAAACGGCCTGCAGGCCATAGCACAGCAGGATAATCATGCGGCGGTCATAGCGGTCGGCCACATGTCCGGCCGCGAGGATGAAGACGATGCCTGGCGCGAACAATGTCAAGCCGGTCAGGCCCAGTTTGAACGCCGAATGCGTGATCGCATAGACCTGCCACGCCACCGCAACCGACTGGGCCTCCGCGCCGAGGATCACCAGCAGGCGAGCGACTTGATAGAGGCGAAAGTCGCGCGAGAGGAACGCGCTTCCCATGCGGGATCTCGCATTCGCTGCGGGCTTACAGCCCTCCGGCTGTAATTCCATCTGCGCTGTATCGCTTTGCGCGCGCCCTCCAGCGACCGCTGCTCCACCCTGACTGCCACCCTCAGCCATATCTCTCTATGTTGGCACAGCCCGCTGCTGGAACGGGAACGGGGGCGCGCGGCGGCAATGGGGCCGTTCCGATGCCTTCCTTAGAGTGCAATCAATTTGGAGGATTCTATTTGCTTTCAATAGTTTATCTTTGGCATACCACTCTGTGGTGATTCACAACTAACACCTGCGGCGTATCCTTTTCTCACTGCACGAAAATTCTCCCGGGCCACACGAGATCGAAGTCTGACCATGGGCCGAAAGGCAGACAGCATGTTGCAGTTGCTCAAGACGCTCGCATTGGAAGATTCAGGCCAGGACCTGATCGAGTACGCGCTGATCGCCGCGCTTGTCGGCGTTGCCGGCGTGAGTGCGCTGCGCGTTCTGAATAACACGGTGGGAAGCGCGTTCAGCGGGGTCAATGGCGCACTCTCAAACGCGGTCCCAAACACCGCCGGCCAGGGCCACTAGCGCTGCTTGGCCGAACCGCCAGATCCGTCGCGTCTTCTTTATTTACCGAGATATTCTTTGTACTGCGTTTCCACCACACCGGTATTGCGGGCGAGATCGAGCTTCGCTTTGTTGTAGGCGAACTCCGTCGCGATGAGCTGGCTCTGCGTGGCCTGCAACTGAGCCTGGGCCTGGATCACCGGCAGATCGTCGTCCACGCCGGCTGCGTAGCGATCGCGTGTGTCGGAGAGCGCCTGCGTCGCCAGATCGACGTTCGAGCGCGCCACCTTCACGAGATCCGAGGCAGACTGGACATCCAGCATAGCCGCGCGGATCTGCGCATCGATCGTTACCTTCAGCGCATCGATCTGTCGCGCAATCCCGATTTCGGACGCAGCAGCGATCTCCCTCTCGCCACGGAAGCGGCCCTCTTCAAAGATGGGAATCTTCAGCACGCCCTGTGCCGCAAAGACACCGTGGTAGAGACCATGCGTTTCGCCCAGCACACCATAGTAGCCATTGAAGCCCAACTGGGGCAGCCGCTCCATCGAGATGGCGCGGCGCGCGCGGCGGGCGACCACCTGTTCGGCCTGGAGCGCGAGCAGGTCTTTGCGGCGCGAGTAGGCGACCGCCTTAGCCTGCTCCAGCGGCAACTCCGCAAGATCGGCATAGGGCACCGTATCCACCAGGACCACATCCTGATCGGCGGGCTGTCCCATCAGGCGGTTTAGCGCGATCTTGTCCTTGACGAACGCGTTTTGTGCCTTCACGAGGGTCTGCTGCTCATTTTCCAGCTCGACACGCGCGCGAAGCACATCCAGATTCGTGCCCACGCCGGCATCATGCGATGCAGTCGCGTGCCGGACCAAGTCTTCGTCAGCCGTGACCAGCGCCTGAGCATTCGCGATCTGCGCCTGGTCGGCCAAGGCAACCAGGTACTGCAGGGCGACCGCCTCGACGATGCCGCCGCGCACGTTGAGCACGTTCATCTGCGAGACAGTCGTGGCGCTCCGCGCAGCGCCATAGAAGAAGAAATCAGGAAGATTGACAAGCACCTGGTCTGCGGAGAACTGCGCCGACGTGGTGTCCACCTTCACGATGGTGTGGATCGCGTTCGGGGGAAGCCCAAATGCCGCCAGCGACCGCGGCTTGAATCCCAGCGCAGCGAGGTTGATCTCGTTCGCGGTGGTGGCGAAGGTCGCCTTCATGTTGGGCAGCAGGGCGTAGATGGCGGTGAGAATCTGGCCGCGCACCGCACGGTCCTGCTGGGTCGCAAGCTGAATCTGGAGATTGCCGAGCACGGCGCGATGAATGGCATCGTCCAGTGAGAGAGGTCCGCCCGGCGTCGGTTCGGGCAATGTGATATTGCGGAATGGGCTTGTGAGCGGAGCGCCGGGCAGGGAAGGCGGCTGCGGCTCCGGAGCGTTGGGCAGGGCTGCGACGTCCGCCCGCATAGGAATACCGTGAAGACGCGCGGATGCTTCAGGCTGTGATGGTGCTGCGGCTCCGTCCGCGGCTTGGAGGCACGGACAGGCGAGCGCAAGCAGCATTGTGCAGGTTGCGGCACGGAAACCAGATGTGCAAAGGAGCGCCACTCTCACTCCCAGTTTAGAGTGTCGCGGAGGCCAACTGGTTGCGAAAAATGAGCTTCTGCTAGCGAATCTGAACCAGGTCCGCGTGCGTGCCTGCGCCAGGTGAGATATGAGAGGTCTGCGGTGCGCGCCAGTGATCGATGTAACTGACCTGGTGTACGCAGCTGATCGTGCAATTTGGGGCGCAGCCTTTCTCGGTCAGGAACTCGCGCTTCACGTCGCTCTTCTTGTAATCCGCAACCGGCACACCGGGATAACCGCGCTGTTGGCTGCAGTAGTGCACCAGGCCGAACTCGCAGATGTAAAGATAGCGGCTGCCCGCCCGGCATCGCCACCTGTTGGGCTGGCCGTTGGCGATGGCTTCCTGGAAATGGTTGAAGCGCGAATAGCTGCGCCGCGTCAGCCGCCTCACCTGGTCCCAGACCGAACGCTCCTCATCCCCCAGTGGTTTCAATTGACCGCTGCCGTCGTGAATGATGCCGATGGTCGAGGAAAATCCCAGCGCAAGCGCGCGCTTGCTGATGGTCAGCGCGTCCTGCGGATGGGCAATGCCTCCGCCGACCACCGAATTGATGTTTACGTGGAAATCCGCGTGCTCCGCCAGCATCTTCAGCTTCGCGTCCAGAACCTTGAGGCTCTTCTTTGAAACCTCGTCCGGCATCACGTTGTCGATGGAGATCTGCATGTGATCGAGACCTGCGCGGTTCAGCCGCTGGATGCGGTCGGGCATCAGCAGGTAGCCGTTTGTGATCATCCCTGCAATGGCGCCGTTCCTGCGGATGCGCGCGATAACGCGGTCCAGATCGGGATGCAGCAGCGGTTCGCCGCCCGAAATGGTGATGACGGATGTTCCCAGGCGGCCCAATTCATCGATGCGCCGCTCCATCTCTTCTATCGGCACCGGATCGGAGACATCGTCAAATTCGTTGCAGTAGGTGCAGGCCAGATTGCAACGCCGCATGGGCACAATATGCGCCATATAGGGGTGCGAAGTGTTCGCCAGTGCCCAGCCGACGGATGAAAGCTCACGAACCTTCCGAATTGCCGCTCTCCAGCGGCGCCGTGCGGGCATTGGGCGCCGATAAGTCAGGGAAGCGGTATTGTCTGCGACTGCCATCTCTTTGATTTTACCGGATTCCAAGTTCGAAGGACCGGTTGACGACGGGCATGGTACAACAGTCCAACAGCCGTTTTATCATTCGTTTGCCGCGTGCCTCAGCCGTGTCTGGCTTCGCGGATGAGCGCGGAGAACAAGCATGGACGACATCGCATCGCGCGTTATCGAGCTTGTGGCACAGTCAAAGAACCTGCCGGCCTCGGCCGTTAAGCTCGACACCACCTTCGACGAGCTGCAGATCGACTCATTGGACAAGATCAACCTCACCTTTGCGGTCGAGGAGATGTTCTCGATCGAGATTCCCGATGAGAGCCTCAATTCACTCAAGACCGTCGGCGATGTGGTGCGTGGGGTCGAACGGTTGCGGGCAGCCGCTTCCGGCGATACTGCAAGGGCATAGCGCGCGCAGCCCTCGGTCGCACCTTGTATAACCAGAACATGATGCGCGTCGCCGTTACCGGACTGGGCTGCATTACGCCCATCGGCAATACCGTCGCGGAGTTCCGGGAGGCGATGTACGCGGGCCGCAGCGGCATTGCTCCTTTCGATCGCCACTTTCCCGGCATGACCGGCGACGATCCGGGCCTGCGATTCAGGACCACCGCGCTGGTGAAGAACTTCGATCCTGCCAGCAATGCCGCGCAGAAGCTGACTTCGGGGATCGCCGCATCGACCGATACCAGCGCGCAGTTCGGCATCATCAGCGCGCGCCAGGCGGTGGAAGAGAGCGGCGTGCTGCGGCACTACGATCCATCCGCGATGGCCGTGATCATCGGCTGCGGCTGCGGCGGCCGCGCGGCGGACGAAGAGGCAAACCGCGGCCTGTATATGCGCAATGCTCGCGTCTCTCCGCTGGGCATCGTGCGCGCGATGTCCAGCTCAGGCGCCAGCAACATCGCCATTGAAACGGGCGTGATGGGCCCGGTGCTGAACATCTCCACGGCCTGCGCCTCCGGAACGCACGCCATTGGGCTGGCATTTCAGATGGTGCGGTCCGGCCAGGTCACTGCCGCAATTGCGGGTGGCTACGAGGCGGCGCTGACATTCGGCTTCCTGCGCGCGTGGGATTCGATGCGCGTGGTTTCGCCGACTGCCTGCAGGCCTTTTGCGGTGGATCGCGATGGCATGACCCTGGGCGAAGGCGCAGCGATGCTGGTGCTGGAGCCGCTCGAATTTGCGCTGGCGCGCGGAGCGAAGGTCTACGCTGAGATGGTCGGGTTCGGCATGTCGGCGGACGCTCACCACATTACCCAGCCGCGTCCGGAAGGCGCTGCGCTGGCGATCCGCCGCGCCATCGACGACGTCGCCACAACTTTGGGTGCCCCACGTCTCGATTCTGAGACGTGGGAATCAAAGATCGGCTACATCAACGCGCATGGAACGGGAACTCCGACGAACGATCCGGTGGAGGCGCAGGCGATCCATCTGGCGCTGGGCGACCGCGCGGCTCAGGTTCCCATCAGCGGGATCAAGTCGCTCACGGGACACTCGATCGGCGCCGCGGGTGCGATCGAGGCGCTGGCGACCGCACTTGCGCTTGATGCTGCCAGCCTGCCGCACACGGCGAATATCGGGGCGGTTGATCGCACGCTGGACCTCGATGTGATCGTCGATGCGCCAAGGCCACTCGAAAAAGACAAGGACATCGCGCTTTCGAACTCGCTCGCGTTTGGCGGCCTGAACGCAGTGCTGGCGATGAAGCAGTTCGCGGTACGATAGCCCTCAGTGCTTCCACCTCCTATTTCCGTGCTCATTCTGACGAAGAATGAGGAGCGCGACCTGCCTGGCGCGCTTGCTTCGGTTGCATGGTCGGACGACGTACACGTCTTCGATTCGCTCTCGACCGACCGCACGCAGGAGATCGCGCGGGCAGCGGGAGCGCAGGTGCATGGGCGGGCGTTCGACGACTATGCGACGCACCGCAATGCGGCGTTCCGGATTCCGTTCAAGCATCCATGGGTGTTTCTGCTGGATGCGGATGAGCGGGCGACACCGCAGCTCTCGGCCGAGATGGCGCTGGTGGTCAGCGAAGCGCCGGCGAATACCGCGGGTTTCCGGCTGCGGCGAAGAGATTTCCTCTTCGGCACGTGGCTGAAGCACGCGCAGATTTCGCCTTATTACATCCGCCTCGTGCGACCGGGGAAGGCGAGGTACACGCGTGCGATCAACGAGGTGCTGGAGGTGGATGGGCCGGTTGCGCAACTGCTGGCTCCGCTCGACCACTTCCCGTTCTCCAAGGGCATTGCGCACTGGGTGGCGAAGCACAACAGTTACTCGACCATGGAGGCCGAGCTGATCGTCGGGCAGCAGGGACTGCAGAGTCCGAGCCTTAAGGCCGCGCTGAGCCACTCCGACTTCCACACGCGGCGGCTGCACCAGAAGGCGCTGTTCTACAAATTGCCTGCGCGGCCGTTGATCAAGTGGCTCTACATGGTGTTCCTCCGTGGAGCGATTCTGGACGGCGTGGCCGGGCTGACTTATGCGACGTTGCAGGCCTTTTACGAGTACCTGATCGTGGTGAAGACCAGGGAGCTGCGGAAAGGCGGCGCCTAGTCGCCGCTTGCCGAGTCTTGTGCCCCCCCCCGGTATCCAATTCCGCAAAATCTAGAAAGCATGTGACTTAGGTGTCATGATCTTGTAAATAAAGGGTTTTTTGGAACTCCAAGCGATATCAATGATTTACAGTCCAGCATGCCGGCCCTCATGTTCGGGGTTCTGATGGATTCGTAGTGTTGCGGGAGGCACAATCCTGACGCGGTGGATTCGGCCGTTGATGCGATTTTGGCTGCTGTTTCTATTTTACCGGGGCTGTCAAGAGGGTGGCGAAATTCGGTGGTGTCCTAATTTCACTGGCCGATAAATTGCCTCCAGTTGGGCCATGAGTGCAGTTCTGATCCACTCGGATACGGTCTGATCTTTGGCCTTGGCTGCACGCTCCACGGCCTTGCGATCTACCGGGTTTAGCCGTACCTGTATGGGTGCAGCCTTGGCCTCATTCTTCGCCATCTTAGGGCGTCCGGGCTTACGCTTGGTGGGCATCTCTGTACTCCTGTACCAGTGCGGTTTTGACGGCCAACTCTGGCGACACCGCCGGTGGGATATGCAGGACGGTCACGTGCCGGATGGGATTCTTTGGGTCGTCTGTCTCATGCGACCACGCATAAACCCGATCTGTCTGAGGATGGCCGGTCAGGTCGAACACTTCTACGACGCCATCCCACACGGTCTGACCCTGCCACGTATCGGTCACAGGCACGCTCTTGACATGCACTGCGTTGGCCCCATGCAGTTGCTTGATGACCTCGCGAGTGCGTTCGCCATCTCATCCTCGCTACACTAATTGTAGTGCAGTAATTGCAGCATGTCAAGGTTTGTTGTGATGACTGCATGAGTGGAAGCTGTCTGGGCCATCTATGCGGCCACATACTTCAACAAGATTTTCCCCCGTGTTGGCGTCTTGGAAGACCAGTAAAAAGTATGGGCCTGCCCTTCCACTAATTAGTGCATCTGCTTCGTTTTGGGTAAGAGCTTGTCCATGAAGAGGAACATTGAACAGCCCATTTTCCGCCGTAGAGATTTCGGCAACTGGTGCTCCACCAATGCCAGCCATCAAATGTGACCACATATCCTCTTCAAGAGGAATATTATCGGGCTCATTGGTAGATATTGGCCGCAGCCCAGAGCTGGCCGCTTCTTTTACGCTGAGCGTTTTACCCGACACGTTTTGCAGGTTCACTCGTATTGCAAGCTGCACGCCAGTGGCGGGAGTTTGCGTACTTGTGTGAATCGAAGTGATGGTGATCGGGTTCGGCGGGGGTGTCGGTCGTGCGGGAGGCAGCGGCAAGTTGTGCGGTTTAGGCTTGGGCAATACTTCTACCGCGACAGCCTTGCTCACGGGATTGTAGGGATCGTCATCAAAAGTAAAGTCCACCCTTAGCGTTTGAGTTCCCGCCAAGAGAGTTGCGCCGATTGCCGGATCATAGACCGCTCTCCCTTTTACTTCTTTCCCGTCAACTGTGGCTGAAGCATTTAGTTGTGCTGGGCCTAGCGGTTGGCCCTCCTGAAGCGATGCAGGAATCCAGACGATTTCCGGGGTTATTTTCACTAGTTCTTTTAGTGGCCACGCCTTGTAGCCGATCACGATCATTCCACTCCAAATTGCGAGCAGGATAAGAATTCCGCGCACAATAGATTTGCTGCTCACCCAATCGATCCAACCGTGTTCAAGAGTCGCAAGCGTGAAACCAGAGGCTCCCGCGATCACCAGGATGACGATTGCTATCTTGGCAAGCACTCCGATACCCGCTACCAAGGCAATCACAGCCCCAACACCGACAGCCCACCACGCACCAACCCTAATCCCTGTAGCTGTCTCCCTCTCCATCGCTCGACGCTTTCCTCCGCGGGTCACGGCCCTGCACCCGATCTGAGGATACCGTTTTCCGTAGTGCAATTACTAGATGTCTGTAATCCACGCTCCTGCAAGAACTTGAGTGGTTTACCCATTGGAACCAGCAAATTCCAATAGAAATTCGGACACCCGAAATTCGGAAGGAGACGCAGGGGCCATTTAGAGACGAAGCGGAAGAAGCTATGAGGAGCAACCTGGGGGTAGAGCAGCATTGTTTCCGCATGGCATTCTATCGCGCGCTAAAGAGGATGCTGAAAAGTCGGCCGCGGCGGGTTTTGCATTCCCTCAGCGGCTGAAGCCGCCCCGTTTTTGTCCTTAGTGGCGCTAAAGTCGCGCCCTTTCAAAGCAGGGCCCTTTTCAGCACCCTCTAAGAAGGGCAGGCAAGCACGATCGAGCTGATCCCGGGTGCGCCAGAACTTTTTGTGCAACCAATTTCGGGCAGCGGCGTCTCCTACACAGGCGTTGTGTTGAGAACCAGCAAGAGGCAAGGCCATGCTTGTCCAGCACAGATCGAGGTCTTTGGTTCTGAAGAGCGGCCTGCTGGTGCTGGCGACGCTGGTGTTTCTTGGCGGTCTGGGTACGAGATTGTCCAAGTATCGCGGCAAACAGGACAACGCTACCACCGTGGCTAAGGTGAGGTTAGGCGTAGAAAAGCAGCCCGACCTTGCGCCCGTTCATTGCAGCTATACGCCGGATATTCAGGAAGACCTTGGTTTTTCTGTTTCCAGCAACTGCTGGCAGCAGGAAGTGCCGGGCCTAGTTGGAAACCGACACGCGATTGAGCGTACGGAGCCGGCTTTTCCTGTGCACACTCCATACGATCCGGCGACGCCGCAACTCGCCTACCGCCCTCCTCCGACACTTTCCTAAGCCCCCCTTGGCGGCGCACTGCCGCCTGACGCTTGAGCGCGCATGCCATGGCGCACGGGCAGTCCTTTTTGCCCTGGGTTTAGGAGTGAACGATGAAAAATTCAGACGGCTCTTTGTGGAGCTTTCTCACACGCGTTGCGCTGCATGCGCTTGCGGCGCTTTCTCTGTCCGGTTCTCCGCTTCACGCACAAACTGCAAGCGCATCTCCGTCTACTTCCGCGGCAGGCACTCCGGCAGGCATGTTGATTTTGCCTGCGGGAACCAAAGTGGTGATGGCGGCGACGCGGGCGGTGTGGGCGGCGAAGGTGAAGGCGGGCGATCCGCTGTATCTCGAGACGGTGTTTCCGGTGACGGTCGGCAACCGGATCGCAATTCCTGCCGGAACGTACGTCTCAGCGACCATTGATGCGGTGCAACAGCCGACGCGCAAGATGGCTCGCGCGGAGTTGGAGGTGCGCTTCAACCAGATGGTTTTTGCGGGCGGCTACGCGGTGGCGCTGGCGGGCGCGGAAGGGACCGGACCACTGCCGTCCTCCGGCAATGCCGCGCGCGCGGCTCCGGTTTCCGGAGGTACAGCGACGCGCAGCCTTGTCAGCGTTCAGGTGGACCGCAACAATGACATTCTGCTGGACAACGGTTCGCAGATGGAGATGACGCTGGCAGCGCCGCTCGCGCTGGATGCCGCGAAGATTGCCTGGACTGTTGGGCGCTCCCATGCGCCTCCGCCGGGTTCATTCAAGCCGGCTACACTGTGCCGCCCGACGCCGGGCGATCCGGGAACGCCGGGGACGCTGGGAACACCGGACACGGTGATTCCTGGCAGCCCGGGAACGCCGGACATCAGTATCCCGGGGCCGGACGGGACGTCTACTACGATTCCGGGCACGCCTGCGACTCCTCCGACGGTGATTCCGGGAAGTCCGGGCACACCAGGAACTCCCGGCACGCCGGGTACGTTCTGCCCGGCTTCGCCAATGGTGATCTCCAGCACGCCTGGCGGAACGATTCCCGCACCGCAAGTCCGCGCGACACCCTCCACGAAGAAGACCCGTTTGCAGAACGGAAAGGAAGGAAAGTGATGAAGAGCCTAGCTATATCTGTTTCGATATCGGTTCGTCTGCTCGCAGGAGTTCTGGCTGCTTCAGTTGTAGCGAGCGAGACGGCGTTTGCGGCCGCGCCTCAGGATGTTCAGGATCGCCAGGCCGATGCCGCGCCCTCGCACGCCGCTCTGCCTGGCCCGACTATCGTTGCGCCGGCGGGGACGGTTGTTCCTCTTACGCTGGTGAGCCAGATCAAGAGCAAGTCAACCAGGATAGGGGATGCGGTGCGCGCTCAGGTTGCGTTCCCGGTGACGGCGGGCGGGCAGGTGGTGATACCTGCCGGAACGTATGTCGAAGGCGTGGTTACTTCGCTCACTGCGTCGGCCAAGAAGACGCACCGGCCGGAGGTGGAGATCAACTTTGTGCGGCTGGTCTACGCCAATGGATACGTTGCAGCGCTGGAAGGAACGAGCACGCAGGCGAGCAAGCGCGCTCCGGATGCTGCGCCGATGGAACAGGTGAGTGAAGCGATGCTGCCTCCGCCAGCGCTTCCGGGTTCGCACACGGTTTTTTATGGTGGCGAGGGTTTTACGTCCGGCGCGCGGCTGGGACAACCGCCGTTTGGTCCGTACCCATACCCAACGCTGCCGCCGCTTCCACCTCTTCCGAATCCAGGACCATCGAAAGGCCTGGTGATTGGGCTTGGGGTTGGGATTCCGGTGACTCTGGTGGTAGTGGGCGCGATCTTCGGCCGGCACCATCGAGACAACTCCGACTACGTTCTCTACGAGGCCGGATGGCAGTTCCAGATGACGCTGTCTGCGCCGCTGACGGTAGATGCTGCGCAGGTGAGCGCGGCGGCGGCAATTGCCGCGCAGTAGGATGGGTTGCCCTCTCCATCCGTTCGCGGCAACGCGGGCGGATGGGGTAGCCGGCGATTTCTGGTGATAGGCCGGGCCTACAGCCCTCGGTTTTTTAATTGTCACGCTGTTCCTGGGGCTGCGCCCGAGGCTGGTATAGAACGCGCCTTCTGCGCTCACGAGCTCAACCCACCCTTTCGCGATGAAGCTGCGAAAGGATGGGCCACCCGGAGATTCGGAGTCAGGCGGAGTCGCGCCATACGGAGGTATGCGCGGAAGGGGCCTGGTCGGTCTCCCAGAGGACTTCGCGGAGGGTCCAGTCAATGCGGTTGACGGCGTCCTGGGTGACCTCGATGAGTTCGCGGTCGCCCTTGACGTGAACGGAGTAGAGGACGGTGGTGAGCGCGTTGCGCACGTGGTGATTGACGTCGGCGGCGACGCGGAGGCGCTCTGTGTCCGCCTGGCGCAGCCGCTCGTAATAGCGGCCCGCGAGGAAGGAGAGCAGCGCGGCCATGGTTCCGCTGAGCACGTCGGAATAGAGGATGGGGCGGTTCTCGATGCCCAGCGCAATGTCGAGCAGGATTCCTGCGCCGAACGCGCCGCCGCCGATGAGCAGCGGGAAGACATAGCGCGGCCATCGTGCATTTAGAAATGCAGCCTGAGTTCCGAGCTGCCGATTGCGCTCCATCGATGGCCTCCTGTGACTTGCCTCTGACGTCGATTCTCAATGATTCGGACGGATGGTGGGAAATGAACTCCGCGATGCGACGTTAGACTTGCGGGAGAGGTGATGCGGATGCGGAAGCTGAAGATCATGGAGCATATTTCGCTAGATGGCGTGATTGAGTCGGGGCCGGGTTATGCGTATGGTGACTGGGGCGCGCCGTATCGCACACCGGAGGGGCTGGAGGCGCTGCTGGCCATGCATGGCGAGCGGTTCGATCTGCTGCTGGGCCGGCGGACGTACGATCTGTGGTCGGGGTATTGGCCCAAGGCGCCGCGAAGTCCGATGGCGGACCGGCTGAATGCGGCGACCAAATATGTGGTGACGCACCGGCCGGAGAGTTTGGAGTGGGGGCCGGTGGAGGGCGTTGGGGCGGGCGGTTCTTCGGATCACAACGGCGCGGATTTTGTGCAGGGCGTGCGCGCGATCAAGGCGGGGGACGGGCCGGATGTGATTCTGTGGGGCAGCTCGACGGTGACTTCGGCGCTGCTGGAGCATGGGTTGGCGGACGAGATGGGGCTGATGGTGAATCCGGTGCTGCTGGGTACAGGCAAGCGGCTGTTTGCGGAGGGAACTCCGGCGCGCGCGTTTACGCTCGCGAACACGAAGGCGCTGCCGTCCGGGATTGTGATTCAGAACTATAAGGCGGCGGGAGGGTTGAAGAATTAGCACGCGCACAAGCGTCGCTGTTGCTAGAATGTGCGCATTCGGGATTCAAACGGGCCAGCTTTTAACGCCGTTCGTAGAAAGAGGAGCGTTATGCGTGTTCGCCAGATCGCTGTGCTGTTGCCAGTTTCCGTTTTGTTGCTTACGGGTTTAGCCGCGGCGCAGAGTCCGCAGCTTGATGTGATCGGGATCAAGCTGGGCGAGTCGATGAGCGATGTGCAGCAGGCGCTGAAGGCCGACAACGCCAAGCTGAAGGTGACTCCGACTTCCTACACGTATGCGGGTTTCAGCGGTCCGCTCACGGTGCAACTGGATGCCAAGGACCTTGAGGACAATACCAGCACGGTGATCACGCAGCCGACAGAGACGCTGCAACTGATGTTTACCACGCCGCCCAGCCAGCCGGGAATATGGATGGTCAGCCGCTATTACATGTTCCCGACGGCACAGAGGCCGTCCACGACGACCACCATCGATGCGCTGCGCAAGAAATATGGGCCGGAGACAATTCCGCCGGATTCGCCCATCGGCATGCAGAGCATGACGTGGGTGTTCGATGCGCAGGGCAAGATGATTCCGCAGCCGCACCTGAACACGCAGTGCATCAACATCCTGCGTGGCATTACCTCGCCCATGGCGGTGAATATCGGCATTGCAGGACCGACGATGCCGCAATGGCCGCAGCCATGCGCGTCTATTGTGATTGTGAATGCGCAGATACAGCTGACGGCGGTGGCGCCGGGGCAGTACGCTACCACGGCCTTGACGGTAACGATGGAAGACGGGGGAAGGTACTTGAAGGCGCTGGCCGCGACGCGCGACGTGATCGCGGGGGTCGTGAAGGGGCAAGAGGACCAGAAGACCAAGCAGATGAACCAGGTGGGCGCACCGAAGCTGTAGGGGCAACGGCTGGCGGTAGCGTTGGCATTGAGAGAATCCCCACCCGTCCGCAAAGGACGCGTACGGATGGGGCACCCGATGCGTGTGCGATGAATCTCGAGCTGTAAGCTGGGAGCTTTTAAGCTTATAGCTCAAGGCGCACATGCTGCCCCAAAGGCAAATGCGGGGGTCCCTCGACTTCGCCGGAAGCGGCTTCGCTCGGGATGACGGCAACGAGAGTAGGTGGCTCGATCCCACTCATCGCGCAAAGTGCGCGCGATGAATGGGGCACGGATCCTGCTGGTTCGTTGCCATATCCTGTGCGCAGGGGGATTGGGGATGCGGAAGCTGAAGATCATGGAGCATATGTCGCTGGATGGCGTGATTGAGGTGGGCGCGGACTTTGTGTACGGCGACTGGACGGGGCCGTATCGCGCGCCGGAGGGGTTGCAGACGGTGATGGCGCGGTACGGCGAGCGGTTTGACCTGCTGCTGGGGAGAAAGACGTACGACGACTGGTCGGGCTTCTGGGCGGAGGGCAAGAGCCCGCTTTCCGTGAACAACGATTCCTACATATTGTCGGTAAAAGCTAAAAGGCTTGGATATTTGTTCTGGTTCGCCGTGAGCTCGGAGCTTGATTTTAGAGACATCGCCAAGGCGTTCCTCCAGCTTCGCAATGTCGCCTGCTGCCGGCGTCCAACCTCGGTCGACTTGCGTTGGGCCGCCTCGTGAGCAGAGGCCAGTAACGGCCTGGGCTTCGCTAGCCGGTAAGACGACAAACTGCTTATCACTTTGTCCCCAGGAGTCTATGCATAGTAGCACTGATAGACATCCGGTCATCAGCATGTTCTTTATATGCATGATGTGAACTCTGAGAAATCTTTTACCACTCTTTTGATGCTGAGTCCGCAGTGACCCCATCTGCCGCGGGGCCTTTCCAGCGGAGGATGGGTTTGCGGGCGGCGGTGGTTTCGTCGAGGCGGCGGAGGCGGGTGGAGTGGGGCGCGGTGCGGACGAGATCGGGGTTCTCGGCGGCTTCGCGGGCGATTTGTTGCAGCGCGTCGACGAGCAGGTCGAGCTCCTCGCGGCTCTCGCTCTCGGTGGGCTCGATCATCATGGCTCCGCTGACGACCATGGGGAAGCTGACGGTGTAGGCGTGGAAGCCGTAGTCAATTAAGCGCTTGCCCATATCACCGGTCTTGACGCCATTGCGCGCTTGCAGCTTATCCGAGAAGACGACCTCGTGCATCGACGGTGCGTCGTACGGCAGGTCGAAGGTGTCTTTCAATTTTGCGCGGAGGTAATTGGCGTTGAGCACGGCGTCTTCGGTGGTCTGGCGCAGGCCGTCGGGCCCATTGGCGAGGATGTAGGCGAGCGCGCGCACGAACATGCCGAAGTTGCCGTAGAAGACGCGGACGTGGCCGACGGTTTGGGGGCGGTCGTAGTCGAGACCAAGTTTGGTTACAGATCCCTCAGCGCGCGTGGTGAGGACGGGCGTGGGCAGGAAGGGCTCGAGGATTTTTTTGCAGGCCACGGGGCCGGAGCCGGGGCCGCCGCCGCCGTGCGGGGTGGAGAAGGTCTTGTGCAGGTTGAGGTGCATGACGTCGACGCCGAAGTCGCCGGGGCGGGTCTTGCCGCAGAGGGCGTTCATGTTGGCGCCGTCCATGTAGAGGAGTGCGCCCTTGGCGTGGAGGATGTCGGCGATCTTGTGGATCTCGGACTCAAAGACGCCGATGGTGGAGGGGTTGGTGAGCATGAGGGCGGCGGTGTCGGAGTCGACCATGCGGGCGAGCTCGGCGAGGTCCACCATGCCTGCCGAGTTGGACTTGAGGTTGGCGACCTGATAACCGACGACCGCGGCGGTCGCGGGATTCGTCCCGTGGGCGGAGTCGGGGATGAGGACCTTTTTGCGCGGGTTGCCGTTGGCCTCGTGGAAGGCACGGGCGAGCAGGATGCCGGTGAACTCGCCGTGCGCGCCGGCGGCGGGCTGGAGGGTGATGGCGTCCATGCCGGTGATTTCGATGAGGCATTGCGAGAGGAGCTGCATGATGCCGAGGCAGCCCTGGGCGAGGGCTTCGGGCTGGTAGGGGTGCGCGTCGGCGATGCCTTCGAGGCGGGCGACGGCCTCGTTGATGCGTGGGTTGTACTTCATGGTGCAGGAGCCAAGCGGATACATGCCGAGGTCGATCGCGTAGTTCCAGGTGGAGAGGCGGGTGAAGTGGCGGATGATCTCGATCTCGGAGAGCTCGGGCATGGGGCCGGCGTTCCAGCTCTGCGCGGTGCGAGCGGCGGCGCCGAGGAGTGAGGCGGCGTCGACGGCGGGCACGTCGAGCTCGGCGAGGCGGTAGGCCTTTTTGCCGGGCGAGGACTTCTCAAAGATGAGGCCCTCGTTCTGGTTGACGTGGGTGGTGGCCTTGATGGGCGTGCCGGTGAAGTTGGTGGTCATATGCGGTCCCGGTTTGCTTTGTGGAGCGGTTATGTGTCGGGCTTACAGCCCTCGGTTGATGTCGATGCCGCTGACCTAGGCCTTCCCGCTCCGCGGGATCGGCCTAGGCTGTTATGTTGTCGCGCCTTCGGCGCTCAGAAGTGCCTTTCTATTCGCAATCGGTTAATTGAGCGAATGTATGAAGGCGTTATTCTCCCGCTAGATACAAAACGAATCCCAATCCCCAGGTGACTAAAAGTGCTGTCGAACTCTTTCGCAAAAGCGATGCTGCCGGACCGGACGCCCTCCTCGCAAGTAACCAGCTAGTGAGGCACAAAGCAAGATTTGCCAGCAAGAATGATTCGAATACAAGGACGACCAAACGCGTTCCAAAAACCGGCCTCTGAGCGAGGTCGTAGCTCTGATGATTCAGGTAATGCGTGAGCAAAAGACCCGATACTTGTACCGCAACAGAAAGGGCTAGCGAATATAGCGCGTATGGAATCGTTGTGAGTGAGGTTTTGCTCTGGTCGTTCCCCACTATCGACAACCATCCGGCGAACACGCCTATTCCACCTATACCGATAGTTAGGAAGGCTACAAGGAGACCCGGAATTGCAAAACCCGATCCTTGAAACATCAAAACTCCTCTGCGTCGGTTGTGTCGCCGGTGGGGGAGAAGGTGCCGGACTCGGGCTGGTCGAGGTCTTCTTCGCGGAGGGAGAGGCCGAGGACGATGCCGTTGGCGAGCTCGATGGTGAGGGCGTTGCCCTCGTCGAGCACGGCGGTCTCGACGGCGCTGCCGATCTGCGCGCAGAGGGCGTTGCGGTACTCGGGCTCGCCGAAGGCGACGGAGAAGTCGGGCAGCATGACGTAGGGCCAGTTGTAGAGGGTGAGCAGGGCGGGGCCGAAGCGCAGCTCGAGGTAGTCCTCGACGAATGCGACGGAGCGGAGTTCTTCGCCCTCGATGGAGGAGATATCCATGGCTCCCTTGTCATTCCGCACCCCGACCGCAGTCGAGGGGGAGGAATCTGCTTCTCAAAAAGCCCGCGGCTAAAGCCGCATCACTTCTTGACCTTCGTTCCGCGGGCTGAAGCCCGCTGCTACTCCCAGGGGCTAAAGCCCCCATTCTTGCTGCGTCCGTTACGGCACGGCTGAAGCCGTGCCCTTAAGCAAAACCAAGTCCCAGGGGCTAAAGCCCCCATTCTTGCTGCGTCCGTTACGGCACGGCTGAAGCCGTGCCCTTAAGCAAAACCAAGTCCCAGGGGCTAAAGCCCCAAATCTGTAGTTGCCCTCGTTGTGCCGGGACTAAAGTCCCGGCCTATCTCAGAAGCAAAAAGCTGAAACCTATCTCAGAAGCAAAAGCTGAAACCTATCTCAGAAGCAAAAGCTCAAACCTATCTCAGAAGCAAAAGCTGAAACCTATCTCAGAAACAAAAGCTGCAACCTGTGAAACGCGTGTTGAAAAGCAGATTCCTCCGCATTCGATCCCGCGAGCGTGATCGACCGCTGCGGAATGACAATCGTGACGGGGAGAAGATCATCGTGCATGCTCAACGAGTTCTCGTGCGGTGACGGATTTTACGGCTTCGGCGGCGGCGTCCATCTGGGTGCGGGTGGTGAGTTCGGTAGCGCACCAGAGGCTGGCGTGGGGGCCGAGCTCGGGGTACCACTTTGCGAGCGGGAGGCCGCCGATGATCTTGTGTTCGAGGAGGGCCGCGTTCATCTCTTCGGAGGAGATGGGCGTTTCGAGGACGAACTCGTGGAAGCGGGGGGCGGCGGGGAAGAGGATGCGGGCGTTCGTTTGTTCCCCACTCATCCGCGTGCTGACGCTCGCGGATGAATGGGCCACCCGAGCATTGTTCTCCCCACCCGTCCGCTTTGCCACCCCAGCGAGCCAAGACCGCTCGCTGGGGGCCCCGGTCGCCGCGTACGGATGGGGCACCCGGGCATTGTCGTCGGCAGATTGTGAAATATGGGGATTCTGGAGCTGCGCTCCAGAATGACGGCCCATATTATTTGTGGCGCTGCCGGCCAAATGCGGGGATTCTTCGCTGCGCTCAGAATGACAATCCTTTGCCGTAGGCGCTTCCGGGGAGGTGAGAGCGGATTGGAGGTAGGCGGCTTTGGCGAGGTTGTGTTCGGCGAGTTCGCGCAGGCCCTTGCCATAGACGGTGAGGAAGATCGTGGTCATGAGCGCGACGAGGGCCTGGTTGGTGCAGATGTTGGAGGTGGCCTTCTCGCGGCGGATGTGCTGCTCGCGGGTGGAGAGGGTGAGGACGTAGCCGCGCTTGCCGTCCATGTCCCTGGTTTCGCCGACGATGCGGCCGGGCATCTGGCGCAGGAACTTTTCCTTGGTGGCGATGACGCCGCAGTAGGGGCCGCCGTAGCCGACGGGCACGCCGAAGGATTGCGCCTCCATGGAGACGATGTCCGCCTCGGCGGGCGGGCGGACGATGCCGAGGGAGACGGCCTCCGCGATGGATACGATGAGCAGCGCGCCGCGCGAGTGGGCGAGTTCGGCGATGGCTGCGACGTCTTCGATCGTCCCAAAAAAGTTGGGCGACTGGATGAGGACGCAGGCCGTGTCCGCAGTGATGGCGGCATCGAGGGCGGCGAGGTCTACTCTTCCGGAGTTGGGTTGACCATCAGGAACGTAGCCGACCTCGGTGATCGGAATCTCCTGGTGCTGCGCGTAGGTGGCGATGACCTCGCGATACTCCGGGTGGACGGTGCGGGCGATGACGGCGCGGTCGCGGCCGGTGATGCGGACGGCCATCATCATGGCCTCGGCGGCGCCGGTGCTGCCGTCATACATGGAGGCGTTGGCGATCTCCATGCCAGTGAGCTCGCAGATCATGGTCTGGAACTCGAACATGGCCTGCAGGGTGCCCTGCGCGATCTCCGGCTGGTAGGGCGTGTAGCTGGTGAGGAACTCGCCGCGCTGCACGAGGGCATCAATGATGACGGGGCGGTAGTGGCGATAGGCTCCGGCGCCGAGGAAGCTGGCGTAGCCGGCGGCGTTCGCATCGGCGAAGGCGCGGAAGCGGTCGAGGATTTCGGATTCGGAGTGCTGGCGCGGGATGGCGAGGTCGCGGGTGAGGCGGTACTCGGCGGGGATGGAGGCGAAGAGGTCGTCGATGGATTGGATTGCGGGATCGGATTTGCCGCGCGCGTCGTTAATGGCGGCGAGCATCGCCTCGCGGTCCTGCGGCGACTTGGGGAGGTAGCGCATGCTTAGTGGCCGGTTTCTTCGGAGACGAATTTTTCGTAGTCCTCGGCGGAGAGGAGCGAGGTGAGGTCTGCGGGGTTGGAGAGGCTGAGCTTCACCATCCAGGTCGAGTTGGCGTCCTCGTTGATCTTTTCGGGCGCGTCCTTGAGGGCCTCGTTGATCTCAGTGACGGTGCCGGAGACGGGCGAGTAGAGGTCGCTGACGGCTTTGACGCTTTCGACCGAGCCGAAGATCTTGCCGGCTTCGAGCGTGTCGCCGACCTTGGGCAGGTCGACGAAGACGATATCGCCGAGGGACGACTGCGCGTAGTCGGTGATGCCGACGGTGCCGGCGGAACCCTCGACGGAGATCCACTCATGCTCCTTGGTGTACTTGTAACCGGCAGGGTAAGGCATCGGCGCGTCTTCTCCCAAGTGCGGATTTGCTCTCAGATTAAGTGTATCCGGCGCGCGGCGTGGAAAACGGGGTGGGAATTTAAGCGGCCTTCTCAATCGCTTTGGGACGTTTGCGACGGAAGAAGACGACGAGCCACCCGATCGCCCACCATTGCAAAAACGAGACCAGCATTGATGCTAAAAGAAGGAATCCGGTTACAGAAGTTCGCCAGAGGCGCGTCGGAGAAGCTATTCTGCTTCGCAGAACGGTTCCTAGCGTGATATCTGTCGCGATAATCGACGGGAACTGCGGCAGCATTGCAATTTCGGACGAATCCCTCACCGTCTCAGCCGTTCCCGACAGAGTGCGCCCGAAGATCGCGCCTTCGTCGATATCGGCTCCGAAAACAGTCGGCTTCGAAAACGCGAAGACAGACCAAAACAGAATCCAGTACGCGCAGTTCAGTAGCAGCAGCTTTCGTATCGGATTCGCATTCGTGCTCTGTCGAAGTGACATGTCAAACTCGTTAGGTTTTCTTCTGTCTCTTGTAGAAGGGTGTCGGCACGACGCGGGTGCGGACGAGCTGGCCGCGGATCTCGACGGCGAGTTCTTCGCCATGGCCCGCGTACTGGATGGGGACGTAGGCGAGGGCGATGTTCTTCTTGAGGAAGGGCGCGGGGGAGCCGGAGGTGACGTGCCCGATCTTTTCCCCGGAGACGGTGGCGACCGGATACCCGTCGCGGGCGATGCCGCGCTCGATCATCTCGAGGCCGACGAGTTTGCGCTTCGCTCCGCCAGAGCGTTCGATTGTGAGCAATGCCTCGCGTCCGACGAAGTCGGAACCGGATGCAGCTTCATCGCGGGTGAGTTTCGCGTAGCGGCCGAGATTTGCTTCGAGGACGTTGATGCTCTCGGAGATCTCGTGGCCATAGAGGGCCATGGCGGACTCGAGACGGAGGGTGTTGCGCGCGCCGAGGCCGCAGGGAAGGATGCCGAACTCGGCACCGGCGGCGAGGACCTCGCCCCAGACCTTTGCGCTCGTCGGCTCGTCGGAGGGGATGTAGATCTCGAAGCCGTCCTCGCCGGTGTAGCCGGTGCGCGCGATCATCACGTTGTGCAGCACGGCACCGTCGGATAACTTGAGGCGGCCCCAGGTGAACCAGTAGTTTTTGATCGCGGAGAGGTCGGTGCCGGTCAGCTTTTGCAGCGTGGCCTGGGCGAGTGGGCCCTGGATGGCGAGCTGCGTGTAGTAGTCGGAGTAGTCGGCGATATGCGTACCGGGCATTTGGCCGACGGTCTGGCGCACCCAGCGAAGGTCCTTTTCGCGCGTGCCGGCGTTGATGACGAGGAGGTAGTCGTTGTCGGAGAGCTTGTGGGTGACGACATCGTCGACGAAGGAGCCATCGGGGTAGAGCATGGCGGAGTACTGGGCCTGACCGACGGCGAGCTTTGAGGCGTCGTTCATGCACAGGCGCTGCACGGCGGCGAGCGAGTTCGGCCCGCGGAACTGGATGTCGCCCATGTGCGAGACGTCGAAGAGGCCGACGCCCGTGCGCACGGCCATGTGCTCAGCGATGAGGCCGGAGTATTCGACGGGCATGTCCCAGCCGCCGAAGTCGACCATCTTGGCCTTGTGCGCGCGATGCGTGGCGTTGAGCGCGGTCTTGCGCAGCGCAGGAGCGGCGGCGGTTTCAGTAGCCATGATTCGACTTTAACACCGGCGGAAGAAGGTGACTGTGCGACACGCGTCGGAGTATGCTGGGACAATGCACTACCCCACGCGGACAGAGATCGAAGAGCTTTCCACGGACGATCGGCTGCGGCTGATTGGCGATGTGTGGGACACGCTTGAACCGAATTCCCTGCCTCTTCCGGATGGCCATCGGGAGATTCTGGAAGAGCGGCTGGCTCAACTCGAACGCAATCCCGAGACAACGGTGAGCCGGGAAGAGATGACGCAGCGAGTTCGATCCGGTCGATGAAGCTGCCGCTGAGAATATTGCCTGCGGCAGTTGAAGACATTCGCGAGACGAAGCTGTGGTACGACTCGAATCGCATTGGATTGGGCGACGAGTTTCTGATGCAGCTCGACTATCTCCTCGATGCTATCGAAGAGCGACCTATGAGCTTCCCTGTGGTTGCTAAATCGGCACGGCGAGGCCTTATGTCGAGATTTCCGTACTGCGTTTACTACTCCGCTCGTGAAGGGGAGGTTGTCGTTCTCGCGGTGGTTCATGGCAGAAGAAGCCCAAATGTCTGGCGGAGCAGGACACCTAACTAACCGCGGCGATGTTCGCGGCGGCGCGCGCGGACGAAGCTGCTGATGCAGAAGTAGGCGAAGAGCGCGAAGACGGCGATGGCTACCAGCAGGCTGGGGTGCGTCGCGGGATGCGCGAGTGCGGTACGCCACTGGCCGCGCAGGCGCCAGACGGCGATGCCTGTCGAGAGCGCGAAGATGCCGAAGAAGACGCCGGTGACCTCCAGCCAGACCACGCCGGAGAGGCGGACGACGGGTTCGACGGTGGAGTCGCGGAAACGGGTGAAGCCTTCCTTCATCCCGCGGGCCGCAGTTGCGCCGCCGCCGACGGTGCGTGCTGATGATCGCGTTGTACGGTTTGCGTGCGAAGCCAAATCTGCCGCACGCCGTTGCGGGCCCGGCGTCGCTGCGGGAGATGTGACGATAACCGCCGCCGGGGATCGAGCGTCGTTGGCTACATCTGTCGATGCGTGTCTCGACGCCGGCGTTGGCCCGGAGGGATTCTCGGCGCGAGCGGCGTCGACGGCGCCGATGACGGTCTTGGCTGCCTGCCGGGCGCCGAATCCGAGCACTCGTCCAAAGCGCACTGCGTCCATGGGCCCAGTTTAGAACATCGTGGAATGGACGGAAATGTTCGGAAGCAGACCGGATTCGGCTTCTCTGCATCCAACGCTACTCAGCTTTCCCGGCGGAGGGAAACAAGAAGGAGCGGGCGATGAATCGAATACTGTTCGCGATTGCCGGCATTTGCGCGGCTGCGGTGGGTTTTCTTGTATGGAATGCGCGGCGCACGCCGGATGTGGAGGAGATGGCGCATCAGCTTGAGGAGGCGTGGGCCGATCATCATACGGCTGCGTAGGCGTGGGTTCTCCGCGGACGACAACTGCCAGGAGGCGGTTCCCGTCTAACTGGAGAGAACGCAATCTCGCCGGGGAGCCTACGGCAGATCGCAAGCAGGGTTCCTCCGGTTACACAAAGGAGCCCTATGATGTCATTTTCAACTCACTCGGTAGTCAGGCGGCGCGCAACTCGGACCGTGGTTTTCGCGGCGCTGGGCGCGACGCTGAGTTTTCTGTCTCTTCCGGCGATGGCCCAGGGCGCTGCGGAGCCGGCGACGGGCACAAGTTCCACCAGCTACGCCGACACCACGAATTCCGCAATGGCAACCAACGGGCAGGACTTCGTTCCCGCGCAGGCGATCCTGACGGATACGCTGGATGCGAAGAAGCTGCAGCCGGGCGCCAGTTTCGAGGCGAAGCTGGACGGGAAGGTGAAACTGCCGAATGGCACCGAACTGCCCTCGGGCACAATGTTGCACGGAACTGTGGCCACGGACAGCATGAACATTCAAGGGAATGCTAAGCTCGCGCTGCGAATTACGAGCGCGGAATTGAAGAATGGGAAAAATATTCCACTGCATGCGGCAATTGTGGGATTCCAGGCTCCTGGGAACCAGGAGGTAATGGCGTATTCCGGTGATGTCTCGCCGCGGCCGAATGACTGGCAGCCGGGTACGCGCGCGGTCGACCAGATCGGAGTGACTTCCGGTGTCGACCTGCACAGCCGCCTGGATGGGCAGAACTCTGGCGTGTTTGTGACGACCACCAAGGACAATGTGAAGCTGTCGAAGGGAAGCGCGATGAATCTCGCAATTGCGAGCGCGCCTGCCGCATAGCCGCTGTGAGTGAAAGAACAGACGGAAATCGCGGAGGGATGGTTGGGCATTGCGACTGGACGCTGCGCGGCGTATGCTAGCGCAACAGCAGCGCCCCGCAATGCCGTTCCCGCCGTGACACTGGGTGGCCGGGAATACCCGATGCGGATCAGCGGCAGTTGAGCATCTGATCGTAAGGGCGGCCCGGAGGTGGCATTGAATCAAAGAGTGAAGCAGTTGATCCAGAAACTGGGTGAGGCGATCCACGAATCGGTTTCCGAGTCGGAGCACATTGCGGGGGTGGTGAAGAATATCCGTGACCAGGGCTTTGACGTGATGCTGATGCTGGAGGCGACGATCGGGCTGAATCAGGTGGAGCGGGACGAGCAGTCCGGCGAATCAGATGCGCCTGCGCATGGCGCCTTTACGTCCAATGACCTGAACTTTCTCAAGTCGCTGCGCATTACTGTTGGGGATGAGGGGCCGGAGCAGCTGGATCTTTCTCCACCGGCCGAAGCGCCGGGAGAATCCTCGGAGAGCTAAACCTGCAGATCTGGAATGAAGCGCCCGGCCTCGAGCCGGGCGTTTGTCGTTAATCGCACGCTGGGCCGGTGATCGCCGCATATTCCGGTGCCAATCCGCGCATGGTTAGACTCTCGGTTCCCTCAGCGGACGGCGGCCGGCAATCGGCATGGTGGCCGAGCCGCATCACAGTGTCGTATGCTGATTCGCGTTTCAGAATGAATAGAGTGAATCGTTGGAATTGAGGTTAGAGAACGATGAGAGACACGCTGGGTGTGCTTCTGGCAGGCGGCGCCGGAGAACGGTTGTTCCCCCTCACGCGCGACCGCGCCAAGCCCGCGGTGCCGTTTGCCGGGCAGTACCGCATCATCGATATCACCCTGTCCAACTGCATCAATTCCGACCTCCGCCACGTCTACATCCTGACGCAGTACAAGGCGCTCTCGCTGAACCGCCACATCCGTGAGGGCTGGGGACCGGTAGTGGCCAACGAGCTGGGCGAGTTCATTGAGATTCTGCCGCCCATGCAGCGTGTGTCCAAGAGCTGGTACCAGGGCACAGCGGATGCCGTGTACCAGAACATTTATTCGATCGGATCAGAAGAGCCGCGGCATGTGCTTATTCTCTCCGGCGACCACATCTACAAGATGAACTATGGCCGTATGCTCGCGCAGCATCGCGATTCCGGCGCGGACGTGACGCTGGCGACGCTGCCCATCAATCCGGATGAGGTTTCGCGCTTCGGTGTGGTGGAGGTGGCGCGCTCGGGCGAGGTGACGGGCTTTGTCGAGAAGCCCAAGTCGACCGACATTCGGTCGCCATTCAACCCGGAGATGGTAGATGCATCGATGGGTATTTATCTCTTCAACACGGACATTCTGCTGCCGGAGCTGATGCGCGACGCGGAAGATCCGGACTCGTCGCACGACTTCGGGCATGACATTCTGCCGAAGCTGTTGGGCCGATACAAGATGCAGGCCTTCAACTTCGTGGATGAGAACAAGCAGCGAGCTCTCTACTGGCGCGACGTGGGCACGCTGGAGGCGTATTACGAGGCGAACATGGATGTCGCGGGGATCTCGCCGATCTTCAACTTGTATGACAAAACGTGGCCCATGCGCACGCGTCCGTATCAATATCCGCCGGCGAAGTTCGTGTTTGGAGAGCCGGGACGCACGGGCATGGCGATCAATTCGGTAGTCTGCGCCGGGTCGATCATTTCGGGTTCGGTGGTGCGGAACTCGGTGCTGTCGCAGGACGTTCGCGTGAATTCCTATGCGGATGTGGATTCATCGATCATCTTTGCGCATGTGAATATCGGGCGCCACTGCCGTATCCGGCACGCCATCATCGACCGCGACGTGCACATCCCGGATGGCACGGTGATCGGATACGACATAAACGAGGACAAGAAGAACTATTTCGTCTCTGAGAACGGCTTGACCGTGGTGACACGGGACTACTCTGTCTACGAGAACCCTGTGAGCCCGGAGTTTATGCAGCCGGGGAACAATTCGTAACCAGCGCGGGTGCATTTCTACGGCGCGAATAAGTCCTTATATTTCAGCCGCAGTTGTTTGCAGGCGCACGGACGTTAACTTTCCGTGCAGTAATGGCGGCTTGCGCTTCCTTGGTAATCCGCGCAATTTTGCGCTAGGAATCCGATTCACCCAGTGTCATCCTCTCGGTATTCGGAAGCAGCGATAGCAGGCTGCGCGAAAAGGGGACCTGGGCCATGAAGTTGATTGGAACTTTTTCCGGAAGAGCGGTTTTTGCGGCTGCGTTTGCCGTTGCGGCGCTTACTTTTCTGCCGGCACGGTCCGCGTATGCGGACAATTACCAGTACGTGTTCACCGGCATGGCGGACGGGACGGTGAACGGCAGTATGTATACGAACGCTCTATTCACTCTGACGTTCAATGAGGACACGTCTGCAATCGATGATCACGGGAACGGGATCTATAGCTACGACAACGTCGACGCTTTTCTGTCTGCTGGGCAGACTTTCATGCTGACCGGTGTGACACTGGTTGTAAATGGAAATGCGGGACAGCAGAGTGTGGGCTTCTACGACGCCTCGGGGTTGAACGGCGCGGGCCTCTCGATGGCGACGCCTGTGGGGTACAACCTGAATGCGCCATTGGACATACCGGTGACCACGAACGGAGTGGCTGCCGAACTTGGCGGCGGTACCTTCACCGACTCGTACAACATATTGCAACTGACCAACATCGAGAGTCTGGGCTTCACGGCGAACGATCCACTGCCAACTCCGGAGCCCTCGTCACTGCTGCTGTTGAGCAGCGGTTTGCCGGGCGTGGCCCTGCTCCGGCGTCGATTTTTGAAGGCATAAGGAAGCTGCTGCACCAACCTGGCGGCCCGGACTCTGACGAGATCGGGCCGCATTTTTTTGTTGCGTGAAAGCGAGCTCAGTAGCCTCGGGTGTGGAGCCAGAAGACGGTGGCGCTGGCGGCGAGGCAGTAAATACCGAACAAATACCAGCGGCCGTTCTCCAGCCAGTTGGAGAGCCATTTGAGGGCGAGGAGTCCGGCGAGGAAAGCGCAAACCATTCCCAGAAGGCTCATCATGGCAGTGGCGTGAAGATCGAGCGGCATGCCCATTGCGGCTGCATCCCTTTTTGCGTGCAGCACGCGCAAGACTTCGCGGCCAATCGCCAGCGGCGTGATGGCTACTGCCATGGCGAAGCTGAAGCGCTCAGCGCGCTCGCGCGCGGCGCCCGTAAGCATGCCGATGGAAATGGTGACGCCGGAACGCGAGAAACCGCGGAAGGGAAGGGCGAGGCCCTGGAGAAGGCCCATCCATCCCGCCTGGCCCATGGTGACGTTGCCGGCGGAGCGGCGCGTGATGCTGCCGGTGAGAGAGGAGGATGGGCGTTCTGCCGCATCTTCCGCGCGCGTGCGCCTCAGACCCGCGATGAGAATGAGGATTCCTGCGGCGGCCAGCGCGGGTGCGACGAGATCCAGTCGGCCGAAGAGGTCTTCAATCTGCGCCTTGGGCGCGCCGCGGAAGAGTGTATGTTCGATGAGCTTGATGAGCGCTTCACCGACGAGGCCTGTGATGGCGGTGGCCCAGATGAGTCGGACGAGGAAGCGCTTGAATGCGTCGGCGGAGGAGAAATAAGTCGTCGCCCACTGCCGCCAGAAGTAGACGATGACGGCAAACATGGTGCCGGTGTGCAGCATGACGAGGAGCAATGTCATTGCGGGAGCGGAAGGATCGAGCCCCATCAGCTTTTCCGCGACGACTACGTGCGCGGAACTGGAGACAGGGAGCAACTCCGCAAGCCCCTGCACAATGGCAAGCAACACAACATGAAGCAATGTCATGCGGTTATTCTATCTGCGTAAAATGGCATGATCCGTTACAGTTTGGGTCACTGGAGGCTCCAAACTGGCTGATTTCTAACGGGCGACGCGCGATTTCGACAGAATTTTCGAGTCGCGATCGCGAAGGAAGCAGTCTAATTCTTACGAATGGCATCGGCAGCCCTCCCCATGGATGAAGTTGAGGCGCAAAGGCACGCAGCAGAGGTCCGGGCTGACCGTGAATGGAAGCCCCGTGCCGGCCAGTGGGCCATCGCGATCACGGTAACGCTGGCGACCTTTATGGAGGTGCTGGACACCTCCATTGCCAACGTTGCCCTGCCACATATTGCAGGAGCGCTCAGCGCCAGCGAAAACGAGGCGACCTGGGTCCTGACCAGCTACCTTGTTTCGAACGCGATCATCCTGCCGGCTTCGGCGTATCTGATCGGCTTTGTCGGGCGCAAGCGGTTCTACATGATCTGCGTGGTGCTGTTTGGCCTGAGCTCCATGATGTGCGGCTTCGCGCCGTCGCTGGGCGCGCTCATCTTTTTTCGCGTTCTCCAGGGAGCGGGTGGAGGCGGCCTGGCGCCGAGCGAACAGGCCATTCTGGCGGACACATTCTCGCCGAAGCAGCGTGGGCAGGCATTTGCGCTCTATGGATTCGCCGTAGTCTGCGCGCCCGCAATCGGGCCGACGCTCGGCGGATGGATTACAGACAACTTCGATTGGCGCTGGATTTTCTTCATCAATATTCCGGTGGCGATCCTGAGCTTGTACCTGACGAACCGGCTGGTGGAGGACCCGCCGCATATCCGCCGAACGGTGGAGAAGACCCATCGCGAAGGGCTGAAGTTCGACTACTTCGGATTCGGACTGCTGGCGGCCGGCTTTGGTTCCCTCGAATTTCTGCTCGACAAAGGGCAGGAGGACGACTGGTTCTCGTCCCACACCATCGTGCTCTTCACGGTGCTGTGCATCTGTTCGCTGGTCACGCTGGTGCTGTGGGAACTCTACGAACTGAAGCTGAAGAAGCGACCCATCCTGAACCTGACGCTGTTCGAACGGCGGACCTTCGCCATCCCGTTTGTGCTGATGTTTGTGCTGGGCTTCACCCTGTATGGCACTACGGTGCTGATTCCGCAACTGGTGCAGACCCTGCTCGGTTACACAGCCGAGTTGGCCGGATTGGTGATCTCGCCGGGCGCGTTCTTCATCCTGCTGATGATGCCGGTGGTCGGGTTTCTCGTGGGCAGAGTCGATCCGCGCTATCTGATCTGTTACGGGTTCTCGATGCTCGGCCTCTCCATGCTGGCGATGCATACCTTCTCGCTGGGATCGAGCTTCAGCTACATCGCATGGGTGCGCGTGCTGCAGGCCTCCGGCCTGGCGTTCCTGTTTATTCCCATCAACACCATCAGTTATGTCGGCGTGCCGCGCGAGCAGAACAACGATGTCTCCGGTTTGACCAATCTGGCGCGTAATATCGGCGGCTCAACCGGTACAGCATTCATCGCGACGATGCTGGCGCGGCGTTCGCAAGCACATCAGGCGCAGATGGTGCGCTATCTGATGCCCGGCAATGAGGGCTTCCGCAACCAGGTGAACCGGCTGAAGGGGCTTTTCCCGGGCGGCGGCAATGGCGCAGCATCCGGATTCGGCGGGAAGGTGACGGGAAATCTGCACACGGCGCAGACGTTTATCTATGATCAGTTGCGCCGCCAGGCGGCCATGCTGGGATACCTGGACATTGTTGCGGTGTTTGCGGTGTTCTGCGCCTGCATGATCCCGCTGGTGCTCATGATCGGTAAGCAGAAACCAGGACATGCGGAAGGACATTAGAAGGAACTAGTTGTCAGGGAGGAGGAGTCAAGGAGCTGGTCTTATGGCAGAACTTCTATGGCGACCTTTCGCGTCTGGACAGTGTTCGATCGATCTGCCTTCAGCCGATATTCGCGCATAGGTAATTTGCGAGGTCCTTTGGCCGCCGAAAATGGAAGATTTCCGCGTTACGCTTCCGGTATCCTGAAGTTGATCCCTAAAACGGGTGAATTGACTGCAGTGAAGGAGTAACGGAGATGGCGGAGACGACGGAGAAGGCGAAAAAGGCGAAGGCACCGGCGAAGCCTCGCGCGGCGGCGGGAACCAAGAAAGCGGCGAAAAAGACGGATGGCACAGCAGCAGTAGATGGCGCAGCGGCGGGAGCAAAGACGACCGTGTACGTCCCTACCCATGATGAGATTGCATTTCTGGCCCTGCAGTACTGGGAGCAGCGCGGTCGAGCGCACGGAGATCACGTTCGGGACTGGTTGCGCGCCGAGCAGGACCTGATGAAGATGGCTTCGTAAGGAGCGCCGGATAACGGGTAGTTCGGGTTTTCACGGTAAGGCTCGGCCAGGGCAAAGGCCGGGCCGTTTTGTTTTTGCGGTGTAAGAAGCCCGGGGGGCACGGGCCGCATTCTGCTAGGCTGGCGGGCGGGAGCTGTACGTGAAGCGAATGCTGGGCAGAGCGCTGGCGGGGTTGCTGATCGCGGTGGTTGCGCTGTACGCCGGCGATTGGTGTTTGTGGCGAATTCGCGCCGCGAGTGGCGGCGGCATGGGAACGGTCAGCGTCGGCGTGATGATCGGAACGCCGCTAAAGGGCGACAAGGAGGAGTACGACTGGGACGGTGTGCAGCCAGTGGACTGCAGCCGGTCGCTCTTTCCGCACGTGGCGGACTATGCCTGCTGGTGGCTGGCGCGGCAGAAGACGATTGACGAGCGTTGATTCCCACCCAAGCACAGCTTGGCTGGGGCACCCGCGATGTCCAGGTTTCAGCGAACTGTAATCAGCTGGGTAGAGTACGGCGCGAGATCGAGCTTGACCGCAACGGAGCCTTTGCCCTGAGTTGCCGTGAGAGGTGAGACTGCGCCGCTGGCGGGATCCCATGATTCGACAGCATGGCCGGCGGTGCGCAATGTGACCGTGCGGGAAGCAGGTTCAGCGCCTTCGTTGAAGAAGAAGTAGACATCGGCGTCTTTCAGCCGGCGGGTGATGACCTTGATCGCCGTATCCGGCGTGTCGAGCGCCACCTCGCGCACAGGAACGGCTTTGTCGAGCGCGGACTCGATCGCCGCAGGGACGACCTGCGGAGCAGGCGGCGCGGCCGGCGGCTGGCCGGGCGGCGTTGGTGTGGGCGGAAGTTCGGCGGAGGTTTCCACCGTGGCGAAGGAGAAGTCGGCGGCAGTTGCGGCGCGAGCGTCGAGAATGGTCCTGGTGTAAATCTGCGATGGCGTGCGGCCGAGGAAGAGAACATGGCCGCCGCCTTTGGCGAAGGCGCGCAGGCGGTCGAGTTCTGCCGCGGAGAGAACGCGGGCGGAAGGGATAATGACTGTGCGATAGCTATTACCGCTGTCGGTAGACAGAGTGCCCGGGCCGGCCTTCAGGTCGATAGCGAGCGCGTCGAGGTTGATGATGTCGAAGTCGATCTGCCGTTCGGAGAGCATCTGTTCGGTGGCGACGAACTGCGTGTCGGCATCGCGGTCGTTCATCCACATGGAACTGGAAGGGATGTAGAGCGCGACGGAGGCCGCGGGGCGGCCCATGCTGAGGGCGTAGCTGAGGCGGCGGGTGTAGTCCATCAGCGCCGGCCAGCCAGGATCGCGCATGACGGCGGATGGACCGCCGCGGCCATTGGGGGCGTCGGGCCGAGTGGCTGGATAGAACATCGTCTCCACAAGGTTCACGCCGCGAACGATTTGCTCATTGATGATGTAGCGCGCCTGCGTAATGTCCGGCGCGGGGCGATACGCGGCAAATGTCTCAGTGAATGCGCGTGGGCGGCCGTAGATGTGGGCCGCGGACGCGGCGAGGCGCGGATAGTCGGAGATGGTGTCGGTCCAGATCTGGTGCCAGATGGCATCGATGCCGGGGACTTCGACGTACTTCATGTCGCGGACGAAGTCGCCCTCGGAACGCGTGAGGTCCATCTCCATCTCTTCATGGTTCAGGTGGACCTGGTATGCGACGCCGTGCTCGGCGCACCAGACGCCCTGAGGCTTGAAGAATCCGTCCTCAAACATGCGCGAGAAGACGTCGTAGTAATCGCCCTTGGCGCGGAGTTCCTTTTCGGTGAGCTGCGCGGTGGCGATGGCTGGACCTGCGGGAATAAACGCCGGGTCGGACGCTGGAGTCGTTGCAGAGGGTCGGGCGGGGGAGCCGGCGACGCTGGGTCGCGCTGTGGGGCGCCGCCCCGTGAATTGCGAGAGCAGAATCGCGCCGAGATACGGACGGATATCGTAGCCCTTGATCTTTTGGAAGGTGGCGAAGAAATCTGGCGTCCAGGGCAGGCCTGAGATGGAGTAATCAGGCTCGTCGCCACGGAAGCCCATGATGGTGGTGCCGAAGAGCTCCGGCATGGCCTTGTAGTAGCCGTCATGCGTGGCCTGAATGTAGGCCGCGGTGGCTGCGGGATTCAGATAATCCTCCAGCGGCTGCGAGGAGTCCTTCTGGTGCGTGGGGTTGGTGTCGCTCTTGGTGGGCGAGGTGCGGAAGACGTGCTCGACGATGGCGACGGTGGAGTCTGTAGCCGCGGAGAAATGAACAGTGCCATTGGCGATCGCCACCGGTGTGCGCTCGCCGGTGGAGGAGATGGCGACCGCTGCCACAGCTTCGGGCGAGACCGCCTGGTCGAGCGTAGTACCTGCCTTGACCGGGATGCGCTGTGCGATGGCGAGCGCCTGCATGCTGAGGTCGTGCTTTGGGCCGGACTGCGCGAAGATGCCGCCCGCAAATCCCGACGGATAGCCGATGTCATCGACGATCCAAACCTTCATGTCGCGCTTCTTCGCCTCTTCGGCGAACTGCTTGAAGAAGGCGAAGTATTCGGGCGAGAGATACTTTGCGCTCATGCCTCCGCCGGCCTGCGCTGTGACGGCGTGGAAGCCAAGCGACTTCATGGTGTCGAGATCGTGAGCAAGGGACTCGATTGTGACGGCGCCGTTCATTCCGAAGTACGGCTCAGGGCCGTACTCGGAGGCCGGGTTGGTCCATGCGGCCTTCACTTGCGCGGCCGCGGGCATCTCGATCTTCTGCCACGGGTGATTGCCTGACGGTGGCGCGGCGACCTGCGAAATAGCCAGCGGAGCAGCCGCGAGCGAAGAGGCAACGATTCCGGTTACAAGTTTCAAGGTCATGTCAGTAGCTCCCCAGTGTCACGTGCAAAATGGCGCCCTTGCCGCCGAAGTTCAATCCGTAATCCGTCTCGTCGCCGTTCCACAGCCGCTGCGGGACCCACGTGGTACCGTCGTATCGACCTTCTTCTACTTTCAGCATCTGCGGCTGCTTACCGTTGGAGACGACGGGCAGCGCGAACTCGATGCGGCAGTCGAGGCCCGCGACAAGAAATTCATTCGGGCCAAGCGACGCAACCACGGCGCGGCCCTCATGCAGAGTGCGCGTGTCGGAGGTCGTGGAAACGGGCGCTGCGTCGGCCGACGCGGGCGGAAAATCCACCACTACTCGCCATGCCGTGTTCGGAGGCGCACCGGGGGCGGAGGCAGGTCCATCCAGCGCAAGCGGCAAGCCGTCCGCGCTGAAGGCGAGTTCTTTCTGCGAGATGCCTTCTTCTTCCACCGCGGTCTGCAACTTGCCGGAGAACTGGAGCGCGGCAAGTTCCTGCGGGAAACTGCCCAGCAGTGCGAAGCCGTTGATCTGCGCCTGCGATTCGGCGCTCGGCTGCGCGATATTCAACCGATCGAGGCCGAAGTTGGCGAAGCCGATTGCGCCTTCGCCCAGCGCGTAGTAGAGATAGCGTGCGTAGCCGCTGGCGCCGGGAAAGGGCTCGAAGCCAAGGCTCTCCGGAATGAGCAGCGGATTGTCCGCGCGATGGAAGTCGCGCATGACGGCGCGGTAGCGGTCCGGGCTGGGCACGTAAATGTCCGGCGCGAGCAGATCGATCGCCGGGGCCACCGCCTTCCATACCGGGAACATATTGATGGTTGGGCCGCCGGAGGGATAGTCGTCGCCGGGAATGGTGGTGACCGGAAAAGCGCGCGGGCTCTTGAGCCAGTTGTTGACGTACATGGGCAGCGGCAGTTCCCGCTTGCCGGATTCGGCCACAGCGTTGATGTAGCGCGCGACACTCCAGGCGGCGAAGGTTTCGTCGGCATCCGGGCCGAAGACCTGCGACCAGGTGCCGTTGCCGGTTCTGTGCAACGCGCGCAGCAGATCGGCGGGGACAGGCGCGTCGAAGATCTTCTGCGCCATGGGAGAGAAGTCGCGGACGAGGCCCAGCGAGCCGGACTCATTCTCCACCTGCATCATGATGACGGTGTGATGCGGGTCGGTGTCGCGCAGATGGTGCATGAGCGCGGCGAATGCGGCTGAGTCCGCGGCGAGGTTGGCGGGGGCGTTGGGACTCAGCACATCGATCGGCACGCCGGCCTTCGACATCATGCGCGGATAGGCTGCCGTGTCGGACTTCACCCAGTCCGGAACATAATGCATCTTGCCGTTCTTCCATGTTCCGAACCAGAGGAAGACGAGGTGGACGTTGTGCTCGCGGGCCTGAGCGAGGATCTGGTCGACGACGGAGAAGTCGAACTGCCCTTTGCGCGGTTCGAGTTGCTCCCAGTAGACGGGCACTTCGAGCGTGTTCAGTTTAAGCGCGGCGGCTGCCGGCCACACGGCGCGCAGGCGGGGCGGCCAGCCGGAGGAGTTGTCCACCTGCGCGCCCAGCAGAAAGTACGGCTGGCCATCCACCATCAGCGTGCTACGGCCATGGTCGGTGACGAGCCGCGGAAGATCATGCGCCGAAGCGCCCGCTGACGTCTGAGCACGGGCCGCAAACCTGCAGGCAGCTGACAACTGGAGCGCCAACACTGCGACCGAAAACGCGGAGAATGGGAATCGAAGCAATAGTCTGCGCATAAGTCGGATATTCAGTAGGGGGAGAGCAAAAAACGCGAACGATAAGCGTTATACATCTCAGCGTACGCCTCTGGAAACATTTCCTCATTTGAAAGTTACTTCGTGCGCGCAATAGGTCATGTGGACCTACCACTTGCGCGACAACGGGCGGGGGAAAGACATACACTGAGGATGCAGCAACTTCCGCGCCATCTGCACGGAACCGAGTTGAATGAATCGAATGAGTCAGGGGCCCAAACCCGCCGCGCCGCATGCCCCGCTCCACTTCCTGGGCCTGGCGTGCGCCGTCAGCGTATCGAGCCTTTATTTCAATCAGCCGCTGCTGGCGGAGATGGCCCAGAGCTTCCACGCGACGGCGGCGCATGTGGGCTTGGTTGCCGTGGCGACGCAGGTTGGGTATGCATTCGGCCTGCTGTTCTTCGTGCCGCTGGGCGATGTGCTGGAACGCCGCCGCCTGATGCTCCGCATGTACGCAGCCGTGGCGCTGGCGCTGCTGATTGTGGCGGTCGCGCCGACACTGGCCTGCGTGATCGCCGCCAGCGTGCTGCTGGGCTTGGTGGCCTCGGTGACACATGTTGTCCTGCCCATCGCGCCGGATCTGGTTGCGGAAAAAGAACGCGGGCGCGCCATCGGCACTGTGATGATGGGCCTGCTGCTTGGCATCCTGCTCGCGCGCACCTTCGCCGGATGGGTGAGCCGTGTGCCGGGGTGGGTGCTGCGCACGCGGGGCATCGTTCCTGCACATGCGTGGCTCGCTGACGGCTGGCGATACGCGTTCTTGATTGCGGCTGTGGTCAGCGCCGCATTCGTGCCGCTGATCGGCCGCGTAATGCCGGAGCTGAAGCCCAAGCAGGACCTCGGCTACCGCGAGGCGATGGAGTCGCTCTGGACGCTCTTCTGCACGCAGCCGCTGCTGCGCGAGTCCAGCCTGATTGGCGCGCTGGTGTTCGCATCGTTCAGCTGCTTCTGGACCACGCTGGCCTTCTTCCTCAGCAGTCACTATGGACTGGGGGCGGGGGTCGCGGGCAGCTTTGGGCTGATCGGCGCGGCGGGCGCGCTGGTGGCGCCGTTCGCCGGCCGCATGTCGGACCGGCGCGGCGTGCGCTGGGTGCTGACCGCGGGCATCTCCACGCTGGCGTTCTCCTATGTGCTGCTGTGGGCGGGCGAGCGCGCGGAAATGCCATTTGTCGCGCACATTGCAATCCTGGTCATCGGCGTCATTGTGCTGGACATCGGCGCTCAGCTCACGCAGGTCGGCAACCAGACCCGCATCTTCGGGCTGGTGCCTTCGGCGCGCAGCCGCCTGAACACGGTCTACATGACGGTGTACTTTGCCGGCGCGGCGATCGGTTCGGCGGTCTCGGCGGCGGTGTGGGTGCGCTATCAGTGGAACGGCGTCTGCGCCATGGCGCTCGGGTTCATCGCGTTGGCCGGGTTGAGGCATGTGTTCGGCACACGCGAGTCTGTGGCATTGCAGCCGATGGGCGAGCATACGGCCATCGAGACGGTGCTGGAAGTCTAGCGCTTCAGCAGGGCTATCGCTTCAGCAAATCCACCGGCTGGTTCACGTCCTCGATGCGGAAGAAGCCGGCGAGCGCCGGGTGCTTCTTCGCGACGGCCTGATACATTTCCCACGCCACGCGGCGATAGCTGAAGTGGCCCGCGACCGCGGAGCGCAGCTCGGAGATGTAGAGCGCTTCTGCGAAATCCATCTTGAACATGGCGCGGACTCGCGTGCCGAGGGGCAGCAGGTAGGCTGCATCGGGTCGGTCCCAGGTACCCAAAGCGGAGGCACCTGGGGCACCCGAATTCTTGAAGGATAGATAAGTCTTGAATGCCGCGCCCATCGCGGATTTGTAGGTCTCGGCCAGTCCGGCTTCGGCGAGCGTTGGCTGGCCGGGGCAGATCGGTTCTTCGTAGCCGTGCACGTCGGTCCATGACTGGATGAGCTGGACGCAGCGGCGATGGCGATGCATGTCGCGGAAGCCCCCGATATCCATCAGGATGTCAAAGCGCAGGTTGTGCCCGGAGGAGAAGGCGCGCAGCAGCTCATCGTGGCGGCCGCGGTGTTTCGTTCCCAACGTGCATATCTCTGACACGCGCGCAGCCGGCAGCGCGGCAACCGCGCGCTGCAACTGCCGCCAGGAGTAGTGGCATTCCGGATAGAGCAGGGAAGTGGCGAGTTCGATTTCGAGCGAAGCGGAGTCTTCCACCAGATCGACTACCGGCGCAGGCTCAATCGTCTGGCCGGACATCAGTTCCGCTGCTGTAGCGCGAAGCTCTGCGCGCGTCGTCATCGCGTAGTCGTTCGGCGCGGCGTACTTCACCAGCGTGGGCGCGGTCTTCACCTCGCGCAGCAAAATGTCGGTGACGCGGCAGCCGCAGGCGTCGTCGACCGAGGAGACCTCGTTGCAGAGCACTTGCGCCTCGGCATGGTGAATGTTCCACGCAGGGCCGGCGGCGGCGGCGCGCAGCTTCTCGCCCAGCGTGCGCACCTCGGCGTATTCGCTCGAAAGCAGGCGCGAGATCTGGGACTCCAGCGTGCGCGCGCTGACGATCTGGCCGAGCGAAGTGTTGGTCGCCAGCGGCAGCAGGTAGCGGGCGACATCGAAGGCGCGGGCCTTGAGGGTTCGCAGGTAGGCATCCTCCTTCATGCCTTCGGGCTGCGGAATGGCGGCTTTCAACGCGTCGGTCATTTTGGCGCCGACGCTGTCATACGCGGCGAAAAGCGCCTCGACGGCGGCAGTGTAGGCGCGGCGCTGCTCGCCTTCGAGCGCAGGCGTATACCAGCCGGATTTGCGGAAGTTCTGATAGCGCGTAGAGCGTTCCTGCCCGTCCCAGCGCTGCTCGTCAACGAGTGCGATCGCCGCCAGCAGCGATAACCGCTCCACGGCGAAGGGGATATGTGCGAGGTCCGCGATGGAGCGGTGGCCGTACTGGAAGTAAAAGGTGTTGAGGAACTGCTCCGCGCGCTGCGAGGAGATTTCCGCCAGCGACTCGCGCATGGATAGCGACGAGCGCGAATACTTCGCCATCGCGTAGGCCAGCACTTCGGGATCGGCACCGTGGATGGCGTAGACATCGGTCTCGGAGGCGGATGCTGCGTCGTGCGTAGCACTACCTGTAGGTGCGGACTTCGTTTCGGGCGTAGCTGGAATGGTCGTGTCGGGCATGTCGAAGCAAAGGATATGCCATCGATGGCTGAGGAAACCGGGGAAGATTCAGACACAAGAATGCGGCTGAAGCTCACCGGAACTCCGGCGCGACTCCAGCCGCTCACTCGGGGCACGACTACTTCGGAGAAACCACCACGATCATAAACGTGCCCGCCTTGGGCCGCGGACGGCCGCCGCCCGGCTCTGCCGCATTCATCTCCGCCGTGGGCATAAAGATATTGTGCGAGCTCGAGTCGATGGTCATGGTTCGTGCCGCAGCCGGAGTCTTCACCGTCTGCTCGACGACCCACGTGCCGTTTTTCTTGCTCGCGACGGTCAGCGCGCCATCGCCTGTGCTCGCGAAGGCCTGGCCATTGGAAAAGCCGGTTGCGTCCACGCCGGCGCCGATCGGCAGCGACGCTTCCACCTTTCCGGTATCGGTGTTCATCACCACCAGCATCTGCGGCTTGCGGCAGCCGATGAAGATCAGGTGCTGCGCAGGATCGATCGCCATGCCGGTTGGCTGGCCGCCGGGAGCGACAGGCCAGCGCGCGAGCACCTTCCGAGTCGTGATGTCCACTTCGGCGACCGTGTTCTTGTCGGCAAGGTTCACGTAGACTTTGCCGGAGCCGTCGCTGGCCAGAAACTCCGGCGCGCCGCCGAGTTGGATCGGCGTATCGATCTTGCCGTTGGGATCGATGTCGGGCTTGATGACCATCAGCGCATTGCCGTCGCCGGAGACCGCGAGGATGCGGTCCTGCCTTGCGTCATAGATGATGCCGTCGGAGTCCGGCATGGTGGCGAGCTTGCCGAGCACCGCATACGTCGTCAGGTCGAAGACGACGATCGCGCCCGAGCCGCCGCCATCGGTGATAAAGCCGCGGTTGAGACGCGGCACGATTGCGACGCCGTGCGACCTTATCTGGCCGGGGATGTCGCCGAGCACCTTGCCCGTCTGCTCATCGATCACCTGGGTGTGCGTCGAGCGGGTGACGAACAGCCGGTGCGTGGTAGGGTCGGCGGTCACATAGTCCCACGCGCCGTCGCCGCCGATGTGCAGCGTGTTGGTTACATCCCAATGGGTCTGCGCGGTCAGTTGGGGCGCGCTGAACGCCGCCATCGCTCCCAGCAACACCGCCGCTGTCCTGAATCCTGATCGCATTTGTCGATTCCGCCTGTGAGTGAGATGCGCCTGCCACGTGCCGTCAGACATGCGTGAAAAAAGTATCAGCTCGAGGTTAAGCAAAGCTGAATGCACGCAACCTTGCCGCGAAACTATCCCTTGAGTTTTTGCTTGTGTCGTATAGAGTGGCATCACGAACCCCGAAGAGATCGTACATGTGTCAGTTAGAACGAAGGGCCCACAGAAGAAATGAGTCGCGGTTTGCGACTTGGCTGGCGTCGTTTGCGGCTGGCTTCGCGATCTGCTTGTCCGGCTGCACGACCATCATCGACCCAGCGGCACCGCCTGCTTCTTTGAGTACGACGTCCACGCCCGTCTTTTCCCTTGGGTCAGGGACGTACTCCAAAGCGCAAACCATAGCCATTACAGACGCGACTCCCGGCGCGCAAATCTACTACACCACGAACGGGACAACACCGACCGCCGGTTCCACGCTCTATACCGGGCAGGTGTCGGTCTCCTCTACCGAGACATTGGAAGCGATCGCCGTGGCCGGTGGTTACAGCAACAGCGCTGTAGCTATCGCTATCTACACAATCACTGTTGTGCCGGTAGCGGCGACGCCGACCTTCGCTCCGCCAGCCGGGACCTATTCCGGTCCGCAAGCCATCGCGATATCCGATGCAATGCCGGGAGCGGTCATTTACTACACCCTGAACGGCTCCGCACCAACCGCGAACTCAACGCTTTATACCGGTCCGATCTCCATCTCTTCCACGGTGACGATCAAGGCCATTGCAATCGACGCGGGTTATACCAATAGCGCGGTTGCATCGGCCGCCTATACCATCGCCGCCACACCGGGGGAATGGACATGGATGGGTGGTGCTTCGAGTGTGAACTCGACAGGGAATCGTGGCGCGGTTGGAGTTCCTGGCCAGCTTTATCTGCCATCCTCACGGAATCTGTCGGAGGCATGGACGGATCATGGCGGCAACCTGTGGCTTCTCGGGGGCGAATCTTATCAGCCGTCCCAAGGCAATCTGGAGCTTAGCGATCTGTGGGAATACCAGATTCCCGGCGGCGAGTGGACCTGGTGGAGCGGCAGCAGTTCGAACAATGCCACGGGAATTTACGGCGTTCAAGGAACGCCAGCTACGGGGAACGCTCCGGGTGCGCGCAGCGGAGGCGCAAGCTGGGTGGATGGCCAAGGCAATTTGTGGCTGTTTGGTGGATTCAATCCTGTCGTTCCAACAACTCCCATGTACGACACCTGGTTCAACGATCTTTGGGAGTACTCCATCGCCACCGGGCAGTGGACCTGGGTTGGCGGCAGCAATCAGCCCAACGTCGCAGGTAGTTATGGCACGCTCGGCGTGGCGGCTTCCGGCAATGTGCCGGGAGGCCGGTTCGGCGCTGTCAGCTGGACGGACAGCTCCGGAAGCCTCTGGTTATTCGGCGGCGAGGGTTTCGATTCAACCGGAACCGTCCATATGCTGAACGACCTCTGGAAGTTCAATCCGGCAACCAAGCTGTGGTGCTGGGTGAGCGGCGGCAAGATTGGCGACTCGGATGGGAATTACGGCACGCAAGGAGTAGCGGGAGCAACGAACGTGCCCGGCGGCCGATACGGTGCATACTCCTGGACCGATGCCAACGGGAACCTGTGGCTGTTCGGCGGCGAAGGCATCAACCTGAGCGGTCTCTCTGTTACGAACTGGTACAACGATCTCTGGATGTTCAACCCGGCAACGAGCCAATGGACCTGGGTAACAGGTAGCAACACCTTCAGCGCTCCGGGCGTTTACGGAACCCTTGGCCTGGAAGCGGCCGCCAATGTACCCGGGGCGCGATATTTCGGCGCGCAATGGATCGACCGGTCGGGCAATCTCTGGCTCTTTGGCGGCGCAGGATTTGATGCGAGCAGAACGTTCAACTGGCTGAACGATCTGTGGCGATTTAATCCTGCAACGAATCGTTGGACGTGGATGAGCGGGAGCAGCCGGGCTGGTGCGGGTGGAACGTATGGCGTCCTGCATACTCCCGCCGCGACCAATGTTCCCGGTGCGCGCATCAATCCGGCCGGATGGGTCGATGCCAGCGGGGATTTCTGGCTCTTTGATGGTCTCGGCAATGATGCGACGGACACTGCGGGCGAACTGAACGATTTGTGGCGCTACCAGCCATAAGAATTCATGATGCTGATCCTTTCGACTCTCGGCACTTCAATCTCTTTTTCGCAACTTCGTATAATCAGGTCGGTTCCGAAGGAGAATGCGTGTGAGCGGATTGAGTTCGCTAAAGGGACGAGTGGCGCTGGTGACGGGCGCCTCGCAGGGGATTGGACGGGCGTGCGCGATGGAGCTGGCGCGGATGGGCGCGACGGTCGCGCTGTGTGCGCGCAATGAGGCCAAGCTGGCCGAGGTCGCCGGCGAGATCAATGGCCGCAGGGGTGCAGCGACCGAGGCTGAAGGTGAGTTGGAGGATGTGGCGGCAATTGCGGGAGGTGCGTCGAGTGCCGACATTGCCGGTACCGAAGCTCAAGTCGAATCCGCAACGGGAGCGAGCGGAGGCCGGGCACACGTCTTTGCGCTGGACGTGGGCAGTGAGGATTCGATCAAGGCATGCGTCAAGGCTGTCATCGCGAAGCTCGGTAAGGTGGAGATTCTCGTCAACAATGCGGGTATCACACGCGACATCCTCTCTATGCGTATGAAGCGCGCGGACTGGGATGAAGTGCTCACGACCAATCTCACCGGGGCGTTCCTGATGTCGCAGGCGGTGATGAGTTCCATGCTGAAGGCGCGGTGGGGACGGATCATCAATATCACCAGCGTCGTCGGCGAGACCGGACAGGCGGGCCAGGCGAATTATGCCGCTTCCAAGGCTGGCCTGATCGGGCTGACCAAGTCGCTGGCCCGCGAGCTGGCCAGCCGCGGCATCACCGTGAACGCGGTCGCTCCAGGCTACATTGAAACGGCGATGACAGCTGTGCTGAACGATGAGCAGAAAGCCGCCATGACCACACAGATTCCGCTGGGCCGCGGAGGCACGGATGGCGATATTGCCGCTGCCGTCGGCTTCCTGGCAAGCGAGGGCGCTGGCTACATCACAGGCCACACGCTGGACGTAAATGGCGGAATGTACATGGGCTGATCTGGCGAATTGGAACTTAGGCTCCGTGAGTGCGGAAAGGGTTCTCTATTTCGATACCGGCTATCTTCTGCCCATGATTCAGATCTTCCGACAAGATCGTCTGCGCACCGGCTTTGAGTGCTGAGGCGCAGATCAAAGCGTCCCAGAAACTGATTCCGCTTTCGTCCTCAATACGGCAGGCCATCATCACCTCGGTTGGCCCAGTGCTGATGCACCACCCGCTGAAGTCCTCAACGATCTGCCGTGCCGCGCCCTTCGGCAGCGGTTTCGCCAGCTTTCGGGTTGCATTGACATAGAACTCCTGGAGCACTTGCGGGCTCAAAGCGAGCGAACCCGATTTCGCGAGCGCCAGCAAGCGGGCGGAGGCAGCCGAACGCTTCATCGGCTCATCCTCATCGTGCGCGTAGATAAGAATATTCGTATCTACGAAGGTTTTAGCGTTCATGGAGAGAGTCCCTGCTTGCGTAAGGACCTCCGCCCAAGTGATATCCGTGCTTCAGCCGCGTGGCTATCGATGCGATAGCCTGTTCGCGCGCCTGGTCCTCGTTCACCAGGACTTCCACCTGTTCCGCGAGCATTCCACTGATCGAGGTGGACCGTTTCGCCGCTAGAATTTTGGCTTGCATAACAACCCGCGTGTCAAGACTGATTGTGATGTTCTGCTTCTTGGTCTGTCCCATTTAGCTACCCTGTCCACGGTACACGCAAATACGTGCTACACGTATTATAGGTGTTGCTGTGGATTGGAACAAACCCACATAAACGCCGCCCACCCTTGGAACCTCCCGTGGTTCCTGAACTTTGCCCGTAACACGAAATAGTCATTGACCTTGGCCCGGGCCATGGTTACTTTGTGGTCAATGGCTGACATGCAAACAGTACCGGCGACAATGACGGCAGAGATGGGCGGTGGACCGCCCGTAACCACGATTGCGGCAAACATCGGAGCGACGATCCGCGCATATCGCCTGCAAAAAGGCATGTCGCAGGGCGACATCGAGAAGAAGACCGGCCTGCTGCGCTGCTATCTGTCGCGCGTGGAGAACGGGCACACGGTTCCTTCGCTCGAGACGCTACAGAAGATCGCCTTCGCGCTCGATCTCCAGCTCGCGCAGTTCTTCTCCGACGAGGCGGTCAGCCGCGAGATGTCCGCGCTGAAGCTGAGCGAAGAGGAGATTCGGTTCCTGACCCAGATCCAGCGCTATTCCGCGCGGCTGAGCGAGAACGATCGCAAGCTGCTGCTGGCGATGGTGCGCAAGTTCGCACAGACAACGCTGGTTTAGTTGTCAGTTCTCAGTTGTTAGTTGTTAGTTGTTAGTTGTTAGTTGTCAGTTGCGCAGTACAGCGGCATGGGTGGTTTCCCATGCCGTATGTTTTTTCTGAGAACTGAGAACTGAGAACTGAGAACTGAGAACTGAGAACTGAGAACTGAGAACTGAGAACTGAGAACTGAGAACTGAGAACTGAGAACTGAGAACTGAGAACTGCTACGCCAATCTGGCGATGTAGTACCCGACCAGCGCCAGCAGCAGGCAGGCGAAGGCGAAGGTTACGCGCTGCCGGGCGAAGTAGCGCTCGCGGCCGGCGGTCATCCGGGGTATGAGCGGAACTCCCAGTGCAAGGCCGGACAGAAATCCACCGATGTGCGCGGAGTTGTCGATTGAAATTCCCACGTTGATGAAGTTCGTGCTCAGTCCGATAACAAGATTGATGGCAGCGAACTTGACGACGGAACTGCGCAGCCGCCGCAACTCCTCCCATGGGAAGGGGAGCTTGCGGTTGGAAAGCAGCACAATCAGAATTCCGGCGATGCCGAAGACCGCACCCGACGCGCCCGCGCCGGGAATCAGGAGGAAGTAATGATCGTGGCTGAGATTGTAGGCAAGCACGTTGCGGCCCATGCTGAGCAGATTGCCGGCCGCGCCTGTAATCACATAGACAGCGACCATGCCCCATGGGCCGATCAATGGTTCACCGAGGATACCGAGGTTCCATAGGCACCACATGTTGCTGGCAATGTGGATCCAGCCGACATGGACGAACATTGCCGTGAGCAGGCGCCACCACTGCCCATGTAGCACATAACCGGTAACATTGGCGCCGTAGTGCACCAGTTGACGGTCGGTGGGCATCTTGGCGCTGACACCGTGAGTCACCATCCAGAGGAAGACTGCTGTGTTGATGGCCAGTAAGAGATACGTGCCGGGCGCGGAGCGCGGATCCCACACCGAGAACTCGCGCCTTTGCCTGCGCGGCTCCGCCCGGGCATAGTCCGGTGCGGTCGCGGGCGGGAGAACCTCGCCCTCGCGGCTTTGTGGAGCAGAGGACATCGGGTGATAGCTCTACGCTAACAGATGCCAGCAAGCGAGCGATGGAGCAGATCAGCGGAACACGATCTTACGCGGCGTCCTTCATCCAGCGTTCACGGAGGGACTGCGGCAGACGCTGCTGCAGCGCTTCCGAAACAATGCCCGGAACCGGCGTGATGGAAGCGATCACCACCCAGAGCAGGATGGAGACCACCAGGCCGGCGATCGCAACCGCTTCGAGCGAAATCGTGACGGGCGTGTGATGGAAGTGGCCGTGGAACTTGCTGCCGAGGTGCGCCAGCACCTCAATCTTGTGCAGGACCGCAGTGGCCAGCAAAAAGGCGACGATGGAAAGCGTCGAAACCGAGAGCAGCAGGAAGTCCACTGTGCGAGCGACGTGCTGACGGCGGCTACAGTGCGCGCAGTCGGCCAGGTGGTGGTCATAGTCGGCGCGCATCGCGGGCGACAACTGCGAGATGTCATAACGCCAGCCGGCGAGGATGTTACCAATGAGCGGATCTGTGCAATGGGCGCTCATGCGCCGTCTCGCGGGTTGTGCAGGAAATTCGAGCATCGTGGTATAGGCATCATTCTACAAGATTTGATCGCGCGAGGGCGCGAAAAAGATGCCGCGGGAACCTGATGTCGCATGGGCGACGAAAGGGCAAAAGGTTGCCCGCAAAATGGGGCAGCGAAGATGCAGAGATCGTGCCAGTTACAGCGAGATGGAAGCCAGCGGTGCGTCCTGCCGGGCCAGCAGAATACGGTTGCCAAGCAGGGACATCCGGTTGCCAACTGCCTGTTCGGCAGAGAGCATAGCAAGTTCAGGCACGTTGTTCTGCTCTGAAAGGTGCCCGAGGACGATGTATTGCGCGCCGCCGTCGTAGTCGCGGGCAAGGAACTCGGCTGCTGCGTGGTTCGACAGATGCCCCACGCGGGAGAGCACGCGCTGCTTAACTGACCATGGATAGGGGCCGTCCCGCAGCATTTCCAGGTCATGGTTCGATTCGAGCAGGATCACGTCCATGCGGCGCAGCGCGGCCTTCACGTTGGGCGGCACATAGCCGAGGTCGGTAGCGACGGCCATGCGTACGTTCTCCGTGCGTGACTCAAAGACGAAGCCGCAAGGGTCGGCTGCGTCGTGCGGGATGGTGAAGGGCGTGACGGCGATGTCGCCGATGGTGAACGACGCTCCCGCGGAGAAATACTGGACCGCGGGAAGGAAGCTGGGATCAGGCTTGACGGCTTCCGGTTCGGCGTCTTCTTCGTCGGGATCGGAGGCGGCGTTGAGGGCGACAGAGTTTAGAACGGTTCGTTCGGCTGAGGCGGCGTGAACGCCCTCGGGGTCCTTCGACTGCGCAGTCCCGCTGGGCGGGACTGCTTCGCTCAGGATGACGCTTTTCTGAGAGTGTGGAGTGGTGCATTTACTTGCTGCGGTCTGCGCGGCGCGCATCTCCTTCTCGCGCTGGATGTGCGTGAGCCATTCTGCGTAGGTCATCGTGGAACGCGGCGTAACCATGCGCACCCAGGCGCGGTGCGTGGGCTCGGTGAAGTAGACCGGGATGCGCAGGCGGCGCGCCATGGTGGCGAGGCCAGCGACGTGGTCCTGATGCTCATGCGTGATGAGGATGGCGGAGAGCGCGCATGGATCTTCGCCCGCGGCGGCCATGCGCTTGCGCAGCTCGCGGCAGGAGAGGCCCGCGTCAACCAGGATGCGCGTCTCCGTGGTCGCGACGACCGTAGAGTTGCCCTTGGAGCCGGAGGCGAGAACGGTCATGCGCATGAATTAAGAGAATACGCCGCAAGGTTGTGGGTTTCGCGGCTGGAAGTGGCGAGCGTGGTACGTTTTTCCCGCTTGCGTGCGATACGGCTCCACATCAATGCGACACCGCGCCAGAAGGTGAGGAATGCCGACCATCGTCAATTCGCCGTGGGACGCTCTACATGATCAACATCGATATAGTCTGCCGTTCCCTTCTGCGACTCGAGTTTGAGTCCCAGTTGCTCCTTCAGCGCTTCGATGAATGTCGGCCCCTCGCGGTCGGACGGAGAGTTGCCGGGGGCCTCGCCGGCTGCGCTCTCAGGCTCGAATTCGAGGACGAAATCGAAGTTGCCAGTAAGTCCCGTCCGGTCCACCACAGGGCGGTCGAGTTTGCCAAGTCCGTTCATGGAGCTGGCAAACGATTCCATGCTCAGGTTGCGCCCGCCGGCACGAATCACGTCAGGCGAAAGGGCCAAGTTGGCTCGATTGACTCCACCACAACTTGCCGGCCATACGCCGAGGAGCTTGATCAGCGGCGCGGATGTCGCGTCTGGGACAGGGACGGCCGGGTCTGCTGTCGAGCACGATTGTTCCGCCGCATGCAGCTTGAGTTGCGGTCCAGTGATGCCAGGCTTGACGAGAACCAGAGCGGAGATGGAGACGTGCCGCGTTTCTGTATGGACCGCCAGCTTGAACCGGTCAGCGAGCAGAGATTGCATCATCAGCCGCATCTGGTCTTTGGTCGGATCGTGGTTCTCCGACCTTGCCTCGATGTCGTACCCATCCGAAACGGCCCACGCCGGCAACTTCGATATCAGGTCCTGGCGCTCGCTGTCCGTCATCTTGTACGCGAAGACGATGTAGTCGAGCAGCGGCCGATTGATGGACGAAAAGATGCCCCGGGTTGGGTTGTACATGGTTCCCGCGTTGATGGGGAAGTTGGAGTAAGGCGATGCGCCGGACTTGCTCAGCCGGATGGACGCGACCTCGAACTCCAGCGTTTCTGGCGATGCGGACAGTTGTTTTGTCTGCGGCGTTTGGGAATCAGGCGCCGTCTGCCCGTACAGCCCAGCCGCCACGGGCAGTGCCATCGCGCCCAGCCCGACAGTCAGGAGTAACGGCGTGCTGCAAGGCCCCAGCTTCATTTTGCAAACCCGCCCGAATCTGCTCATAAGCGTCAATACGCCGCTTTTGAGAGCCGGAAACGCAAAATTTCATGGAAGGCTCGCTCTGGAGGTTGCCTGTTAGAGGGCGTGATGGATTGAGTTGATGCCTACGACCCCGGCCGCAGCGGGGCGAGGAAGTTGACCGTAGAGCGCACGGCAACCTTGTTGTCCTGGTTGTATGCCAGGGTGCGCGTGCGGACAATGCCATAGTCGGGGCGGCGCTGCGACTGGCGCACGCCGATGACCTCGATCTCCGTTCGGATCGTGTCGCCCGGCCGGACGGGCTCGGTCCAGCGCATCTCTTCCACGCCTGCGCCGATCATTCCCCCGGCAACTTTGATGGACAGCACGCGGAGGCGCATGACGATGGCCGCCGTCAGCCAGCCCGACGCAGCAAGGCCGTGAAAGAACGATGCTTCGCCTGCGGCCTCGTCGAGATGAAATGGCTGCGGATCGTACTTCTCCCCGAACTCTTTGATCTCGGCCGCTGTGACCTTGTAAGTGCCGACGGAGTCGAAGCGCTGGCCGACATAAAAATCTTCAAAATAAAGGTCCTTCGACATTTGCTCTCCCCGGCGGTCGATCTTCCGCTGCGTTTCCGATGCTACGGCGCGTGAGCGCATCGGCGCAAGGAAGCGGCGAATGCGCCTTTTTGCCAGAGGCTGCGAAAGGACGGCTACCTAGAATACAGCCCTCCTTTGGAACAAACGGGAGTGCGGCACGGCGGCGGGCATATTTTTTGTATACGACTTCTCATACGCAGCCTGTATACAAAGATGCTTTCGATGGAATACATTTCCGCGTCGGGCATATAGCCGCCAAGGATGGATCATCATGAGCACACGACGCGATTTTGTGAAGATGGTGGCCGGAGCATCGGCCGGAGCCTCTCTCGCCCCTTCGATCCTCCATGCATCCAGCGCAGCGCCGGCCAGGGCTGCAGGCCTGGCTGCGAAGGTGTACCTCGAGCCCTTCGACTATAACGGTGTCCGCCTGCTGGATGGGATGCTGAAGGCGCAATACGACCGCACGCGCGATTATTACCTCGCCATTCCCAATGACGATATCCTCAAGGGCTTCCGCGAACAGGCAGGCCTGCCCGCGCCCGGCCAACCCATGGGCGGATGGGCGCAGCAGAGCACCGCCGGCGTGTTCGGCCAATGGCTGAGCGGGATGGCGCGCATGTACAAAGCCACGGGCGATACCGAGATGCGCGACAAGGCGGTCATCCTCATGAACGGCTGGGGAGAAACCTACCGCAAGACAGGGCAGCCCGTGACCTCTCGTCGCGCGGAGCTGGGGCCGACCCGCGTCCATTACTCGTATGACAAGACGATCTGCGGCCTCGTCGATCTGGCGAAGTACGCCAACGACCAGACGGCCGCCACGCTGCTGGACAGCATGGTCGATTGGGGCTCGGCGAGACTTGACCGCGGCAGGCTGCCCGCTTCGCCTCAGAATCCCGAAGCCTTCCCGACCGGCAACGAATGGTACACGCTGTCGGAAAACCTGTATCGCGCCTATGTGCTCACCGGCGACCCGAAATACAAGACCTTTGGCGACGTCTGGCGCTATGACAGCTACTGGGACAAGTTCGTCAATTTCACCGATCCCGATATCCAGCGCCTCCATGCCTACAGCCACGTTAACACGCTGTCCAGCGCGGCCATGACCTACGGGGTCACGGGCGATCCCAAATACCTGAAGGTGATCGTCAACGCGCATGACTACTTCCAGCGTGCGCAGTGCTTTGCCACGGGCGGCTATGGGCCCGGCGAGGGCCTGGTCAACAACGATGGCGGCCTCGGCCGCTCGCTCGAGCGCACCAACGATACCTTTGAGACACCGTGCGGTTCATGGTCGATCTTCAAGCTGAGCAAATACCTGCTGCAGTTCACCGGCGAGGCGCGTTTCGGCGACTGGATGGAGCGGGCGGTCTACAACGGCATCGGCGCGGCGCTGCCCATGTCCCCCGGCGGCCGCACGATGTACTACTCCGACTATCGCCTCGGCGGCTGCCAGAAGAACTACTACACCTCCGCGTGGCCATGCTGTTCTGGCACCTACATCCAGGACGCAGTGGATTACCACGACATCATTTACTTCAAGGCCGACCGCACTCTTTACGTGAACCTCTTCATCCCCTCGAAGGTTGCGTGGAACGTCGATGGCAAGGCTGTGCAGGTGGAACAGCACACGGATTTTCCCGTTTCCGACACCAGCACGCTGATCATCCAGCCTGCGGAGCCTGCGCGCTTCAGCCTGAAGTTCCGTGTTCCAGGCTGGTGCAGCGGGGCGTCGGTCAGCGTCAACGGCACAAAGCAGGATGTCGAATGCCGGCCCGGCACGTGGGTGACGATCGATCGGATGTGGACCGCCGGCGATCGCGTGGAGTTTCACCTGCCGATGCAACTGCGTTACGCGCCCGTTGATCGCCAGCATCCGCAGCGCGTGGCCGCGGTGTACGGACCAGTGGTTCTGGTGCGCGACCAGGAGAGCGTTGTAGTTCCGAACACCAGCGACGTCTCCAAGTGGATCGCGACGAAGGGCGACGGTCTCGAGTTCACGGCCGAAAGCCGGTCCACGGCGAAGTTCGTGCCGTTCTACCAGATGCGCGCGCGAGCGGGCTACACGATGTACTTCGACCTGCAATCGTCATAGAGCCCCTATATTCCGATTTGATCGGCAAGCGCGGCGCCGTGGGCTCGCACCGTTGAGACCTTAGCAGAAGTATCCGCATGCAATCAGCAGAACGGTAATGTTGTCGCGGCCGCCGTGTGCGTTTGCCGCATCGATCAGCGCGCGGGCCGCCGCTTCGAGCGAGGCGGCGGTACGGTAGGCCGGGGCGCCTGCGGTCAAGATGCGCGCGATGGCTAGGTCGGTGAGTTCGCGGGTGAGGCCGTCGGAGGCGAGCAGGTAGAGATCGCCCGGCTGGACGGCGTGCGAAGCAATATCCGGCTGGACGGCAGGTGCTGCGCCAATGGCGCGGGTGATGACGTTGCGCACCGGCGAACGCAGCGCATCGTGCCGGCTGAGAAGTCCGGCCGCGATCTGCTCCTCAACGAGGGAGTGGTCGCAGGTGAGTTGGGCAATCTGGTAGGGCTCGCTTTCGGCGGATCGGCGGAGGCGGTAGGCGCGGCTGTCGCCGGCGTGGGCGAGCCAGAGGGTAGGGGAGGCGGGAAGGTTGTCCGTTGTTCGTGGTCCGTTATCCGTGGAGGACTCATACTCCAGCAGGGCGGCCACGAGGGTGGTGGCCATGCCGCGCAGGCTGCGGCTTTTTTGAGCGCGCGCGAAGACGGCGTTATTGGCAGCAGTGACGGCTTGATGCAGGCGGCGATGCGGGCCGTCCTCTTTCCCACTCGTCGCGCGAGTGCCCTCGTGCGATGAATGGGGAGGGCGGCTCTCAGCGGAGGAGCGGAGCGCGCTGAGAAAGCTCTCCGTCGCAAGCTGGCTGGCTACTTCGCCCCCGGCGGCCCCGCCGACGCCATCGCAAACGACAAAAGCGGCATGCTCGGCCGCGGCGGCGCAGGCATCCTGATTGGCGCTTCGGACGCGCCCGGGGTCGGTCAGCATCGCGTAGACAAAGGAAGAGGCGGAACGGGACTCCGCGGGCGGGAGCTGGGGTGCGGCGTGCGGGTGTGTGGACTTTAACGTGGCTGCGTTCGCCATTTGGCACCGTAGGCCACGCGCGTGCGCGGCCAAAGGCAACGATACTCTTGGACGCACGGAAGGCAAAGCGCGATGTGCCCCGGGTTACTCTGGTTTGCGATGGCAAGAGAGAGAAAGCAACCCGGGGGTATCGTTGGCCGGATTCTGCATGGCGACAACCTGGCGGCGCTGAAGGAGATGGCGAGCGGATCAGCGGACCTGATCTACATCGACCCGCCGTTCAACACTGGCAAGCGGCAGACGCGTGTGCGGCTGAAGACGGTGCGCGATGCGGCGGGCGATCGCGTCGGATTCGGGGGGAAGGCCTATCGGACAGAGCGGCTGGGCGAGAGCGGCTATGCTGACCGGTTCGACGATTTTATTGGCTTCCTGCGGCCGCGCATGGAGGAGGCGTATCGCGTGCTCGCGCCCGAGGGCTCCTTCTTCCTGCACCTCGACTATCGCGAGGCGCACTACGCGAAGGTGATGCTGGATGAGGTATTCGCGTACGCGGGGCCGGGCTCGGGACGGGCGTGCTTTCAGAACGAGATCATCTGGGCGTATGACTATGGCGCGCGCGCAACGCGGCGCTGGCCGGCAAAGCACGACACGATCCTGTGGTACACGCGCGACCCGGCGCGATACACGTTCAATCTCGGGGAGAGCGACCGGATCCCGTATATGGCGCCCGGGCTCGTTGGCGCGGAGAAGGCTGCGCGCGGGAAGACTCCGACGGACGTGTGGTGGCACACCATCGTGTCGCCGACCGGCAAGGAGAAGACCGGATATGCCACGCAGAAGCCGCTGGGGATTCTGGAACGGATTGTCCGCGTGCACTCGAACCCCGGCGACCTGGTGGTGGACTTTTTCGCGGGGAGCGGGACAACGGGCGACGCCGCGCAGAGGAATGGCCGGAGCTTCGTGATGGTGGACGAGAGCGCGGAGGCCGTCCGGGTGATGGAAGTGCGATTGGGGCTGAAGGCCGAGAAAGTCTAACGGCAACGGCTAACGCGAACGGCGCGGCTTGAGTCCACGTAAGATGGTGAGCATGAAAGGCATGAAGTATCTGATTGCGCTTCTGGCGGTGGCGGGAATCGTGGTGAGCTCGCTGGCGCTGCGTATCCACTACATGGATCCCTCGCAGGCGCCGCCGTGCGCGGTGAGTGCGAACTGGGATTGCGGCTACGTGAACCACAGCAAGTTTTCAGAGTTCCCGCCGTATCCGATGGAAAGCGATTACGACGCGGATGGCCATCTTCGTCCTGCAACTGAGATCCATATTCCGGTCGCGACCATTGGCATCATCGGATATGCGCTGATCCTGATTGCGGCGCTGGCGGGGCGGCTGCGGATCGTGCTGGAGCTTTCGCGCATCGGCTTTTTCTGCGCGGCCTTCCTGAGTTACATCGAGGCATACATCATCACGAAGTGGTGCATTTACTGCGTGTGGTCGCTCGGCATCATCACGACGATCCTGGCGCTGTCGATTGTCGTGGCGCTGCTGCGGCGGAGGCGGCGCGCCGAATCGATGATTGCTGTCCTGGCGGCGGAAGATTAGACGATGTGGCCCAAGATTCTGCTGGAACTGCTGCCGCACTTCACGCGGCTGGTCCCGCTGGCGGACAAGTATTTTTCCAGCCGCGGCGATCAGGACAAGGCTCACGCCGCGGCCCTGTCCGCGCTGGGCGAAGAAGTGCGCGGCGGGCTGGGGCGCGTGGAGGAGATGCACGCGGGCTTGCAGCAGGCATTAAGGGAGCAGAGCGAGCGGATCGCCGAGGTGGGTGTAGAGGCGACGCGGGCGCGGATGGCGGTGGAAACGGTGGAGCAGCGTACGGCGAAGCTGGAGCGGAAGATCGCGATGCTGACACGCATCGTGGGTGTCGCGCTGGTACTGCTTGCGGCCGCCATTCTGATGCTGCTGAATGTGATGTGGAAGCTGAAAGCAAGATAGAGATCCTGCCGTTCCGCACCTTCGCGTAGAATGGCTGAACCCACAAGGGATGTGCGGTCGATGCGACCGGGCGAGTGGGCGTACGTTCGATGACGACCTTCTTTGTATGGATCGAGTCTTTCTCCTCGCCGCCGGCCGGCGCGGACCCCAGGATCACAGTGGCGGTGGAGCAGCTGCCGCTGGGCCCGACCCAGAGACTGGTCGGCCTGCGCATCAGCGATGAAAAGACGGCCAAATGCTGCGCGTTGCTGCGCCAGCAGAATGGGATCCAAGTGTCCATTGAAGGCGAACACACGCTGCAGTTCATTGTCGACAAGGCGCTGGCAAAGATCGCAAAGCGGCACGCGAGCCCGCGGCGCACAATACGTTGATTGATTATTCTTATGTAAAGTGAAGATTGTATTCGCACTGCTTATCCTTGAACGAGAGGAGCAGCAATGCCGAATCTCACTCGCCAGGTCTTCGATGCCACCGCTTCCAACTATGATCGCGACCGTTCGCGGCTGATTCCCGGCTGCGACAGGTTCTATCGCTGGGCCCTCGATCTGATTCCGGCCCGTGCGAAGACCATCCTGGATCTCGGGGCCGGATCGGGCCTGCTCAGCATTCTCATCAGGGACCGATTTCCTGCCGCGCAGATTCATCTGATCGACTTCTCCGAGGGGATGCTGGCGCTGGCGCGCGAGCGACTCGCCGGCGATGCGAAACTCACGTTCCATCAAGCAGACTACGCGCGAGAGCCATGGCCGGTCGAGTTGTGCGTGAGTGTGTCTTCATTGTCGATCCATCATCTCGAAGATGAGGAGAAGCGCGCGGTTTTCTCCAAGGCATGGTCGTCGCTCAAAGCCGGCGGCGTCTTCATCAATGCCGATCAAGTGGCCGGGCCTACACCGGAATTAGACGATAGATACAAGGCGCAATGGCTGGAGGGAGTGCGGGAACTGGGCGCGACGGAGCAGCAGATTGAAGAATCGCTCTATCGCCAGCGCGAAGACCGCTGCTCGCCGGTGGGCGATCAGCTCACATGGATGCGCGAAGCCGGTTTTGCGGACGCGGACTGCTGGTACAAAGAGGGGCGTTTCGCGGTGATGAGCGGGACGAAACGTTGAGGAGCGGAAAGGGATATGCTTCCGCGGCTCAGGCTTTCTGCATCCAACGGCGCAAACAGCAAATCGCCGCACCGACCGTAGCGGCGAAGAGAAGTTACGGATGAGTTTCTGCGAGGTCAGGTTATGCGCCGAATCGCCTTATCTGTTTTTTTGCTGATGCTTTCGTTTAGCTGCGGCGCTGCCGCCCGCGCACAGGCATCGGTTTACGTCACGTGGGCCAACGCACATCTGATGGATATCCCGAGCACGACCGGCACCGCCACTCAGCAGCAGAGCTTCTGGGCCTCCGGAATCGGGGGCGGCGTGACGGTCACTGTGCTGCCGTTGCCGGTGGTTTCACTCGGCATTGACCTGCGCGGGTCGACGAAGTCCGGCACGGACGGCGCGGACACGGCGTTGGGAGGTCTGAAGCTGGGCGTGCATCCGCCGATGATGCGCGTGAAGCTCTATCTTCAGGGGTCGGTGGGGTACCTCGGAGTGCGGCCGGCCAGCGGCGCGACGAACAAGTACGGCGCGTGGGAGATTCTGGGCGGCGTTGATTATCCGCTGGTTCACTTCGTGGATTTTCGGGTCGTCGAGGTCGGCGGCGGCAGGGCGTTTCTACATACAACAGCCAGCAATACGCCCAGTGTGTTTACGGTGAACACGGGGCTGGTGCTGCACTTCTAGGCTGCGGCTCCTCCAGCGGAATCCGCCCAAGGCTTCGCGCGTCTAAACTGGACGAAGAGGGCGGTCCAAGTTGAAGCGCATCCGGTATACAAAGTTCACGGGCGATCTGGCGAGCAGCGTCGATCTGGAAGACCTGCTGCAGGCGCTCTCGGATTTTCTTCTCGATTCCGGCTTCAACGACCCTTACTCGCAATTCAGCGAGATCAACAATCAGACCATGGAGAACCTGCGCGAGGCCATCCGTCAGGCGCTGGAGTCCGGCGAGTTGTTCGATGAGGAGTCGCAGCAGAAGTTCGAGGACCTCTCCGCGGAGCAGGTGGAAGAACTGATCGATCGCATCATCGAGCAGATGCAGCAGCAGAACTACATCAACGCCGAACAACCAGAAACGCAGCAGGGACAGATGGGCGGCGAAGGCGATGCGCGCTTTGAGGTTACGGACAAGGGCATGGACTTCCTCGGCTACAAGGCCCTGCGCGAACTGCTGGGGCCGCTGGGCCGGTCGAATTTCGGGCGGCACGACACGCGACATCAGGCGGCGGGTGTCGAGATCAACGGCAGCTCCAAGCCGTATGAGTTCGGCGACACGCTGAATCTGGACGTGACGGCGACGTTCAGTTCCGTGTTTGCGCGCGAGGGCATTCGTACAGCCGTGGAGGGCGAGGAGCACACGCCACTGAACGTGGAATACTCCGACCTGCAGGTGCATCAGTCGGATTACCAGTCGTCGTGCGCGACAGTGGTGCTGCTGGACTGCTCACACTCGATGATTCTGTATGGAGAGGACCGCTTTACCCCGGCGAAGCGGGTAGCGATGGCCCTTTCGCATCTGATCCGCACGCAGTTTCCGGGCGACACGCTGAACCTGGTTCTCTTCCATGACACCGCGGAGGAGGTTCCGGTCTCCCAGCTCTCGCGAGTTCGCGTTGGGCCGCATTACACCAACACGCGCGAAGGGCTGCGCCTGGCACAGCGCATTCTGGCGCGGCAGAACAAAGACATGAAGCAGATCGTGATGATCACGGATGGCAAGCCTTCCGCGCTGACGCTGCCCGATGGGCGGATTTATAAGAATGCGTTCGGTCTAGATCCGCTGGTGATCGCTGAGACGCTGGAAGAGGTATCGCGCTGCAAGCGGTCGAACATCATGATCAACACTTTCATGCTGGCGTCGGACTATTCGCTGATGCAGTTTGTGCAGCAGGTCAGCGCGATGTGCCGCGGCAAGGCATACTTCACGACCCCGCAGACATTGGGAAATTATCTTCTGATGGACTTCATGTCGCGACGGATGAAGACGGTGCACTAGCCGCGCATTGCAACGATAATCTTGGCAGTTGTTACAGCCTGCCCGATGTGGCGCTGAGTGTGGTCCGCGCAGTGCACGAGCAAACCGCCGATGGTGGCCGGCAGCATGGCGCGGCCTACTGTGCGTGGGTTGTTGAACTGGTCCGGAGTGAATGCACGGACGCGAATCGCGGCGGCGTCTTCGGCGAGCTCAAAAGCGTGCAGGACGGCGCGGGTGACGGCATCCAGGTCCGTATGCGTGCCGCGAAGCCATGGTTCCGGCGGGTTGGGCGAAGCCATTCTCGCTATCTCCGGTTATCGGTTGCGGGCTCGGGATGGATCAGCAGGCGATCCACCTCCGGCGCTTCGAGCTTGAACGCGCCTTCGAGCGCTGTGATCACGGCGTGGACACGCGCCATGGGAAGATCGTCCGGCAGAGTGCAGTGGCAGGAGACCTGCAGATGTTCGCTCGACGCATCGGAGGCACGCCGGCGCAGGTGTGTGACCAGCACATCATGGATGTCGAGCACTTCGGGAAATTTTGTGGCGACGAGGCGAAGGCGTGCTTCGAGCTCGGCGTCCGCCGCTAGGGATGCGGGCTGCTCGATGGTGGCCGGCTCGCTCTCTATGTGCGTGAGGATGGACTTGATCGCGGGCACCTCATCGCGCATCTCCGCTTCGAGCGCCGTCACCACGTCGTGCGCCTCGCGCAGCGGCATGGTTTCATCCACTTCAAGATGCTGCTCGACATGCAGCCCGCCTTCCACCTGCTGGACGGTTACATCGTGAATGGAGAGGCCTCTGCGCGCGGCGACCGCACGGATACGGTCATGCACGCTCTCGCGGAGCGAGGCAGTGGGCACCGTGTGGACCACCACATCTGCGCCCGGCAGACGGCGCTGCACTGCTTCGCTGGCCGCCATCGTGATTTGCTCCGTGCGCTGGAAGGTGAGATTGCGAGGCATGCCGAGGGTTATATCGGCGAAGTAGTTCGCTCCGGAGCGGCGGGTGCGCAGCCGGTCGACGGAAATAACCCCGGGGATGGCGGCGAGATCGCGCAGGATGGAGGCACGCAGTTCGTCCGCAGACTGCGGCCGGCCGGTGGCAGGATCCGTTGTGGGCGTGGCGTCCAGCAGCGTGTCGACGGTCTGGCGCGCGAGGCCCCAGCTCACGCGGAGGATTACTCCCGCAACAACGAGTGCCGCGATGGGGTCGGCATACTCGAGCCAGGGCTGCGCGTAATGCTCCCCGGCGTAGGTTGCGGCGAGACCGATCATTACCGCCAGTGAGGCCCACATGTCCGTCGCGAAATGGATGGAGTCGGCTGCGAGGGCATCGGAGCGATGCTCGCGCGCGACGCGGGCGAGAGTGCGGGAGCGGGAGTAGTCCACAGCGATCGATACCGCCAGCACCACAAAAGGCCATGGCGAAGGCCGGAGGGCAAGGTGATGATGGAAGGCAATGCGGCCGACTGCTTCCGAGACGATCCAGACGCAGGACGCGGCCATGATGACGGTTTCGATGAAGGCCGAGAGCGACTCCACCTTACCGTGGCCGTAGCTGTGCTCCGCGTCCGCCGGCCGGTCGGCGAGCTGCACGGAGAAGAGGGTGATGGCTGAGGCGATCAGGTCAATGGATGAGTGTGCGGCCTCGCTCAACATGCCGAGCGAACCGGTCAGCAGCCCGGTGAGCAGCTTGAGCGCGGTAACCGCCGCGGCGGCTGCCACCGAAAAGATGGCTGCAGCACGTTTGGTCTGCGGCGCAGCAGGCGGCAGTCGCGAAGGAGTTGGGTTCGACATGGCCGCGGGCGTCGCGCTCATGGCTTCGATGCTACAGGGTCACTGGTAACCGCGCACTGCAGCCCGGCGCAGGATCACTTGACGAGTTCGGCGTTGGTTGCGGTGAGAAGGATTGAATTCTTCTGACCCGCCTTCAACGTAACCGGAAGGTCCCATACCAGACCGCCCGTTGTGCCCGCGGCGGTGCAGACGATGTAATAGTTTCCGGGCGACACGCTTGCGTTGATGGTTGCCGCTCCGTTCACGTCAAAGGTGGCAGTACCAACGTAGAACGGCTTCATCACTTGCGCCATGGCCGGGCAACCGGTTGGCGGCGGACAATTCTGGACGTATGCCGCGAGTGCCTGGCCAGGCGTGGTGCTGGCGGGAAGCTGTACGCCGGCCTTGCGAAACGCATTGTCAATGCGATCTGTCATCAGCTTGACGACAGCCCCGGCCAGCGGGTTCTTCGCGATCGGAAAGGATGACGTGATCGCCAGCGACATCGGACCCGTCGATGCGGTTGCGGCCGATACCGGCGCCGTGTTTGCCGCGACCCTCGCTGCGGCAGGCGCCGTGGATGGCGCAGGCATCGGCGAGGCATTGGCCGCAACGGTCGTTGTGGGCGCGGAGCCCATCTGCGGTGTGTAACTGGCAACCTCGCAGGTTTCTGAACGGGGAGTGTAGGTGATGTCGGTGCCGTTCATACCGGAGACGAGCCGCCCGTTCACAGTTGTCGATCCTGAGCCGCGCAGCGTGTTGTCAGAGGAGACGATCAGATCGAAGGGGCCGCCGGAGTTATTCACGTGGACGATCAGCGAGGATGTCGCGTTCTCCACCGTGTATGGCGCCTTCACATGGGCAGCGCCGCAATCCAGAGTCACGGCATCGCCGGCAAAGTCTAACTGGAGGCCGCTCGATCCGTATTTCCCGTGCATGCGCAATCCCGGTAAAGACGGAATGAGGCTGGCTCCGGGCATGGTGGCCGTCATTGCTCCCATCAGTGTGTCCATCACACCGCCGAGCATTCCCGGCATGGGGGAGGCGCCGGAGCTGTTTGCGGACGCAGGCGCCGGCGGGGGAGGCTCCTTGAGCAAGCCGATACTGCAGCGGTCCGTAGCAGGCGCGTAGATCGGCGTGCGGGTTGTAGTGACACAGTTCGGCGCGCAGTTTCCGGTTCTGGTTGTGGTCACGACGTTGTAGCCGGTAATGATCTGCCCATTCAAGGTGATTAACCCGGGACCCTGCAATGATCCATCGGAACGCATCGACAGCGTGACTGGAGAAGGTGAGGCCGGCAACGTGACCTTCAATGATCCGGCGGTCTTGTTGATCGTGTACTTGCTGTCGTAGGGAACCAGTTTGCCGCAGTTCGTAATGGAACCTATATCGGTGGCAAAATTCACAGAAGCGCCGGGTTGCGTGTTTGTGTAGCCTCCGCTCAGAACGACTCCAGCGCGGCCGGGTCCGGTGAGGCTTTCCATTCCCTGGCCTCCGGTGACCATGCCGATCATCCCGCCGATGAGCCCTCCGCCCATGCAGCCGCCGGTGCTGCCGCCCAGCTCCAGGCATCTGCGAATGGCGACTGAAGTTGGATCGTTCGACATTGTCCTCGCCTCGCCATTCACCATTCCCACGCCTGCAGACTGCTGTTGCTGCGCTTGCTGCAGGTCCTGCATCTGCTGGTTGTACATTCTCTGCGCGCTGGCGTTCAGCCCGGCGTTGGCGTTGTTGAGGGCGGCGTTCGCCTGCGTTCCCATCAGCTGCTTGGGCCATGAGCTCATGAACGCGTCGTTGAGGGAGTATTGACCTTCCTTCAGGCTGAAAGCCTTCACTTCGTCGGCAGTGTGCGATTTGGTGTAGTCCTGGCGCAGTTGGTACGAAGCTCCGCGATAGTCTCCCATCAGCTTTGCCTCACCGGGCGTAAACGGTCCGCGCACGTTGCGGTTGGTATGCACGCGGTCGATGTAGCTGACGAGTTCGTCGAATACCGCAATCTGGCGCGCCGCCGTGTCCGCGGGATCGGAGCCCTGAATGACGGACTCGACCTTCGCTACGGAAGGCATGTCATCGGTGTAATTGGCGCCGGTGGGCATACCAGGTTGCGCGAACGCAGGAGGTGACTGAAATCCGGTAAGCGACAAGAGGAGCGCGGTCAGCAACACAAATTGCGTACGCGGCAGGGCAGGCGTGGAGAAGGGCGAAACATTCATGGGAGCACTCCCAAAACAAATGCGATGGGCCCGATTTACGCAAAATAGTGCGGAGATGCCGCGCGCGTCAAGCAAAGGTTCGGGGGCGTCGAGTCCTCGACGAGATCAGGCCTTGTTCCTCAGGGTTTCACTGCGCGGTAGAGACCGGCAGTGCCGAAGGTGTAGCTGGTCCAGCTTGCGTTGATGAAACCCGCGGCCTCAATCATCTTTTTCATCCGTGGCGGGCGGGGGAAGCGCTCAACCGAGTCAGGCAGGTAGGCGTAGGCGCGCGGCGTGCCGGAGATGAGGCCGCCGAGCGTGGGCAGCACGCGCCGGAAATAGAGGGAGTAGAGCCAGCCGATGAGGCCACCGGGCTGGTTGCACTCGAGGACGGCAATCTCGCCGCCGGGCCCGAGGACGCGATACAACTCGGCGAGGCCAGCGGCATAGTCGGCGAGGTTGCGGAAGCCGAAGGCGAAGGTGACGAGATCGAGCGAGGCGTCTGGGAAAGGAAGGTTCAGCGCGTCGGCTTCAAAGACGATGATGTTGTGGCCGGCGAATTTCGGGCGGGCCAGCGCCAGCATCTTTGGGGCAAAGTCGGCGGCGAGGAGAGGAGCACTTCTCAGTTCTGAGTTCTCAGTTCTGAGTGCAGGGCGGTGCTTGTTGAGCGCTAGCGTCAGGTCGCCGGTGCCGCAGCAGAGATCGAGGATCAGAGCATCAGGCCGCGAGAGGATGGGCTTCAGGGCGCGAGCGGTGCGCGACCACCACATGCGGTCGAGGCCGAAGCTCAGGAGGTGATTGGCGCGGTCATAGGTGGGCGCGATGGTGTCAAACATCGCGCGGATGTTCTCGGGCACGTCATCGGACGATGCAGCGCCCTCCGGGCGCGCGCCGGGAGCAATGGTTGTGGGTTCAAATGCCACAGAGGTAATGGTAGCTCGGTAGCAACCAGCAGATTACGAGGTTCAGTGACTGAAGAATCGGTCTTTGGCAAATAGGATGAGGATTAGCGCGGCAATCAGAACGCCAATGATGGGACTCAGGATACTGGAGGGGCTGTTTTTGGAACAGATGGAGTTATTCTCTTCCGGTGACTGCGGATTGTAGCGAATCTCGAACCGGTCTCCCGGCTCGACCTCGACCAGCGAATTGAGTGTGCCGCCATAGCTCGTTCCATCCACCGAGTACCGGAATCCAACAGCGTAACCGCTAAGGAGGAGGTCGGGGACTTCGCCGAGGCTGTTGGAGAGATAGTGACGGCCAAAGCGCCCGAACCGAATCTGTCTGCAATCCGTCACCTCGGCTTCTGTGCTGGGCCAGTGCAGATGCGTGAGGCGGCTGGCCAGTTCATGCAGATCGGCTTCGAGCCGCGCGACCCGCGACCGGCGGAGGGTTTCAAGATCGGTTTCAGGAAATTCGGTCATGATGTGCGATGGGGGTTTCTCATCACGTCGAAAATGGCCCGCGCCGCATCCAGCAGCTCTTCGTCGGTCACGTCGTAGACGACTTCCGTAGAGCCGATGCCTGTTGCGAGCACGAAGGCGCGGCGTCCGCTGCGTTTCTTCTTGTCGCCGGAGGTGAGCGCGACGAGCTTGTCGGGCGATGCCTTGAAGGGTGGGATCGGGCCATAGCGGAGGATGAGGTTCGCCATGCGGGCAAAGTGGTCATGGGTGATTCGTTTGCGCGTCAGTGACAGATGCAGCGCGGCAATCATGCCCCAGGCGATGGCCTGGCCGTGCAGCAGCGTTTTGTAGCCGGTCGCAGCTTCGACGGCGTGCCCGAGCGTATGGCCGAAGTTGAGAATCATGCGCAGGCCGGATTCCCGCTCGTCCTTGGACACGACATCTGCTTTGACTTTGACGCTGGCGGTGACAACCTTCGCGAGCGCCGCAGGATCAGGACCGGTCTTCGTATGGGCGCCAATGCCTAGAATCGCATCCACGTTCTGCTCGAGGTACCGGAAGAGTTTCGCGTCGTAGATGATTCCGGCCTTGATGGCCTCCTGCAGGCCGGCGCGCAGTTCGGCGGGAGGCAGCGTGCCGAGCAGATCGATGTCCGCAAGTGTGGTGAGCGGATGGTGGAAGCTGCCGATGAGGTTCTTTCCGGCGAGCAGGTTGACGCCGGTCTTTCCGCCGAGCGAAGAGTCGACCTGCGCGAGCAGTGTGGAAGGGATTCCGACGTAGCGGATGCCGCGCATGTAGATGGCGGCGAGGAAGCCGGTGAGGTCGCCGATGACGCCGCCGCCGAAGGCGAGCAGGATGGAGTCGCGGTCGGTGCCCGCGGCAACCAACTGTTCGGCAAGCGATTCGACCTGCGCGAGGCGCTTGTGGCGCTCGCCGGGGGGAAGAAAGAGCACAAGCGGGTGCGCGTCCGGAGGGAAGGATGCGAGGAAGCGCTCGTGCCACAGTGCCCAGATCTCGGGCGAGGTTACGACGAATGTTTTCAGAGGCTTTGGCGACGCGAGTTTGCGCAGGCGCGGATAAAGCGAGCCAAGCAGGCCTGACGCGATGACAACGTCGTAGCTTGCCTGTGGAGTAGTTACGCGAACGGAAGACATGGGATCGATTTCATGGTATCGCAGCCGGCGCGGCATAGGTCCGCAGTGCGCTAGCCTTAAGGAATGGGCGAGACGGATTTCCTGGTGATTGGTGCGGGCATCGCGGGATTACGCGCGGCGGTTGGACTGTCAGAAGCAGGCAAGGTTCTGGTCATCACCAAGGAGGCACTGGGCGAATCGAACACTGCGTATGCGCAGGGCGGCATTGCGGTCGCGATGGAGGGCGACGAGGATACCGCGCTCCATCTGGAGGACACGATCACGGCGGGTGATGGGCTGGTAAATCGCGGGGCAGCAGCCGTCCTGGTTGAAGAGGGGCGGCGGCGCGTGGAAGAACTGCTGGCGTGGGGAACGGCTTTCGATCGCGAACACGGCGAGCTAATGCGCACCCGAGAAGGCGCGCACAGCCGCTCGCGCATTCTTCACGCGCATGGCGATGCGACTGGGCGGGAGATTGCCGTCTCGCTGTTGCGGCAAGTGCGAGGGTTGAAGAATGTTGAGCTGTGCGAGTGGACTACAACGGTGGATTTAATCGTGGAAAGCGGGCGCGTCGTGGGAGCGCGATTGCTGGATGCACGCGGGACATTCCGCGAGGTGCGGGCGGGTGCGGTGTTGCTGGCCAGCGGAGGTGCAGGGCAGGTCTATAGCGAGACGACGAATCCGCCCGTGGCTACAGGCGATGGCATCGCCATGGCATATCGCGCGGGAGCGGAACTGATGGATATGGAGTTCATGCAGTTCCATCCCACGGCGTTTGCGCTTCCCGGCGCGCCGCGCTTTTTGATCAGCGAAGCGCTGCGCGGCGAAGGGGCATGGCTGGTGAACGCGCAGGGTGAGCGGTTTATGCAACGCTATGACCCGCGCATGGAGCTTGCGCCGCGTGACATTGTGGCGCGTGCAATTGCAAAGGAAGCGCTGGGTGGGCCGGTCTACCTGGATATGCGCGCGGTGGCCGCACGCCTGGATCTCAAGGCGCGGTTTCCCGGGATCTCCGCATTTTTAGCGCAGTATGACCTGAAACTCGCGCGCGATCTGATTCCGGTGCTTCCTGCCGCGCACTATTTGATGGGCGGCGTACGGACGGACACGCATGGACGGACTTCGCTGCGGGGTCTTTACGCTGCGGGCGAATGTGCATGCACCGGCGTCCATGGAGCGAATCGCCTCGCCAGCAATTCGCTGCTGGAAGGTCTGGTGTTTGGTGCGAGGGCGGCAAAAGCGATGAAGGAGTTGCCAGTTGGCAGTGCACAGTTCTCACAAAAGGCCGCTGAGTCGGATCAAGCCGGGAAGGAGGCCTGCCAGCTAGCAGGTGCAGGCGGCGGGGCCGCGAGCGCGCGCCCAAGCGATGCGGACCTTGAGCGGTGGATTGAAAGATTGCGGGAGCTGATGTGGCTCGATGCGGGACTGCTGCGCAATCGCAAGGGCCTTCAGCGGGCGTTGGCAGAACTTGCCACTCTCGGTCAGACCATGTGGCCGGGAGACACGCGCCGCGAGATCGAGGCGCGGAACCTGCATACATTGGCCGAGATCATGGTGCAGTGTGCGCTCGCGCGCGAGGAGAGCCGAGGCGCACACTTTCGCACGGATTTCCCTGCGCACGCCGATGTTGCGCGTCACTCGCTGCTGCGCGCCGGCGTGCTGCGCTTCGAGAATGCCTGATTCGGGGCTGTGCGGAACAGGCGAGATGACTTAGCCGGTGTGCCGGAAGAGCGTGGAGACCTCTTCGCCGGCGGCACAGGGCTCGGCATCGGCATCTTCCGCTGCAAGATGCGCAACGCCTGACCAAAGTGCTTTGAACGTAGGCTTGGCAGCGATGACGCTGCCTTGAAGCGAGTTGCAGTAAAGGATGTCGAGCGGGCGCGGCATGTGCGCGAGCGAAGGTTCAATCCGATCCAGCAGCTTTTCCATAATGGCCGCGGTGAATGGGTTGTACAGATAGAGCAGGCACGGAGAGTCCGGCAGGCTGATCTCAGCGGCGTCGCCGCAGAAGACCCGCGTTGGCGGAAGCGCCGGGCGGGCGCTGCGGGACTTGGCGAGATTGTCTTCCGCGATTCGCACTAGACCTGCATCGAGTTCCACACCGAGAATTTCGCGAAAGGGTAGCGCTGCGGCCATAAGAATCGTCCGGCCCTTGCCGCAGCCGACGTCGATGAAGGTGTACTCGTGAACCGGACGTTCGGGCAGGGATTGCACCCATGTGTCGAGCAGCGCGGCGAAGCGCGACGGCGGCGTGGCACAGTAGGCAGTCGCTTCCAGCGCATGGGCATGACCTACGGAAAGATGCGGAGCCGTGATCAGTCCGCCGGTATCGACGGAATGCAGCGCGTCGAATGGATGCAATGAAGGCTGCTGCGGGGCCGCTTCGTTCGCTGTACGCATCCGTGAGGCTGCCTGGCGCAACGATCCCCAAATGCCGCGATGGTGCAGCGACCAGCGGGCTTTGGCTACTGCGGTGCGCAAGGCGGGCATCCGGTGTTGGATGTCGTTTGAGGAATGGCGGTTGTGGATTGCAGGGATGTGATCCGTGTCTGGACGCGAAAAAATAGGGAGCGTCGCCGTTATGGACGCTCCCGGTGCGGCTTGATCGCGCGAAGAGCCGCATGGAGGAACTGCTGTGGAGGAGTCGACTTCTAGATGTTAGTGCGTTCGGCAAAGTTGTTGCGCAGGGAAATGGCAAAGATTGCGAGGAATCCAAAGGCAGCGGGTGCGAACAAGAGATACATGGGGAGAACTCCTTGGAGGCTGTGTTTGCCTGGGCTAAAAGCAAAGGATGTGCCAAATCCTGGGCCAACGATTCAATATGGATGATCTCCTGTTGAGTGAAACATTTACGGGAAATAGTGAAGGCTATGGTGGAGGGCAGATTGTGTTGGCCACGGCCAGGGCGAAGGTGATTGGGAAAACCAGTTCCCACAGGTGTGGGCAGTCTATTTCCCATCGCGGAGGCGCAAGCGGCTTAGTTGGCAGCGTTCAGGAAGAGGCAATTGGGGGCTTACGGATGAGTAGCGATGCCGCGATTGTGGCGGCGAGCAAAGCCAGAATGACCACCAGCGAGGTGGCCGGGCCGACCTCAAACCAGCGCGATGCAAGCATCTTGAGCGCGGCGAACGCTAGCACCGCGGCCAGCCCATAGTGCAGAAAGCGGAGGCGGGCAAGGCTTGCGATGAGCAGGAAGTAGAGGGAGCGCAGGCCGATGACTGCCATGATGTTGGACGTGTAGGCGAGGAAGGGCTGGCGTGTGATGGAGAGCACGGCGGGAATGGAGTCGAGCGCGAAGACGACGTCGGTGAGTTCGATAGCCACGAGGCAGAGGAGGAGGACAGTGGCCATGCGGCGTCCGTTCTCACGCGTAAAGAAGCAGTCCTGCCGTGTGCTGATGGGGTGAACGCGCTCCAACCACGAGATCCAGCGGGGTGGGGCGTCTTCCTCCTCGGCTTTCGAGGGGATCAAGAGCCGGATCGCGGCGATGAGCAGGATTGCGGCGAAGATGTAGGTGACGAATGCGAAACGTTCGAGCAGGGCGATGCCGCCGGCGATGAAGAGGCCGCGCATGAGCATGGCGCCGGCGACACCCCAGAAGAGCACACGCGGCTGGCGGATGCGGTCGATGCGGAAGAAACGGAAGAGGAGGAGGAAAACGAAGAGGTTGTCGATGGAGAGCGACTGTTCCAGCGCGTAGCCGGCGAGGTACTGAATACTGGCTGCCCCGCCCATGGCGTAGCGGATGAAGAGCGCGAAGCCGAGTGCTGCCGCGGTCCAGAGGATGGTCGCTGCGATGGCAGTGTGCTTCGGATTGTGTCCGAGGCGGCGCTCGCGGCGTGCGAAGAAGAATTCAAGCGCGAGCAGCACGAGAAGGGCCGCGTGGAAGCCGATCCAGTCTGCGAGCGGTGTGTGTGCAGGCACGGTTCGATGCTATCGCGTCAAAGACACTGGCCGCGAGCTAACGTTGCTGATTGATCAGCCGGATGGTTTCGAGGAAGAGATCGGCGGAGGTCTGGAGAGACTGCGCGCTGATCTTGTCGATGGTGTCTTTCGCAGTGTGGTGATAAGCGGCGTCGCCGGTCTTAGGATCCAGCGGCCCATAGTCCGGATCGATTACGTCCAGCGCGGGCACGCCCCGTTCGATAAACGGCAGGTGGTCGTCCTGTTCGTCGGTCTGCTTTTTGAACACATTCTCCGTGTGACGCGTGTTGATAGCGGCCTGCCGGAAGATGGAGCGAAGCCAGCCGGTGGACTGCATGTCCTCGAAAATGTCGAGGTCCTTGTCGCCGATCATGTCTGCGACAAGCAGGGCCTTGACGCGCTTCAGTGTGCCCTCTGCGTCCCATTTTGCCGCGAGGTGACGCGTGCCGTAGGTGTGGTCGACCTGACCCTGATAGTTCCAGTCTTTGACGGCCTCTTCGCCGTCGTCAAAGACGAGCCAGACGCCATAGCCCTGTGGGGGATGGGCACGAAAGTATTCGCCGATGGCGATCAGCAGGGCAGTAGTGCAGGCGCCGTCGTTCGCGCCGACGAAGTTGATGTTGCGGAGCGGGTAGTTGGTCTCGTAGTGGGTTACGAGAACGATGGCGCCGTCGCGCTTGCCGGGGAATTTGACGATGAAATTGCGCATCGTCTGCTGGCCGGCGGGCGTGTTGGCAGTGAACTGGTCGGTCTCGAAGTTGCCCTTGGCTGCCTCGGGCTTGAAGTGGTCCTTGATGAACTTTTCCGCGGCCGCGTGGCCGGAGGAGCCGTTGTAGCGTTTGGGGGCGGCGGCGAGAAATTGTTTTGTGAGCGTGAGAATGGACTGGCCGGAGATAAGACCGGTTGGGGCCTGGGCACGCGCGGCAGTTGCCGCCGCAAAGGGCATGGAGAGCGCAAGCAGAAGGCAAATACAGGGGTTCTTCGCTGCGCTCAGAATGACATTCACTCGTGGGGTGCGCGCCTCGCCTCGCCTTCGGCTCAGGATGACGGCAGCGGCTTTTGCGGTGCGACTCATGCTGGGGTAGGCACTCCGGTTTTCTTGCGGCGGTCTGGATGCGCGTAATAGGCTACACCAACGCCAATGAAATAGAGCGCCAGCATTGGGCTTGCGAAAAGACACATGCTGAACGGGTCTGGCATGGGGCAGATGATTGCCGCAATGATGAAGATCACAAGGATGGCATAGCGGAAATGTCTCAGCAGGAATTTCGCATCGACGATGCCGAATAAGGAGAGAAAAAAGATCAGGATAGGCAACTCGAAACAGATGCCCAGCCCGAGGATTACGGAAAGAAAAAAGCTGGTGTACTCCTCGATGGTGATCATGTGGTTGTAGCTCTTGCCGTAATCGAGGATGAGGACCTTCATCGCACCCGGCAACACCCAATGGTAGCCAAACCATGCTCCCGCAAGAAACAGGCCCACGGTGGCGGACATGAACGGCCAGACGTATTTCTTTTCGTGCGCATACATGCCGGGGGATATGAACAGCCAGATCTGATAAAGGATGAATGGCGATGCCAGGATCGCGCCTACTACTGCCGAGGTCTTGAGAAGGATATCGATCGAGTCGATAGGGTGTGTCATCGTCATCTTCAGCCCGACATCGGTCAATGGCTTCTGCAGCGCGGCGATGATTTTATTGTGAAATGCATAGGCGACCACCATGCCCGCGAGGAGGTAAGCGATGGAGTGCATGATGCGCTTGCGCAGCTCTTCCAGGTGCTCCATCAGACTCATGCCCGGGAGCTCGGCGCGGTCGGTGACGACCTTGCGCGCGCGGTCGATAGGGTCGAAATCAGCCATGCAGGGTTTCGGTCTCGAGTTCTGCTTCGCGAGAGGGAAGCTCGGGGATCGTATTCGAGCTCTCGCCGAACGAAAGCTGGCCCTGAGGTTCTTCTGGCGCAGAGCGCGGCGAGTGCGCGATGGGAAGGCCGCTCTCGGGCGGCATCATGGTGAGGTCGCCGGAGGTGGCGATGGGAGCTGGCGCCGGAGGAGGCGTGGTCTCCGGCGTAGTTGCGGAGTCCGCGAAACTTGCGTCGGCACCGTGGAAATCAGTGTCGGAGGTGGTCTCTGGGTATCGGGTGTCTTCTGCGGGAGAAACAGACGCGGTTTCGCCTTCGGCAGGTGAGGCGAAGTTGGGGGCCTCGGGCGGCGTGTGCGGCTCGGCTGGCGGGGCGATCTTGTTGGTGTTGGCGGCTTCGAGCGCGGCGACTTCCTTCTGCCGGTCAGCCTGCTCAGCGATGCGAAGTTCCTCTTCCATCTGCGACCGGAACTCGTTGGATGCACGGCGAAAATCGGCCATGAGCTTGCCAAGCTGGCGCGCAAGCACCGGCAGCTTCTTCGGACCGAAGAGAAGCAGTGCAAGGATCACGATGAAGGCGCTGTCGCCGAAGCCCGGCATAGTTGCATCCATGATACGGCGTGCGAAGCCGCCGAAACAATCCGGCAAAAACAACCGCATCGCGGCGGCCTCCGGGATCGTCTAAACTGAAGAGGCGCGGTCCCGACGGCCGCGCATGAAGTGGGCGGCAACATCCCCGCGGACTGGGTGCAGGCTGACAAGGCAGGCACAGTGAGTTCGCTGCATGCCCGAGACAGAACGAGCTTTCAACATCCCCGTTTCGGACGCAGATGTGAACCCTGCTTGGACCCGCATGTGCGTGGCTGAGACTGAAGGCGGCAGAAGTGAGTGGACTGATTCTGGAAGAGGCGCCTGCGCGTGCAGGCGAAACATGTTCTCTCGATAACTATCTCATCGAGCCGGACGAGTCGATGGATGAACGCATTGCGCAGGCCCGCGCAAAGTTGGCCGGCGATGTGGTCATTCTTGGACACCATTACCAGCGGGATGAGGTGATTCGTTTTGCGGACTTCACCGGTGACAGTTACAAGCTTGCGAAGGCAGCCGTTGAGACGGACGCACGGTACATCGTTTTCTGCGGCGTGCACTTCATGGCTGAGACGGCGGATGTGCTGGCGCGGCCTTGGCAGCAGGTTCTATTGCCTGACCTGAACGCGGGCTGCTCCATGGCGGACATGGCCGAAATCAGCCAGGTGGAGGACTGCTGGGAGACGCTGGAAAAGCAGTTGTCAGAAGGTAGCCGCGAAGCTGCGGTTGCGAGCAAGAAGTTGCGAATCGTCCCGCTGACCTACATGAATTCGGCGGCCAACATCAAGGCGTTCTGCGGCGAGCGCGGAGGGTTGGTATGCACCTCGTCGAATGCGGGTGCGGCGTTTCGGTGGGCGTTCGAGCGGGCGGAGAAGATTCTGTTTCTGCCGGACCAGCATCTTGGGCGGAATACCGCGTTCACGATGGGAATTCCATTGAGTGAGATGGTGGTGTGGGACCCGTACCAACTCAACGGCGGGCTCACGCCGGAGCGCCTGCGCGCCGCGAAGGTAATTCTGTGGAAGGGCCATTGCAGCGTGCACCAGCGCTTCTTGCCGGAGCATGTAGACCGCGTGCGGCGCGAAAGTCCGGAGACGCAGGTGGTGGTGCACCCGGAGTGCCGCTGGGAGGTCTGCCAGAAGGCAGACGCGCTGGGCTCGACGGAGCGCATCATTGAGATCATTGAGCGCGCGCCGGCGGGATCAAGTTTCGCTGTCGGTACGGAGATTCACCTGGTCAATCGGCTGGCGAAGCGTTTCGCGCCGCTGGACAAACGTGTGCAGACGCTGGATGAGTCCGGGTGCCTGTGCACGACGATGTATCGCATTTCGCCGCAGCATCTGGCCTGGGCCCTTGAGAACCTCGTCGAGGGGCATGTGGTGAATCGCATCCGCGTCCATGAAGAGGAGAAGCACTGGGCGCGGGCTGCGCTGGACAGGATGCTGGAGATCGGTCGCTGACAGCGTGCCGCCTTGTTCGTGCTCGCGTCATGCATCATTGCTCCTGCGGGAGTTTAATTGAGGAGAAGGAGTTGATCCATGAAAGCTCGCTATGAAGTCGCCAAACTTGCGCCGGCCGGATATAAGGGCCTGCTTGAGATCGAGCGCTATCTAAAGACCTGCGGTGTTGAGGAAAACATTCTGCACCTGATCAAGCTGCGCTGCTCACAGATCAATGGATGTGCCTTTTGCCTGGACATGCACTGGAAGGACTTACGCGCGCTTGGCGAGAGCGAGCGCCGGCTGTACTCGCTGGATGCGTGGCGCGAGAACGAGGATCTCTACAACCAGCGCGAGCGCGCTGCGCTGGCATGGTGCGAGGCGATGACGAAGATCACCGAGGGGCACGTTCCGGACGCCGTGTACGACGAGGTCAAGCAGGTATTCAGCGAGAAGGAGATCGCCGACCTCACGCTGGCCGTCGCGGCGATCAATAGCTGGAACCGCATCGCGATTGCCTCCCGCATGGTGCCGGGGCTGTATCAGCCAATGAAGAAGGCTGCGCCCGCGTCAGAGCAGACGGCAGCAGACTGAGCAGCGACAGTCAGGGCTTACCGCCGGGATTCCAGGATGGCTTCCAGGTTGTATCCGCAAGCCAGCGGACCGGCCCGACCATGGAGCCGATTGCGCTGACCATGTGCGCGAAGTCGATGGTGCTGAGCTCGTCCGACGGCTGGTGGTAGTCCTTATGCAGGCCGAAGCTGGAGACGGTCTGGGCGATGATGCCGGACCGTGCGAGCGCGTAGTTGTCCGAACGCTGGAAGAACTTCTGTGTGGGGTGCGGATCGGCGACGAGGTGCGCGCCGTGACGGGCGAGTTCAGGCCCAAGGTCCGAGCGTTCGTATCCGGTGAGCCAGAGAGCGTTCTCGGGGTCCTGGACTGCCGGATCGGGACGGCCGATCATTTCGAATTCCAGGTTGGCGACGATTGAGGAGAGCGGCACGGGCGGCCGCTTGAGGAAGCCGGCATTGCCGAATCCGCCCAGCTCTTCTGAGCCGAACAGCGCAAACACAATCGTGCGTCGTGGCCGGGGCGCGGCAGCCAGTTCATGCGCGAGCGCGAGCACTGCCGTGGTTCCGGAGGCATCGTCGTCCGCGCCGTTGTAGATCATGTCGCCCGTTGAGCTCGCAGGTCCGACGCCGAGGTGGTCCAGGTGCGCAGTTATGAGAATGGTTTCGCCCGATGCGTCCGTTCCGCGCAGAATGCCAATTGCGTTCCAGGTCTCGCTGCGGTCGGTATCTTCAAAGTTAGCCTCGCGGCGGGCGGTGGTTGAGCGCTGATCGGGCGTAAGGGCAATCTTCTGGAGGAAACTTCCGGGATCGCCTCCGGGCTCAAGCCCCAATTGCTGAAACTGCGAAGCTGCGAAGAGCGCGGCAACGTGTTCGTCGTGGGTGGCGGAGCCGCGCCCGCGCATGGCGTCGTCAGCGAGGAAGGTCATGTCCGCGCGAATCTCGCGTTCAAAAGCAGCTGTATCGACGGCCACATCTCTTGTGGCGGCACGGCCGGTGGAACCGGTTCGTGCAAGTGTCGTTTGGGCGCCGCTTGAGTCCAATGCAGAGGACATCAGGACAGTCGCAAAAAGTGCCGGGAGCGCAGCTAGAATGGCTGAGGAGCAAATGCGTCGGACGGAAGCGGGCATGGCGGCGATTATAGAGGACGGTCGACAGGCGGAAACGATGCGCGTACCCGGCATCGTGTCCTATCTGACCCGTACCGTCGCGGCATTCGCCCTCTGCTTCGCCGGAGGTTGCAGCGGCTTTTTCGTCTACCCGGGATCGACGGGGAATGGCGGCGGTTCCACTTCCACGGGCGATTACGTCTACATCGGCAACTCTTCCACTTCAACCCCGAACCCGTCCCTCGCCGCTTTCGCGGTGGGTACGGGCACACTGACCGCAGTGGCGAATTCACCGTACACGCTGCCCTTCCCGCCGACTGCTGTGGTCGTCAACCCGGCGAACACGATTCTGTATGTCGCCGCAGGCACATCGATCTACGCCTATCAGATACAAAGCACCGGGATCCTCAGCGCGCTGAACGGTGGCGCGGCGGTTGCAACCGCGACAGTTGCCGCGATGGACGTTTCGCCGGACGGTCAGTGGCTTCTGGCGCTGGATTCCACGAGCCCCACCATCGATGAGTTTCAGATCAACACCAGCACGGGCGGTTTGACGGAGCGCACCGTAAGCTATCCGGTCAGCAGCCCGCATCCGATGGCGATCAAGATTGCGCCGAACGCGCAGTACGTATTCGCGGCGCTGGGAAACGCCGGAGATCTTTCGTTTCAGTTCAACACCAACACGGGCGCACTCTCTCCGTCGACATTGCTTTCCGAACCGTCCCTCCTGAACAGCGATAACGGGCTGGCAGTCGATCCGAATTCAACCTACCTATACATCGCGCGCAGCGGCACGGGCGGCGGCCTCGCCGTGTACGCGATCGGCCTGAATGGCGCGATCGGTCCATCGAGCCAGGTGACGGGCTCGCCATTTCCGACCGGCGCAGGACCGTTCTCAGTGACCTTGAACAAAGCTGGAACCGACGTGTATGTGGCGAACCGTACAGACGGAACCATCTCAGGCTTCAGCATCGGAACTGGAGCGACCCCCACACTTACACCCCTCAGCGGCTCTCCTTACGGGAGCGGGGCCGCGGTAAATGCGCTGGCGATCGACAACAGCGGGAATTATCTGCTGGCAGTTGCGAGCGGCGGCGGCCCCGATCTATCGCTCTACAGCTTCGATTCGGCGACTCCGGGCAAACTGGATCCGGCAGCGTCTCAGGCCACGGGCACGGACCCGACGGTGGCGATCGCGTTGGCTGCGACCCACTAACTGCACGCTGCGACGCCCCACCTGGGGCGTTCCGTCACAAAGCTCGACAGTCGGTACAAGAAGAGACCCACGCCGAAACGTGGGTCTCCGATTGATGGCAAGTTTGTGCCGATCAGAATGGTTGAATCGAGCTGATCGCACCGGAAACGCCGAACGGATAAAAGCCGCCCTCGGAGCTCTGGTTGGTTACCAGGGAATTCGTGGCGTTGGTTCCAAACAGCACCTGTAGCACTTGCGAGAAGTTGCGCGCGAAAGCCAGCCCGGCCTGTGTGCCGGTGGTGCTGCTCGAGCCCGCCCCTGCGGTATTGAAGAAGCCCTGGTAGACCGTGGGCGATGTCTTCGGGATCGCGGACGGGCCGCCGGCCGATGTCGAAGCGCTTCCAGGATCGCCCGGCACCACGTCCATCGGATCCGCCTGCACCACATTCAAGGTGAGGACCGATGTCGCGGCCATGTTACCGACGAGGGTAATGGAGCTCTGCCCGACTGTAACGATCTCGGTGGGGATGGTCAATGTCTCTGTTGTAGCAGCGGTAAGCGCCACGCCGGTGCCGGTTGTGGTTGCGATCGAAGAGAGCGTGATGGTGAGCGCGTTAGGGTCAGTCTTATCGATGGCGGTCACCGTACTTCCCGCCGGGATGCCTGCGCCGCTGATGGGCAGCCCGACGACAACACCTGTCACGCTCGACACGGCAGTGACCACATTGCTGCCGGTGGTTACCGTGCCGGTCACACTGACTGTGCTGCTGGCGGTCGCATTATTGGAAAGGATGAGCGTATTGGGGTTTGAGGTCACCGCAGTGACCATCGTATTTGCGGGAATACCGGTGCCGGTGACCTGCTGGCCGAGAACGGCGGATGTGCTGACGTTCGACGCTCCAAGGATGATGTTGCTGCCGGTGACGGTCGCACCGGTCAAAGTGGTGGCCTTGGTGGTTGCCGAGGCATTCGCTGACATCGTAATGCTGTTAGCGGTGACGGATTTCACATACGCGTTGGCTGCGATGCCGGTGCCTGTGATCGGCTGTCCGGGCAAGATGGTGGATGTATCGGAGACATTGGTCAAAACGGCGCTGCCGCTGGTCGCAATCGCATAGGGAGTGACGGCCGGCTGGTCGACCACAGCAGTGATAACCGAATTCGGCACTGATAGACCGGTTCCGAGAGCAATATTCCCGACCGACGGATCCAATGTGCCTAGATTCATCGCATAGACAATGTTGCTTGCGGCGGTGGTGAAACCCGAAATGCTCTCCAGGGTCTCCGCTGAGGCGGTAACGTTGCCAAACGGAAATCCAGTGGGCTGGTAGGGGGTACCGGCTTGGATCGCAACCAGACGCAGCGCCGCAGCGTGGAAGCCATCGGCTGCCATCATCTGCAGGACGTATGCCAGGTTTGTACCCGTAAGGAAAGCGGCGGTGCCGGCGGCTGCAGTAACACTCAGGTCTTCCAGCATGCGCGACATGGCGATCGCCTGGGACTGCGTCATCGTCGTTGTCGTGGAAGATGGGGCCTTGGCGGGCGCGGAGGATCCCAGCAAGTCCAAATTGTTGCGCGAAGCTACGGCGGTGGCTCCCACGGGCTGGCCGGGCGACGTCGCCGCAATCAGGTTCCGCAAGTCAATCACATGGTTCAGCTCGTCGTAATACATTTCGTTGAACATGTCGGTGAGCTGTTGTGCGGTCGGCCCATTGGTTATCGCGGTGAAGGTGATCTGCTTGGGCTGATTGAACACCTGGGCAGTGTTGGCCGTCACCCCCGAGGAGGCGGGAAGATCCGTCCCGTGCGTGAGATACGAGTAGAGTGTGGCCGTGATGTATTTCACCTGGAGCAGGAAATTGAGGACATCGGTCTGCGGGTAGCCGTTGTGGACCGGTTCCTGGGCGACGGCACCCGGCGCTGATAACAGCGCGACTCCAGCCGCGGCTGCGCCTGCGACTCCCATGCCCATGAAGCTTCGCCGGCTGAGGGCGAGCTCCGAGGCGGCTTTTCTGAATCTTTCGATTGCCGCCGATGGATCGCTGACTTCGGGTTCAATGCTGGCCATTCAGTGGCCTCCTTATCGATTGTCTTGCCGGATCGTGTCTTGAACTTGTGCTATGTGGGAGAGCCTATACGGAAACGATGCTGCCATTCATCCCGTTGGGGAAGAAGCCTCCCGACTTCGCGCCGCTGGAGGCAAGGGAACCGGGCGCGCTGCCATAAAGAATCGCCAGTGTCTGCGAGGCAGTCCGGTTGAAGGCCATTCCGGCTGGGTCCGCAGCCGATGCGGTGCTCGCGCCCGCAGTCGCAAAGAATGCGCCGCTGGCGGTTGGACCGGCGGCAGCCAGTGCGGCCGTACCGGGATCAAACACCGGAACATCGATCGAATCCATTTTGATGAAAGCCGCGATCGACGGATTCTCCAGGCTCACGAGGCGTAGCGCGCCGGCATGGAAACTGTCTGCAGCCAGAATCTGCGCGGTGATGGAGATATTGCCGCTTTGCAGCAACGTTGCCACGGCCGCCAGGGCAGTCACATTCAGGTCCTCGAGAGCGCGGGCGATGGAAATCGCGTTGGAAGCGGTAATCGTGCCGAAGGATCCGAGATTCAGCGCTGGACGCGCCACAGCCGACGAGCCAAGCGCATTGCGCAGCGCAGTGACATGATTTACCTCGTCATATGTGATCTCATTCAGCAGATCGGTGGTTTGCGAGGGGGTGGCGCCGGCGATGGTCAACTGAGACGGGGTTCCGGTCGGTGTGCCGCTGCCGATGGTCTGCGAGCTGGGCAGGTCGGCGCCCTTCGTGATGAATGAATAGAAGGTCGCCGAGAGATATTTCAGGTTCAGCGCAAAGTTCAGCGCGTCCACCTGGGCCTGGGTCGGCGAAGTCGATGTCGCTGAAGTCGTCGTGGAGCTGGTCGTGCACCCGGAGATCATTCCGGCGCCTGCCACGGCGCCCGTGATGCCCAGCGCGGCGAGAAAGCGCCTGCGATTCACGTCGCGGCCGGCCGGAGTTGCTTCAGAACCGGCTGTCGAGTTTGCCGTGTCCGAAGTTTCGGTCAGAACTTCGATTTCGTTACTGGCCAATGGGGGCCTCCTTACGAATTGACTGCCAGGCAAGCAGTCCAGGGCAGCACCTGGACGGACTGCTACTCCGCATTTTGGTTTGGAGTGGTTTCCTTATTGAGTTTGTTTCCGTACGCAACTGTATGCGCAAGGTGGCACTTCGCGCAAGACTCTAATTTCGGTAACCCATACCCGCGGGGAACCTGGGTTGGAACATGGCCAAAACCAAAGTCTGCTATGGGGAGCTGGACCGCTTTCGAAACTTCCGGGGCCGCCCCAGGTGCGACTACCGCGCGCATATGGGGAGATACCTGCGCGGCCATCATCCCCGGTTGTATCCTGACATTACCGCGCACCCGGACTGCATGTCCGGTGAGCGTTCCTCCCCGATGCGGCAGTTTCCCAGTGTCTTTCGGCGTTATCGACAGTGGTCGCGGACCACGGCCTGGTTGTGCGTCCTGTCGATCGCCGCTCTGTGCGCGGGCTGCTCCCATTTCCATGCCCGGCCTTCGGCGCAATATGTCTATGTCACTGCCCGCGAAACCTCGTTGCGCGATCGTGTTGCCGCGGTTTCCAACCGTGTGGCGACCGTACAGAACGGCGACCGGCTCGAGGTCATCGAGCATGGACGGCATTATGTTCACGTCAAGACTGCTGCCGGCCAACAAGGCTGGATATCTGAGAGGGCCGTGGCGACGCAGGAGGTCTATGACGGCTTTCAGTCGTTGGCCGATGAGCACAAGAAGGCCCCCACCGTCGCGACCGCCGTGGTGAATGATGAGGTGAACATGCACCTCAAGCCGGGCCGCGAAACCGACGCCCTTTATCGCCTTCCGGAGAAGACGAAGCTGCAGCTTTTGGAGCGCGCGACCTTGCCCGCTCCGGCGCGCCCCGGCGCGACTCCGGCGAAGGCCGTGGGAGGATCTTCGGAGCCCCCGCCGATTCCAATGGAGGACTGGTGGCTGGCGCGCGACGACCATGGCCACACCGGATGGCTGCTTTCCCGGATGATTGCGGTCGATGCTCCCGATTCGCTGACGCGGTACGCGGAGGGACAGCGAATCGTCGGAGCCTATGTTCTGACGCGGGTCTACGATCCCGAAGCCGGCGACGACGAACCGGACAAAAACATTCCGGTCTATCTCACCGTGATGAGTCCCTGGAAATCGGGGCTGCCGTATGACTTCGATCAGGTGCGGGTCTTCACCTGGAACGTGAAGATGCACCGCTATGAGACCGGCTTCCGCGAAAAGAACATCGAGGGCTATCTGCCGGTGAAGATCGAGATGACGAAAGACCCGTATGGCAAGTCGCCGACGGCGCAGACGCCGTTGCCTACGTTTACGTATCGGGTGCTGGCGGCGGATGCGAGCGCTCCGGTGCCCGATCCGGCTACCGGCATCATCACGCCCGGGCGCACGATCCTGAAGACGTATCGACTGGAAGGAAACCTGGTGCGTCGCGTCGCGCCGCCGGGATCGAAGGACGAGCCCGAAGCGCATCCCGCGGCGGAGGCGAAGAAGGCGAAGGCCGGAGTAAGAAAGCGACGTTAGCAATGTGCTCAGTTGGTGTGGACGGTTTCCAGATGGTGGAGGCCTTTCTCGCGGCCGTCGAAGTCGATGTGCTGATCGCAGCCACGGATCAGGATCATCGCACCGAAACCCGGCGCGGTGGCATCAGGAATTTTCTTGACGTGGCTGAAATTCGAAATCTAGCGGGTTCACATAAGGTCAGGAATCTTGTTGAAGAGATACTCGGCCCACAAGCGCGTGTCGTTCGCGGCATTCTCTTTGATAAGACAGCAGAGGCTAACTGGAAGGTGCCATGGCATCAGGACGTGACCATCGCGGTTCGAGATCGTGTTGAAGCAGAAGGTTTTGGCCCCTGGTCTGTAAAGGCTGGCATCGTGCACGTCCAGCCACCTGCCGCCGTGATGGAGCGAATGATTTCTCTCCGTTTTCACCTGGACGACTGCCCAGAGGAGAATGGCGCTCTTCGGGTGATCTCCAGATCTCATGTGAATGGAAAGTTGGGTGAGCTGGAGGTACAGGCAATCGCACAACGGGCGGACGCTGTCGTGTGCGCGATGAAGCGAGGTGGTCTGCTAATCATGCGCCCTCTGCTGATTCATGCATCTTCAGCATCGACGAACCCAGCGCATCGCCGAGTGATCCATCTCGACTTCGCAGCAGCAGCTCTGCCTGATGGAATGGAGTGGGCGTGAATCAGGCGTAGAACTCGCGGATTACCCCGACAACACGTTCCTGCTCGTCGTCGTGGAGCTCGGGGTAGATCGGCAGCGCGAGGACTTCGTCTGCCGCGCGCTCTGCCTCTGGGAAATCGCCGCGCTTATAGCCAAGTTCGCGGAGCGCCGCCTGTAGGTGCAGCGGTACGGGATAGTAGACCTCGCTACCGACGCCGTTTGTCGCCAGGTGCATGCGCAGCGCGTCGCGCCGAGAAACGCGGACGACGTACTGGTGGAATACATGCGTTGCGCGCGGGTCGGTAAAGGGAAGGACGACGCCATCCTTCGGCGACGTCGAATTCTCGGGCGCTGCGATCTTCGCCGCGCGAAATAGGTCGTCGTAATGCGCTGCGCGCTCGCGCCGCTGGCTATTCCATTTTTCGATGTGCTTGAGCTTCACGCCGAGCACGGCACCCTGAATGGCGTCCATGCGGCAGTTCCAGCCGACCTCATCGTGGTGATAGCGGCGCGTCATGCCGTGCGATCGCAGCGACCGCAGGCGGGCGTCGATGGCAGCATCCGATGTAGTCACCATGCCTGCCTCGCCGAAGGCAGAGAGGTTCTTTGTCGGGTAGAAGCTGAATGCGGCGGCTGCACCGAATGATCCCGCGCGGCGCACGGTGCCGTCGTCGCAACGCCAATCGGCTCTAAAGGCCTGCGCGGCGTCTTCGATGAGAGCGATACCGTGCTCCTGTTCGAGCGCACAGAAGCGGTTCATCTCCGCGCATTGACCGTAGAGATGCACCGGCATCACGGCTTTGACTGCCGTTCCTTCGGTGCGGAGAGCACCGGCAACTGCATCTGGCGCAAGGTTGAAGGTACGTGGATCAATGTCGGCGAACACTGGCTTCGCGCCGGCCCGGAGAATGGCGCTGGCGGTGGCGAAGAAAGTGAACGGGCTCGTCACGACTGCCGGCGGTCTACTCGCCCGGCCCGCCCGCGTGGAGTCGCCGATGCCTGCTGCAGCAAGCGCCAGCCACAGCGCGTCGGTGCCGCTGGAGCACCCCGCCGCAAATCTCGTCCCGCACATTTGGGCTGCGGCAACTTCGAATGCCTCGACCCGCGTCCCCAGGACGAAGGCCTGCGTCTCGCAGACCTCCGCAATGGCAGCAAGAATCTCCTCCCGCAGCGGCGCAAACTGCCGCTCCAGGTCGAGCATTGGGATAGGCCTTTTCGCCGATTCGGGCACGAGGCCCATGGTACAACGCCAGGTCCGTGAGACTTCCAGCCGACAAAACGCGTCTAACAAAAATTGCGGTAGGGACGGACACGGTTGGCAGTGAGGGCTTTCCTGCCCCGTCAAGTTGAAAATCCGAAGCGATGCTCGTATTGTGAACTCGCTTGCAGATGTGACCGAACCGCAAACTGAACCGAGATAAAGATCCCTGGGGCGCACGTTGGATCCGGCAACGCTTTTCTCACAGCCACCAAAAGGAGATCGGCACCAATGGAATCCAAGCCGGCACAGAACATTCAGGACACCTTCTTGAACACTGTTCGTAAGGACAAGAGCACAATCACCATCTACCTCGTCAGCGGCGTCAAACTGACCGGCAAGATACGCTCTTTCGATAAATACTCCGTACTGCTTGAGAACAACGCCCAGGAACAGCTCATCTTCAAGCACGCTATTTCGACGGTGGTGAGCGGCAGGGTTGGCCCGCACACCGAAGGCCGCAGCGATCCGCGCATGTCCAGCGCGTCGTCCGGAACCGGCGGTTCTGCCGTGCATGAGACAGCCGCGGTTGCGGGCGACTGACGCATTCGGGCGCGTACACGAGGAACCGGGTGAATCTGGCTGAGGCGCAGGCGGCCGCGCGGCGAAAGGCAGCGGTGCAGAAGGGCTTGCGCCTTTTTCGCGCGGAGCGGGCAATCCTTGTCGCCGTAGAATTCACAGGCGAGCGCCGCAAGCTGGGTGCGGCCGCCCGTGCTGCCCGCAGCGCCGCGGCTCAGGCACAGACTGTAGAAGCCGCGAATGTCACTTCGACGGAATCGACTGCGGCGCACGATCTCAATTTCTCGGCCTCCCTCGCCGAGTTCGAGGAGCTTGCGCGCTCCGCGGGGGCCGAGGTTGCCGCCACATTGATACAGCGCCGAGCCAAGCCCGATCCCGCCACTCTGATCGGCGAAGGCAAGCTCGATGAGATCGCAGGCGCCGCCGCAGCGGCAAACGCCGACCTCGTCCTGTTTGATCATGATCTTTCGCCGTCGCAACTTCGCAATCTGGAAGCGAAACTGCCCTGCCGGGTGATCGATCGCACCCAGCTCATCCTCGACATCTTTGCCCGCCATGCGCGCACCCGCGAAGGGCAACTCCAGGTGGAGTTGGCGCAGCTCGAGTACCAGCTGCCGCGACTCGCGGGACGCGGCCGCGCCATGTCGCAGCTCGGCGGCGGTATCGGCACCAGAGGTCCGGGCGAGACGCAACTGGAGACCGACCGCCGAAAGATCAATCTGCGCATCGACCATGTGAAACGCCAGCTCGAATCCGTGCGCCGCATCCGGCGGCAGCAGCGCCAGCGCCGCGAGGCCGTGCCTGTCCCTGTGGTCGCGCTCGTCGGCTACACCAACGCCGGCAAGAGCGCCCTCTTCAATGCGCTGACGGACGCCGGCGTCCTTGAATCCTCAAAGATGTTCGCGACGCTCGATCCCAAGCTGGCACAACTTCGCCTGCCGAGTCGCCGCAAGATTCTGCTTTCGGACACGGTCGGCTTCATTCGCAACCTTCCGCATACGCTGGTCACGAGCTTTCGCGCGACGCTGGAAGAGGTTGAGCGCGCGGAGGTGCTGCTGCATGTCCGCGATGCCTCCAGCCCGCTTTTCGAGGAGCAAAGGGAACAGGTGGAGCGCGTGCTTTCCGAACTGGATGTGGCAGACAAGCCGGTGATTGAGGTGCTCAACAAGGTGGATCTGCTTTCTGCCGAAGACCGCAGTCGCGTGGAGGCCCGGAGCTCGGCTGGTGAAGAAAACTGCGTCATCGCCGCATCCGGTCTGGCGAAGATCGGACTGGACGGCCTGCTCGCAGCGATCGACAATGCGCTGGTCGCGGACCCACTGGTCGAGATGAGCTTCCGGCTGCCGCAGTCCGAGGGCGCGGCACTCGCCGCATTGGAGGCGGGCGCTGTCATCCGTGGGAAGCAGTTCGAAGGCAATCTTGTCCGCCTCAAGGCACGGGGTCCGGCATCGTTGCTGGATCGCTATCGCCGCTTCCGCGCGGCAGCCAGGACGGAAGCTTAAACTCAACAGGCCGCCTGATGGGGAGCGGAGGTGGTGTCCCCTGTCACGCGACCTGTATGACCCAGGACATCGGGTCTTGGTGGTGACTTAAGTCTACCCCCGCCAGGTCGTTTGTCAAACGCTTTTTGGCGGCCGCGATCCAACTTGAAAAATTCCGTTGTGCGGATAGCGAATAGGGGTGTCCGATTAGCGTCGCGGCATGGCTCTACCTGTTTGACACTCCTAAAATCGCTTTGCTAGAAAGAGATGTACTCCAGCGAAAGTAAGTCCGCGCCCGTTCCCAAGCGGTTCCCAAAGAAGGATTTTTGCCGAATCCCACGGCTTGAAATTTGCCCAAATGGACCAGATTCTCAATCAAATTGGCGGACTTGTGCTCGGCGCTGTGCCGACCATGGTTCTGTTCATTCTTACTGTTGTTTTCTACGGGCTGCTGGTTCGCCGGCCCCTGGACCACATCCTGGCGGAGCGCCATGCCCGCACCGCCGGAGCGGTGGAAAAAGCAAAGGGCGCTATCTCCGAAGCCGAGGCCCGCACGGCGGAGTATGAGGAGCGTCTGCGCAAGGCCCGCGCGGAGATTTTCGCCGGTCGCGAGGCAAAACTGAAGCAGTGGGCCGCCGAGCGCGAACAGGCGCTCAGCGCGGCGCGTACAACGACGACCCAAAGGGTGCTCGCCGGCAAACTCGAGATCGAGCAGAGCCTGGCCGCCGCCCAGCGCCAGATTGAGGCAGCGAGCGCCGAGTTGAGCGAGCAGGTGCTTCGCGCGGTGCTTCCGGAGGCTGCTCTGTGAAATCCCGACGGGTCCGCACGATTCTTACCGCTGCCGCAGTCTCGATTGCGCTTGGTTTCGGTCTGAGCGCAGGCCTTCGAGCCTGGGAGCGGCCGGTGCTGGCGCAGGCTGCCGGAGTCGCAAGCACTCCCGAGGCTGAGTCGCCTGCGAAGAATGAACAGGAAAAGGATGAGAACGAAGCCTATCGTAAGTCGGTAGCTGTCCAGAAGCTCGGACATGTTCTTGGGCTCAATCCTGACCAGGCTGCAACCGCCTTCGAGGTGTTCAACTTTGCGCTGCTCGCTGTCGCGCTCGGCTGGCTGATGGCAAAGATGCTTCCCAAGGCCATCCGCGACCGCAATACCTCCATTCAGAAGCATCTGGTCGATGCCCGCACAGCGACGGAAGAGGCGCGCGTCCGGTTGTCGAGCGTCGAGGAACGGCTCTCCAGGCTGGATCATGAGATTGCGGCGATGCGCACGCAGGCCGACCAGGAGACTGCGAAAGAAGAACAGCGTCTGAAGTCCGCTCTGGAGGAAGAGACGAAGAAGATTCTCGCCGCAGCCGAGCAGGAGATTGCATCGGCGACGATTCAGGCACGCCAGCAGCTTCAGCAGCATGCAGCCGAGCTTGCGATCGAGCAGGCCGCGCGCAAGCTGGTGGTCACCGCGGAGACGGACCGGTTGCTGGTGCAGCGGTTCGCGCAGCGGCTCGCCGGCAAGGGAGAGAACTGATGGCTACCGCCCTTGCACTGCGCTATGCTCGCGCGTTTGCCGATGTTGCAGAATCGGCGAAGCTCGATTCCGCCGCTGCGCAGTCGCAATTGCGCGATTTCGCGGATACGGTCTCCGGCAGTCGCGACCTGCGGGAGCTGCTGGAGAATCCGTCGATCGAGCAGGCATCGAAACTCAACGTGCTGGACGCGATCAGAAAGCGCCTCGGCATGTACACGCAGGTGCGCAATTTTCTCGCGGTCATCCTTGAACACGGCCGGCTCGCGGAATTGAACGATATCCTTGAACAGTACCGCGAGATCGCCGATGCGGACTCGGGGGCGGTCGAGGCGAAGATTGTGACCGCCCGGCGGCTGAACGATGCCGATCGCGCCCAGCTTGAGGCGCAGGTCACCCGTATGGCCGGCGCGAAGGTTCGTGCAAGCTACGCCGAGGACGCCTCGCTCATCGGCGGCGCGGTGGTTGAGATCGGTTCGACGATCTACGATGGCTCGGTTCGCGCACAGCTGCAGCAGTTGAAGGAACAGCTTTTGAATGCTTGATCCCACTGCGGGATGGCATACAGAGTTCGGAATCAGGATTTCAGAGCAGGGTTGAGGTAGAAGGAAGACATGGCAAAGATCAACGCGGACGAGATCACAGCGCTCCTCCGCGACCAAATCGCAAACTACCAGCAGCGCATCCAGGTCGACGAGGTGGGCACGGTCATCTCTCTCGGCGACGGCATCGCGCGCGTGCACGGCCTGGACAAAGCCATGGCCGGCGAAATGCTCACCTTTCCCCACGGCGTCTCCGGTCTCGCCATGAACCTCGATGAGGCTGAGGTGGGCGCCGTGCTGTTGGGCGACTTCTCCGAGATTCGCGAAGGCGATGAGGTGAAGCGCACCGGCACCATCATGTCCGTGCCTGTGGGCGATGCCATGATTGGCCGTGTTGTCGACGCGCTCGGCAATCCCATCGACGATAAAGGCCCCATTGCTACCACCGAGCGGCTGCCCATCGAGCGCCTCGCTCCCGGCGTCATCGATCGCCAGGGCGTGCGTGAGCCGATGGCCACCGGCATCAAGGCTATCGACACGATGATTCCCATCGGCCGCGGCCAGCGCGAGCTGCTGATTGGCGACCGCCAGACCGGCAAGACCGCCATCGCGCTCGACACCATCATCAACTCGCGCGGCAAGGATCTCATCTGCATCTACTGCGCCATCGGCCAGAAGCGCTCGTCGGTCGCGCAGATCGTGAAGACACTGGAAGAGCACGGCGCGCTCGAATATACGATTGTGGTCGCCGCGACCGCCTCCGAGCCCGCGCCGATGCAGTATCTCGCGCCCTTTGCCGCGTGCGCCATCGGCGAATACTTCCGCGACAGCAAACGCCATGCGCTGGTCATCTACGACGATCTCTCGAAGCATGCTGTCAGCTATCGCGAGATCTCGTTGCTGCTGCGCCGTCCCCCCGGACGCGAAGCGTATCCCGGCGATGTCTTCTATCTCCACTCGCGTTTGCTGGAGCGCGCCTCGAAGCTTTCGGACAAGCTTGGCGGCGGTTCGCTCACCGCATTGCCTGTTATTGAAACGCAGGCCGGTGACGTATCCGCGTACATTCCCACCAACGTGATCTCCATCACCGACGGTCAGATCTTCCTCGAAACCGACCTCTTCAACTCCGGCGTGCGCCCGGCCGTGAATGTCGGCCTCTCGGTATCCCGCGTGGGCTTCGCCGCGGCCATCAAGGCAACCAAGCAGGTCGGCTCTACGCTCAAGCTCGATCTCGCACAGTACCGCGAACTCGCGGCATTCGCGCAGTTCGGCTCCGATCTCGATAAAGTCACGCTGGCACAGCTCAACCGTGGCCAGCGGCTTACAGAGTTGCTGAAGCAGCCGCAGTTCCATCCCCTCTCGGCGGAGAAGCAGGTGGCAATTCTCTTTGCCGGAACGCAGGGCCTGCTGGACGATGTGGAGGTGAAGGATCTGCGCGCCTTCGAGGACGGCTTCTATCCGTATCTCGACTCTGCCGCGCCCGCGATCCTGAGCGACATCGCCACCAAGAAGGCGCTGGACGACGACATCAAGGCGCGCCTTACGCAGGCCATCAAGGACTACAAGGGCGGCTTTCTTGCAGGACTGAAAGAGAAGGAGTCTGCAAGGCAGGCAGCAATCGCAGGAGCCGCGAGCTAACTCGCGGAAGGGATAGGACAGAAGCAAAGGCATGGCGAACGTACTCGATCTCCGGCGGCGCATCCGCAGCGTGAAGAACACGCGGCAGATCACCAAGGCCATGAAGATGGTCTCGGCGGCCAAGCTGCGTCGCGCGCAGGATCGCGCCATGCGGGCTCGTCCCTACGCGCAGATGTTAGCGAACGTGCTGGTCTCGATTGTGCGCCGGACGGACCTTTTCAATGAGCAGAGCGGCGAGATTCGCCACCCGCTGCTGGTCGCCCGCGAGGAGAAGAACGCGCTGGTGGTGGTGATCGCGGGCGACAAGGGCTTTGCCGGTGCGTTCAACTCGAACATTGGCAAGGCCGCGCAGAAGTTCATCGACGCACGCCGCGCGATAGGCCAGACGATCGATCTGGAACCGGTAGGTAAGAAAGCGATCGGCCTTTATAAGAAGCGGTTTGCGGCCGCGAATTACGAGAAGACCGAGCGGCATTACGACAACGATCTGTCGACGCACTATGAGGTCGTCCGGCATCGCGCTCAGCCGATTGAGGTGGTTGCCGAGCATCCGGGCATGCTGCTGAAGATCGAAATCGATGATGTTTCCAACCTCGCGCGCAGCATCATCGAACGGTACGAGCGCGCCGAGATCGATTCGGTCTATCTGGTCTACAACGAATTCAAGTCCGTTATCTCGCAGCGCGTGGTTGTCGAAAAGCTGCTGCCCATCCAGAAGCTCGGTACCCATGAGATCACCTCGTTTGAGGAGATGAGCGAGGAGCAGCGCGAAGCGGCGGCACGTGCGGCTGCGACCTCCGGCGTCCCCATTCAGGAGCCGGAAGACACCGAGGCGGAGGCGGAAGCGAAGAAGTTTGGCACCGCGGATGTCGACTATATCTACGATCAGCCCCCCGAGAAGCTCTTCCGGCACCTGATGCCGCGTTACGTCACCACGCAGATCTTCCACGCGCTGCTGGAGTCCGCTGCGGCCGAGCACGCTGCGCGCATGACGGCGACCGACGCGGCTACAAAAAATGCCGGAGATCTGATCGATTCGCTCACGCTCACCATGAACCGCGTGCGCCAGGCCGCCATTACACGGGAGATCATCGAGATTGTCAGCGGCGCCGCCGCGTTGTAGGGAATAGCAGCGGGCTTCAGCCCGCGGAATCGAAGGATTGAAACACGCGGGGCTTTAGCCCCGGAGAGTTTAGAGAAACGACTATGGCAGACAACATCGGAAAAGTAATCTCCGTCAGCGGCCCGGCCGTTGACATCCAGTTTGAAGAGAAGGCAATGCCGCCGATCTACCAGGCGCTGCGCATCGTCAGCGACGGCTTCAACGTCCCCACGCCACTCAACATCACTGTCGAGGTGCAGCAGCATCTCGGCGAAGGCCGCGTGCGCACTATCGCCATGGAGGCGACCGAAGGCGTCGTTCGCGGCATGAACGCCATCGACACCGGCGCGCCGATTTCGGTGCCCGTCGGCCGTCCGACGCTGGGCCGCGTGCTCAACGTCCTCGGACAGCCCGTCGACGAGCTTGGCCCGGTGAACGCCACCGAGCATAAGCCGATTCACCGTCACGCACCTGCGTTCGATGAGCAGTCCACGTCGGAGGAGATGTTCGAGACCGGCATCAAGGTCATTGACCTGATCCAGCCCTTCTTGAAGGGCGGCAAGATCGGCCTCTTTGGCGGCGCCGGCGTCGGCAAGACCGTCATCATCCAGGAACTGATCAACAACGTCGCGACCAAGCACGGCGGCTTCTCCGTGTTCGCCGGCGTGGGCGAGCGCACTCGCGAAGGCAACGACCTCTGGATGGAGTTCCAGGAATCCGGCGTCATCGACCTCAAGGATTTCTCAAAGTCCAAAGCCGCGCTGATTTACGGCCAGATGACCGAGCCGCCGGGAGCGCGTCTGCGCGTCGCCCTCACGGGCCTCACTGTCGCCGAATACTTCCGCGACGAAGAAGGCGCCGACACGCTGCTCTTCATCGACAATATCTTCCGCTTCACGCAGGCCGGCTCCGAGGTTTCGACGCTGCTCGGCCGTATGCCCTCCGCCGTCGGCTACCAGCCGAACCTCGCCACGGAAATGGGCGAGTTGCAGGAGCGCATCACATCGACCAAGAAAGGCTCGGTCACCTCCGTGCAGGCCGTCTACGTTCCCGCCGACGATCTCACCGATCCCGCGCCTGCAACGACCTTCGCTCACCTCGACGCGACCACCGTGCTCTCGCGTCCGCTGTCGGAGCTCGGCATCTATCCAGCCGTCGATCCTCTGGCATCAACCTCGCGCATTCTTACGCCCGCGGTCGTCGGGCAGGAACACTACGACGTTGCGCAGGGCGTTAAGCGAATCCTGCAGCGCTACAAGGACCTTCAGGACATCATCGCCATCCTCGGCATCGACGAGCTCTCCGAGGAAGATAAAACCACAGTGGCTCGGGCGAGAAAGGTCCAGCGCTTCCTCTCCCAGCCCTTCCACGTCGCCGAAATTTTCACCGGCATCCCCGGCGCATACGTCAAGATCGAGGAGACCGTCCGCAGCTTCAAGGAGATCATCGAGGGCAAGCACGACTCGATCCCCGAGCAGGCCTTCTACCTCAAGGGCGGTATCGAAGACGTCCTCAAGGCGGCCGAGAAGATGCAGGCGGCGAACGCATAACTCAAATGGCTGACACCTCCAACTCGAACCTGCTGACGGTCCGCCTAGTTTGCCCGGACCGATTACTGCTCGATGCGACCGCAGAGGCTGTCGAGCTGCCCGCGCTGACCGGCTACATGGAGGCGCTTTATGGAGCGGCGCCGCTGCTGGCTGAACTTGGCGCGGGCGAAGTGCGTCTGCACGGCGGATCGGCGGGCGAACAGCGCTTCTTTGTCGCGTGGGGCTTCGTCGAGGTGCTGCCGGAGCGCGTGACCATTCTCGCGGAAACTGCATTGCATCCGGAAGAGATTGACACCACCGCTGCCCGCGAAGAGCTTGCCGAGGGCGAGAAACTGTGGTCGACTGCGGGCGACGACGGCGAGCAGTACGACCGCGCGAATATCCTGATGCGCGAGGCGGAAGAAAAGCTAGCTTCCGCTTCGGGTCATTCCACCGCGCACTAATCCATCGTGTAATTCTTCCACCCGGCGGCTAAAGCCGCATCAATTCTTTCCACCTTCTACCGCGCGCTAAAGAAGGTGCTGAAAAAGTCGCCGCCCGTTTTGCATTCCCTCGGCGGCTAAAGCCGCCCCGTTTTTGCTCCTTAACGGCGCGACTAAAGTCGCGCCCTTTCAAATCAGGCCTTTTTCAGCACCCTTTCAAGCGCGCTGCTAGTCCGTTACCAGCCGCGCGTCTGGAGCAGTTCGTGCTCCTCGATCGCGGCGGCGGCGAGGCCTTTCATGGTGCCGGTGACGGTCTCCGAGGCTTCGGCGAGGACCTTGGGATCGTTGTAGTGCGTGGTGGCGAGCACGATGGCCTTGGCGCGGGAGACGGCCTCTTCGCGCTCGGTGGGATTGTTCTCTACATCGAGCGGCGTGGCGCGTTCCTTCATGAAGATTCCCGAGCCGACGAAGACGGTCTCCGCGCCGAGCTGCATCATCAGCGCGGCGTCGGCCGGCGTGGCGATGCCGCCGGCGGAGAAGTTGGGCACGGGCAGCTTGCCGGACTTCGCCACCATGCGCACCAGCTCATACGGCGCACCATGGATCTTCGCCGCGTTGTACAGCTCGTCGTCGCCCATCACCGTCAGCTGGCGCATCTCGCGCTGGATGGTGCGCATGTGCTGCACGGCGTGGACCACGTCGCCGGTGCCGGCCTCGCCCTTGGTGCGGATCATGGCGGCGCCTTCGGCGATGCGCCGCAGGGCCTCGCCCAGGTTGCGCGCGCCGCAGACGAAGGGCGTCGTGAAGGCGTGCTTGTCAATGTGGTGAGTCTCGTCGGCGGGCGTCAGCACCTCGGACTCGTCGATGAAGTCGACGCCGATGGCTTCGAGCACCTGCGCTTCCGCGAAGTGGCCGATGCGCGCCTTGGCCATTACCGGGATGGTGACCGCGGCCATGATCTGCTTGATGAGCTTCGGATTCGCCATGCGCGCGACGCCGCCCTCGGCGCGGATCATGGCGGGCACGCGCTCCAGCGCCATGACGGAGATGGCGCCGGCCTCTTCGGCGATCTCCGCCTGGGCCACGTTCATCACGTCCATGATGACGCCGCCCTTGAGCATCTCGGCGAGGCCGAGCTTTAGGCGGAGAGTCTGCGAATTCTGGTCCGGGTTTGCCATAGTACCAATTCTCAAGTCTACCAACTGCTTAACAACTCCGCTGTGGGGGGGGGTACCCCCCTATCCCTTTTCTTCAAGATCTAGAAAACAAATTACTTAGAGAAAGCGATCCTTGAAACCAAAGGACTTTTTGGCAAGATCTAGAAAATAATAGGCTTATCAATACGTCCGCGAACTCCTCAAGAAGACGACAGCCCACTCCGTTGTCTCCTCTTTCTATTTTAGCGGATTGGGGCCGGGAGTTTTGGCTCGGAAGTGGTGTGGGTAGAGTGGGTTGGAAGAAAGAATTTGACAGGCATTGCGGAAATTGCAGCCACCGAACCCGTGCGCGTTTAAGGCCAATCCTGAGCGCCGTGGAAGACGCGCGAAATCTCAATCGCATCCGGCTTCACTTGGTAGACAACAATGTAGGGCAATGGCGCGAAGATAAGTTCGCGCCGTCCGGGCATACGGCGGCTGTCTCTACCCAGACGGGGAAAGTTCTTCAAGCGGCCGCACTCGTGGTAGATCGTTTGTGAAATCCTGCGGGCAGCTTCAGGGTTGTCCTGTTCCATCCAACCGCAGATTTGTTCCAAATCGTTAGCGGCGGGCAGCGACCAGCGAACTTCGATCACTGTTGGAGGAACCGATTCAGGCGCTCGCCTACCTGCTCGTGGGTGAGGTACTCGCCGCGCTGCAATGCATGCTCGCCGCGTGTGACGGCGTCGATGAAGCGGCTTTCCTCATCGAAGTACCGGGCCACGACCTGCTGCACTAGCTCATCGGGGTTGCGGCCCTGTTCAGCGGCAGATTGGGCGAGTTTTGCTTCCTGCTCGGGTGTGAAGTGCACTTCCATGAGGCTCAGAGTACGAGAAAAAACAGCGTGCGGCAAGCCTCAGCCGAGGAGGTTTGGGCGGAGGGATTCGGCGTGGAGTCTGAGATGTCTACGAGTTCTGCAGCCATGCCCTTAAGCAAGACCAATGCGGGGATTCTTCGGCTACGCCTCAGAATGACAGGTTCGATCATGACGGCTTGTCGATAAAGCGTCGTGGCGCGATCCCACCCAAGCGAAGCTTGGATGGTGCACCCGGGGTTCTTCCACCCCACCCGTCCGCTTTGCGTATGGAGGGGGCACCCGGCAGATGATCGTGAGCTATGTGGGCGGGGTGGTGGAACGCGAAGCGCTACAGATGGCGAGGATGCTGGTGCCGAACCTGTCTGCCTTGTCAGGGCCGATGCCGGCTACGTTGAGGAGTTCCGGGATGGAGCGCGGCGAAGCGATCGCGAGGTTGCGGATGACTGCATCGCTGAGCACGATGAACGCGGGCTTGCCGGTCTTGCCGGCCTCGGTCTTGCGCCAGGCGCGGAGCGCATCGTCGACCTGCTGTTGGGCGGCGGAGTAGCGGAGTGTTGGATCGGGCGCGGACTTGCGTGCCGAGGGCTTGCGAGAGGAGTCTCGCTTCCGATCCGCGGGGCTGTGCGTTGAAGGCAAGGGCAGGAGGACGCCTACGAGATCCGAGGCATCCTCGCTGCGGCCCTCATGCGTGAGCGCGGCTTTTCTATAGGAAAGCTCGCGGCCTTCGGCGTTGGTGAAGGTCGCGCTGGCGAGTGTGATGAGGCCGGCGCGGGCGAGGGCATCGAGCAAAACATCGAAGAGCCGGCGGTCGAACGCGGACTCGAGAGTGGGTGCGAGGTCGGTGAAGAGTTTTCCGGTAGCGCGCGAAGGCGCGTTGCCGAGGGCACGGAGAATGGCGCGGAGGTCGCGCGCCTGGGCCGGCGATGGGCCGGCGAAGCACTGAGCGCTTGCGGTAGACGGAGAGCAGAAGTCGCATTTGCCGCAGGGGCGGTGTGAGTCCGCCGTATCGCCGAAGTGGCGGATGAGGGCGCGCATGCGGCATTGCTGCGTCTGCGCGAATGCGACCATGCTGTCCAACTGCGCGCGGCGGAAGGCATGTTGCGCTTCGTATGCTGTGCGCCAGGATTCGGGCGAGGCGTGGGCGATCCGGCGCAAATCCCCGGCGACATCCATGCATGCTGCGCCTTGCGCTACGAGTTTGTCCGCGATGCGGTTGAAGGTTTCGAGGTCCAACTGAAGGCGCTCGGCGATGTCTTCCGGCGGAAGGTATGCATCCTCCGGCAATGCGCGTGCGGCGCGGGTGAGATCGGAGGTGGGCGGATAGTCGCGCTCCAGGAAAAACTCATGCATTCTGCGATCGGCGAAGCTGTGCAGCAGAACCGTGCGCGCGGGGAGGCCGTCGCGTCCGGCGCGGCCGATCTCCTGATAGAACGCCTCGACCGACGCGGGCAGCGCGGTGTGGACGACCGTGCGGACGTTTGCCTTGTCGATGCCCATACCGAATGCGATGGTTGCGACGACGACTTCGAGCTTGCCGGATTGGAAGGCGCGCTGCACCTGGTCGCGGACGGCGGGTTCGAGGCCGGCATGGTAGGCCGCGGCGGGGAAGGCACGACCGAGTTCGGCAGCGAGCTCTTCGGCTGCTTTGCGAGAGGGCGCGTAGACGATGGCAGGGCGCGCGGCGGGATCGCGAAGCATGGTGACGGTGAAGTCATTGCGCTGCGGGCGTGACATTTCGACGATTTCGATGGCGAGATTGTCGCGGCGGAAACCGTGGATGAAGAGCGCGGGATTTTGGAGTTGCAACTGAGCCACGATGTCGCGCTGGACGGTGGGCGTGGCAGTGGCGGTGAGCGCGATGATAGGAGCGGGGCGTAGCGCGGGGAGGTGATCGCCCAGGGTTCGGTAGTCCGGGCGGAAGTCGTGTCCCCAGGCGCTGATGCAATGGGCCTCGTCAATGGCGATGAGCGACGGCTTGCGGCGCGCGAGCATCTCGGGGAAGCCGGGAACGCGCAGGCGCTCGGGCGCGATGAAGAGAAAGTGCAATGCGCCATCGAGATAGTCGCGGCAGGCGTGGCGCGCGTCGTCGCGGGAGAGACCGGAGTGGATGCGCGCGACGCGAAGACCATGCGCGGTGAGCTTGGCGGCCTGGTCGTCCATGAGAGCGATGAGCGGAGAGATGACAAGGGCGGTGCCTGCTTCGCCCGCGGATTGGCGAGCGAGCGCAGGGAGCTGGTAGCAGAGCGATTTACCGGCGCCGGTGGGCATTACCAGCAGCACGTCGCGCCCGTCGGCAGCGGCCTGACAGACGATTTCCTGGTTGGCGCGGAAGGCGGGGAAGCCGAAGGT
>Ga0134125_10000116_pt1 | contig 122498 bp, 100 predicted proteins | sample KB31751_FD_96464 | JGI IMG/M metagenome (GOLD analysis project Ga0134125, IMG submission 96464) | Terrestrial soil microbial communities with excess Nitrogen fertilizer from Kellogg Biological Station, Michigan, USA - KB3-175-1 | ecosystem: Environmental > Terrestrial > Soil > Unclassified ... | reverse complement strand
GGCTGTGCCGTCTGATCGAAGAAGATGACGCCAGCAGTGGAAGGGTCTCGGGATGAAGGTAGGAACCCGGCTTGCCATCCTCCGGATTGTGCGGGATTGGACTCAGGACGAGCTGGCCCGCAAAGCAGGGATTCGCCCTGGCACCGTCTCCGACTACGAGCGGGGAAGGATGGTCCCCGGGTTCCTGGCGCTGCAACGTCTGGTCGATGCCATGGGCTACAGGCTGGCAGACCTTGAGACTGTAGACGACTGTCTCGGCAAGCTCGGGAAAATGCCGCCGGCTCCCGATTCGGGAGACTTCGCGGCACAGATCCAGGAAGCTACGGCGGGCCTCGGCGAGTACGTCGGGAGAGTGGTACGGCTTGCCCTGGTTCTCCTGGGAACAAAGCGCGGAGTGGTCGCCCATTGAGGGGGAATAGGCGCCCGTCAGAGCTGATCCTCCTCGTGCGAATTGTTACCTGATTGTAACACGCCAGAGACTGGCCTCCGCCCTAAGTAACTCATTCACAAAGCCTTATGCCTGTTGCTCCCTCCCCCCGACCGGGAGAAGAGGGAGAACAGTCAACAGCCAGGCTGCCTTTTTTGGCGCTCCCCTCTCCCGGCCCGGGAGAGGGGGAAGGCATGCGAGGCCGTTTCGCGTTGCCCTCCCTCTTCTCCCGGTGAGGGGGGTGGGAGGGGGCGGGAGAAGAGGGCCGGGGTGATGAGGGTCTTGGGCGGGGGAACCTCCCAGACCACTTTAAGTTGGCGCCTATGCCTCTCCCTCCCCGGCTTGCCGGCGTCAGCCCTCGACGGTGCGCACCGAGATCGCCAGCACGCGGTCCCACGCGGGCTCGACGTTCGAGAGGGCGCCGAGGAGGGCGAGGCCCACGCCCGCGGTGCCTTCGAGAAAGCCGGCGTCGTCCCGCCAGCCGAGCTCGTCGGGCTCGCCGATCACCCCCCAGGTGCGGAAGCCGCCGATGCCCTGCCCCGGCAGCTTGTAGGCGAGCGTGCGCTCGAACCAGAAGCGGGCCGCGTCGGCGAACCGCTCCTCTCCGGTGGTGTGGTACATGCGGTTGAAGAGGTGGCCGAGGCCCGCGGCACCGTGGCAAAGGCCGGCGTCGCGGATGCCGGAGCCCTGCTCCGGGCGTTCGACGCACGACAGGGCGACTTCCACGGCGGCCTTTTCCCACTCGGGCTCGCCGGCGGCCCGGGCGGCGGCCAGCAGCGCCGCGGCCACGCCGGGGTCACCGTAGCACCAGGCCAGGCGCGAGCCGGTGGGCTCCTCCCAGGGAGCGTAGGCGGTGCTGAAGCAGGCGCCCGTTTTCGACAAGGGGTCCTGCCGGCGAGCCAGCAGGAACTTCGTGGCGCCTTCGAGCAACGGACGCGCCTTCTCGATTCCGGCGGCGACGGCACCCGCCAGCACGGCGACGACCGCCGGCAGCCCGTGGGCCACGCCGAGGTTGTAGGAACCCCGCGGATGGAACTCGCGCTGCCACTCGGGCAGCTCTTCGGGCTGGGTGAACCAGGCCGCTCCCTCCTCGCTGATGTCGGCCCGCTCGGAGAGACGGTCGACGATGCTGGAGAGGAGGCCCACCGCCGCCGGCCGCGGTAGACGCTCGAGCGCGTAGACGGCGAGGCCCACGAGGCCGGTGATCAGGTCGTAGTCGCCCAGCCAGGGGGAGCGCTGGAGCGGGACGGACAGGGCCTCGTCGATCTCCTGGACCGGATCTTCCTCGTCGCTGTCCTCCTCGAACAGACGGCCGCGAAGGTGCTCCATGGCCCAGGCCACCCCGGCAAACCCGGTGTAGAGATTGGGCGGCAGCGGCTGGACGGCCAGGGTCTCCGCCGCCTGCTCGATGAGCTGCGCCGCCCGCTCGGCGGCGTCGTCGTCGCCGGTGTGGAGGGCGAGATAGGTGTAGAACAACGCCTCGCCGGTCATGCCGGCGGCGAGGGAAGACGCCTGCGCCTCCCCGGCGGGAGTGGACTGCAGGGCGGAGGCGATTTCCTCGACGGCCAGGCGGGCCTGCTCGGCGAGGTCGCCTTGCAACAGGGGTTTCCATTCAGTGCTCATGGACGGGGATTCTGCCTCAAGTCGGCCCCGGTTGTCCCGCGAACGGTTCCGCTCTGTCCCTCCCGCTATAATCCCAGCGATGGATTGCAAGTCCCGCCGGCTCCGTCGTCTCGCCCTCCCGCTTCTCACTCCGTTCCTGGTCCTGCTGGCCGCCGCCGCGCCGAAACCCGCCGCGCTGCCCGAGGGCGTGGCCCCCCTTCCCGCCGCCGGCGCGAAGCACATGCAGACGCTGCTGGAAGCGGCGGAGAAGTACCGGGGCCTTCATGCGCGGTCGCCCATTCCCGCCGGCACCCTGGAAGAGGCGGGGCTCAGGAAGAAGCTGCTGGAGTCGATGCGGCAGCACATATCGGCGGAGTCGCTGCGGGCGACGGAGGTCAGCCTGAAGGCCTTCGGCCTCATCCCCGAGTCCATGAGCCTGGACAAGTACCTCCCCGAGCTGCTCACCAGCCAGGTGGCCGGCTACTACGACACGGAGAAGAAATACCTCGCCATGGTGCGGCGGCACGGTGCGGCCGGCAAGGAGGAAGCTGCTGCCCGAGATGACGACGACATGGTCCTCGTTCACGAGCTGACCCACGCCCTCCAGGACCAGAGCTTCGACCTCGAAAAGCTGGAGAAGGATGACGATCCGCTCTCCGACGCCGGCACCGCCATGACCGCGCTGGTGGAGGGGGACGCGACGCTGACGATGATCGACTTCCAGGCCCAGGCGAGCCTCGAGAGCACGCCCGGCGCCAGCCAGATGGTCACCTCGCTGCTCGGCGATCCGGAGAAGCTCGCGCAGGCGCTGCCCGACCTGCCGGGCGCCGACGCCTTCGAAAAGGCTCCGGAGTGGCTGCGGGACAGCCTGATGTTCGGCTATCTCCAGGGCATGACGTTCTGCATGAGCACCCGGAGCCGCGGCGGCCAGAAGCTCCTCGACTACGCCTTCAAGACCGATCCGCCCCGCTCGACCGAGCAGATCTTGCATCCCGAGAAGTGGCACACCCATCGGGACGACCCTATCGTCATCCGTCTTCCGGACCTCGCGGCGGAGCTGCCGGGATACGGTAAGGCCGGCGAGGGCGTTATCGGCGAGCTCGGCATCCGCAGCCTGCTGCATGGCGAGCATGGCGACTGGGAGCGCGCCGTGAAAGCGGCGGAAGGCTGGGGCGGCGATCGCTTCGCCGTCTATGAGAACCGCGAGAAAAAGGGGAGCCGTCTGTTGCTGTGGGTCAGCGAGTGGGATACCGAAGCGGACGAGCAGGAATTTCAAGTTGCCGCGGCGGCGCTCGGGAACGGCTGGAAGGTGGTGGGGACGGCTCCCCGCCGGGTGGTGGCGTTTCGTGGTGAGTTTAAGGATTCACAGCGGGAGGCGATCCTCGCCCGGCTGGCGGCCGCTCCCGCGGAGCGGCCGGTCAACCGGGACATCGATTTGACGGCGCTCGGGGCGAAGCCCGCGGCGCCTTAGACTGCCTTTAGGCCTGGGAGATCAGCCGGTCGAGCACCGGGATGTGCTGGCGCTGCTTCTCGATCAGGCCGCGGATGAGGGTAAGGCACTCGGGGGCCAGATCCTTGTTCTCCAGGGCGCTCTGGTAGTCCTTGAGGCCGTGCTCCTCACCCTCCTTGAGGGCCTTGAGAGCGGCGGCGTTGCCAAACAGCTTGGCGGTGCCTTCCACCGTCTTGGCCCAGGTGCCCCAGGCGCCGGAATCCTTGGACGGCGTGCCGCCGTGCTGCTCGATGTGGTGCCACAACTGGTCGGCGGCGTCGCGGTGATCCTTCGCGAAGCGATGAAGATCCTGGGCGCCGGGCTCCGTGCCGGCCTTCTCCAGGGCCTGGCGGTAGGTTTCGATCGCGGACATCTCACCCCGCAACAGGCTGTTGAGGGCGGTGACATCGGTGGTGGGGGTTGTCGTTGGCATTGTGAGTATCTCCTTGAAGTATTTGTGATGAGTGGGGCGCTACGATCTGCCCCTTGCCATTCAAAGACTGCAAGGCATGTGCCGTGATGGGTTAATTTTGACGGCTCGTGATCTGCCGCGGTCGAATTCGTTTCAGGTTGGCCGGTCATTGCCGATCCTGAGACGCCCCACGGGGTAGCTGGCGCTACCCTCTGGGCGTCTCTAAATTGGGGTCGTACCGGTGTGGAATTTGGAACGCTGAGGCCTTTCCGGAAGGTCATCTGGTCGCCTCCTACGGGCGCCGCCGATCCGAATCACGTCGCCGGTTCGGCGCCCACTGTAGAGACGCCCAGAGGGTAGCGCCAGCTACCCCGTGGGGCGTCTCCGAGGCGGCGAAAATCGCTCAGAAGGCGAGGGCCTTCCCCCGGGAGCAAAGGGTATGAGGGGGCTTTGGCTCGGGGTCGCGCCCGCGCCTACCCCTCACCCTCAGGAGGCACCGTCTCCGGCTGCCGGACCGTGACGGTCACCGTGTTGATGCGGTTGTGCTGGACCTCCAGGACTTCGATGAAAACCCCGCCGACCTCGACTTTGTCGCCCACGGCCGGGTTGCGCCCCAGCTCGGAGAGGACGACGCCGCCGATCGTGTCCTCGTCGCGGTCGCTGAGCTCCACCTTCAGCTCCGCCTCCAGATCCTCCACCAGCATGCCGCCCGAAACCTGGTAGACGCCGTCGCCGAGCGGCTGGATCTCCGGCTTCTCGACGTCGAACTCGTCCTGAATCGAGCCGACGATCTCCTCGATGACGTCCTCCAGGGTGACGACGCCGGACACGCCGCCGTACTCGTCGATCACGGCGGCGAGGTGGAAGCGTTCGGTGCGCATGCGCTTCAGCAGGCGATCGAGCTCCAGGGTCTCGGGCACGAAGGAGATCTCCCGCGCCACCTCCTGGAGAGAGCGCAGATTGCGGTCGCGGTGGAAGATGTCCTTGATGTGGATGAGGCCGATGACGTGGTCGAGATCGCCCTCGCAGAGCGGGAACCGGGTGTGGCCGCTACGGCGGGCGATGCGCAGGTTCTCGGCCAGGGTGCGGGTGGTGGAGAGGTAGATCACGTCCTGCCGGGGGAGCATGATCTGCCGCGCCAGCCGGTGGGAAAGCTCGAAGATGTTGTCCAGTTGCTCCCGCTTCTGCGAGGAGAGCTGGGCGGCGTTGCCGGAGGAGAGGAGGAGGCGCAGCTCCTCCTCGTCATGCGCCATCTCGCCCTCGTCGGCCGGGGCGACGCCGATCAGCTTGAGGAGCGCGTTGGCCGCGTGATTGAGCAGCCAGATGGCGGGATAGGTGAGCTTATAGAAGACGAACAGGGGGAAGGCGATCAGCAGGGAAGCGCTCTCGGCCTTGCGGATGGCGATCGTCTTGGGAGCCTGCTCGCCGAGCACGATGTGCAGCACGGTGATGACCAGGAACGAGATCGTGACGCTGATCGAATGGAGAAGCTGGGTGTTGTTGCCCACGAACGGCCCGATCAGCGGGTGGATGACCCAGGCGAACGCCGGCTCGCCGACCCAGCCCAGGGCGAGGCTGGCGAGAGTGATGCCGAGTTGGGTGGCGGAGAGGTAGGCGTCCAGGTGTCCCAGCATGTGGCGCACGACCGTGGCGCGGCGGTTCCCCTCGTCGGCGAGGGGCTCGATCTGCGTCGGCCGCACCTTGACGAGGGCGAACTCGGCGGCGACGAAGAAGCCGTTCAGCGCCACCAGCACGATGCCCAGGATCATTCCCCAGAGGGGAGGAATGGAGGGGGTGGGATCGGGAACCGCGGCGATCAGGGCGAGAATCACGGGAGGTCACCCCGCCTGCGCAGGGGATGCTGGCCGGAAGAGGGGCCGCGTAAGTACGAGAAGGAGGCGGCGTGCGGACTGGGAGGGTCGTCGTTCAATGCAGGTGGATTTTAGCACAGGCGACGAAGAGGCCTCTCCCGGACCGGCCACCAACGACTGCTGAAGCTTCACCAACGACCGGTGAAGGTCCACCGACGACCGGTGAACGTCCACCAACGACCGGTGAACGTCCACCAACGACCGGTGAAGCTTCACCAACGGCTGGTGAACGTCCACCAATGACCGGTGAAGCTCCACCAACGGCCGGTGAAGCTTCACCAACGGCTGGTGAACGTCCATCAATGACTGGTGAAGCTTCACCAATGACCGGTGAATGTCCACCAATGACTGGTGAAGCTCCACCAACGACTGGTGAACGTTCACCAATGACTGGTGAAGCTTCACCAACGGCTGCTGCTGTGAGAGATCTCGTCCGCGAGAAACCGCTGACAGCACCCTGGGACGTTTTCGTGCTTTCTTCCGGCTACACCTTGGCCCGGACGCTCTTGAGCATCGCCACGAAGGCGTCCCGCTGCGGCGCCAGGGTCTTGTTCGAGCCCGTCGCCTTGAAGAACCAGGGGCCGCCCGGTCCCTCGACCACGGCGCCGTAGAGGCGCGCGTCGGTGAGGGGGGCGGATGGGGCCATGCCCATCTGGCTGGGCTTCATCGTGCCCTTGACGTCCACCCAGGTTACCTTCATGCCGCCGGACTCGAAAGTCTCGGGCTTCGGATGATCCGAGGTCTCCATCTGGCCCACCCAACGCTCGATGTTGGCGTCCACCGAGCCGCCGCCGCCGGGTCCGAAGAAGAAGACGGCGAACTCGCCGGGGCCGCCGGGGCCGGGAATGGCGGCCTGGGCGATTCGCATGCTGGACGACGGGTCCTGCTTCTCCCAGGCCTTCGGCAGGTCCATCTCGATCGAGCCCGCCGGAGCTCCGGCCGCGGCCGGAGCCTGGGCCACGGCATCGCCATGGGAGGAGATGGGGGCCGGGACGGCGGAGTCACCGCCGCCGGGCTGGCTGGTCGCCGCCTCCTGCGGGGTGGTCGCGGCCGGCGTGGCAGCGGCCGAATCCGGAGCCGGAGCGTTCTTGTTGCAGGCGCAGACCAGGGCGAGCAGCAGCGAGAGAGTCAGGATATGGCGAAGCATGTCGGGTCTCCGTAGGGGATGGGCGGCGGCGGGCCGTCACGGCGGCAAGCGTATCACCGTCGCCCCGACCCTGACATCGGCTACAATCTCCCCGGGGGAGCGCTCGGGGGCTGGTGCCTTCCGCGGTCTTCAAAACCGTTGTCCGGCGCCGGTTGCGGTGTCGGGGGTGGGTTCGATTCCCATGCGCTTCCGCCAATCGGGTCAAGAGTTTGTTTCTGGGATGCCAATTCCCTTTGAGGACCAAATCGTCGCCGACTTCAAGAAGTATATCGACGAGATGCAACCGCGTCTGCCGCGTCTGCCGGAGTGGGATTGCTTTGGGTGCCCTTTGAGTGTATATAAGCCCTGTAGCGGACTCTGCCGTCCTTGGTGAGAGACTTGTAGATGATGGGAGCCAGCCGGTCTCGATTCGCATGCGCTTCCGCCAATTGATTCAAAGGGTTTTAAGAAAGCGATCCCAAAGGAGAACAGAATGACAAGCTCGTTTACACGCCTCCTCCGTCTCACGGGTCTTTTGGTTCTCTGCTTGGTGGCAGCCGGCAGTCTCAATACTGCATTCGGCATTGGCGCCGATTGCCCGACTGTGCTCGACGGGTGCTACAAGTCGTGCCAGGCGGTCGAGCCCACGCCGGCCGAGGCGTGCTTCTACAAATGCGATAGTGACTTCAGGGAGTGCATCGGCTTGGCCACGTCCGCGTACTCGGTGAACGCCCAACGTTGATGGCGTTCACCGGGTGGTTAGAGCAACGAATCCCGCTTTTCCGAGGGGCAGGATGAAGCTCTCGACTGGCTCGGGGTGGGCGATCAAGCCTTTGGAGAGGAGAAATGATGAAGGACAGACTCTACGTGTTGGGGTTCGCCACGCTCCTGCTGGTGGGCGCCTGGGGTAAGGCCTACGCTCAGCCATCGTCCGCTGGCCCGGCGGCGGTTCCAAACGCCATGGTGGTTACTCCGGACGCCGCGCCGTCCTGCTCGGCAAGCAGCGTCAACGGTATCCAGGGTCTTGACCTCACTCCCAATCCCTCGCTGAAGGCCATCACCTGCGGCTCCTGCAGCCAGGCACCCTCCCAGGGAATGGCGGCCAACTCGGCCTGCTATTACCTCGCTGGAGGCACCTATCACCTGGCGAAGTGCGTCATTAACTCTTGGTGCTCTGAAGACAGTCGACCCTACTGCGACTGCACGAACAACCCGCCGCAGTGACGTAGAGCGCTGTTGAGCGCTCAGGCAGGCACCTCAGCTCAGCCGGCGCGATCAGACCCTCTGGAAGCGCCGGCCCTCCCGGAGGCCCTAATTCCTTGGATCGCTGGGTAGCGAAACGGCTGGCACCTCGACAGGGTCTTCGGGAGGCTGTAGGCGGGGGAGTGACACGGGATTGACACAAGGGCATGGAGCCTTCCTGGGTCAAGCTGCTAAGCCATGAAGAACCAAGCAGATACATGACGGAAGGCATGGGAACCAGCCGGTCTTCAAAACCGTTGTCCGGCGCCGGTTGCGGTGTCGGGGGTGGATTCGATTCCCATGCGCTTCCGCCATTCTCCGCCCCTGAACCTTGCCCTGTGTCCGGCCGCTCCGAGCCTAGGCCAGAATCGGCCACCAGAGATATTGACGATAATTAGAATTACAGGTATACTGGAATAGTTGTCGGCGATCGTAGTGCACTGTGCCGTCGGATGGGGCTCATCGAGTACTGGTGAATTCTCGCCAGCACTTTGCTTGGAGAGTAAAATGAAGAAGCTAAAGTTCGTGTGCCTCTTGGCTCTGCTTCTCTCAACAACGATCTTCGCTGCTTCATCCACCACCACAAAGTTAGAGGCGGCTCTACCGCCTAACGATTGTGCTACGACAGCAAATAACTGTTACCATTACTGTGTTGTTGTCTACTATTGCGACTACGGGGCTTACGATGATTGTGCCCGTCAATGCGGCATCGATCTCTTCAACTGCGAGGGAGGATAGCTGCTTTCCCGGATAAAACTAGAGCATGGGAACGATCCAGTCTTCAAAACCGTTGTCCGGCACCGGTTGCAGTGTCGGGGGAGGGTCCGATCCCATGCGCTTCCGCCAGTGATACGGAGAGACCGCAGACCAGCCCCGAGCACTTCCGGGAACAACTACGGCACAGGCAGGGACGTCAGCCACGAAACGATCGCGGACGGCAAAGAGCCGCAGAAGATCAGGGTTTGCCGGCAGCTTCATCGACGTTCCCGAGACCCGGCTCCCCTCTCCGGCTTGAGGGGAGCCAGCCTGTTGGCGGCGAACGAATCAATGGACTGTCAGGATTGTGGTGGCTGAACAGATCAGGTTGTTACCGGGCCAGCCTCGGACTTCGAAGTTGACCAGGGTGGGGCCGTTAATGCCGAGTCCTGTAGGGGGCGGAAACGACATTGCCCTGAGGATGCCAGGTATCCCCCGGAGATATTGAGCTGCTTTTTCGGCGGCGCGCCGGTCTCGGGGCGCGATGCCGCCTTCCGCTGGGGGGCGGCCTGGTTGCCCGTAGGCTCCCTGGAGGGCACGGCAAGCACACTCTTCTTTAAAGAGCTGCGCTCGGAGCAGTTCGTCCAGTCCACGACCTCTAAAGGAGATCGCCGTGAAAAAACAGCTTTTCAAGATTCTCGCCCTCGCCGCCGTCGTGCTGCTCGCCAACCAGTCGGTCGTGAAAGCATCGGACGGCGACTGTCACATCTATTGTTGCGATGGCAGCTCGTATGTGATCCCAACCGCGAACGAAGACGACTGCTGCGAGCTTTACGGCTATTTCTGCGGCTACCGCGGTGAGGCCTATCGGGATGCCGGCCGAGCAGGGCTTCAGTACTGCCCGAGCATCGAGATCTGCACGCCCTGAAAGGAGCGGGGATCTCGGAGAGATTCCGCCGTTCGGTTGTCAGAGGATATCGAAAGATTGGGGCAGCGACTCCGCTTACCGCCCGGGATTGAAATCCTGGGCTACCGACGGTGTTCCCTACGGGATCGCGGTTCGTTCTCCCGGGTCCCGTAGGGACTACCGTGGGTAGCCCGGGTCTTCGGCCTCGGGCGGCCAGGCGGATCTCAGCGCTTTCGAGACACCTTCTCAGGCTACAGGCAGGCGCAGCAGCCGCCGCTGCCGTTGCCGCCGCAGCTCGGAGTGCCGCCGCCGTGGGATTCGCACCAGGCACCGCACTGCTTGGCGATGCAGCAGCTCGGGGTGCGGAGGCAGGCCAGAGGTCATGTAGTACAGAGTCCTTCACTCTGGACCCTTCAGACTTTGCGTGCTATAGTCAATGCGCTGATTGTTCGTCGTTCCTGCCCGGTACTTGGAAGCTCTTGTCAAAGGAGACACCATGAGACCGAAATTTCTCCTCGTCCTCGCCGTCACCTGCTGCGCCATCACCGTCCTCGCCTCTCCCAGCCTCGCTGCTGCGGATGGGGCACAATCCGAAAATCCGATCGCCGCGATATTCGGTCCAGCCGATTCCGGAACCCTGAGGACCGGCACCCCAGAGCCATTGTTCCTCTCGGGCTGCTTCGTCCAGGTCGAGTGTGCCGACACCTCGGTGGTTTCCTGTTCCGGAAGCAGCAGTTGTACAACCAGCGGCATCAACAACCGTTGCGTCACCTGCGACAGCGTCCCGCACGGTTGCTGTCCAATAACCTGTTGCGAGAACTGCGCGATGAATCGGGATTCCTGTTCTGACAACTGCCCTGACTGGCCTCTCGCCTGCTTCCGTGGGTGCAGCAATACCTACAACACCTGCATCGCCGGTTGTATGGGCGGCTGCTCTTGAGCCACCGGCGTCTCACACTGCCTTCTTTCCACGAGAAGCCCCCTGAGCACCTTCCAGGGGGCCCTTCGCCTAGCCGGACAGTTTGGCGACGAGGATCAGCCATCCAAGGGCGATCAGCAGGATGATCGCGGGGCCGAACAGGAAGAGGGGAACCATCCACAGCAGGCTCCAGTGCGCGATCCGTGGGTGCTGCGGGTCGCCTCGTCGATAGATGAGCTTGATCTCGTCGTCCTGGAGGCCCTTCCATTTGATGGGCCGCTCGTGCGGCAGGGTCACCCGATGCGCCTTGCCGTGTTCGTCCCGGAACGAGACGATCGGTAGGGAGCTGGAGTTGTCCGTGTCGATGCCGCCCTCCCAACGCTCTTCTTTGTAGCCGACGATCCTTGCCGTCACCCGCAACCCGTTACGGAGGAAAAGCCAAATCCTGAGCGAGACCAGCAGACCGATCGCCGGCATGAGTAGAAAGACGACAAAGGCGAGCGCATTCACCTGGACGTTCGTCCTATAGGGTTCGAAAGGTTGGGGCAGCGACTCCGCCTACCGCCCGGGATTGAAATCCTGGGCTACCGACGGTGTTCCCTACGGGATCGCGGTTTCGTTCTCCTGGGTCCCGTAGGGACTACCGTGGGTAGCCTGGGTCTTCAGCCCCGGGCGGTCAGGCGGGTCTCAGCGCTTTCGAGACACCTTCTCAGGCCTACAGGCAGGCGCAGCAACCGCCGCTGCCGTTGCCGCCGCAGCTTGGGATTCCGCCGCCGTGGGACTCGCACCAGGCGCCGCACTGCTTGGCGATGCAGCAACTTGGCGTGCGCAGGCAGGCCGGAGGATGGCAAGTCGTCGCCGCCTTCACCGGGGCGCTGAGCATTGCCGTGGCCGCGAGGGCGAGGGCGAACAGAAAGCCGGTCATTCTCTTCATTCGGTGCTCCTTTCAGCAGGTCCGCCGCGGCGGACAACAAGAAGAATCGTAAATTTAACATTTGGACGAAGCTCAGGTCTATCCGGGCTCCCCAAAGGGAATGGCGAGCACCTTCTTCTTTGGAGGAGCTGCCGCAGCCGCGTAGCTCCTCCGTGAACCGCCCTTCCAAGGAGACTCGAATGAAGCTGAGACTCACCTTCCTGGCCTTCGCCTTCCTGCTGCTGATCGGCCACCTCGCGGGCGCCGCCCAGACCTCCACGCCCAAAGACGTGGCGACCGCCAGCCTGGCGGCGATCTTCTCCTCTCCGGCGGCTCCGGCGGCCCTGGATGGCGCGGACGCGAAGCTACCCGAATTCGTGCCCGCTCCGGCCGACAAGGCCTTCAACACCTGCGGCAGTTGTAGCGATTCGATCTGCGTGGGGAAGACCGTCGGGACGGTCTGCAGAGTCCAGGGCGGCGCCACCTACACGTGCCAGCATGCCTACGTCATCTGTGCCGCCAAGGACTGCGAGTGCTGGACGGGACCGCTGCCGTAGACGGTGGAAAGATCTCCCACGCAAAGGAGCTATGGTGCTTATTGGCTCCAAATAAGGTAGGTATACTTTACTTATCGGCGAGGAATAAGGCGGTTGAGGTGCTTTGGGGGCGAAGTTTATGACCGCCCCTCCGAGCGCGAGAGCCAGTAACAGGCGAGAGGCGCCGGGATCTTGAGGATCGACGCCTCCACCTTGCCGGGGAACGTCATCACCCCGAAGTCGGAGATCTCGCGGGTGATGACGTAGCCGCGCGGGATCTCCTTCTCCATGCACAGAATGCGCAGCCCCTTGAGATCGGTCTCCAGCACCGGGCTCCGGCTGTATTTGACCTCGAAGGGAATCAATTGGAGGTGGACCTCGGCCAGGATGTCCACTTCCAGGTTCTTGCGGCCCCGCCAGTAGCAGAAGCTCACGCCGGTCTGGTAGTAGCGGGCAAAGACGTGCTTGAAGAACGCCGTCTCGGCGGCTGCGCCCAGCCGGATCTCGTCCTCCAGGAGCCCGCGGCCCTTGAGCAGGACACTTCCGGCGATGGCCGGGTCGGCGAGGTAGACCTTGAACTTCCCCCGCAGGATCTCCTTGCCGTACCCATAGGGGGGGAGGCGATAGACCAGGTGAGCGGCTTCGAGAAGGTCGATGAACCGGCTGACCGTGGGCTTCTTGAGCCCGAGTTGGGTACAGAGGGACTGGATGTCCAGCAGGCCGCCGTCGTGCAGGCAGAGATAGAGGAACGTCCGTTCCAACTCGAGCACCCGCCGGACTCCGAACAGGGCGGTCATGTCCCTCTTGAGGACCTTGTCGACGATGTCCTCCCGCAACAGCTTCTGAGCCAAGGTGACGCTCTCGATGAGAGCCGTCTGCGGGAAACCTCCCCGCAGCAGGTACTCGTGAAAGTGGGCGACCAGGGGGCGCGCGGTCTCGCCGGCGCGGATGAGATCGGCCGTGCTCCACGAGAAAAGCTCGGCGAGGGAGTCCAGTTCGGGAAGGTTGGGCAGCCGGATGTCCTGGATCTGGAGATACTCCGAAAACGACAACGTGGCCAGCCGGATGGTGTGCCACCTGCCGACTCCGGACTCCAGGCCCTCGGTCTCCAGTGGGACGGCGGAGCCGGTCACCGCGATGCGGGCCCGCTTGTCGAAATCCACCTGATGCTTGAGCCAGGTCTGCCAGCCCTGGGTGTACTGGATCTCGTCGAGGAGAATGTACTCGGTCTCCTCGGAGCGGGGCTGGATCTCCCGCCAGACGTTGAGGACTCCCTCCAGGCCGATCAGCTTGAGCAGGGGGTGGTCGAAGGTCGCATACAGGATGCGTTCGGGCCGGACTCCGCGGGTCAGGAGCTCCTCGACCGCCTGGAGGAGCAGAGTGGTCTTGCCGACTTGACGGGCGCCGCTGAGCAGGATGGCCCGCGGCGCGGGAGGCGTACCCAGCCAGAGGATCAGCTCCGAGAAAGCCGTCCGGCGCCAGCCGGGAAGGTCGCGAACGGCTCCGGACTCCCACCAGGGGTTGTACTGCCGAAGTACCGAAAAGATCTCCTGCAACGGGGCTATCATGCTTATTGCCTCCCAATAAGGTAAGTATACTTTACCTATTGGCGGGGAATAAGGAGATTTGGCCTTCAGTTAGGTCGAAACCGAGAGATCCTACGACACCGGAGACGCCGACGGCGATGGCTCGACCGGCGGACCTGTGGCCGGCTGCGCGGCCGGCGCTCCGGCGCCGAGGGCGGTGAGAACTTTCAGCAGCTCCTCCACTTCCCAGCGGTGATGCTCGCCCATGAGGCAGATCTGGATCAGGTTTCGCTTCACCAGGTAGCCGCTGCGGTAGCTCAGCCAGAGTCCCTGATTCTCCAGGGCCTCCCCCAGGGCGAGCGCGTCGACTCCCGGGGGCGGCAGCAGGGTCAGGACCATCGGGGCCGCGATTGTCTCGGGGGCCATGATGGAAAATCCCAGCTTTCCCAGGTGGGGGCGCAGCCAGGCGGCGAGCTTTCGGCGGGTGGCGAAGCCGTCTTTCCTGGCGAAGCGGGCGAGGCTCGCGGCGAGCGCCGAGACCAGGTTGGTCGAGGTGGTGAAGGGCACGCTGTCGGAGTGCGCATAGCTGCCGAGATCCAGATAGTGGGGGAGATGCGGGACGGGCGCGATCGGCTCGGCGTGGAAGACGAGGGCGAGGCCGGGGAACGAGGCGAGCCCCTTGCCCGAGACGCCGGTCCCCAGGTGGACTCCGGCGAGGTCGACTGGTACGTTGCCAATCGAGCTGATGCCGTCCAGGCAGAGGGCGACATCCCTTTCGGCCGCGATCTCTTTGAGGCCCGCCAGGTCGTTGAGCACGCCCGTCGAGGTCTCACAATGGACGGCCCAGATCCAGCGGATCTCCGGATCGCCTTCCAGAGACCGGCGCAGCTCGGCGAGGGGCAGAGGTTCCCCCCAGCCGGCGGCGAGCTCGCTGAAGGCCAGCCGCCAGCGCTTCGCCTGGGCCGCGAGCCGGGCCCCGAACTCGCCGTTGACGAGGACGACGCCGCGGCCGGGGAGGAGCGAGAGCTGGGCCGCCACGGCCTCGTTCGCCAGCGTCCCCGAGCCCAGCATGATCTCCACGTGCTGGGTGTTGGTCATCCGGCAGAGGTCGCGGCGGATGGCCGCCACCTCGGCCATGAAGCCGGCGCCGCGGTGCGACACGGGGGGCTGCGCCAGCGCTCGCCGCACAGCGTCGTGGATGGCCACGGGGCCGGGCAGGAAGTTGATGGGGCGGCCGGACGGTTTCACGGTACCTCCTGCGCCCGGCGCAACAAAGCCGGGCTGAGACGATCCCACGACAGATACATCCCCTGGTAGCGCGCCGCCTCGGTTCCCAGGGGCGGCCCGAAGGGCACGCAGCCCATGTGGCGGTAGAGTTGAAACTGGCTCTCGGCTCCCGAGAGGAGGCCGATGTCGTAGCCGTGCTCCCGGGCATGGCGCAGCACCGCTCCCATCAGGGCGGTGAAGACCACGCCGCCGCGGTCGTCCTTCTCGACGGCGAGAAGGCGCACCTCGCAGGCCCGTTCGTGGGGAGGCAGGTAGGAGTCGAGATCGGGGATCTTGGCGTCGAGCGAGAAGGGGCGCCGGCCGCAGACCGCCACCATGCCACGCAACCTCCGCCCATCCAGGCAGACGTAGCAAACGCTGTTCTCCAACCGTTGATCGACCAGCCGCCGCTCCCCGTTGGGAGAGTGCTGAGGAATTTCCTCGACGAAGGTCCGATAGTTGAGCCCGTAGACCTGCTCGAGCTCCCAGGACTCCGACGCGATCTTGATTCGTAGGTTCGTTGCGGTCATCGGCCTCCCCGAGGCCATAATGTCAGAATAGTGCGACTGGACGATGCGGGCGAGTATATCTCCCTTCCGCAAGGGGTCGATCAGAAAATCAACAGGACCTCGCACCGCTCTCCCACCCCCGCCGGCCCCGTGCCCGGCCGCACCCGCACCAGGGCATTGCCCTGGCCGAAGGAGGCGAGGTCGTGGGAGCCCTTGGGGGGGAAAGGAGTGACGAGAAGCTCGCCGTCGCGGGGCTCGACGGCTACCGGGATGAAGCGGTCCCGCGGGCCGGAGCCCGGGAGCGGCGCGGCCAGCGTCCCGCCGACGGCGCCCCCCCACCAGGAGGCCGGCATCCCCAGCAGGCGCCGCAGGGCCGGGTAGACGAAGAGCCAGAAGCTCACCATCACCGAGGCCGGGTTGCCCGGCAGGCCGAAGACCCAGCCGCCGGGATGAACGGCGAAGACCAGCGGCTTGCCGGGCTGGATGTTGACGCCGTCGAAGACCGCCTCGCAGCCGAGATCCGCCAGCACCCCCTCGGCGAGGTCGAACTCGCCCATCGAGACGCCGCCGCAGAGCAGGAGGACGTCCGAGCGCAGGCCGCGCTCCACGAGAGGGCGCAGGGCGTCCACCCGGTCGGGCGCGATCCCCAGGGGCTCGAAGCGGAGCCCGAGAGTGCTCCCCGCGGCCAGCAGGAAATCCGTGTGCGAGTCCCGGAGCTGTCCGGGCGCCGGCTGTGTCTCGGGCGGCACGACCTCGTCGCCGCTGGTGAGCACCGCCACGGTGGGCGCCCGGTGGACGGGCACCGTGCCGTGGCCGTGGGCGGCGAGCAGGGAGAGGGCGCCGGGCGTCAGCCGCGCGCCGGCGGGCAGCAGCGGATCGCCCATCTGCAGGATCTCCCCCTGGCGGCGAATGTGCTGGCCCGGCAGCGACGGCCGCAGGAAGATGACGGTCTCGCGGCCGGCGTCCGTCTCCTCGACCGGCACCACGCGGTCGGCGCCGGCGGGCAGCGGCGCGCCGGTCATGATGCGGACCACCTCGTCCGGCGCCAATTCGTACCCCGGCCGGTCGCCGGCCGCCACCGCGCCGCTGACCGGCCGGCTCTCCCCCGGGCTCACCGCGCCGGGCAGGGCATAGCCGTCCATGGCCGAGACATCCCCGGCCGGCACGTCCACCTGGGCCGCCAGCGCCCTCGTGAGGACTCGGCCGCCGGCGGCCCGCCGCGCCACCGTCTCCTCGGGCAGCGGCCCCATCCGCTCCTCGATCCGTCTCCACGCCTCGTCGGGTTGCAGTGGCGCCATCTCCTGGACCTCCGTTCGTAACCGTAGGGGAATGGTATACTTCCGCCGCTTTCCGTGCGTTGATTGAGCTTCTGGTGGGAGGTAGTCCTCTCCGTGGGATCGATGGAAAACAGCTTTCAGTACCGTGGCGACCTCGCGGAGACCGCCCTGCCGGAGATCCTGTACACGATCGACCGGTTCCAGGTTCCCGGCGTCATCGAGGCCAGCCGGGACGGCGTCGTCAAGCAGGTCTACATCAAGGAAGGCAACGTCGTCCACGCCATCTCGACGGACCGCAACGACAGCCTGGGCGCCTACCTCCAGCGTAGCGGCGTCATCACCCCCGAGGCCTACCTTGCCACGATGCGGGAGCGCGAGCGCACCCAGCGGCGCTACGGCGTGCTGCTCATCGAGGGCGGCCTGCTCTCCCCGGCGGAGGTTTACAAGGCCATCCGCAAGCAGATCGAGGCCGTCGTCTGGAGCCTCTTCTACTGGCACGACGGCAGCGTCATCTTCAGCATCGGCGAGTTCCGCGAGCCGGACTCGGTGCGCATCCAGATCCCCATGCGGCAGGTCATCCTCCAGGGCATCAAGCGCGCTCCCGACGCCAAGACCCTGGTGGCGCGGCTGGGGCGGAAAGAGACGGTCTTCGAACCGTGTTACAAGACGGAGCAGTTGATCGAGCTCGCCCTCGACGGGGACGAGTACAAGCTGCTGAGCCTGGTCGATGGCCGGCGGACCCTGTACGACATCTGCACGCAGGGTCCCCACAGCGCGGCTGAGAACGGCAAGGTGCTGTACGCTTTCCAGATTCTCCAGCTCGTGCGCTGCCTGGTGCCGGCGGCGGCCGTGGAGGCGCAGCCGGAGCCGCGGCGCGAGGAGGGGACGGGCGCCACCGGCGCGATCAAGATCCGTTTCAAGACACAAGGCGACAAGTTCAAGGCCTGACGAAGCACTGGAGTCGATATGCCGCTTTACGAGTACCAATGCCTGAATTGCGGGAAGAAGACCGAAGTCATCCAACGTTTCGAGGACGCTCCCCTCGCGGCCTGCCCGGCCTGCGGCGGGGAGGTCAAGAAGCTCATCTCTTCGCCGGCCTTCCAGTTCAAGGGGACCGGCTGGTACGTCACCGACTACGCCGGCAAGAAGGGCGGCGGCCCCCCTGAGTCGAAGTCGAAATCGGAGGGTAAGGGCGAAGGGGGCGGCGAGAAGGGCGAAAAATCCGGCAAGGGTGAGTCTTCCGACTCTGGGGAGAGCAGCGCCGGGAAGGCGGAAAAGGTCGAGAAGAGCGAAAAATCCGCCGGGGCGGAGTCGAAGAGCTCCGGAGGCTCGAGCGGAGCGGAGTGAAATCAATCGGCCCCCGAGCATGTTATAATCGCATCCTGGAGTCCCTGTAACTCCGTGTTCAAAGACGTACGAGCTTTCGGAGGCCTCATGAAGTCATTCCGCCCCGTCGTCCTGCCGCTCCTCGCCCTTTCGTTGTCCCTGGTCGCCGGCTCCGCCTGGGCGACCACCTATAAGATGATGCCCGACAGCGCTCTCGTGGATCAGGCCAGGGCCGTGGTCGACGTCAAGGTCGTCGGGGTGGATTCGGCGCCCGTCATGGATGGGCCGCCGGCGACCGATTACCTGGTGGAAGTCAACCGGGTGATCAAAGGCGACCTCTCGGGCAGCACCCTGGTGGTACGGGTACCCGGAGGCGTCAACCCCCAGGGGCTCGGCCTCAAGATCTGGGGCGCTCCCCAGTTCACCGAGGGGGAGAGCGCCCTCCTGTTCCTCAACCCCGCCAAGGACGGCACCTACCACATCCTCCACCTGATGCTCGGCGCCTTCCACCGCCGCACGATCGAGGGCCAGGCGGTGGCGCTGCGCGATCTCTCGGAGGCTCTCGAGGTGAACGGCAAGGGACAGGACGCGGTCCGTAACTTCGACCGCTTCGCCGATTGGGCCGCCGACCGCGCCGCGGGGCTTCGCCACGACGGCGGTTACATCGTGAGCCCGACCAAGGCGATGCTCACCGGCGTCGACACCAAGTTCACCCTGCTGACCCCCAGCGACGGCAACCCCATCCGCTGGTTCCGTTTCGACAACGGCCAGAGCGTGGAGTGGAGGATCGGCTCGGCCGGCCAGCTCGGTCTGGGGCTGGCGGCTTCCATTCAGCAGTTCCAGATCGCGCTCAACGTCTGGACGAACGACGCCGCCACCAACATCAACTACGTCTACGTGGGCACCACCGACGCGACCGGCGGGCTCGCGGGCTCGGATGGCACCAACTCCATCGTCTTCGGCGACCCCAACGACGACTTCGACGGTGTCTTCGACTGCGACACCGGCGGCGTCATCGCCCATGGCGGCCCCTACTTCTTCAGCTCCACCCGGATCTACAAGGGCAAGGCCTATCACGAGGCGGTGGAGGCCGACATCGAGACCAACAAAGGCACGGAGTGCTTCCTGAACAATCCCTTGACGTCCCAGGAAGTATGGGGGCACGAGCTCGGCCACACGCTGGGCCTCGGCCACTCCACGGTGCGTGAGGCCCTGATGTTCGCCTTCGCCCACGCCGACGGCCGGGGCGCCCGGCTGTCCGACGACGACCGGGCCGGCATCGCCTCGCTCTACGGAACCGGGTCGGTCGGCGGCCCCGTCTCCCTGCTGTCTCCCCAGAACCTCAAGGGCCTTGCCACCTCCAACACCGAGGTGACCCTGACCTGGCGGGACCGTTCGAAGGGTGAAACCGGCTACCGGGTCGAGGTCAAAATCGGGAAGAACAAGTACCGGGAGCTCCTGCAACTGGACCCCGACTCGATCTCGGCGGATGTGACGGACTTGACGCCGGGGACGACCTACACCTTCCGGGTCCGCGCGGCGGGCCCCAACAACAAGTTCTCCCCCTACGCGGCGGTGAACGTCGTCGTGCCGCACTGACGCTCCAGCGTCAGGCGGGCTCTTTCGAGGGTGTCGGCGCGGCCGGCGGGAAGCTTCCTGCCGGCCGTTCGCTTTTGGCGGCTCCCCACGCCATCAGCGCGGCCACCATGCAGGCCGGCACCAACTGAAACCCCAGACGCGGGAAGTTGGAGAGGACGAAGTAGCGGTAGTTCGCCACCGGCGTGGTGAAGTAGACGTAGAAGTAGAAGAGCAGCTCCAGGGTGGCCGCCGCGGCGAAGGCACGGGTCCGCCGGGGGACGAGGAGAAGCGGGGGCAGAAACATGACCGGCAGGAAGCCGTGCCAGGCGGGGAGCTGTAACGCCTCGCCGACACCGGCGAAGACCTCCCCGGCGCGGGCCACGCCGAAGGCGCCCGAGTTGAAGGCCTGGAAAAGGTGGTGGTGGCCCGCCCGCCCCAGCCAGGGCAGCACCACCGCCGCCGGCAGCAGCCCGGCCGCGACAACGGCTCCCGGCGCGGCTCCCAGGCTCAGCCGGCGTTCGGTCCACTCGCTCCAGGCGTGGCGGAAGACCTGTATGGCGACGAGGAAGGCGGCCAGCGGCACGCCCTCGATCTTGGAGGCGGCGGCGAAGGCGGCGATCACCGCGATTTGGTAGTCCCCCGTGCGGTCCGGTGGCCGCAGCAGGGGCGGCAAGGCGGCGGCGAGTGCCAGGGCCAGGTTCCAGTCCGCCGCGCCCGCCATGATGTATCCAATGCCGAAGGCCGCGCTGCTCAGGGCCACCAGGGCCGTGCCGGCCTGCCGGACGAAGGCAGGGGCGCCCCCCTGGCGCAGGCCCTCGCGGCAGGCGGCCACGAAGAGAGCGAAGAGCACCGCGGTGCCGAGCATCATCGCGGGCATCTGGAAGGACCCGGCCAGCAGGGCCGTCACCGCGAACATCTCGGGGACCAGGTTCGGATAGTCCGGATGAATGGCCCAGTTCCAGCCGTGCGCCAGGAACGTATAGTCCACCCCCCCGGCCAGGTAGAAGCGGTACCCCTTGAACCCCCAGTGATAGACGTAGTCCGGCATGGCGATCCAGCCGCTGAGGGCGAACGCCGTGAAAACGGCCAGGGCGAAGAGCGCCAGGGCGTCCCCCCAGGCGAGCTCCCCCCGCCCAAGACCCTCACCCCCTGACCCCCTAGGCGCGAACTTGACGTGTCTGGGAGCTCCCCCGCCCAAGACCCTCATCACCCCGGCCCTCTTCTCCCATCCTCCCCCCCGTCCGCCGGGAGAAGAGGGAGAACAGCCAAGAACAATTCCACCTTTGTTGGGCTTCCGGCTCCCCTCTCTCCCGGCCGGTGGGGGGGAGGATGGGAGAGAGGGGCTGGGGGAGTGAGGGTCTTGGGCGGGGGCGCTCCCCGGGGCGTCAAAGCTGGTCGCAATCCCCGCAACCCCCGCGATCAGCACCGCGGCCACGGCCAGCACCGGCAGGCTCCAGCGCACTCCAGCGAAGTCCAGCAGGGTGAGGACGAGGTGAAGGGCGACGGCGCCGGCCATCGTGTAGATCACGCCGCGGTACAGAGCGCCGTCGGCGGGAGATGCGAGCGCGGAGGCGAAGCGGCTTCCCAGCAACCCCAGCAGGACGAAGAGAGCGGCGGCGGCCGCCACGGCCCACAGGCTCAAGGCTTCGCCTCACTCTTGGCTTCATACAGGAAGCACCCCGGGAGCTGGCGGACGGGCCGGACGCCTGTGAGGTCCGGTCCGGCGAGCGGCACGCGCCACGAGAGGACGTACCGCGCCTTGCCCTCGCCGGGCCTGAAGACGTTCCGCGCCGGCATCAGGTAGGCCGCCCAGCGCGTGGCGAACAGGGCGCGGTCCGGGGGCTCGCCCGGAGCCGCGAAGACGATCTTGGCTCCCGGCGGCACCAGGCGCCGCGCATCGTCGAGACAGTCCTCCAGGCGGTCGACCGGAGGGGAGCCGAAGCGCCAGGCATCCGGCTGTGCTTCCCACTCAGCCCGGGCGTCCCAGGAGGTCAGGGCGCGGCGCGCCTCGCCCAGGAGGGAGACGCCCGACCAGAGGACGAGCAGTCCCAGGAGAAATCGCTTGAGCATGGAAGCGATCTTACCCTGCTAAACTGCGGCTCCCCATGACCCTCGCCTTCCGCCCCGACGAAGCCAACCCTCGTGTTTCCGTCCTGCTGGCCGATCTGGGGCTGGCGCCGGGAGCCATCGATCTGGCCATCGACGGCCGCGACGAGATGCTCGCGTTCCTCCGCGAGGCCCACCGCGGCGACCGCGACAGTGCCCTGTTCCAGTACTTCCAGTCGGGCGAGAGCATCGCCCGTTGCCTCGGCCAGATCCTGCGGTGGCGCTTCGGGGGGCTTGAACGCATTCACGGTCTGCTGGACTTCGCCAGCGGCTACGGCCGGGTCACCCGGTTCCTGGTGCGCGAGGTACCGGCGGAGCGTGTCTGGGTGGCGGACGTCTACGCCGAGGGGGTGCGGTTCCAGGCGGAGCGCTTCGGCGTCCACGCCGTCGTCTCGTCCATCCGGCCCGAGGACTTCGCCTGCGCCGAGCGGTTCGACGCCATCCTCGTCACCTCTCTTTTCACTCATCTGCCCGAAGAGCGTTTCGTGGCCTGGCTGCGGGTGCTCCTGAGCCTGCTCAACCCCGGCGGCCTGCTGACCTTCAGCGCCCACTCCCCCGAGGTGCTCCCCTCGGGCGTCGAGATGCCGGCGAGCGGCTTCTTCTTCGTGCCCACCAGCGAGAGCGGCTCTCTCGACACCAGCGACTACGGCTCCACCTGGGTGACCGAGGGCTTCGTCCGTTCGGCCCTGGAGCGGGCGATATCGCCGGGAGCGCCGGGGGCCTCGCTGCACCACGTCGAGCGCGCGCTCTGCAACTTTCAGGATCTCTATCTCGTCGCGCCGGAGCCGGGGGTGGACTTCTCGTCCCTCGCCTTTCAGGGGGAGCCCCAGCTCTTCGTCGAGAAGGCGGAGCTGGACGCCGGGGGAAATCTGGAGCTCGAGGGGTGGGCCGCCGTGCGCAACGGCAGCGTCCGGGAGGTGGAGCTCTGGCTGGACGAGGAGCGGCTCGGCTCGGCGCGGGTCGAAGGCGAGCGCGGCGACGTCCGCGGCTTCTTCGGCGGTTCCCCCGACGTCCTTGCGGGTTGGGGCGGCTCCTGCCGGTTGCCGGCGGGCGTGTCGCGCTCGGCGGCGGTGTTGCGCCTGCGGGTGGTGGACGGCGGCGGCGGCGGGCACGTCCTCTGGGCCGGCTCGGTCGCCGAGCTGCTCCTCGCCGCCTCCCGCCTCGAAAGCGAGCAGCTCCGCGGCTGGCTCCGTCACAACGAGGCCGTGCTTGCCGAGGAGCGGGCCCGCGCCGCGGCGGAGAAGCGGGCGCTCGTGGATCGCCTCGCCGCCATGCGGGCCAGCCGCTTCTGGAAGCTGCGCAACGTGTGGTTCCGGCTCAAGGCCCGGGTGGGCCTGGCCGACCCCTCAGAGGTTACCGGGGCCACCGAGGCCGCAGAATGAGCGGCTGGACGGTCGCCGATCTCCTCCCCGGCCTCTACGTCATCCTCCTGGGCGCCGGCTTGGCCGCCGTTCTGCGGCGGTGGTTCGATCCGGTGCCGTGGCGGATCCTGGCCGTCTTCGGCCTCCTTCTCCTCATCCTCTTCGGCACGGTGCTCTTCGCGGGCGGCGTCCTCCTGCCGCTCGGCAATCTGGTGGGCTACCACCCGTTCCGCGGCCTGCCGCCGCCCGATCCTCCCACGGTGGTCCTTCAGGGGGACCTCGTCCACCAGATCACGCCCTGGTCGCAAGAGGTGCGCCGGGCGTTCGGGAACGGGCACTGGCCGCTGTGGAACGCCGGCGCGGGCCCCGGCATGCCGCTGCTGGCCGATCCGCAGTCGCAGGTGTTGCAGCCGCTCGTCCTCTTGGCCTATCCGTTCCCGCTGCCGGCGGCGGTGGGGATCACGGACGCCCTGCGCGTGCTCGTCGCCCTGGTCTTCACCTTCCTGTTGCTGCGCCGGCTGGCCCTGAGCGAGGCGGCGGCCCTCTGCGGCGCCGTCGCCTTCGGCCTCGGCGGCTTCACCCTGCTCTGGCTGGGCTGGCCGATGGCGAACTGCGCGCCGCTGCTGCCGGCGGTGCTGTACGGCATCGCCCGTTGTGACCGCTGGGAGGAGACGGACGCGGAGGGAAGGGGCGGCAGGGACAGGCGGGATCTCATTCTGCTCTTCCTGGCGACGACGGCGCTCTTCCTCGCCGGTCATCCGGAGGTGATGGTCTACGCGCTGGCGTTCGCGGGGGTCTTCCTGCTGGCTCGAGCCCGGCGGCGCGGGCGCTCCGGCGGCGGCCGGCTCCTGGTGCGTTGCGGTGGGGCGATGGCGCTGGCGGGGCTTTTGGCCTCCCCCATGCTGCTGCCCGCCATGGAATACCTGCCGGAGACGGATCGCGCCGCCACGGTCCTCGCCACCATGCCGCCGATCTCGCTGGGCGAGCTGTGGCGGGAGCTACGGAGGCCCGAAGTCCTGGAGCAATGGCAAAAGCGCGCCGTCGAGCGCCTGCTGCCGGTCGTGGCGCCCCGGGCCTACGGCGACTTCAACTACTACTGGGGCGACGGCAACGTCATCGACGACGGCGCCGGCTTCGTGGGCCTCGCCGCCCTGCTGGCGGCCCTGGCCGCCCTGATTCCGTGGCCTGGCCGGCGGCGGTCGCCGCAGGAGCGGCTGGTCCTCGCCGTGCTCCTGCTGGCGCTTTTCCTCGTGGGCCAGCCGCCGGGCCTCGACCGCCTGCTCCTGCGGCTGCCGGTGGTGGGGGCCACCTTCGTCCACCAGTGCCACCGCATCCTGCTTCTCATCTCCTTCTGCCTCGCCGGCCTCGCCGCCTGCGAGGTCGACCGCCGGACGCGGGGAGAGGGCTCCCGCTGGCCCGTCCTCGCCGCCGCGGCCGGCCTCGCGGCGCTGGTGATCTGGGGCTACCGGGCCCATCCCAATCCGAAGGATCCGGCCCTGCTCGCCGGCTTCCGCGACCAGATGCTGGCCGCTCACCTGGTGGCGCTCGCCCTCGCCACGGTCCTGCTCGCGGTATGGCCGAAGGGGCGCTGGGGGCGCGCCGTGCCGTGGCTGTTCTGCGTCGTCGTCGCCGGGGAGCTGGTGGTGGTGCATCGGCCGTTCGTTCCTCCGGCGCCGCGGCGGCTGGCGTATCCGGTGATGCCGCCCGTGCGTTTTCTACAGGAGCACCTTGGAGATTCGCGCATGCTGGGTCTGGGAGAATGGGTTCTTCCGCCCAACTTCTACTTGATCTACGGGCTCGCCGACACCCGCATCGACAATCCTTCCGTGCCCTTCAGCTACTCGCAGCTCACCTGGCCCTTGCGGCGTGAGGACCCGGCGCATCGCCTGGCCCGTCCCCGGCATGCCCTGTACGACCTGCTGGGAGTGCGCTACGTGATGACGGAGCCGAACGTCGTGCTGCAATGGCCGCTGAGGCTGGTTTTCCAGGACCCGGCGGGCTGGATCTACGAACGCCCCAGGCCGCTGCCGAGGCTCTTCCTGCCCGAGCGGACCGTCGCCTACCAGGGAGACGTCTGGTGGGACTGGCTGGAGGCGAACCGCGACTTCGCCAAGCGTTCGCTGGTGCAGGACATCCCCGGCGGCGCCGAGGACTGGCAGGCGAGCCGGCCGGAGGCTTCGAGCCTGGAGGTCTTCCTGCCGGAGCCTGAGCATCTGCAGGCCCGGGCGCACCTCACCGAGCCCCGCCTCCTCGCCTCCAGCGTGCTCCAGGACGGCCGCTGGATCGTGCTGGTGGGGGGCAAGGTGCGGCGCAACGTGCTTGTCGACGGACCCCTGGTGGGTGCCTGGCTGCCGGCGGGCGACCGGCAGGTGGACCTGTTGTACCGGCCCGGGACGTTCATGGCGGGCCTCCTGCTGGCGGCCCTGGCTCTCGCCGGTGCGGCGGCATGGTGGGTGCCGCGGCCGGGTTGAGGGCTTTTTGTGTATCCTGACCTCCTATGATGATCGCCGTTCCCCCCGAGGTGCTCAGCGAAACGGAACGCTCTTTGCAGACTTTCGGCCGCGTGGTGTTGTGTCAGATCATACGCGCCGAGGGCTCGACGCCCGGCAAGGTGGGGTGGAAGCTCCTCGCCCGTCCGGATGCGTCTTTCGTGGGCAACCTCGGGGGCGGCGCCTTCGAGGCGCTGGTGAAGGCCGACGCCCTGGCGAAGCTCCGCGCGCGCGCCGGCGTCGAGGCCTCCGAGATCAAACGCTACTACCTCACGGAAGAGGCCACCCGGGGCGAGGCCACGGGCATGGTCTGCGGCGGCATGGCCGAGGTGTTCCTGGAGGTGATGGTCGCCCCTCCCGTGCTGGCGGTCTGCGGCGGCGGCCCGGTGGGGCAGGCCCTGGCGCGGGCAGGCTCGATGGCCGGCTTCGAGGTTCTGATGGTGGACGACCGGCCGGAGTTCCGCGATCCGGACCTCTATCCCGCCGGCACCCTTCTCGCCGAGGTGAACCGGGACTACGAGCAGGATTTCCTGAGCCCCCTTGAGCATCGCGACCTCTACGTGGCCGTCGTCTCCCGCTGCTGGGAGACGGACACGGCGGCCCTGGCCGCGGTGCTGCGGCAGGCACCGGAGTCGCTACGCTATCTGGGGCTCATGGGCAGCCGGCGCAAGATCGCCCGGGTGCGCGAAGAGCTGACGGCACGAAATCTGGATCTGTCGGCCCTGGGCGGCGTCGAGCTGCATGCGCCGATCGGGTTGCCCCTCGGCGGCGACAGCCCGGGCGAAATCGCCATCTCCATTCTGGCGGAGGTCATTGGAAAGCGGTATGAGAAGTCTGCTGTCAATTCGTAACCCGTTGCTCGTCGCGCTACTCGTCGCTGCCTTGCTGGCGGCGCCCGGCTTCGCGCAGGCCCCGCCTCCCGCGATCCCCGCTGTCAGCGCGTCCCCGATCACCACCTCCGGCACAGTGGGGCCGGCCTGGAGCTCGCTGCCCATCTGGGGCGGCGACGTCTGGAGCCTCGCCATCCACCCGCAGGACCCGGACATGGTCTTCGCCGGCACCTCCGCCGGGCAGATCTACCTCTCTCGCGACGGCGGGCGCACCTGGGTCGACGCTGGATCCTACCTGCCGTTCCCGGGCTGGGTGGTGTCGAGCCTGCGCTTCGATCCCAACTCCGACTCCAGCCGTCCAAGGCTGTGGGCGGCGCTGCGGGGTATCTGGGGCGGCGGCCACGTGGCCTCGTCGGACGATTTGGGGCGCACCTGGATCTCGCGCGCCCGGGAGGGGCTCCCCAACGAACCCGTCTACGCCCTGGCCCTGACTCCCGGGCATCCGGGGCGGGTGTTCGCGGGCACTGTCTCCGGCGTCTACGGCACCGAAGACGAGGGCAAGACCTGGCGCTACCTGACGCCGGGCCTGCCCGAGGTGCAGAAGGTCACCAGCCTGCTGGTCGACGCCGACCAGCCGGACACCGTCATCGCCGGCACCTGGCGCCGCGCCTATCGCAGCGACGACGCCGGCAAGACCTGGTCAGGAGTCTTCGAGGGCATGGTCCTGGACTCCGAGGTCTTCACCCTGACGCCCGTCGCCGGCAAGCCCGGCGAGATCTGGGCCAGCACCTGCGGCTGGGTCTACGTCACCCACGACCGCGGCGGCAAGTGGGAGCGCTTCAAGGAGGGCTTCGAAGAGCGGCGCACCACGGGCTTCGCGGTGCTGCCCAACGGCCGCCTCCTCGCCGGCACGGTGGCCGGCCTCCATATCTCCGACGACGCCGGCAAGACCTTTCGCCGCGTCGGCGATCCGGGCATCTCCATCCTGACGATCGCCTACTCTCCGGCGAAGCCGAATCGCATCGTCATCGCCACCGAGGGGGCCGGCGTCTGGACCTCCGACGACGGCGGTTCGACGCTTCGCCCGGGCAGCGGCGGCATGATCAACACCCGCGTCGGCGCTTTCGCCGTGGCCGGCAAGGAGCTGATGGTGGCCGTCAACCACGCCGGGCCGTTCTCCGGCGTCTACTCCTCGCACGACGCCGGCCGGAGCTTCGACGACTTCGCCTTCCTGCCCACGGTGCTCGACCTCGCCGTCCATAAGGGCAGGGTCTTCGCCGCCACGGAGAGCGGCCTGTTCGAGCGCCGCGGCAAGGGCTGGCACTGGGTGCGTGATCTCGGCGTGGGCATGGTCGAGCAGTTCATCTCCGAGGGGCCGCGCCTGCTGGCGCGCACGCCGGACGCGATCTTCGAGTTCAACGGCAAGCTCTTCGTCCGCCGGCCCTTCCAGCACGGCATCCCCCGTTCGGCCGCCCTCTACGGCAACGCCCTCTGGATATCCAACGCCCAGGGTCTCTACCGGCTGACCGGGAACGCCGCGGACGCCAACAACCCGATTCCAGCGCCTTTCCCCGGCGGCCGGTTGCAGCCTCTGGAGGGGCAGCTCCTGCTCTGGGGGACCGGCGGCACCTTCACCCGCACGGGCGCCGACGGCGGCTGGACCGAGCTGACCTCGGAGAGCTCCCGTCTCCTGGCGACCGGCGACGAGCGCTTCCCCGCCGTGATGATCAGCGGCGATGCCGTCCGCCTCTTCGACCGCGAGGCGCGCAAGTTCCAGGCGCTCCCCATCCCCGTCCCCGCCCGCGACGTCTCCGCGGCGCAGGTGATCGGCGGCCGGCTGTTGCTGGGGACCTCGGGCTACGGCGTGCTGGCGCGGGACCTCCCCGGTCCGGTGGCGGTTGAGGAGCAGACGACCCGGTAGCGCCAAGGTGTTGTGGTCCCCTCTACCACCACCGGTTACCTCCCCACTGTAGAGACGCCCCGTGCCGGGGGGAACCCCCGGTGGGGGCGTCTCCGAAGCGGAGACAATGGTTCAAACCGGAAGGGATCGTCCCGGCGGCATCCAGGAAAATCCAGGGCCCCTGTGCCCCGCGGACAGTCTTCGTGGAGTCTGGTGTTATCGCCGCGTCGGAGACGCCCCCACCGGGGGTTCCCCCCGGCACGGGGCGTCTCTACAGTGGGAGACCTGCGACTGTAGAGGAACGGTGACGGGTGATGAGGGTCTTGGGTGGGGGCCTCTGGGATACGTCAAGTCAGGCCGGCTGTCGAAATGGCCCACCCCCATTCGTCATATCCTTAGGGCGCCCTCTTCCTATTCGCCGTCGAGGGGGGCGAAACCTCACCCCGGGCAATGCGTATCCGTTGGAGTCAGTCTCAGGGAGATTTTTTAACCATGAAGAAGCGGATGATCTTGATGCTCCTCGCCGTCGCCATCTTCGTCGCGGCCATCGGCGCCGTCAAGGTTCGCCAGATCCGTGGGTTCGCCGCGAAGGGGACGTTTCAACCCCCGCCCGAGGCGGTGACCACGACGGTGGCGCGACAGGAAGAGTGGCCGGCGACGGTAAGCTCCATCGGGACCGTCACCGCGATGCAGGGCGTCCTGGTCAGCGCGGACCTGCCCGGCGTCGTCGCCAAGATCGACTTCGAGTCCGGCCGCATGGTCCGGCAGGGGGATCTGCTCGTCAAGCTGGATTCCCGGCAGGAGGAGGCGCAGCTCGCCGCCGCCGAGGCGGCGCGCGACCTCGCCCGCCTCAGCCTCAATCGCCTGAAGGGCCTGAAGGAGAGCGGCGTCATCGCGGTGTCGGACTTCGACACCGCCGCGGCCCAGCTCAAGCAGGACGACGCCAAGGTGGGGGAGATCAAGGCCACCATCGAGCGCAAGACGCTCCGGGCGCCGTTCTCGGGGCTCCTGGGCCTTCGCCAGGTCAACCTCGGCCAGTATCTGGCCGCCGGCGCTCCCATCGTGCCGCTGCAGGCCCTCCGCCCGGTCTACGTCGATTTCTCGGTGCCGCAGCAGCAGGTGGCCCTGCTGCGTTCCGGCGCCGCCGTACAACTGACGGCCGAGGGGAAGGGGGCAGAGGGCAGGATCACCGCCGTCGACTCGGTCGTCGATCCGGCCACCCGCAACGTCCAGGTGCAGGCCACGTTCGCCAACGCGGACGGCCGGCTGCGCCCGGGCATGTTCGCCGAGACCCGGATCGTCCTCGGGGCGAGCCAGCCGGTTCTGGTGCTCCCCGCGTCGGCGATCAGCTATGCCCCCTACGGCGACTCGGTGTTCGTCGTCGGCGACGTCAAGGGACCGGACGGCAAGTCCTTCCGCGGCGTGCGCCAGCAGTTCGTGAAGCTCGGCGGCTCGCGCGGCGACCAGGTGGGGATCGTCTCCGGCCTCAAGCCCGGCGAAGAGGTGGTGACCTCGGGTGTCTTCAAGCTCCGCAACGGCGCCGCCGTCCAGGTCAACAACCGGATCCAGCCGGCGAGCAGCGCCACGCCCCATCCGGAGGACAGCTAGATGAAGCTGACCGATCTCTTCATCCGCCGGCCGGTCCTGGCGGTGGTGGTCAACCTGGTGATCCTGATCGCCGGTTTGCAGTCGATCCGTTCCCTGAGCGTGCGCCAGTATCCGCGCAGCGACGTCGCGGTGATCACCGTCACCACCGCCTACGTGGGCGCCAACGCCGCGCTGGTGCGCGGCTTCATCACCACGCCGCTCGAGCGGGTGATCGCCAGTGCCGACGGCATCGACTTCATGGAGTCGTCGAGCGCGCAGGGGGTGAGCACGATCACCGCGCACCTCAAGCTCAACTTCGACACCAACGCCGCCCTCACCCAGATCCAGGCCAAGGTGGCGCAGGTGCGCAACAACCTGCCGCCGGAGGCCGAGGCGCCGGTCATCTCACTGGAAACGGCGGACAGCCAGTTCGCCGGCATGTACATCGGCTTCTACTCGAAGGACCTCGACGCCAACCAGATGACCGACTACGTGACCCGGGTGGTGCAGCCGAAGCTCACCGCCATCAGCGGCGTGCAGCGGGCCGACATCTTCGGCGACCGCACCTTCGCCATGCGCATCTGGCTCAAGCCCGGCAAGATGGCCGCGTACGGCATTTCGCCGTCGCAGATCCGGGACGTGCTGGCGGCCAACAATTACTTGTCGGCGTTGGGCAAGACCAAGGGCTCGATGACGTCGGTGAACCTCACCGCCAACACCGACCTCAAGACCGCCGAGGAGTTCCGCCAGCTCGTCGTCAAGGAGGACAAAGGCGTCGTCGTCCGGCTGGGCGACATCGCCGACGTGGTGCTCGGCGCCGAGAACTACGACCAGGACGTCCGCTTCAACGGCGAATCGGCCATCTTCGTGGGCATCTGGGTGCTGCCCACCGCCAACACGCTCGACGTCATGGGCCGGGTGCAAGCGGCGATGCCCGGGATCCAGGCGCAGTTGCCGGCGGGGATCAAGGCCGGCATCCCGTACGACTCGACGGTCTACATCCGGGACTCGATCCGGGAGGTGTTGAAGACCCTCTCCGAGACCCTGCTGATCGTGGTGGTGGTGATCTTCCTCTTCCTGGGCTCTGTGCGGTCGGTGCTCATCCCGGTGGTGGCGATCCCCATCTCGCTCGTCGGCGCGGTCTTCCTGATGCTGACGGCCGGCTTCACCATCAACCTGCTGACCCTGCTCGCCATCGTGCTCTCGGTCGGGCTGGTGGTCGACGACGCGATCGTCATGGTGGAAAACGTCGAGCGCCACCTGCACGAGGGCAAGAGTCCCGTGCAGGCGGCTCTCGACGCCGCCCGCGAGCTGGTGGGGCCGATCATCGCGATGACCATCACCCTGGCGGCGGTGTACACGCCGGTCGCCATCCAGGGCGGCCTGACCGGCTCGCTGTTCCGCGAGTTCGCCTTCACGCTGGCCGGCGCCGTGCTCGTCTCCGGCGTGGTGGCGCTCACCCTGTCGCCGATGATGAGCTCGAAGCTGCTGCGCGCGGGCGACACCGAACGCGGATTCGCCGGCTTCGTCAACCATCGGTTCGAATCCATCCGGCGCGCCTACACGCGGGCGCTGGGGTGGACGCTGGAGGCCCGGCCCGTCGTCATCACCCTATGGATCATCGTGACGCTGTTGATCGTGCCGTTCTATCTGTTCTCGCAGAAGGAGCTGGCGCCGGCCGAGGATCAGGGCGTCGTGTTCGGGATCGTGCAGGCCGCCGCCAACTCGACGCTCGACCAGACCCGGCTCTTCTCCGACGAGATCTACAAGACCTTCCAGGCCATTCCGGAGAACGACAGCACCTTCCAGATCGTCTTCCCGACCGGTGGCTTCGCGGGCATGGTGACCAAGCCGTGGAGCGAGCGCAAGAGAAGCAGCGCCGAGATTCAGGTGGAGGCGGCGGCGGGGCTGTCGAAGATCGCCGGCGTGCGGGTGATTCCGTTGACGCCGCCCGCCCTGCCCGGTGGTGGCGGCGGGCTGCCGGTGGACTTCGCGATCGTCTCGACCGCCGATCCCCAGCAGCTCATCGAGTTCGCCAACCAGATCGTGCAGAAGGCCTTCGCGAGCGGGCTGTTCATGTTCGCGGACACCGATCTGAAGTTCGACCAGCCGCAGACCGAGGTGGTCTTCGATCGCGACAAGCTGCGCTCCCAGGGAGTCGACCTGAGCCAGGCCGGCCGCGACCTCTCGACGCTGGTCGGCGGCAACTACGTCAACCGGTTCAGCATCCAGGGGCGGAGCTACAAGGTCATCCCGCAGATCAAGCGGAGCGAGCGGCTGACGGCCGAGCAGCTCTCGGACATCTACGTCACGGGTGCGGGGGGCAAGCTGGTGCCGCTCTCCACCTTCGCCACGCTCAAGACCACGACCGAGCCGCGCGAGCTCAAGCGTCTGCAACAGCTCAACGCGGTCCGCATCCAGGGTGCGATCCCGCCGGGCGTCCCGCTCGATCAGGCGCTCCGCTTCCTGGAGGATGAGGCAAAGAAGATCCTGCCCCAGGGCTACACCGTCGACTACGCCGGGGAGTCGCGGCAGCTCCGCGTCGAAGGCGGCAAGTTCCTCGCCACCTTCCTGCTCTCGGCGATCCTGATCTACCTGGTGCTCGCGGCGCAGTTCGAGAGCTTCCGCGATCCCTTCATCATTCTGGCCGGCTCGGTGCCGCTGGCGCTCTCCGGAGCGTTGCTCTTTTCCTTCCTGGGCTTCACCTCGCTCAACGTCTACAGCCAGGTGGGCTTGATCACTCTGGTCGGTCTGGTGTCGAAGAACGGCATCCTCATCGTCCAGTTCGCCAATCACCTGCAGGAGACGGGACTGGCGAAGCTCCAGTCAGTCATCGACGCGGCCACGACGCGCCTGCGCCCGATTCTGATGACCACCGCGGCCACCGTGGTCGGCCACATGCCGCTTGTCTTCGCCCGCGGTCCGGGTGCCGGCGCGCGCAACAGCATCGGCATCATGCTGGTGAGCGGCATGATCATCGGCACGATCTTCACGCTTTTCGTGGTGCCGTCGATCTACATGCTGGTGGCGCAGACGCACCGGCGCGAGCAGGCCCTGGGGGAGCCGGAGGCGGAGGCCGCGGATCTGGATGCGGTGGGGGCGCCGGTTTAGGCCTGCCAGTGTCCCCGCCGGGGGATTCCGGCGCACCTTCAAGAGCAGGCGGGTACGGGAAAGGCTGGCCCGGCGGATGCACCGTCGCAGCCCCGCCTCTAAAAGGAGACTCCAATGAAGAAGACCGAACCGAAAAAGCTGACTCTCGCCCGGGAAACCGTTCGAGTCCTCGATGGCGATCTGCAGAACGTGCAGGGCGGCATCGTTTCGAGCGACAACAAGCAGTGCACCTACTCCCTCAAGTGCCCGCCCCCGGATACCACCACCATTCGGTAACGGCTGGACCTTTCGCCGCCCCGGAGCTCTCGAATCTTCAGGGCTCGGGGCGGCCTCCCCTCGCGGGACCCCAGAATCTCCAGACCCTGCTTCAAGTTCAAGTCAATCCGAATTGCTGGGACGGCCCCCGGTAGAACCCCTGGGAGCGCCGGCGTCCCGCCGGCCAGCTAACTCCGCTTTTTTCAGCGGAGCGTGGGAATCCCCGAGAAGGAACGCTCGCCGGCGGGCCCTCGCCCCAGGAATCTGTCGTTTTGGTAGGATAGAGACGATTCGATTCGATGTTGACTCCCAAAGCGGGCGTCAGAATAGAACGGAAAGGTGAAAGAAATGAAGCGTCCGACCCTTCTCTTGCTTCTGCTCTGTGCGTTCATCCTCACGCTGAGGGGAGCTGCGTCGTTTGCGACCGAACCGGAAGCACCCACCCTCTTTGGGATTGCGAAGCTCGTCGTTGGGACCGATTCGATCGAAGTGACGAAGAATGACTCTCTGGAGAGTCTCGAGCTCATCCCTGGTGACAGTTGGTCGACAGCCGGCGTGAAAAGCCTGACCGCCAAGCTTGGCGATACCTTCACGGTATTCGACCGGCAACATGTGTTTGTTGTCTATAAACTGCTTCGGATAACGGACGGTTCGGCGACGATCGAGGAGACCCAGTTTGCCAGTTTTCCTGGCACGCCCGTGCACCGAAACGATCACACGCGGCACATCCGAACCTACGACATCGCAGCCATTGAGCCCAAGCGTTAGGAGGAGTCACAATGATTCACCTATTGCTGATTGCAAGCCTTGCGATCACGAATCCAGCCGAGCCGGTGAAGGAGAACAAGCTTCCTCCCGAGGCCGAGCAGGCGCTTCGCGCGCCCGGCCCGTCCCTCTCAAAAAGAAGCTGCTCGATCACTCGCTCAAGAGCACTGATGAAGACAAGCACCTGCGCGCCAAGAGCGCGTTCGGACACCTATAGAGTGCTCGTGGTTCTCGCGCCGAGCGGCGCGTAGTATGCTGGCTTCCTGTCATGAGAGCGGTTATCTGCACGCGGTACGGCCCACCGGAGGTGCTTCGACTCGCGGAGGTCGAGCGACCCACCCCGCGCCGCAACCAGATCCGCATTCGGATCTTCGCGACGGACGTGACGGTGAGCGACTGCGTCATCCGCGGACTGAGGGCGCCCCGCCGGTATCGGATCCTGTTGCGGTTGCTGGCGGGCTGGAACGCGCCGCGCCGGCGCATCCTCGGGATGGTGCTTGCCGGAGAGGTCGAGTCCGTCGGCCGGAACGTCGCGTCATTCAAGGAAGGCGATCAGGTATTCGGCATGGGCCGTTGGGTGGTTGGCGCCTATGCGGAGGAGGTCTGCTGGCCGGTGAACACCCTCTTGGCGCAGCGGCCGACGAACCTCAGCTATGAGGAGGCTGCGGCCCTTCCGTACGGGGGCCTGCTGGCGATGCACTGCCTTCGCAAGGCGAAGATCCAGCCCGGCCAACGCGTGCTGGTCTATGGCGCTTCAGGTGCCATCGGCACCGCGGCTGTCCAGCTTGCCAGGCACTTCGGGGCCGGAGTGACCGGCGTGTGCAGCACCACGAATCTGAAGCTCGTCGAGTCGCTCGGCGCCGAGGCGGTTCTCGACTACACGCGAGAGGACTTCACCCGCCGGTCAGAGCGCTACGACCTCATCTTCGACGCCGTGGGAAAGCGCAAGAGCGCGGCTGCGATGCAGGATGCCGGACGCGCACTGACGACGGGCGGTGCCTGCATCTCGATCGATGACGACTTCCCGAAGCCAACCCGCCAGGACCTGGATCTGCTGAAACGGCTGGCCGAGTCAGGAGCGCTGAAGCCCGTCATCGATCGCCGCTATCGGTTGGAGGAGATCGTCGAGGCCCACAGGTACGTAGAGTTGGGACACAAGAAGGGCAACGTGATCGTGACCGTCGGGCGGATCGAATAAATGGGAAGAGCACCGGAGCCAGGGCTTTGGGCATCGCAAGCCTGGGCCATGCGGTCTTTGCCGCGACCATGGTCGTCCTGCTCGCCGGTGTACCCATGAGAGACCAAAGCGTTACCGGAGGGGAAGATGCTGATATCGAGCGCAATTGCACAGCTTCGAACTACGGACCTGGCTGCATCGATACGTTTTTACACCCTCAAGCTGGGGTTGACGCTCGAGTTCCAGTACCAGGACTTTTACGCAGGTATTCGGGCGGGCGGCCAACTTTTTCACCTGAAACTTGTAGACGAGAAAGACCCCTCTATCGAGTTTGTGGATAAGGGCGAACACCTCCACCTCTACTTTGAAACGGACGATGCAGCAGCCTTGGCAGACGCATTGAAGAAAAAGGGGGTTGGCCTGGTGAAGGATGTGCATGAGACCGCTTGGGGAACGAGGGAGTTCGTCATCAAGGATGATCAAGGGCATACACTGTACTTTGGCGAAGGACTATAGGTAAGGAAAGCCTGGTGGGGCACCTCCAGGCATCTACATGCCTTTGCCCCTTCGGGGCAGCCTGAAAATATTCTGTGGATTGACCAGGCGAAAAAAACACCCCCGTGGCGCCACTCCCTCCCAGGATGGCGCCACGAGGGTTCCGCGGAGCTAATTGCCGGCGGCGAAGGCCGTCCGGTAGTGGTCGATCGCGAACGCCAGCGACGACCTCGTTACCGTACCGGCCGGAGATACCGTGGCGGCAAAAGGCGAGGTGGTGAAGGTGGCGCTCAGGATGCCGCGATCGAGCGCGAGTTGCACGTAGCCGCGCAGGGCGGAGGGGATCGCCGACTCGTCGCTCACCTCGACGGACTGACCGGAATTGCTCGCGATGACGGCGGTGCCCGCCAGGGCCTGCGCCGCCTCGTCGAGGCCCAGGGCCTTGACCAAGGCGACCGCGACGTCCAGCCGGGTGACCGGAGAGTCGGGGGTGAAGCTCGATCCCGAAGCGGCCAGCATGCCGGTAGGCGTGAAGTCGTAATCGCGCAGCGTCGAGCCGTCGGCCGTCGCCGCCTCGGCGATGGCGGCGAGCGAGCCCGGCGTATCCAGGTACCGCGGGATACCGGCGAGCGACTGGCGCAGAGCCGTGTTGAACACCAGGCTCTGGGCGAAGTCGCCGCGCGTCACCTGCGCGGTGGGATGGAACAGGCCGTCGCTCTTGACATCCATCATCCGGTTCTTGAGAACGAACTCGATCTCGGCTTTCGAGGGGTCACCCTGGATGTCGGCGACCGCCGGCAGCACGTAGACCTGCTGGGTGATCGAGCCAACTACCGGTCCGGGCAGCGCGACGCCCGAGGTGGGTAGCGAGACTTCCGGCAGAGCGGCGAGGCCACGCACGCCGCGGACCTCCAGCAACCACTTGCCTGGCACCGGGTTCTTGACCACCACCTCGCGGTTCGGAGCGTCGAGCACGGGGAGCGCGACGCCGCTGGAGTAGACGGCGCCGTTCGGATCGGTCAGCAGCAATCCCACGGTGTTGCCCTCGCCGAGCGCCAGCACGTCGTCGATGGTGGCGAAGACGTCGAGCACCGACATGCCGGCCGCGACGGTGAAGGTCGTCGAGTTGACGCTGCCGGCCCCCGGCGTCGCGATCGGGCTGTAGTCGATGTGGAAAGGCGTCTGTGAGACGGTGTTGGTGGCGATCGACAGGTTGTACGTCTGCAGATCGAGCGGGCCGCCGTAGGTGCCGTAGCTCTTGCTGCGGTGGAATACCTTGTCGACCGCGGCGTAGACGTTGACGTAGCCGGCTCCGACCTCGAACTCGGAGTAGCCGGGCATCTGCGAGGCGGTCTGGGTGAGGATCGACTTCACGTCGTCCGGCGTCAGGGTCGGATCGGCGCTCAGCATCAGGGCCGCGGTGCCGGCGATGAACGGCGTCGCCATCGAGGTGCCGCTGATCTCGGTGTAGTAGAGAAGGTCGGTGGGAGCGAGCTCGAGGTCGGCCTGCGAGGTCTCACCGTTGGCGAAGATGTTGGTCTTCGAGCGCGTGGAGACGACGTCGGAGGTGAACTTGCCGCTGTTCGATGCGAACTCGCGGCCGGTGCCCGGCGCGGTGATCGTCGGCGCGTTGAAGTCGCCGGCCGCGCGCTGGGCCTTCGGAATGCCGCGCGAGGAGAAGCTGGCGAGGCCGCCTTCCTTCGTTCCCGCGGCAACGCTGATCACCCAGGGAGCCTTGGAGTCGGGGCCGATGGTGTCCTTGCCGGGCCCCGAGTTGCCGGCCGCGAAGACGACGACGATCCCATGGTCGTGCGCCTGCTTGCTGGCGATGGAGATCGGGCTGTTGGGGTCGAACGCTCCCGAGCCTCCGAACGAGTTGGAGATGACCCGGATGTTGTAGCGGCTCTGGTTGGCGATCGCGTACTCGAAGCCGCCCAGGCCGTTGAGCACGAAGAGCGCCGCGCCGGACCCGAAGCCGATCAGGTTGGCTCCCGGAGCGACGCCCGCGTAGCGGCCGTTGGAGGCGGCGCCGGTGCCCGCCGCGATCCCCGCGCAGTGGGTGCCGTGGCCGACGTTGAGGTCGGTGTCCGGGATGCCCTCGACGTTCAGCGGCGGCAGGAAGGCGGAGACGATCGTGACGTCCAGCGGCGACAGCACGTTCTGGACGACGTGGGGGCCGTAGGCGAGGTCCGGATGGGTGCCGTCGATCCCCGAGTCGTTGATCAGCAGGCCGATCCCCTGGCCGGTGACGGGCAGACCCTGGTGAAGATTGGCGAAGTCCGGATCGGCGCGCATCTTGTCGACGCCGGTGACGGTGCGGGTCTGGTCGTTGAGGTAGTGCAGGCGATCGTTGAGCCAGATGGAGCGCACGGACGGGTTGGAGGACAGGGCGCGGACCTGGCCCGCCGTCGCCGGTATCGCCACCATGCCGAGGTGCGGCAGCGTGGTGCCGCGCAGGACGCCGTTGAGCGTCAGGGTCAGCAGGTGCGAGCTGGTGAGGCCGCTGTTGGTGTTGAAGGCCACGATGACCGTGCCGACTGAGGCGGTGTTGGCGAGGCCGCTCAGCTTGACGGCGAGGCTCGGCCCCAGCTTCGCCGCGGACGCGGATCGGGCGGCGGGCCCTGCCAGGAGCAACGTCACGCAGAGCGCCGGGGCGAAAGCCCGCAGGGTGGCGGTGCGGAAGCGACGGATGGGCGATGCGTTCATTCCCTCTCCTCTTCGGTATGGTTGTCAGAGCCTCCAGGTTCTTCGGAGGAGCTCTCCGCTTCGTAGCAAAGAGCTCCTCGCCGTACTATGGGTACGCGGGGGTAGAAGCGGAAGTGGGGAATGCCCTCATTCGGGCTGGGGGTTTTCCCTCATGCTCAAGCCCCCTGGGAAGGCCAAATTGGCCGCTTCCGGAACAGGTGTATAGTTGATCGAGAATCGATACGGGTCTGCGGCCCTTGGAACAGATTGGAATCCTCCAGAGTCAGCTCTCCCGTGAGGGGTTTTCAATGAACCTTTCTCTTAGGGGGTGAAGCAAATGAAAAGACTCTCAGCCTTGTTGCTCTTAGCTCTGCTGGCAGCTCTGCCGGCCAATGCTGACGGTAGCGGTGGCTTGATCACTGTCCCGATCCCGCTACTGGGGGGTGTTGTCAGTACCCTGACGGTGGGCTTCGACAACGTGAGTGGTCTCAGCGCCTCCGCCCTCGGGATATCGGTCAATCCCGTCTCCCTTCTGGATACCACTCTCCGTTCCCGCCTCCCGAGCGGCGTCTCGATTCCTCTCGGCATTCCGATCCTGGTGCATATCGAGCCCCCTCCCACGGGCGGGCTCCTCTTCAATGGCGTCACGACCATCCAGTTCCAGACTCTGCCGCTCCTCTTTCCGAGCAATTCGCCGCGGATGTACGCCGCTTCCGACGGCGGCAAGTTCACGGATACGACGACGGGCCTCCAGAGCGTCAATGTGAACACGAGCTACCGCGTCATCGGTACCAAGGGCGGATTCTCCGAGTTCCTGATCGTCTCGGATTCGCGGCCTGTCGACACGGTGATCGCGGAGAAGCTCGACAGTCTCGACCAGATCCTGGCGGACAACAGCGGTGCGATCTCCGCACCGGTCGCCGCCGACCTTGCCTCCGAGCTGGCCGCGACCCGCGCCCATGTCGCCGCCGGGAACCCGGCCGCCGCGGTCACCGACCTGAACGCTCTGCTCGCCACGGTGGCGGCGCACAGCGGCACGGACATTCCCGACGTCTGGCGGGCGACGCGCGATCTGACCAACGTGGCCGGGCTGCTGACCGCGGGAGCGCAGACACTGCAGTTCAGCCTTCGGGTGAAGCAGGGTCTCGCTCACTAGAGAAGAGGACGAAAGGGCCATGCCGGCGCGTCTGACGATCCGCTTTTCCGCGGCTCCGGCCCGGGAGCTCATCCTGGCGGAGGGGAGGGAAACGATCGTCGGCCGCGATCCGGACTGCGGCGTGGTGGTCGAGGACGACCGGGTCTCTCGCCGGCACGCCGCTTTTTCGTACGGCTCCATGGGCTGGACGGTCACCGATCTCGGCAGCAAGAACGGCACGCTGGTCAACGGCGTACGCGTCGAGAGCGGGCGGCTCGCGGAACGGAGCTGGGTCAGCTTCGGAGGCCTGCTCGCCCACTTCGAGACGATCCAGGGGGCGGTCGAAGACGTCCGTGACGAACGGCTGCGGCGCCTGACGACGGCCCTCGAAATCCGTGGCGATCTCGGCCCTGAGACCGGCCTGGCGGAGCTGCTCGCGCGGGCGGTCGCCTCGATGCGGACGCTCACCAACGCGGAGCGCGGCTTCCTGCTGCTCGTCCGCGACGACGGCGACTTCGAGGTGGCGGCTCGCTCGGGACTCTCCTGGGACGATCTGCGGGCGGCGGAGTTCGGCGGCAGTGTGGGCGCCGTCGAGCGGGTCCTCTCCGGCGGGCAGCCGGTAGTCAGCGTGGATGCCCGGGCGGACGCCGAGCTGGGATCGCGGGCCAGCATCGTCTCCGGCGGCATCCGCGCTCTCCTCTGCGTGCCCGTCCACGCGCTCGACCGCCGGGTCGGCGTCATGTACGCCGACAGCCGCCAGCCGGGGGCGGCCTTTACCGAGCTCGATCTGGAGATTCTGCAAGAGCTCGCCGCGCAGGCGGGAATCGCCATCGCCGCGGCACGCCTCAACGGCGAGCTGCGCGGGCTGGCCGAGCGCATCGCGGACAGCGGGGCCGGCGAGGAGACCCTGCCCCCGCCGAGCGACGAGACCTTGCGCCCACCGAGGCAGGAGACCCTGCGCCCGAAGGATTTCCACGACACCTGGCAGGGTCTCCTGGCGGCGCAGGAAACGCTCGGAGCCTCGTCGTGAGCGGCGAGCTTCCGGCGCGGCGATGGGAGCTGCCGACCCGCACCTCCGAGGACGCCGTCCGGCGGCTGACGGCGGGCTCGCTGCTCGCCGGGCGCTACAGGATTCTCGACCTGGTGGGCGTCGGTGGCATGGGGATGGTCTACCGGGCGGCCGACGAGCAACTGGGGCTGAACGTCGCCGTCAAAGTCCTGCGCCCCGACCTGGCGCTCGGCGGGCAGTGGTCGGAGCGCTTCAAGCAGGAGCTGGTGCTGGCGCGGCAGGTGAGCCATCCGAGCGTCGTCCGCATTCATGACATCGGCGGCGACGGCGAGGTCGTCTTCCTCACCATGGACTTCGTCCCCGGCCGCTCGCTGCGCGAGCGGCTCGCCGACGAGACGCGGCTGCCTCCGGACAAAGCGGTGGAGATCGCCCGTCAGCTCGCTCTCGGCCTGGGAGCGGCCCACCGGGCGGGAGTCGTCCATCGCGATCTGAAGCCGGGCAACGTCCTGATCGATGACGACGAGAGCGGCGGCGTGCGGGCCGCGATCAGCGACTTCGGCGTCGCCCGCTCGCTCGCGGGCTTCGGATTGACCGTCCCCGGAACCGTCGTCGGCACTCTCGGCTACCTCTCGCCGGAGCAGGCGCGAGGCGAGGCGGTCGATGGCCGGTCCGATCTCTATGCCCTGGGGATTCTGCTGTACGAGATGTTGACCGGCGAGTTGCCGTTCGCGGCGGCCACCGAGGCCGAAATGCTCGCCCAGCGGTTGACCGGATCGCCCCGGAACCTGCGCTGGCCCGGGGTGACCGTGCCGCCGCGCCTGCGCGATCTCGTCCAGCGCTTGCTGGCGCGCGACCCCGCCCGGCGCCCCCAGAGCGCGGCCGAGGTCGTGCAGGAGCTCGACCGCTGCCTGGAGACTCCCCCCCGCGTCCAGGGGCGTCGGATCGTCGTGGCGGCGGTGCTCGTCCTCGCGCTTCTCGCTTTGGGCTGGACCGTCCGCGAGCGCGTCCGGCTGGCCCACAATGGGCCCCCGGCGGCTCACGGCTCTTCCGGCGTTTCCGGTCACGCGGCGGCCGAGGGGCCGCGGCACGCCCTGGCGCTTCTTCCCCTGGCCGACGACACCGGCCGGCCGGACCTCGCATGGGTGGCCACCGGCATGCCGGAGATGCTCGCCGCCTTCCTGGCCGAGAGTCCGGAGCTGCGGGTTCTCGACAGCCAGCAGGTCTTCCACACTCTCGCCGACCTCAAGCTGCCGCGCGGTCCGCTAGCGGAGGCCGAGGCGCGGCGGGTGGCCGTGCTGCTCGACGCCGACCGGCTGGTGGCTGGCCGGGTCCACGCGGCGGGGGGCCGGCTGCGGATCGACCTGTCGCTGGCCGCCACGGATGCCGCGGGCCAGGCGCCCGTGGCTCTCTACGCCGAGGCCCCGGAAGGCGAGGCCTTTCGCCTCGTCGAGCAGCTCGGCGGCACTCTGCGCCGGCAACTCGCGGTGCGTTCGGCGGTGGCCGTCGAGCCGGCGGCGAGCCACTCGCCCGTGGCCCTCGCCGAGAACGCTCGCGGCACCGCGAGCCTGGCGCGCGGCGACACCCTGGCGGCGGTGCCCGCCCTGGAGCGCGCGGTGGCGGCCGACCCGAGGTACACCGCCGCCTGGGTGAAGCTCGCCCAGGCCCGCGCGGCGCTCGGCCGCGAGGAGCCGGCGAAGGAGGCGGCACGGCGGGCGGTCGAGACCTTGGGACCCGGGGAAAGCCGTGCCGCCGCCGAGGCGCGGGCCGTCGAGGCGCGGCTCCTCGGCCGTCCGGACCGGGCGCAGGAGATCCTCTCGCGGCTCCTCGCGCGGTTCCCCGACGACGTCGAGGCGCGGATCGAGCTGGCGGAAGCCTGCGGCGAGCAGGGCAACCTCGAACCCGCCATCGCCGCCCTGGAGGCGGCGGTGCGCACGGCGCCCCACCATCCTCGCGCCTGGTACCTCCTCGGCAGGTATTCCATCGAGGCCGGCAAGCCCCGGCGTGCCGCCGACGAGTACCTGGTGCGGGCGCTCGTGGTGCAGAACCAGCTTGGCAGCGAGCAGGGGCGGGCCGACGTGCTGAACGCCTTCGGCGTCGCCTATCGCGACCTCGGGGAGCTGCCGCGGGCGGTCGAGAGCTACGAGCAGGCGGCGGCCATCCGCCGGCGCATCGGCGACGAGCGCGGCTACGCGACGACGCTGCGCAACCTGGCGACCATCCACACCGTGCGCGGCGAGTACGCGCCGGCTCAAGCCAAGCTCACCGAGGCCCTGGCCCTGCTGCAAAAGCTGGGCGATCAGCCCGGCCTCGCCGAGGTGTACAACGACTTTGGAGCGCTCGCCGAGCAGCGCGGCAACTACGAGGAGACCCTGGAGCGCTACCGGCAGGCGTTGCGCGCCCGCCGCGATCTGGGCAACGACCGCGACCTCGCCCAGAGCTTCGGCAACGTCGGCTTCGCCTGCTACCTGCTGGGGCGGTATGACGACGCCCTGGTCTACTGGCGTCAGGGGCTGGAGCTGGCGAAGAAGATCGGCGATCCGAGCTTCGTCGTGCTGGCGACCCAGAACCTCGGCCAACTCGAGCTGGCGCGCGGCGAGTGGGACGAAGCGGTCAAATCATTCCTCACCGCCTTGCGCTCCAGCCGCGAGCTGAGTATGAAGGAGGCGATCGCCGTTTCGCTCGGCAACCTCGGGCGCATCGCCCAATATCAGGGGCGCCCCGGGGCCGCCCTCGCCTCCTACGGCGAGGCGCTGGGCGTCCTGCGCGAGCTCGGCGACCAGCGGGGGCTCGCGGAGTTCACTCTGGCCATGGCCGAAACCGAGCTGGAGCTGGGGATGACCGGCGCCGCGAGCGAGCATCTGCGGGTCGCCGGAGAGCTGTTGAAAAGCGGCGACAACCGCGAGCATCAGGCCGAGCTGGACCGCCTGCGCGGCGAGCAGCTTCTGGCGTCGGGCGCCGGCGGCGATCGCGCCGCGGCGGCCGAGGCCCTGCGCCGGGCGGTCGCCGAGGCCCGGGAGAGCCACGGCGTCGTCGCGCTCCTGTCGGCCCGGCTGTCCGCCGCCCAGGGGACAGGACCGAGAGGAGGATCGGCGCTCGCGTCCCTGGAGAGCTTGCGCGCCGAGGTGGACGCGCTGGGCAACGCGCGGCTGCGTTTGCGCGCCGCCGAGGCGGTGGCGCGAGCGGCCCTCGCCGCCGGTGATTTCGAGCGAACGCAACGGGCCGCCCGCGCCGGCCTCGAACAGGCGACGGCCTGCGGCGGCTATGCCGGCTCCTACCGCCTGCACCTGCTGCTGGCGGCGGCCCTGGAGCACAGCGGTGTCAAGAACAAATCCGAGGCGGCGGTCGAGCGCCGCCGTGCCGGCGAGGAGATCGCCAGGGTGGGCCGCGATCTCGCGCCCGAGCCGCGAATATCCTTCGAGCGCCACGCCGGAGTCGAGGGCGCTACGAAGCCGGACGTAGCCGGTCTCTCGGCGGGGGTCAAGCCTGGAAAGCTCTGAGCCGGCCGATCCGATGTCCGACATCGTCGACCGCGTGCGCGACATCACGCGCGCCAACGAGCGTCTCTTCGCGCGGCTGATCGAGGGCGAGCGCCGTTTCCGCGGCCTCGCCAAGGCCGTCTGGAAAGTGCAGGAGGACGAGCGGCGGCGGCTGGCGCGCGAGCTGCACGACGGCCTCGGACAGACCCTGACGGCCCTCACCCTTCAGTTGGAACGCCTGCGGGAAAAGCTCGACGGAGCGGTGTCGCCGGAGCTCGCGGCCCGCGTCGAGGACTCGGTCGAGATGGCGCGCCTGGCGCTCAACGAGAGCCGCGAGATGTCGCGCCTGCTGCGCCCGCCGGTGCTCGACGACCTCGGTGTCGGGGCGGCGCTTTCCTGGCTGGCCCGCACCCTCGAGCAGCGCACCGGCCTCAAGGTCGAGCTCACCCTCGAAGCCTTCGACGAGCGCCTGGACCCGGATCTCGAAACCCTGGTCTTCCGTCTGGTGCAGGAAGCCCTGACGAACGTCCTCCGGCATTCCGGCGTCGATCGCGCCAAGGTCGACCTGCGGCGTCTGGGCGAGACCCTGGAGCTGCGGGTGGCCGACGCCGGGCTCGGCTTCGATTCCGAGGCCGCTCTGGCCGTGGGCGGAGCGTCGGCGGGCTCCGGCCTGCGCGGCATGCGCGACCGCCTGGAGCTGTTCGGTGGGCGGTTGGAGATGGCGTCGGCGGCCGGTCAAGGGACGCTCATCCTGGCCGTCGTACCCCTCGGGGGGGAGGCGCCATGACCAACCGGGTGCGCGTGCTGGTGGCCGACGACCACACCCTGGTGCGCCAGGGGCTGGTGAGCCTGCTCGTGGAGAGCGGTGAATGCGAGGTGGTGGCCGAGGCGGCGGACGGCCTCGAAGCGGTCGAGAAGGCGCGCGCCACGCACCCGGAGGTGGCGGTCATCGATCTCACCATGCCGCGCCTCTCCGGGCTGGAGGCGGTGCGCCGCATCCACGAGGAAATGCCGCGGATCCGCGTCCTCGCCCTCACCGTCCACGAGGAGGAAGAGTACGTGCTGCCCGTGGTGCGGGCGGGCGCCTCCGGCTACCTGGTCAAGGACAGCGCTGTGGCCGAGCTGCTCGCTGCCGTACGCGCCCTTCACGCCGGCCAGGGCTACTTTGGCCCGCAGGCGGCGCGGGTGCTCGCCGAGCAATACCGGCTGCCCTCGCAGGTGGACGACCCCTATGGCACCCTCTCGCCCCGCGAGCGCGAGGGCTTCCACCTCGTGGTCGACAGCCACACCACCAAGGAGATTGCCCGCGACCTGGGAATCAGTGTCAAGACCGCCGACAATCACCGCTACCGGCTGATGGAAAAGCTCGGCGTCCACAACACCGCCGAGCTGGTGCGCTACGCCGCGAGACGGGGCCTGCTGCCATGAGCACGACCGTCCTGGAAACCGAGCGCCTCCGCCTTCAACGTTTCACCGCCGATCCCGAGGAATCGGAGTTCGCGCTGCGGCTCCTCAACGAGCCCTCCTACCTTGAGAACATCGGGGACAAGGGCGTTAGAACGCTCGAACAGGCCGCCAGATACCTCCGCGAGGGGCCGATTCAAAGCTACGAGCTTCACGGTCACGGTTTGTATCTGGTGGTTCTGAAGGAGTCGCGGCAACTGGTGGGAATCTGCGGCCTGCTCAAACGCGATCAGTTCAAGGACGCGGACCTCGGCTACGCCTTCCTGCCCGAGTTCTGGTCCCGGGGATTCGCTTTCGAATGCGCCTCCGCCGTTCGGGATTACGGCCAGCGCACCTTGGAAATGTCCAGGATCATCGCCCTGGTGAACCCAACCAATGCGCCGTCCATCAAGCTGCTCAAGAAGCTCGGTTTTTCCTTCACCGAGACCGTCAAGATGGAGCCCGGCGGGGCCGTGGCGGATGTGTACGAGCTAAGCGCATGATCCGCCTTTTCAAAAAACAGGAATCCGGATGTTGCCCGAGCGGCGGTACGTCACCGTTTCCGCCAGACGTTCGGGATCGACGCCGGAGCGGAGGAGCGCCTCGACACCTGCCGTGGCGATCGTCGTAGCGAGGGCTTCGCCGGGGCAGGCGTGGGGGCCGGCGCCGAAGGTGAAGAGCCGGCGGTCCTGCCGCGCGGGATCGAACCGGTCCGGCTGAGGATTGGCGGCCGGGTCGCGGTTGGCGGCGGCCAGCACGACGAGAATAGCGTCGCCTTCCTTCATCTCCTGTCCGGCGACGACGCCGGAGCGGGCGAGGAACCGGCGGGTGTTCTGGACGGATGGATCGTAGCGCTGGACCTCCTGGACGACGCTGCGGAGCTCGCCCCCGGCCGCACTCCCGGGATGTCTGGCGAGGGCGAGGAGGGTGTTGCCGATCAAGCCGGCCGTGGCCTCGTAGGCCTGGAACAGGAAACCGGCCGCGTTGGCGACGACGGCGTCCGGATCGTCGCGTCCGAAGCGCCGGGCCTCCTGGAGGAGGGTGGCCATCAGGCCCGACGTCTCAGTCGCCAGCGAACGGAGCAGGTCGAGAATCCGCCCCGCCGCCACCTTGCCCTCATCGATCTGCTCAGGGCTGGCGGCGGGCGAGAAGCAGAGAGCGAAGGCAGCCGTCCACAGGGCCGCCTCGGCCAGCCGCTCCGGCGGGACGCCGAGCAGGCTGAGGACGACGTAGGACGGCAAATCGAAAGCGAAGCTGGAGATCGCGCCGGGAGGGGCCTCCAGGCCGACCTCGGTAGCGAGGACGCGCGCCCAATGGTCGCCCTCCTGGACCGCCGCCGGGCCGTCGACGGACGCCAGGGCCGCGGAAACGGCGTTCTTCAGGGGACAGCGATCCTGCCCGTCGGTCATCCGCACGAGGCGTCCGAAGATCTCGCCGGCCGGCGAGCCCACGAGGGCCCGGGGCACCGGCTCGGCGACAGGCCTGACGCGGCAGAGCCCGTCATCGCTCAAAGCGCCCGTCACCGCCGCCGCGCTGGAGGCGACCCAAAGGCCAAGAGTCTCGTCGCGGTACAGCGGCGCCTCGGTCACCAGGTGCGCGTAGTAGGGATAAGGATCGGGATGAGTCACCGCCGCGATGGGATCGGGCGGAAAGCCAGGGTCGGAGAGCTCCGAAGGCGGCACGGGCGACGTCATCGGGAAAAATTAACACACATCGCTGCTTCGAGCTCGCGGAACAAGGACAACAAGGACTCCAAGGACCAGGCGTCGTTTCTCTGAAGTCCTTGCCGTCCTTACCGTCTCTGCTGTCCTTGCTTCTGGGTTTCCTCTACGAAGCCGGCGGGCACTCGCCGAGGATGTCGGTTCCGGGGCCGTTGTCGTAGTGCGCGATCTGCTTCAGGGTGTTGTACTTCGCGAGCTGCTCCGGGGTCAGGATGGCCGAGAAGGCGGTGTCGAAGGTCTGGCGCGCGGTGCGGATCGCCGCCTTGTTGTTGAAGAGGTTGATCGAGTCCGTGCCGACCGTGGCCGGGTTGGGGGTGCCGCCGAGGTCCGTCCTGAGCGTTGCGCAGAGCGGTCCGCGAGCCTGGCGCAGGGCATCCACCGAGGTCTGCAGGGTTGTCGCGAGCGCCTGAAGCTGGGTGTTCTGGGCGCTCGTCAGGTGGAGGTACTTCGCCAGCGCGCGCGGATGGCTGAGGATGGCGTCCGCGCTTCCGGATCTCGCCGAGGCGGCGTCGGATTCGAACGCAACGGACTGCGCGGCCAGCGGCAGGGCCGGCAGACACAGCACGGCGGCGGCAACGAGAACCTTGAGGCTCCTGGTCATGAGACGTCTCCTTTTCTCAATCTCAACTACAGGTTGCGGATGAAACGGCTGCTCTACGCACCGTGAAACCCGCAAGCCCGGAGTTTCATGCGGCCTCCCAGAGATTCTTTTTTCGGAGGGTCAGGACCGACCCAGGACGATCCGCTCGGGAAGGGGCTCGTTCCCATAGAGTTGCTCGACGAGGTCGGCCCGCCTTTCGAGCACCGCGCGCTGGTTGACGTAGCCTTTGTCCGTGACCTCGCCGGCCGCGATCGAGGGCGGCTCGGCCAGCAGGAGCACGCGGGCGATGCGCCGGCTGCTCGATGCGTGCGTCCGATTGAGGGCCGCGAGGCGGGCCGCCAACTGCTTGAGCACCTCGGGTCTGCGGATCAGGTCAGCGAGGGAGGCATCCTCGCCAAGAGCGCAGAGAGTCCGGCAGCCCACCGGGTTCGGAAAGACGAGCAGGCCGATCTCCTGCCTGTCGTGTCCGGTCACCACCACGTCCTGCACCAGCGGGGCCACGGCGGCGAGGATCTCCAGGCGCAACTCGCCGACGTGGACCCAGGTGCCGGAGGTCAGCTTGAAGTTTTCGGCCAGGCGGCCGTCGAAAAGGATTCCCTGCGAAGGATCCCGCGGATCGGCGAGCTTGCCCGCGTCGCCGGTCTTGAGAAAGCCCTCCTCGTCAAACGCCTCGTGCCTCAGCTCCGGCCGCTTCCAATATCCGGGAGTCACGTTCGGGCCTTTCACCCGCAGCTCCAGCTTGTTCTCGACGGGCGCCAGTTTGATCTCCGTACCCGCTCCCGGCAGGCCGATGACGCCGGCCCGTTCGATCAGGAAATGAACCTGCGTGGCGCTCGGCGCCGTCTCCGTCGAGCCCCAGGCCGAGAGCATGACGGCTCGCCGGCCTGTCGCCAGAATCGATAGATCTTCCAGTTTTTCCCACAGCGGCTGCGGCAGCGCCGCCGCGGCATAGAAAATCGCGTCCAGATCGCGAAAGAAAACCTCGCGCAGCACCTCGTCCCGTTCGAGATGAGGAATCAACATCTCGTAGCCGCGCGGCACGTTGAAGTGGAAAGTCGACGGCACCTCCCGCAGATTGCGCACCGTCGTCTCGATTAATCCGGGCGCCGGTTTGCCGCCGTCGATATACAGCGTGCCGCCGTTTCGCAGCACGAGGTTGAAGTTGTGATTGCCGCCGAAGGTGTGGCTCCACGGCAGCCAGTCCACGATCACCGGCGGCCGTTCTTCGAGGAAAGGCCAGGCTTGCGCCATTGCCTGCTGGTTGGAGCAGAGCATCCGCTGCGTGTTGAGGACTCCCTTGGGTTTACCTGTCGAGCCCGAGGTGAAGAGGATCTTGGCCAGCGTGTCCAGTCCCGTGGCGGCGAAGCGCGAGTCGAGGCCGGGGTTGCGCTCCGCCGCCAGGAGCGTCTCGAAGAGGGTCGTTGCGAGGCCATCCGGCGGATTGGCGCTGACGGCGAGCTCGGCGGCCGGGCAGTTTGCGGCGGCCGTCTTCAAGGCGCTCGCATACCGGGCGCCGTCCGCGGCGTAGACGAGGCCGGGCCGCACCAGCTCGAGAATGTAGCGAAGCTGGGCGTGGTCCTCCGCCAGCAGCGAGTACGCCGGGGAGACCGGCACGGCGGGGATGCCCACCTGCATCGCGGCGAGCTGGAGCAGGCCGTGATCGATACCGTTGTCGGAGAGGAGCGCCACCGGCCGGGTCTCGTCGAGCCCGCGCTCCAGCAGGGCGCTGCCGATCCGCTCGACAGCGGCCAAGGCGGCACCGTAGGTGACCTGGCGCCAGTCCCCGTCTCCGGCACGCTCGGCGAGGAAAACGCGGTAGGGCGCGGCCTGGGCCCAGTGATGCAGAAGGTCGCCGAGCCGGCTCGCATGGGGCCGCAGCTCGTACCGCGAGCGCAATACCAGGCCACCGCCCGGAAGCGATCGCGTTTCGATGGCGACGGGAGCGAGGCGGAGCGGTTTGAAAGGCGCCTTGGTCATGGATGCCAGGCGACTCTATCAAAGCCGTGACCTCACGGTGGGGGCGGAGGGAGCGAGGCACCGATGGAAAAGATCTGGGACCCCTTCGCGCTCCAAGTGATGCTGGTCGGATCGTGTGTGTCGATCTCGGTCAGTCCCTCGGGATAGACCTGAATGTCGATGATGTAGCCCCGTAGCGCCGGGAACGCGTAGCCGGTCTCCGGAGAAACCGGGTGATCGAGATCGACGATCGACCGGCCTATCCTGTGCACGTCGCTGGAGCTGACCATCGGCCGCTGGATGCCGAGCCTGGGCAGCAGACTCCGGCTGGGCAATGGCCGCTTGAAGACGAGATAGAAGCGCTGCGGCTTCGCGGCGCCGGTGGGCGAATACTCCAGCGTCCATGTAGGGGATCTCAGGATGTCATGGCCTAAATAGCGGTCATAGACAAGAGGCCCGAGGTGCGCCGCGATCGCCCGGCGGGTAAAGCCGGCGTTGGCGACCGCCGCCAGATCGGCGACGAGCTTCGCCGTCTCCCGCTCGCTCCGCTCCGGGATGGAGAACAGAGGCTCCCGCCGGTACCAGGCGAGCCGGAAGCCGCCCGCGGCGTCGAGCTCCGAGAAGTAGTGGTCATGATTCCTGCAAGTACTGCCGTTCTCACTGTGCACTGCTTTTCATGTCCTCTTGGACTCAATCGTGCTTGAGAAAGTTCCCAGGCGGGGGCCGCGACCCGCCGAACCCTGCAAAACGATAGACTGTTCAACGATGGACCATAGACCCCCACCATGACGCTCACGCCCGAGAATCCGGCCGACGCGGGGCAATCCCCGGCGGAGGCCGCGCGCAGAAGGGACCCTCTCGCGGGTGGCGGCGAGATGGGCGCGCTCATGCGCTCGATAGACTGGTCGAAGACCGGTGTCGGCCCCGTCGAGACGTGGCCCCAGAGCCTGCGCACCGCCCTCAGCATCCTGCTGGAGACCGGTTTTCCCATGTACATCGCCTGGGGACCGGAGTTCACGCAGTTCTACAACGACGGCTACCGGCCGATCCTGGGCGCGACGAAACATCCGGCCGCCATGGGGCTCAGCACCCGGGTCACCTTCGCGGAGATCTGGGACATCATCGGGCCGATGTTTCAGGGCGTGATGAATGGCACGGCCACGACGGTGGTGGACTTCCTGCTGCCGCTCGACCGCTTCGGCTTCGTCGAGGAGTGCTATTTCATATTTTCCTATAGCCCGATCCGCCAGGAGAACGGCGAGGTCGGCGGCGTCCTCGTCACCGTCACCGAGACCACCGAGCGCGTTCTCGGCGCCCGGCGCCTGAAGACGCTGCAGGAGCTTTCCGCAGGGACTCAGAATGCCGTGACCGCCGAGATGGCGTGCGAGGCCGCGGCCCAGGTTCTCGGGGAAAATCCGGCCGACCTGCCGTTCGCTCTGGTGTATCTGCTCAGCCCGGAGGGTACCCGGGCGACGCTCGCCGGCACGGCGAACCTGGAGGCGGGCACCGCCGCGAGCCCGGTGCGGATCGACCTGACGGCCGGGGATACACCCTGGCCGATCGCGGCCGTCATTGCCTCCGGAATGAGGCAGGTCCTCGAACAGATTCCCGTGGCGGCAGAGTCTCTGCCGGCCCGGCGGGTGGCGGTGATTCCCATCGCGTATCCGGGTGAGGGCCGGCCGGCCGGCGTGCTGGTCGCGGCCACCAGCCCGCGCCTCCTCCTCGACGAGAAGTACGGCAGTTTCCTGGAGCTCGTGGCCGGCCAGATCGCCACCGCCCTCTCCAAGGCTCGCGCTCTGGCCGAGGCGCAAGCCCGGGCCGAGGCGCTGGCGGAGATCGATCGCGCCAAGACGGCGTTCTTCAGCAACGTCAGTCACGAGCTTCGAACCCCTTTGACCTTGATCCTGGGGCCGGCGCAGGATTCGCTCGACCGAGCCGAAGAGATGCCGCCCGCCGACGTCGAGCGCTGGCATCTCGTGCATCGCAACGGGCTGCGGCTGCTCAAGCTGGTCAATACCCTGCTCGACTTCTCCCGCATCGAAGCCGGCCGAATCCAGGCCTCCTACGAGCCCACCGATCTCGCGGTTCTGACGCGCGACGTGGCGAGCGCCTTCGAATCCGCGGTCGAGGGCGCCGGCCTGCGCTACAAAATCGCCGTCGAGACGCTCGAAGAGCCGGTCTTCGTCGATCATGACATGTGGGAGAAAATCGTTCTCAATCTCCTTTCCAATGCCCTCAAGTTCACGTTCGAAGGGGAGATCGAAGTCGCGCTCCGCCGGCACGGCGAGCAGGCCCAACTGACGGTCCGCGATACCGGCACCGGAGTTCCCGCCGAACAGCTTTCTTTATTGTTCGATCGCTTTCACCGCGTGCCGGGCGCGCGGTCGCGCACGCATGAAGGCACGGGGATCGGGCTCTCTCTCGTCCAGGAGCTGGTCAAGCTGCAGGGCGGCTCCGTGACGGTCGAGAGCGTGGTCGATCGGGGCACGACCTTCACCGTCGCGCTCCCTTTCGGAGCCACCCATCTGCCGCAGGATCGAATCGCGGCGCCGCGCGACCTGAGCTCGACCGCCGCCGGCGCGATACCGTTCGTGGAAGAGGCGTTGCGTTGGGATGCTCGGGACCGAGCGAACGACGAGCACGCCTTTTCGCAAGCATCGCCGGACCCGGGCGTGGCGCGCATCCTGCTGGCCGACGACAACGCCGATATGCGCGACTACGTCACGCGGCTGTTGCGCAAGCGTTTTTCCATCGAGACGGTCGCCGACGGCGCCTCGGCGCTGGAGCGCGCCCGGGCCGCGCCCCCCGATCTCATCCTCTCCGACATCATGATGCCGGGCATGAACGGCTACCAACTGCTCCAGGCCTTGCGCGCCGACGAGATCACGCGGGGCATTCCGGTCATTTTTCTGTCGGCCCGAGCGGGGGAGGAGTCGCGCGTCGAGGGGCTCTCCGCGGGCGCCGACGATTATCTGGTCAAGCCGTTCTCGGCGCGTGAGTTGATCGCCCGCATCAGTACGCACCTGAAGATTTCACGGCTGCTCATCCGTGAGCGCGAGGCGCGGGCGGAAGCCGAAGTGGCCAACCGGTCGAAGGACGAGTTCCTGGCCATGCTCGGTCACGAGCTGCGCAACCCGTTGGCGCCGATCGTCACGGCCTTGCAGCTCATGCGGCTGCGCGGCGACGAAGTGCTCAGCAAGGAACGCACTATCATCGAACGGCAGGTCAATCATCTGATCCGTCTCGTCGACGACCTGCTCGACGTCAGCCGCATCACGCGCGGCAAGGTCGAGCTCCAACGCGAGCGGCTCGAGCTGGCCGAGATCGTGGCCAAGGCCATCGAGATGTCGAGCCCGCTCATCGAGCAGCGGCAGCATGTGTTGACGGTGGAAGTCCCCCGCCGCGGGCTCGCCTTCGAGGGCGACGCGGTGCGGATGGCGCAGGTGGTGGCGAACCTTCTCAACAACGCCGCCAAATACACCGAGCCGCACGGTCACATCACGATCCAAGGGGCGCTGGAAGGCGAGCAGGCCGTCCTGCGTGTGATGGACACAGGCATTGGCCTGAGCGCGGACATGCTGCCGCGCGTCTTCGATCTTTTCGTGCAGGAGCCCCAGGCTCTCGATCGCGCGCAGGGCGGCCTCGGCCTGGGCCTGGCGATCGTACGCGTCCTCGTCGAGCTCCATGGCGGCACCGCCGAGGCCCACAGCGAGGGTCACGGCCGCGGCAGCGAGTTCGTCATCCGGCTGCCGGCGGCGGAATCCGGCGAGCCCCAGGCGGTGGCGAACGCTCCCCTGGAAGCTGAGGCCGTCACGCGGCCGGATGCGCTGCGCGTCCTCATCGTCGACGACAACGCCGACGCCGCCGAGCTTCTGGCGATGAACATCCAGATCATGGGACACAACGCCGAAGTGGCGAACGACGGCCCCTCGGGTTTGAAGATCGCGGCGAGGTTCCGTCCCGACGTCGCGCTGCTCGACATCGGTCTGCCCGTGATGGATGGCTACGAGCTCGCCCGGCACCTGCGCGAGCTGCCAGGCCTGTCGTCGGTAAGGCTCATCGCCGTCACCGGCTACAGCCAGGAGGCGGACCGCCAGGAGGCCGAAGCCGCCGGTTTCGAGCAATTCCTGGTCAAACCGGTGCAGCTCGAGGAGCTTCAGGACGCGCTGGGCGGGGAACGCGAATGACCGAGACTCCAATTCTCCCTTACGCCCGCTCCAAATAACCGTTGCCGACGACCTTCAAACACACCCGCCCCACGACTGGATCGGTTCGCTCCTGGATCGGCTTGACGACGCAGCCTTCCCGGACGTGGTCGGCGCCTGGGACGAGGCTGGGGCCTTCCGCCAGCTCCAGAATCCGCTCCAGCTCGAACGGTACGGCCTCCGCGATCGTCGGCACCCAGGGCAGGCCGAACGGCGTGGACAGCTCGCGGGCCGCGATGGGTGCCATCCATTCGCTGCCGGTCAGGATGTCGAAAGCGGCGAAGCGGACCTGGCCCTTCGTCGTGCCGTACCGCAGATCCTGGACCTGCCCGTAGACCTCTCCGTAGACCGTGATACCCGGCCGGGCCGTCAGGAAATCGCGCAGCCCCTGCGTCTCCCGCAGCGCCCGCCACCAGACGTTGTCGGCGGACTCCTCCTTCCACTCGATGCGGGAGCCGCAGAAGAAGCCGCCGTCCTCCAGCCAGGTGAAGCGTCCGTTCGCGCCGTGGACCTTCTCGCTGACGAACACGGTTTCACCCGGGATGAAGACCGAGGCGTAGCGGCGCAGGCTCTCGACGTCGAAGGACGGCCGGTAGCCGGGAGGCGGCTTGATCGACTCCCCGCCCGTGCTGATCGGCATCGGCGGATCGTAGTGCGTCACCCCCAGCAAGGCGGCGACGTCGTCGCCAACCGCCGATCCTTCGGGGGCTGGAATCAGCAGTCCCATGCTGATGATTCCGCGCAGCCGCCGGACCTTGATCCGGCGGTGCCCGTCGAGGAAGGCGAACTGCGGCGTGTCGGGCACGACGGAATCCGGCGGAATATACGCGCCAAGCTCGCGGCCGATCCAGTCCGTCGTGCGGACGCAGACGGTATAGCCGTCGAAAACGCGGACGACGGAGAGCGAATCCGCGTTGGGATGGGGCTCCAGGTGAACGGGGACGACTTCGACTCGGTGCGTGCTATTCGTCGTTGGCTCCATAGGCCAACGTTAACACCGAAGGCACCCGCCCCGGCTCCGCCAGCCGCAGCAGTCCCAATCCGATTCCTGCGAAGCCGTTCATCAGACCGGGGGATTCGATGCTGCCCCGGGTGCCGCAGAGCCAGCCGTCGCGATCGAGGCTCGCGAGGACGTGCTCCACGAAGCGATGGACGTCCGCGCCGAGCTCGGGGCTCGGGAAGGACGCTTGCGCCTGCACGAGGAAGTCGAGGTTGCCGAGATCGCCGTGACAGAGGCAGTGGTTCTGCCCCGGGCCGCGCGCCAGCGTGCGGCGGACGGCTTGATCGATCTCCTGCCGTAGGGCGGCGCGCTCCTCGTCGGTGCGCGCGTGGCGATAGGCGCGCAGCCGGGTGAGGCCCACTCCCGGCGTGCCGTAGCACCAAGCCACGGCGACCGTGCTCTCCGGCGGCGGTTTCTCGCCGCCGGCCGCGCGGAGGAGTCGATCGAGATCGCTCCAGAACAGCTCCCTTTCGCCCGCGAAACCCTCCAGGCCGGCGTCAAGAAAGCGTTGCTCTCCGGTGACGGCTCCGAGTTGGGTGAGCGCCAGCGCGATGCCGCCCACGCCGTGCGAGATGCCCGCGAGCGGCCGCTCGCTCGCCATGCGAGTACGCCAGCCGAGTCCCGGCCCCCAGGGCTCGGCGAGCCCGAGCAGACGCTCTCCACATTGGATCGCCACCTCCAGCGCTGTCTCGGATCCAGAGGCTTGGTGAAGGGCGAGGAGACCCAGAATCGCGCCGGCCGAGCCGCCGATCAGGTCGAGATCCTGGTCCTCGATCAGCAGCGGAGGAATGAGCTCCACGATCCGCTCTGCCGCGGCGAGGATCTCCTCGTCCTGCCAGAGATGGCCGAGATGGGCGAGGGCCCACACGGTGCCACCCCAGCCCTGGAAGGCGCCGATCGCGGCCGGCCCTTTCCCCTCGCCCTTCCAGGTCTCCAGTTGCAGGAGGAGGGTGGAGAGCGCGGCGCGCGAGAGCCTGGTGGAGTCCGAGTCACCGGCGACCTCGCCGAGGAAGCCGAGAAACAGGGCGATGCCGGGCAGGCCGGCGTAGAGGTCTTCCGGCGTGGGCTCCAGCGACCAGCGCTTGTCGCGGTACTCAAGCCCGATCCAGGAGGCGTAATCCCCCTCGCGCACGGCCATCTCGGCGAACCAGTCGCCCACGGCACGGGCGTGGCGGATCAGGCTCTCGCGAAGCGCCTCGGGCGACAGCCGCGGCGCCTCCGGGTCGGGCGTGTAGCTCGTCCATTCGAGGTCGTCGCGGTTCAGCAGCAGCGTGCCGAGCGAGAGGCGCAGGAGCCAGAGCTGGCGCCGCAGGTCTTCCTCGCCCAGCAGCTCGATGCGCCGCCCGACGAGCTCGAAGGAGGGCTCCTCCAGGAAGCCGGGAACGATCTCGCCGCGGCTCGTCCACAGATCGTGCGAGGAGGGGAGGGTCGAGAAGAAGGGGACGTCGCCTTCGCTGAGGTCGCGATGCTCGGCGGCGATCACCCGGGCGAGATTCGGCTGGCTCTCCACTTCCAGCCCGAGGCGGTCGAACAGCCGGTCGCGATCGCCAGGGTCGCGCAGGTAATCCGGATGGAAGCTCTCCTGGAGCAGCAGGCCGTAGATCTGCGTCGGGCGCAATACGACCCGCACCGGATCGCCGGCGAAGCGGGCCAGCTCGCGGCGCAGCTCGTCGCGATGGCTGGCGAGCAGGCGGTAGACGGCGGCGAAACCGCGCGTCATCTCCTCGCGATAGAGCGCCACCTGCACCGGCTGGCCGTCGAGCGTCGGGCGGTTCTGCCCGCCGTCCATGATGGCGCGGTCGCGCACCACGTGCATCTCGTCGGTGCCCGTCCCCATCCACTGAATGACCTTGTCCGGTGTGGGCTGCCCGGCCACGGCCGCCACGCCGCTGATGTCCACGCCCTCGAAACCGTCGCCCTGTCCGACCTGGAAGGGGAGAAGCCCCACGCGCAGCACGGAGTGGAGGGCGAACTGGGATCGCAGCTCTTCGTGCGGCCGTGCCTGCTTGCCACGTTGGATCTGGGGATGGAAGAGCGATTCGAGATCGATGACGGCCGGGTGCTCGCCCGCGGCGATCAGGTTTTCATAATGACAGTCGGTGGCGGCCAGACTATAGAGCACCGCGAGCAGCCCGCCCAGCCGTTCATGGAAGCGGGCGACCTCCGCCGGGGAATGGCACGGCTCGGCGGCGGCGAACTCCATCCAGCCGTGATCGCCGCGGTCGAGCACGGCCAGGGAGCGAAAGCCGAGAGAGCTGAAATCGCCTCCTTGAGCGTTCACCCACGCCAGAAGTTCCTGAAAATGGGCCTCGACGGCGAGCGAGCGCGGTTTGTAGACCAGCCGGGCGCCGGAGGCGAAGGTGCAGATCCGCACCGCTCGGCCCCGGCGATGGCGATCCCCGGCGCCGCCGCCGAGAGCGGTGAGCGGGCCGGGGTCCGTACCCGCGAAGAATTGGTCGACGATGGCGGGCCAGTCCGTGACGAGGTGGGAGAAGACCTCCACGGTCGCCTCGCGAAAGAGGTCGAGATCGAGGAGCACTTGGCGGGCGAGCACCGGATATTCATGGAGGATCGCGTCCGCGGCCTCAGGATCGCGCAGCCGCTCGACGAAGGAAGCGAAGCGTTCCTCCGGAGACTCTCCGCTCAGAAGCTCCTGCAGCCGGGCCACGTGCAATTCGAGGACGAGAGTGCGCGAGAGAAGAGGAAGCAGCCGGTAGGGGAGGGTCTCCGAGGCCAGGTGGAGGGCGCTGTCCACGGTGAAGGGGAGGGGACCCGTCGCCGCGCCGATGAGCGTTGCGAGATCCTCCTTCAGGCCCAGCCGGGCGCGGTCCATGGAGGGACCGACGATCTCGAGAAAGCCGGCGGCGGTGCCCAGCTCGGCCGCGATGGGCAGGGGAGGAAGGGCTGCCAGGGCCGGCGAGCCCGCAAGATCTACGTCGCCTGTTTTCATCGTGTGGCTCGGTACCTCGAGAAGGGTGAGTCGTTTCGCGCGGCAGAAACCCAGCCAGGGACATCAAGGACTCCAAGGACAGCAGGGACAAGAAACGGCGATCCTCCGTGTCCCTGAGGTCCTTGTTGTCCTTGACGTCCTGGCTGTTGAGTTTCTGGCGCAGACCCCTAGACCGTCGTCGTCGGGCAGCAGGCCGCCGAGCCGCCGAAGGTGTACTCGGTGCAGGTGATGGCGGTGGTGATCGGCGGGCAACAGGAGCGCCAGTTGAGGAAGGTGTAGTTGGTGCAGGTGGGAGCCGTCGTCACGGGAGTGCTGGCGCCCGCGATCCGGAGCTGATCGTCGCTCAGATCGGCGATGCCGGCGGGATTCAGGGGCAGAGCCGCCTGCTCCTCCTCCGACAGGGTGGCCCGATAGGCGGGGTCCTTCCAGGCGCGGATGACATCGGTCTTGTTCATGAGCGGATCTCCTTTTGAGAGTTCACGGCGAAGCGAGAGGCCCTCGCGGAGAGCCCCTCCGTATTCAAGGGTGCGTGAGCGGGGCTGGCCGGGACAACGCCGGGTTTACGCCGCAAGGCCTTTGCGAACGGGCGACGTTCAGGCACAATTCCGCTCGTCCGGAGACCCTGAGAAAGAGAGGCGTCATGCAAAAAGACTTCACAGGCCGCGTCGCCCTTGTCACCGGAGCTTTCCGTGGCTTTGGATTTTCCACGGCGGAGCGGCTCGCGGCCCGCGGCGCTTCGGTGGCCGTTCACGTCCGCGATGCCGAGCGCGCACAGGCGACCGCGCGGCGCCTGGGGGATCGCGGCTTCGCGGTGGCCGGCGATCTCGGGAATCCGGAAGATCTCAAGACGATCGTCGCCCGCACCCTCGACCGCTACGGCCGGCTGGACGTCCTGGTCAACAACGCGGCCGTGGCGCTATCCACCCGTTTCGAGAAGATCACCGAGGAGGAGTGGCGGCGCACCTTCGAGGTCAACGTGACGGCGGTCTTCCTGCTCATCCGCGGCGTGCTGCCGGCGATGCGAGAGCAGAAGTATGGGCGCATCGTCAACCTCTCCTCGACCGCCGGCAAGACCGTGAGCACCCTGGGAGGCGCCCACTACACCGCTTCGAAAGCCGCCCTCCTGGGATTGACCCGCGCCGCCGCCAAAGAGCTGGGACCCTACGGCATCACCGTCAACGCTATCTGTCCCGGGCTCTTCGACACCGAGCTGACGCGCGAAAACGCCACCCCCGAGCAGCTCGAGGCCATCGCCAAGACCTTCCCCATCCGCCGTCTCGGAGACGCCGTCGAAGTCGCCGACCTCATCTGCTTCCTCGCCTCCGAAGCCGCCGGCTACATCACGGGGGCGTCGCTGGATATCAATGGCGGGGATTTGATGCTGTAGGGGCGGGGGCGCGAGGCCGAGACTCGTTCGGGCCGTCGCACCGGGCTCCGCTGTAGGCGTCTTACCTCGTCTCTACCGCAGTTAGCCCAACCTTGGCGGCCCATTGTGGAAAAACGGCGCTGTCTGAGGTTAGCCGCGTAAGTCCTTGATTCCAAGACAGTGGTTAGGTTACACGGCGAAAATAGCGGCGAAAACTCGGGTTGCATAAGGAGGCCGCATTCGACATCAAGATTGGGGACTTAGAGTGAAGAAGAGGCTCCGCTTTCCAAAGAAGTACAGCTTCAGTCGACCATTCCTAACTTGGAGATCCTCTGTTATTCTATTACGCTATGAATCTTTGGAGAAACTCCACCGAAACGGGCAATCGAAGACGCCTCCTAGGCGGTCATCGAGCCACAGAGACAGCAACGGCGATCCTCTAGGTTGTTTGCTGTATTCAATAAGGAGCTCACGTGGCAGCAAGAGACGGTAAGGAATTCGAGGACGAGGTCGCCAAGCTTCTAAGTCTTGCAAATTTCGAAGTTAGGCGCGAATCGATTATTGGCCACAAGAAAGTTGATTTGTATATTCTGGAAAAGCGACTGGGTACAGTGCGACGTATTGCGGTGGAGTGCAAGAATTATGACCGCCCAATGACACAAGATGAAGTTAGCAAAATATACGCCAACTACATACCCTTACAAAAGAGCAATGCGGTTGACGAACTTCTTTTGGTTACATCGACAGGGTTAACGCCTAGTGCTTTAACTATGGTTAACCAGACCAGGGAGATGTCGCATATGACGGACGCCGACATTTTTGATTTAGTGATGGACTTCAAGCTCTATTTAAGTGGTATTCAGCGACAATTTGACGAAAATGGTCTCTCTCATTATTATGTTCCACCCCTCACCTCTGAGGGAGAGAGCTTTGAGCGTCTGATCTTGGAGTGGATTTCGAGTTCGACCTCCCAGCCTCTTGCCATTTTAGGGAGTTACGGCACTGGAAAAACAACCCTGGCCAAAAGGATGGCTAGTATCCTTGCCCCTAAGGCTAGAGAGCACGGCGTAAACCGTATCCCCATTCTCATCCGCTTGGGAGAGATTTCTGCAGAGCAGTCCCTTGAAGGTCTCTTGGGTAAGCTTTTTACTGCTCGATCAGTAGTGCGCAATTATAATTTTGATTTGTTCATGGCGTTAAACGAAATGGGAAAATTCGTGTTGTTCTTAGACGGTTTTGATGAAATGAAACACACATTGACGTGGCACGAGTTTCGGTACAATTTTCGACAGCTTAACAGGTTGGTAAGGACCAATAGTAAGGTAATAATACTCGGGCGGCCAACAGCGTTTCTAAACGATGAAGAATATCGGCATGCGTTAAGAGGGGTGCGATTGATTAGTGGAAATCTGATGAGAGATAATGATTGGCCCGAGTACAGGGAACTCCATCTCGCGCCTTTCACTAGGGAGCAGTCGCAGGTCTTTCTATACAAATATCTTTCGTTTCGCGTTAATACAACCGAAAATGCAGCGGAGAAAGAAAAGATTAAACATGTTATTGAAACCGATATGGACAGAGCGTTTGATGTGAAATTCTCGGATTTGTTTAGGCGTCCAGTGCAGCTTAAGATGCTCGCAGAGGTGTTGCCTACCTGGACGGGAGAAATTAAAGACTTGACGGTATCAAACTTGTATAATCACTTTATTGATCTCATCATAGAAAGAGAGCAAGATAAGTTAGCTAGGCGACGCTTTGGCTTGGGGCCGCGGCGACAATTTGCACGTGATTTGGCTATGTTCTTGTGGCTGAATAAGGGAGATATGAGTATAACGGCTGATAGTATTCCGGCCAGTTTGATTGCGAAGCACTGCAGATGGGACGATGATTCAGAAGCAGTCAGGAGAGATCTTGTGTCGGCTTGTTTTCTTGACAGAAAATTAGGCGATTCTCTGTTCTTCCCTCATCGCTCATTTCAGGAATTCTTGGTAGCTGAAGCTCTCATAGAGGACGTAACTAATGAGACACGACGCTTTATCGATCTTGGCCAGGTTGCCAACGATGAAATTCTTGAGTTCATGGGTGGGTTGGTCACTGTTAACGCCCTGAAATCGTGGACGGAGAGATTTGAAAGGTCGGCAGGAACAATCTCTTCGAGGTCAGCCGAGGTTTGGCTGCAAGCACCTGGGGCCACTCGACACCTTTGGAGTCGGCTTCAAATAACCAATTCTCCCTGGCCTCCCGAACTTCTTATGATTGCTTCTCGCACTGGGCGTTTAGATTTAGACATACTTCCACAACAAGTTGTCGGGGCCGTAACTGAAAAGATAGATGGGCCGATTGGTAGATATGCGTTAGCATGCTTATGGTGCGTCTTGCTGCTTGGTAAGCCAGAGGAAATAGGTAAGGCCTTACGAAAGGCAACTAAAGCAGGGGTTTACGATCCGGAAGGTGCCCGCGGACGGAAATTTAAGCCCGACTACGACGTCGTCAAGTTTTTCGCGAAGATTCGGGCAAGTCGCAGCAATAGAGAGTTGGACTTAACCGATGCGTATGAAAAACTTTTTGCTTCCTTGGCGAACTATTGTTTAATCGCGGATAGAACCGAAGCCGCTAAAATAGGCGATTTCGCCATTCCCTTTCGGGAGGATTTGCCGAACAAGGTAATGGTTGAGGCTGGCGACATTTCGGCCATCCTGGAATTCCAGGATATGTATTGTGGGAGGAGAAGGCGCTGACATTGGATGCACAGGATGCACAGACCTCATGAGAACAACTGTTCCGCTCTATTTGAGCTAGAACTGGACTCGGAACTATCGCGGAGGTAGGACCATGAACGTCCAGGTAAAGCCCTTGGCCGAAATCACCCAGCAGGCGATTGAGATCCTGTATAGGGAGCTGGGAGTCGTGGAGACGGTTCGTTTCTTAAGCCAGTTCACGACGGGATATGGCAATTACACGGAAGAGCGGGAATTCCTGTTCGAAGAGCTGACGTTGGACCAAGCCCTCTCGGCCATGAAGAAACATTCAGGCCCACAGAGCGCATAACCACTCAGCGGGCTCTCCCCTCAATCCCCGCCCTTCAACCCCGCCTTCTTCGCGTAGTACCTAAATGACCGGAAGCTCATCCCCAGCAGCTCCGCGGCCTGGGTCTGCACGCCGTTGGTGCGCTCCAGAGCCTGGATCATGAGCTGGGTGCGGATGGATTCGAGGTAGGCCTCGAGGTCCAGGCCTTCTTCGGGGAGCTGGACGAGGTCGGGGTGGGTCCGCCGGTTGGTGAGGAGGTGGACGGGCAGGTCGCGGGTGGTGATGGTCTCGGCGTGGGAGAGGGCGAGGACTCTCTCGATCAGATTTTCGAGCTCGCGGACGTTTCCAGGCCAGTCGTAGCTCTCCAGGATCTGCATCGCCTCGATCGAGATCTGGCGCAGCGGCAGCTCCATCTGCTTGCTGTACTTTTGCAGGAAGAAATCCACCAGCAGGGGAATGTCCTCCCGCCTTTGGCGCAGAGGCGGCAGGTGGATGGGCAGGACGTTGATGCGGTAGTAGAGGTCCTCGCGGAACTCGCCGGTCAGCAGCCGCCCTTCGAGATCCTGATTGGTGGCGGCGATGATCCGCACGTCGACCGTCTCTTCGTCCGTCCCTCCCACCTTGCGCACCACTTTTTCCTGCAAGGCGCGCAGCAGCTTGACCTGCATGGTCGGAGTCATCTCGCCGATCTCGTCGAGGAACAGGGTGCCCCGGTCGGCTTCCTGGAAGAGTCCTTTCTTGTCCTTGACGGCGCCGGTGAAGGCTCCCCGCTCGTGGCCGAAGAGCTCGCTTTCGAGCAGGTTTTCGGGCATCGCGCCGCAGTTGATGGAGAGGAACCGCCGATTCGACCGCGGGCTGGCGAAATGGATGGCCCGGGCGATCAGCTCCTTGCCGGTGCCGCTCTCGCCGTGGATCAGCGCCGTCGAGCTGGTGCGGGCGATGCGTTCGACCAGCGAGAAGATCGCCTGCATGCGCGCGCTCTTGCCGATGATGTTGTTGAAAGTGTATTTCTGCTCCAGCTCGCGGCGCAGGTAGACGTTCTCGTCCGCCAGCTCGGCCCGCTCCAGGGCCTTCTGCGCCACGATCTTCAGCTCTTCGACGTCGAACGGCTTCGAGATGTAGTCGGCGGCTCCCAGCTTCATCGCCTCGATGGCCGACTTGGTGGAGGTGTAGGCGGTCATCATGACGACCGGGGGGCCGCCACCGTTGGCCTTGATCTCCCGCAGCAGGTCGAGCCCATTGCCGTCCGGCATCAGGATGTCGCACAGCACGAGATCGAAAGCGTTGCGCTCGAGCTGCTTGTGGGCCTCTGCCACCGAGCGCGCGGTCGTCACCTCGTAGCCGACGCCCTGAAAGAGGATGGAGAGGAAGTCGAGCATGCTCGACTCGTCGTCGACGATCAGCAATTTTACGCGCGGGCTCATGCGGGCGCCTCCGCGGAAACCAGGGTGACGCTCGAGCCGATGGTGGGCAGCTCGGCCGTAATGGTGGTGCCGGCTCCCGGCCGGCTGTCGACGTGCAGGCGGCCGCCATGGTCCTGGACGATGCGGTAGACGATCGCCATGCCGATGCCGGTGCCACCATCGAAAAACGACTGGAACGGATGGAACAGGTTGGTGCGCTGCTCTTCGGACATGCCGCGGCCGGTATCGATCACTCGCACCCGGTACCAGTCGCCCTGGAGCTGGCCGACCACCCGCAGCCGGCCGCCGTCGGGCATCGCCCGCAGGGCGTTACGCGCCAGGTTCCAGAAGATCTGGCTCACCTGGTCGGGATCGGCGAACAGCCGGGCTATCGGCGGATCGAGCTCCATCTCCAACTGATGCCGCTCCGACACCTCCTCGCTGTTCTTGAGCAGCTCGAAGTTTTCGGACAGCAGGCGGGCGATGTCGAACGAGACGCTCGACCGCTCGCGGGGACGGGCGAAGCGCAGGAAGCCTTTGATGGTGCGGTCCAGGCGATGGCTCTCCTTGAGCAGGATCTCGATCAGCTTGCGCTGCGCCGCGTCGCCGTCCACCGAGCCGGAGAGCATCTGGACGGACCCCGAGATGGCCGCCAGCGGATTGCCGATCTCGTGGGCCAGGCCGGCCGCGAGCTCGCCCACGGCCACCATGCGGTCTCTCATCCGCAGCTCCTCCTGCATCCGCCGCCAGCGGGTGAGGTCCTGAAAGATGATGATGTAGCCACGATGGTTCCGCTCGGCGTCGCTCAAGCCCGAGATCGAAAAACCGACGTACCGCGTGTTGCTGCCGCGGGTGATCTCCACCTCCGAGCGCATGCGGCCGGTCTGCTCGCTGGCGGCGGTCGCTTCGCCCCACTGTACGACGGTGAAGAGGCCGGACTCCTGGATCGGCTGGCCGACCATCTCCGCCTCCTCGCGGTCGAGGATCTCCAGCCCCGCGTGGTTGGCGCTGGTGACGATGCCGTCGAGGTCGGTGGTGAGAATGCCGCTGGTGATCGATTGAATGACGTCGCGATGGACCACCTGAAGGTCGGCGAGGTGCTCGCTTTTTTCTTCCAGCGCCCGCTCGGCGCGGGTCACGTTGTGCGCCAGGTAGTAGGTGAGCAGGGCCACGGCATAGAAACCAAAACAGTGGACCATGAGGTTATAGCCCAGGCGCACCAGGGAGACCGGCTCCTGACCGGCGGTGGCCGGGTGAATCTTGCCGAAGTAGAGGAGCACGATCATCGAGCCATAGAGCAGGAAGGCGATGCTCGCCACGGTGAGGCCGGCCCGCCGGCGCAGCAGCGTCGAGGCGACGGCGATGACGATCAGATAGAGCAGCGAGAAGGGGCTGGTGGCGCCGCCCAGGAAATACACCAGGCCGGTGATCAGAATCAGGTCGCCGATGAACTGGATGTAGGCCTGGGCGGTGGGGAAGCTCCGCAACACCCGCATCATCGCGATGTAGAGGAGGGTTGCGAAGAAGGTGGAGATGGCGAGCAGGAGCAGCACGAAGCGGGACACGAGCTCGGACTCGGGCGTCGCCGGGACCGTCGTGGCCGGAGCGGTCGCCGGTTGCGCCGCCGGGGCCGGCGGCCCCACGAAGCCCTGATCCGGCTGGGCCGTCGCGGACGCCGCCAACGGCGCCTGGGTGGCGGGAGCCTCCCCGATCTGGAGCAGGAAGTAGGGAAGCAACACGCTGACGATCGCCACCACGCGGATGGCGGTGTACCAGCGGAGCTGATTGACCAGCGGAGTCATGGCGAGGAGGGCCGGAGTGGGGAGGCCACCCCGGCCATGGATCTCGCGGCCAACGTTACCCGATCTTGGACAGAATCGAGTAGAGGGGCAGGTACATGGCGGCCACGATCGTGCCGATGACGGCGCCCAGCACGGTGATCATCACCGGCTCGATGAGCTTCATCAGGCCGGCCACCGCCGTATCCACCTCGTCCTCATAGAAGTCGGCGATCTTCGAAAGCATCTGGTCCAGGGCGCCGGTCTGCTCGCCGACGTTGATCATCTGCACGACCATCGCCGGGAACACCTTGGTCTGCGCCAGCGGCTCGCTGATGCTCTTGCCTTCCTCGACGCTCTTGCGCACCGCCATGATGGCGTCCTCGATGACCGCGTTGCCGGCGGTCTTGGCGGTGATCTCCAGGCCGTCCAGAATCGGCACGCCGGACGCCGTCAAGGTGCCGAGGGTACGGCAGAAGCGGGCGACGGAGATCTTGCGCAGCAGCATGCCGATGACCGGGATCTTGAGCATCGCGCTGTCCAGGATCCGCCGGCCGTGCGGCGTGTTGTGCCAGCGGTTGATGGCCACGCACCCGAAGCCGATGACGATCACGATGAGGAAGAAGTAATCCGCCACGAAGTTGCTGGCGCTGATCACGATGCGGGTCAGCAGCGGCATCTCGCCGCCCAGGCCGGCGAACAGTTGGGCGAACACCGGAATCACTTTCCACAGGATGATGAACACCACCAGGGCGGCGATGACGATGATCGACACCGGGTAGATGAGCGCCGACTTGACTTGGCTGTTGAGCTTGACCGCCTTCTCGATATACACCGAAAGGCGCTGCAGGATGATGTCGAGGATACCACCCGACTCGCCGGCCGCCACCATGTTGGTGAACAGGGCGTCGAAGGCTTTCGGGTGCTTGCGCATCGAGTCGGCGAGCGAGGCGCCGGACTCGACGTCAGTGCGCACCTGCTGGATGATCGCCTGGAAGGTGCGATTCTCCTCCTGCTCGCCGAGGATCTCCAGGCACTGCACGAGCGGCAGGCCGGCGTCGAGCATGACGGAGAACTGGCGGGTGAAGATCGCCACCCGTTTCGCGCCCACCCCGCGGGGGATGCGCGGGATGAGCTTGATCTCGCGGCCCTTCTCACGGATGCTGGTGATCTGGATCTGCTGGCGGCGCAGCACCAGCATCGCGGCGTCGCGGGTATCGGCCAGGAGTTGTCCCTCCTGGACCTGACCGGATCGAGATTTACCTTTCCACACGAAGCTTGGCATACCCCTGAGCTCCTGTTCGCTACTGCGACGTCAACACCGGGTTCAGCGCGGTCGGACCGCGGTTGATCATTTCCTGAAGCTCGTCCGGATAGGATGACCGGGCGAGCGCCGTCTCGAGTGTGATCATGCGTTTGAAGTAGAGGGCGGCGAGCGCCTGATTGAACGTCTGCATCCCGTGCTTGGCCTGGCCGGCCTGCATCATGCCGTAGATCTGGTGCACCTTGTCCTCGCGGATCAGGTTGCGGATGGCGGAGCTGGGGATGAGGATCTCCATCGCCATCGCCCGTCCCTTCCCCCCGACCTTGGGCAGCAGCGCCTGGCAGACGATCCCCTCCAGCACCAGGGAGAGCTGGGCGCGGATCTGCCCCTGCTGGTGGGCGGGGAAGACGTCGATGATGCGGTTGATCGTCTGCGCCGCGGAGTTGGTGTGCAGGGTGGCGAAGGTCAAGTGGCCCGTCTCGGCGATGCGCAGGGCCGACTCCACGGTCTCCAGGTCGCGCATCTCGCCGATCAGCACCACGTCGGGGTCCTGCCGCAGCGCCGAGCGCAGGGCGGCGGTGAAGCCGTGGGTATCGGCCATCACCTCGCGCTGGTTGACGATGCACTTCTTGTGGCTGTGCAGGTACTCCACCGGATCCTCGATGGTGACGATGTGCTCGCTGCGCTCGCGGTTGATCTTGTCGATCATGGCGGCGAGAGTCGTCGACTTGCCCGAGCCCGTGGGCCCGGTGACGAGGATCAGGCCGCGCGGCTTCTCGCACAGCCGTTCGATGATGATGGGCAGCCCCAGCTCGCGGAACCCCTTGATTTCATAGGGGATCTGCCGGAACACCGCGGCGATGGCGCCGCGCTGGTGGAAGATGTTGGCCCGGAACCGGGCAAGCCCCTTGATGCCGAACGAGAGGTCGATCTCCAGGTTCTCCTCCAACCGGTGCTTCTGGTTGTCGGTGAGGACGGAGTAGGCGAGCTGCTTGGTCTCCGACGGCGTCATCGGCGGCAGGCTGAGAGGCCGCAGATGGCCGTCCACCCGCACCTGGGGCGGCGAGTTGGTGGTGATGTGGAGGTCCGATCCCCCCATCTCCACCATCGACTTCAAAAGCTGATTCAACGTCGGCGGCATGACGACAAACTCCAGCGGACGATCCTATCTCCTGACGGTTTAAACCGCGAGGGAGTCTACACCATTGAGGGAATAGATGAAAGGGTATGAGTTGGGGGGGCTGAGAGTACCCCTGGGGTGTTCTCCTGCCTTGCTCCCTCTTCTCCCGGTTGGGGGGAGGGCGATAGGAGAAGAGGGCCGGGGTGATGAGGGGGGATGTGGGAATCTGCCCGCCCTCGATCCATCCCCGGGTTTCCCGGGGTTCCCCCGGATGGCACCCGGGGCTACGGGAACGCCGCCCTACGGGCTCGCGGTGTCGCGGTCTTGGCTGTTCTCCCTCTTCTCCCGGTGAGGGGGGTTGGGAGGGGGCGGGAGAAGAGGGCCGGGGTGATGAGGGTCTTCCGCCTGATATCCTCTCCCCCGTGAGCGAGCAACCCGATCAACACGAAGAAGAGGTGCTGGGCAAGGCGTATGACGCCCGCCTCATGCGCCGGCTTCTGGGCTACATCCGGCCCTACAAGGGGATGACGGTGAGCGCCCTGGCGCTGATCCTGGCCTCGTCCGTCTTCCAACTCGTGGGACCGCTGGCGACGGCCGTGGCGCTCGACCTCTTCATCCGGCCCCAGGGGAGCACGGGGCAGATCTCGGCGCCCAGCCTCTTCATCCGCGGCCAGCTCCTGGCGCGAGGCATCGATCCGGCGAAGATCGCGGTGCAGGGGCTCGCCGTCACCTCCATCATCTACCTGACGGCCCTGGTCCTCACCTTCGTCTCCCTCTACTCCCAGGGCTACGTGCTCCAGCTCATGGGGCAGTACATCATGAAGGACCTGCGGCGGCAGATCTTCGCCCACCTCCAGCGCCTGCCGCTCGCCTTCTACGACCGCAACCCGCTCGGCCGTCTGGTGACCCGGGTGACCACCGACGTCGACGCCCTGAACGAGATGTTCACGGCGGGTATCGTCACCATCTTCGGCGACGTCATGGTCCTCACCGGCATCGCCGCGGTCCTCTTCTGGCTCGATTGGCGGCTCGCCCTGGTGTCCTTCTCCATCGTCCCCCTGTTGCTGCTGCTGACCTCCTGGTTCAAGGCCAGGGTGCGGGCGAGCTTCCGCGAGGTGCGGGTGAAGATCGCCCGCATCAACGCCTTCCTCCAGGAGCACGTCACCGGCATGCCCGTGGTGCAGCTCTTCAACCGCGAGGCCCGGGCCTACGGGGAGTTCGAGGGGATCAACGACGCCCACCGCGACGCCAACGTGCGGTCGATCTTCTACTACGCCATCTTCTTCCCCGGAGTTGAGCTGATCACCTCGGTCGGCACCGGGCTGCTGATCTGGGTGGGCGGCGGCCGGGTGCTGGTAAGCGCCCTGTCGATCGGCGGCCTGATCGCCTTCCTTCAGTACGCCCAGCGCTTCTACCAGCCGCTCTCGGACCTGTCGGAGAAGTACAACATCCTCCAGGCGGCGATGGCGAGCTCCGAGCGCATCTTCCGCCTGCTCGACATGCCGGTGACGATCGCTTCGCCTCCGGCGGCCTTCAGCCCGGAGCGGGTGCATGGCGACCTCGAATTCGACAACGTCTGGTTCTCCTACAAAGAGAACGAGCCGGTGCTCAGGGGGATCTCTTTCCGCGTCCGCCCCGGCGAGACCCTGGCCGTCGTGGGGCACACGGGCGCCGGCAAGAGCACCCTGGCGAACCTCCTGCTGCGCTTTTATGACATCGACCAGGGCACCGTGCGGGTGGACGGGGTGGACGTGCGGGAGTGGGACCTCGCCAAATTGCGGCGCAGCGTCGCCATGGTGTTGCAGGACGTCTTCCTCTTCTCCGGCAGCGTCGGCGCCAACATCCGGCTGGGAGAAGCGGCCATCAGCGACGAGCGGGTGCGCTGGGCGGCGGGAGAGGTGCACGCCCTCCCCTTCATCGAGCGCCTGCCCGGCGGCTTCGACGCCCCGGTGCGAGAGCGGGGGGCTGGGCTGTCGGTAGGTCAAAAGCAGCTCATCGCCTTCGCCCGCGCCCTGGCCTTCGACCCCAGCATCCTGATCCTCGACGAAGCCACCTCCTCGATCGACACCGAGACCGAGCAACTCATCCAGCGCGCCCTGGACCGCCTCCTCGTGGGCCGCACCAGCGTCGTCATCGCCCACCGCCTCTCGACCATCCAGAAAGCGGACCGCATTCTCGTCCTGCACAAAGGCGAAGTCCGCGAGTACGGCACCCACCAGGAGCTGCTCGCCCTGCGGGGGATCTATTACCGGCTGTACCTGCTGCAGTACAAGGATCAGGAGGGGGCAGTGGTGGTGGCTGGGGTGGGTGGGTAGGGCGCCATTGGAAAGCAGGTGGAGGAGAGAACCATGTCGAAGAATTCGCAGCACGTCATTCTGCATCCCGATGGCGGGTGGAGCGTGAAGAAGGGCGGATCTACTCAGGTCACCAGGCGATTCGAGACCCAGAAGGAAGCCATCAACTATGGGCGTAAGATCAGCAAGGCTCAAGGATCTGATCTCTACGTGCATGGGCGTGACGGGATGGTTCGCAGTAAAGATTCCTATGGGAGCGACTCTCGCCCTTCGAAAGCGAAGGGATGAGGAGCGCTTCGTGTGATCGCCTCCTTGTGAGGCGCACCAGCGTCGTCGCCCACCGCCTCTCGACCTTCCAGACAGCGCATCTTCGTCTGCACAAGAGCGGAAGTCCGCGAGTACGGCACCCACCATGAGTTCCTCGCCTTGCGGGGGATCTATTACCGGTTGTACCTGCTTCAGTACAAGGGGGCAGGAAGAGGCAGTGGTGCTGGCGGGGTGGAGCTGGAGCCGGTTGTCCTCAACGGCCCAAAACGCGCCGATCCAAAAGTCTGATCCGGGCGATCCAAAAAAGCGTATCCAGCCCCCTTGAGACGCCAGCCTTCGACGAGCAAGTCGTTAATTCTAAAAGACAAAGAGGAATGTGTGTGAAGTACTTCACAACGGGCATGCCGCTTGCTTCATGCCTTAGGCTGCAGCATCTGACGCCGCAGGAAAGCTTCCCGAGGCTGCTTCTGGGAGAAGGCGTAGCCAAGACGGATAGATTCGACTCCCGCAAAGTAGGTGGAAATGCGCGGTTTGTGGGTATTGGTGCCACTCATGGTTCTCACGGGCCTAACAGCCGGCTTGGGGTCCTTTGCTGTGCGCCAATATCAAGAAAGGCCAATTTTAGTCCGAGTGCGTGGCACCCATGTCCGCTTTAGGGTGAGCAAGCCCCAAACCCTCGCCGACCAGAATGTTGTCCGTTATGCGGAGCACCGAGAGACTTTCTTGGCGAGTGCCAAGGAGTATGACAGCTCTCAAGCCAGGGATTGGTATTGCCTGACTAATATTGCATCGCATGAAGTCGGCTGGGTAGCTGGTGATTACGTAGAGACGATTGAGCCAACTGACGCGCCTCGGCTAGAGCGTCTCGGTTCTTCTCTATTATTGGCCGATTTCTGGATTCGATCTTTAAATATTATAAGCGTTATCTCTGCGCTGATCACGATTTGTGGATTTATCGTTGGGCTCTCCAGATTGCAACAGAGGCCCTCACCCGAAACCATCAGGCCCATTGCGGCTCTAGCCAACGTTGTCTCTTTTCGCGCGCGTCCGTCAGCCGCGTGTTCGCAAATCATTTTCGGTGCGAGCAGTGGAACCCCTTGGTTTTACCGTCCCAAGGTTCGCGAAGAAGGAGGCGGGGCTTAGCCTCGTAAGCATATGAACACCCTCAAAGCGCTTTTCACATTGAAGCCACATGGTGACCATCTCTGCAGCCTCAAGGCAAAGTTGTGGCTTCTGCTCCTTCGAAGTAGCGTATTGTTAATTGCGGGCTGCGAAGCAGCGGCATGGGGTTTTATCGGATACCTCATGGGTGAGGCTACACACCCATGGATTGCTGCCATATTGATCGGTGGCGCCGTCGGGAGTCTGATTGGCGGCCTTGACGCTGCGTTCGTCATGGTAGACCTCTCGAATTTTCGGCGCACTCCACACCAAAGCGTAAGCCTTGACAGTTCGTCTGCTTTTCGATGGGCGGTGTCTTTCCTCAAGGAGCGTATAACCAAAGCGCATCTTGGGGCACTCGTTCGCGTAGTAATGGTTGCCGTCTCGCTGGCAATTACCGCTCCGTTCCTTGCCCAGCTACTGTTTTCGCGAGATATTGCGGACCGACGGCAGCACGCAAACGATACCGCTCTTGCCAGTGCACGCGCTGCACTGGTAAACAAATACCAACAGGAGCAGGAGCTTCTTCGGATGAGACTGCGCGGACTTGAAGACGCGAGAAGCCGAGAGATCGCAGGTCGGGGGTTGAGCAAGCGCTACGGTACTGGCCCGGTTGCAAAGAGTCTCGCTGAGCAAGTCAGCACAATCAATCGACAGATCGATGGTTCTGAGCACCAAGAAGCCGCCGATCTGGCGCGTTTCGATCATGCTGACCCGGAGACGCTCGCCCGGCAGTTTAGAGTGGCCTTGACTTCAGACGGAATTGTTGCGCGATTCGAAGCTCTTGGCGAGATGGAGACGATACCCGGTTTTCGATGGGCTGAGAATGCATTTCGCATTCTGCTGGCTGGTTTCTTCTTTGGCTTGCTTATCTTTAAGTGGTATGAACCAAAAGCCTTGGAAATATACTACGATGAGGAGCTACAGGGCGCTTTCGACGATTTCTGTGCCGGTCGCTACGATGAGTTTCTTGTCGACCCTAAAGCGACGCCTCCGGATCGGGTTTCTCCATTCTGGTTTGAACGATGGTACTACGGCAGTGCCAAGTTGCGAAAGCAGGCCGAGGCGCTCAGGGAAAGGCTGGCAACTATAACAGCCCGCCAAACGAGTTTTGAATCAGCAGCCTCGCAGTTGGCCGGAGATCCCGGCACAGAAATGCAGGAGTTGCAGGGTCGCAGGGCGGAGATATTGAAGGAGTTAGAACCCCTTCGTGCTGCCCTGCAGAAAGAGAACGATGAGGCCGACCTCCTTGCGGTCGAAATTTCCCAATGCGAGTTGGAGCTTACTGATGTTCCTGCTGCCATTGAGGCATTGCCAGGCATCCGTGATGCGGCTGCCATCATCGCGAAGAAGAATTATTGGGAGGAGCGGCTGCGCGGAGCTAAGGTCTCACAAAGAAAACAGTCGCCAATACTTGCGGAGGCACAACGGTTATACGATTCTAAGGGTGCCGAACTTAATACTCTTGACGCGCTGATTGCAACTAGCGGGCGTACTCTCGCAGAGCTTACCAATAGCATCATTGATGCACGCCTGAAGTCGGTGCATGATTTAAGCGCTGCGCATCAAGAGGGTTAGAGAGTGGAACTGGCGAAGTATGAAGGGAACTCTCTTATATAGCTCCGCGGACTAGAAAGGCGCCACTTGACCAGGGCGGTGGTGTCGATAAAAGGATCAACGTCGGTCTTCGCTGACCATCTCAGAGGACAGCTTGCCCCGGTTCGGGACCGTGGGAGCTTGAAAAGCGGTTCGCTCCGTCCGACGAGGCAATGCGGCCATGGATCGGCCGGCTCGCAAGACGACGATCTGCTCACCGCTCTCGGCGCGATGCAAATAGCTGGAGAGCCCAGGAAGAGGATTTCAAGGGCTCAGCCGACTGGCTCCGAATTCGCGCGGAACCAGCCGGCGAGGTCCGACTCAGTGCGCCGGCCGTCCGCTGCCGCGATCACGGTGTCGTAGGCTTCGGTTTCCGAGGCCGTCAGCCTCCGGCCGTTGAGCAGCAGGAAGGTGGCGGCTGCCGCGAAGGCGACGCGTTTGTTGCCATCCACGTAGCCATGGTTCTTGACGAGGCCGAAGAGGTAGGCGGCGGCCAGGGTTGCGAGATCCGAGTCGGGCTCGTAGGCGAGACGGTTTTTGGGACGCGCGAGAGCCGACTCGAGGAGATCGTCACCTCCGGCTCTGACGCCGGGTGCGCCTCCATGCTCCAGGAGGAGCTCGGAATGAATCGCGTCCACGACCCACCGGGAAAGCCAGCGAGGCTCCCCCATGGTTCATTCCGCCAGCTTTTTGAGCGTATTGCGATACTGCCGGCGGACCTCGGAAAAGGCCTCCATGGCATCGTGAAAGTCGGGATCATACGGAGTCAGCAGAACTCCGTTCTCCGTCTCGACCGCGAACATCCGGTCTCCCGGCCGGACCTGAAGGCGTTCCGCCATCTCTTTGGGCAGCGTCGCCGTCACCGAGCCTCCCGCCTGCCTCAAGGTGATCTCTTTGATCATGGGCTCACCTCCCTGCCTAGGAGAGTAGCACGGAAGTAGCACACGTTGGGTGATACCTTTTGGGCTGGCGTATGCCGAGGGGAAGAACGGGAAGGAGTCTGAGATGATCGAATTGCAGAAACTGGCCCAGAGGCTTCGGGCAGGTGCGTCGGGCCTTGAGCTCTCTTTCGACTGTCCTACAGACTCCGGCCTCTCCGGATGGCTCGACGTGAGGAGCAAGGGGAAACTTTTGGCCGTCGAATGGAGGGCGGGGCGGGGCTTCGGCGTGTCCCTCATTCGCCGGTCGGCCGAACCTCTCCAGGGACTCTTCGAAGGGCCTGACGAAATTTTTTCCGACCTGGACGCTGCCAAAGAGAGGATCCTCTCGCTCTTCGGCTTCGAGGAGGCCGGTGTCATTCTGAAAGCTGCGCATCGCTGAGAGTCCCTGCCTCAAGGTGATCTCTCTGATCATGGGTTCAACCTTCCGTCGAGGAGTCGCCCGCCATGCCAAAAACCGCAGCGAAGAAGCCGACGAAGACCAAGACCACCCCGTACGATGTTGCAGAGCACCTTCGTACGCCTGAAGAGATGGCCGCCTACCTGGACGCCTGGTTCGAGGAGGCGCCGGATGACGCAGCAGGAATTGCCAGAGCGCTTGGGGATATCGCACGTGCCAAAGGAATGCCCCAAAGGCTGCGCGCGGAGGAAGCCGCCAGATAAAGGGGCTTGTTGCCCGGCGCCTAGGGCGGCGTCGAGACGCCGTTGATCCTAAACCGAGACGACGAGCATGTAACGAAATCCTGGCTCCTGTCGCCAGTCACGTCGACGCGTCGTGCGTCCGCAAAGAACCATCAACGACTGGAGACACCAGACAATGACTCAACAGATGACTCGAGGCAACCGGCCCCCCTCCCTGCTCTACATACCCATTGCCGCTCTTTTCCTCGCCCTGCTCTTCCTTTGCAGTGGATCGGCCTCCGCCGCGGACCCCAAAGCAGATCTGATCGCCTCCCTCAAGGGCGCGGACGTGGACGGGTATCTCTTTTCGATGAACGAAGACGGCGTCGAGACTTCCGCGTCCTTGACGAACAAGGGCCTCTACGACGTTTACTCGCTGGGTAGGGGCGACGCGGATCTTGTTCTCCGGTACAGCTCGGTCGAGGACTACGCCACCGGGAAGACAAGCATCTACAAATCAGAGATCATCAAGAGCGGCACCTCGCTGACGCTCATCGTCACGGACGTGGCGACCAACAAGGCGATCTCGAAGACGGCGCTGCCGGTCGCCGGCCCGGCCTGCCAGCCCGCGGGCCAATTTTCCTCGATCAATGCCTGCATCGAGCGGTTCAGGTGCCTGAACGGTGGAGCTCTCCTCTGTAACGCCAACACCACCTGCCAGCCTCAGTTCGCCGCTTTGACCTGCTGCCTGACGAACGGCCAGCTCGTCAGCGTACACCTGGTCTTCAACCCGACTTCTCTGAAATGCCTGGTCAGGGGCCAGTTGCCCGATCTAGGGGGCTTGCTGAGTCAGAACTAGACGAAACGCCGTCGGTGAGGCGGAGGCCAAGGAGCTCGCCTTCACGGCGCCTGCTCCGCCGGCGGCGACGTGACGGGCAGATCGAGAATCCTGCTCGCCGCCGCGTTGGCTCCGGCCAGCACCCGCCGAAGTCCGCCCGGCTCAGGGTCTGAGTCGAGGGCCCGTCGTCCGTATCGACCTCGACGGTCTCGGTGTGGAAGATCCGGTAGAAGTAGAACGCGCACAGCGTGTTGCTGAACGGCGAGGTGAGGGCTGGTCCCAACGTATGCAGCGTGCCCACGACGGCCGAGCGCTGGCCGTCGACCGGCGGTTTTCCGGCCATGGCGGCATGGAACAGCCGCTCATCCTCCCGGGACCGAAAGATGCTGCGGATCGCACCGATGGAGAGGAGGACGAAGATCGCCATGACGAGGGCGCCAGGCGTTGCCGTCGCCGGTCCGTAGCCGGCCAAGGCAAGGTAATACCCCCCGGCGATCGCCAGGTAGAGGGCCAACCACGGCAGAACGCTTCTTTTCATTCCAGCTCACAAGAAATCTAGCACGCGGAGCGGGCCGGCGCATGGCATTCGTGTGACGGGTTCGCCAGGCCGCCGCAAAGTTTGGCGGCGCGCCGTAAAGTTTTCTGGGCCAGCGTAAAGTTTGGCGTGGCGGCGTGGAGTTTGCTGAGCCGGCGTAAGGTTTGGCGAAGCGCTGTAACGTTTGGCGGCGCGGCGTAAAGTCTTCTGGGTCGACGTACGGTTTGGCGAGCCAGCGTAAAGTTTGGTGGGGCGCCGTAAGGTTTGCTGGACCGGCGTAAGATTTGGCGAGGCGCCGTACTGTTTGCTGGTGCGGCGTAGAGTTTGCTGAGCCGCCGTAAAGTTTGACGGCCCAACGTAAGGTTTGGCGGGGCCGCGTAAAGTTCGGCGGAGCGCCGTAAGGTTTGGTGGGCCGGCGTAAAGTTTGCTGGGCCGGCGTAGAGACTCGGCGGCGCTCCGTAAAGTTCGGCGGGCCAGTGTAAGGTTTGGCGGCGCGGCGTAACGTTTGCTGGGGCGCCGTAAAGTTCGCTGGACCGGTGTAAGGTTTGGCGAAGCGCCGTAAAGTTTGACGAGCCAGCGTAACGTTTGGCGAGGCGCCGTAAAGTTTGCTGGGCCGCCGTACTCTTGGACCCAGGCGAGAAAAAGGGGAGCGCGCTGTTCGGCGCGCTCCCCCGGGACTGTGGGTTCTGACGGTTGAGCTACGGCTGGAGCGTGGCGCCGGCTTCGGGATGGCTGGCCGCCGGGGCCGGGAGCGGTGTGGTGGTCGCTTCGGGGGGCTGCGGGGTCTTCGGCATCCGGGCTTTGCGTCCGCGGAAGGGTTGCAGGCCGAACTCCGCCAGTTTCTCCGACTCGATGCCGTAGTTCAGTTGGAGGAAGCTGCGCATGCCGGACGCCACCCGCTGACCTCTCACCATCAACTCCTTGACCTTCCTGGAAGCCTCCTGCTTGCTGGCCCTGAGCGCCGCCTGCTGCTGGGCAATTCCCAGAGCCTCGTCCACGATCTCCGCCAGCAGGAGGCGAGGCCCGTCCAGATGAGCCAGATCCGCGGCATTCGCCTCCAGCGCGGCGCTGAAGCGCCCCAACTCGCCCAGTATTCCTGACTGCGATCTCTCGTTTCCCATGATCCTTCTCCTTCCAGCCCAGAAGGGCCTGAACGACGCCGTCATTGACGCCGGAACCTCTTGCTGTATGCGCCTTTGCCGAGATGATTGTGCATACGCCGTGATGGATTGTCAAGGGGTGAAAGCGCCGCCGGGGGCGGGCGAGACCGGCGGTAGAGGCACGCGGCTTGCACATCGCGTCAGGGTCCGTGCCACCGGCGCACGAGCTGGAATCCCAGCCGGGTAAGGAGGTCCCCTTCATGTCACAACTTTCTCGCCGTCAGTTCCTTGCCGGCTCTGCTGCCGCGCTGGGCTCGATTTCCCTCGGGCACTCGCTGCTGTGGGGAGCTTCGGAGGCCCTACCGGCTCGCCGCCTGCCGCGGCCCGAGAACAGTGGAATCGACCACATCGTCGTGGCCATGATGGAGAATCGATCCTTCGATCACCTGCTCGGCTGGCTTCCCAACGCCGGCGGCCGGCAGGCCGGCCTGGTTTACAAGGATAGCCAGGGCCAGCCCTTCAAAACCTACCCGCTGGCACCCGACTTCCAGGGATGCAGCCACCTCGACCCCGACCACTCCTACGATGGCGCCCGAATCCAGCTCAACAACGGCCTCTGCGACGGCTGGCTGCGCACTGGGGCCAGCGACCTCTTCAGCATCGGCTACTACACCCGGCGCGATCTTCCTTTTCTCGGCAAAGCCGCTCCGGACTGGACGGTATGCAACCGTTATTTTTCCCCGATCATGGCCCCGACCTATCCCAATCGGCTGTACCAACACACGGCCGTCACCGACCGGCTGGACAACTCCCTCTCACTCACGACTCTGACGACGATATGGGATCGGCTGTCCGACGCGGGGGTGGATGGGCGCTACTACCATAGCGACACGTCCTTCCTCAGTCTGTGGGGCGTGAAGTACACCTCCCTCAGCCAGTCGTATACGCAGTTCCTCCAGGACTGCGCCTCCGGCGATCTCCCCGCGGTCACCTTCGTGGACCCGCCGCTCAGCGGCGAGGCCGGCGGCACCTCCGGCGACGATCATCCTCATGGCGACATCCGCGCCGGCGAGTGGTGGCTCTATCAGACCTATCGCGCGGTGACGACGAGCCCGGAGTGGAAGCGCACGGTCCTGATCATCACCTTCGACGAATGGGGCGGCTTCTTCGATCACGTCGTTCCCCCGGTGGGGCCCGACGTGGACCCGGCTTTCGAGCAGCGTGGCTTCCGCGTACCGACTCTGATCGTTTCGCCGTTCTCGCGGCCCGGTTCGATCGCGAGCGACGTCTACGATCACACCTCGATCCTGAAGATGATCGAGTGGCGCTGGGACCTGCCGGCCCTCTCCGTGCGCGACGACGCGGCGAACAACCTCGCCGAAGCGCTGGACTTCAACTTCCGGCGCCACAAAGTGAAGGACTACGCCGTGCCGCAGTTCGCGTCGGTGGAGTGCCCGGGCGCGTAGAGGGAGTCACCCACTCACCGTAGCGTGACCGTCGGGTTGCGCATGAAGCGAATCATGGCGGGCAGGCGGTCGTTGAAGGTGATGAGGAGGCGGAACAGGCGCGGCCGTTGAATCCAGAACAGCTTCCAGCGCAGGCGCAGGCTCGGGCGCCGCAGGGCCGCGAAGTGGTTGACCGTCCGGAGGGCGATGCGCGCGCCGTCCCAATCGCGCAGCGAACAGGACCGCACGTAATCGTCGAGCGAGGTAAGAAAGAAGCGCGGCGCGATGGCCTGGCTCACGTAGTAGCGGAACATCCGCGAATCGTCTGGAAGGATCGAAATCAACTTGGCCGCGTAGCGCATGCGGCTCTCCAGAAAGCGGGGAGACGCCGACGAGCCGCTCGTGTGAATCCGGAAGCGCAGCAACGGGCGAGCCACGAAAACGTGATCCCAGCCGAGGCGGAAAAAGCGCACGAACAGGTCGTCGTCCTCATAGCCGCAGAGCGTTTCGTCGAAGCCGCCTGACTGCTCGAACGCGGCGCGCCGGATCACGCTCGCCGAGGGGAGCACCATCAGGTCATTGGCCACGCACTCGTAGATCGTGCTTTTGGGATGCCGCACGCCCACGGTCTTGATGAACGCGCGGGTCACCAGGTTGCCTTCGAGATCCATCTCGTCGAAATCACAGTAGGCCCAGCCCGCGTCGGGATCGGCGACGAGCGGCGCGGCGAGCTCTTCGAGGTGGCGCGGATGCCACTGGTCGTCCTGATCGAGGAAGGCCAGGTATTCGCCCGTGGCCTCGCGGGCGGCGGCGTTGCGCGCCGCCGACTGGCCGGCGTTGGCCTGCCGCAGCACGCGTACCGGGAACGATGCCGGCGGCAGCCCCTCCAGCACTTCCAGCGAGCCGTCCGTCGAGCCGTCGTCCACGATGATCAGCTCGCAGGGCAGGGCGGTCTGCGCGAGCACGCTGCGCACCGAGTTGAGCAGGAAGCGCCGGCCGTTGAAGACCGGCACGATGGCGGAAATCCGGGGTTGGCTCACGGCTGGCTTCCTCGCGCGTCCGGCGCCACGCGCAGGCCCGCGACCGGATACCGCCGCGACCGCTCCGCGCTCTCGCCCGCTCGCAGGGGCCAGGCCACGGCGCCCGGCGGAAGGTCCTCCACCTTGCGGGCGAGGATCTCGGCCATGGCGAAGGTGGGGACGGTCGGCATTTCGAGATGATATTGCCGCCATTTCGGGGCGGGGATCATCGCCGCCGGCCCGGCGTCCTGGGCGTCCAGCACCTCGAAGCCGCTCTCCGGTCCGAACAGCACGCGCAGCCCCTCGGCCGACATGCGCCAGAAGTCGTTGGGCTGCGCGTGCGCAGGCCAGGCGCCGGGCGCCTCGTGATAGACGAGGCCGCCGGCTTTCAGGATGCGGTTGACCTCGGCCGCGAACAGCCAGGGCGCCTGGAGATGCTCCAGAACGGAGCCGGAGACGACCGCGTCGATGGAGCGCTCGCGCAGGAAACGGCTGAGGAAATGAGCGTCCCCCACCAGATCGACGCAGCGCCCGGGATGGATGTCGAGCCCGGTCACGGGGCCGCGCAGCAGAGGGCGCGGCGGCATCCCTTCGAGGCCCGCCGGAGTGCGCGCTCCCACCTGGAGCACGCGGCCGCCGCGTGCGTTGACGAGGTCGACGAAGCGCCGCAGCATCGGCGATACCAGGTCCTCCCTCCCATCGGGCTCCTCGGGCCACGGAGGCAGCGGCCCGTCCGGCAGAGCGAGTGGGATGCTCACGGCGCCGCCGTCGGTCTCCAGCGTCAGGCTCACCGGATGGCCGGGCGGGCAGGCGAGATAGAGGGTGAAGCCGCCATGGCGGACGTGCTCGTGCAAAGGATAATGGGCGAGCAGATCGGGCCGGTCCTTGAACGTGTCCACCCGGGCGCAGCGTCCGGCGGATTCGACTCGCAGCGCCCGCACCCGGTGCTCGTGGGCATGCACCCAGCCGTGCAGGTAGATCCCGTGGGCATCGCACCAGAATGCGTCCAGCCAGTAGGCGGCGCGGACTTCCGCGGGACTGGCGGACGCGATGCGGAACGCCGCCATGCCGCGCTCGTCGGTCAGCAGGTCTCTGGCCGTCCCATCCCCTTCTCCCCGGCAGTCGAGCGCGATGGCCGGCCGGCCGGTGGCGGCGGCGCGAAGCGCCCGGAGATCCGCTTCGACGGGGGCCTCGGCCTCGCTGGACAGATCCAGGACGCCGAGGAGGAACGAGGCATTCACCGATTCGTCGAAAGGAGGGAATTCCAGGCGCAACGACTCGTCGGGAGAGAGGTGGGGATTGGCAAGGGTCGTGACGCGGTGCTCCCGGGACTCTTCGGCGAGGACGAGGATGCGCAGCCGCGCCGCCGGCCGGCGGGCGATGACGTCCAGCGGCAGCACCAGGGAGGAGAGGCGCGGGATGGGAGCGACGAATCGTTCTGCGACCAGGAGCGGCCGATGGGTATGGAAACGGCGGAAGCGCATGGCAGGCCCGTCTTCAGCCTCGTCCCGCCCGCCGCAGGCTGAGCCTCTCGTGGGACCGCGCCAAGGCGAGGATCTCGGTCCGCGGCCCCGCGAGCCGCTGGGCGCGCGCGAACAGCTCGGCGGCCTCGGCCGGGCGTTCCCGATGGAGAGCCAGCATGGCGAGGCAATAGATGGAGTCGAGCGTTTCAGCGTTGATCGCGTCACGATCCAGAGACTCGGTCTGCCTCGCGATTCCAGGTGCCAGCCGTTCCGCCGCGGCGTAGGCGCCGGCGTTGACGAGCCGGATGAAGGTCTGCGCGCGGGCCTCGGCGAGGATCGCCGGGGACAGGCCCTCGCCGGGCCTTGCCCGGTCCAGGGCTTCGATCTCGCGAACCGCCCGGTCCGGCTCCGTCGCGGCCAGAGCCATCGGCAGGTGCTTGCGGCTCTGGGCGAGGAGCTCTCCCGTCTCCCCGTCGTGGAGCCCGTACGGATTGAGACGCCCCTGGAGGAAATCGCCGGCGGCCACGCTCGCGGCGAAATCGGCGGCGGCCCGGTCGGGGCGGTCGAGACCGTTGAGCTCCAGAATCCCCGAGAAGAAGAGGGAGCCCGTCAGATTGAAAGGGAAGGGCCGGCCGGATTCCAGATCCAGCTTATCCAGGTCCTGCTTTTCCAGGTCCAGCCCGAAGCGTTCGCGATAGATCCGCGCCAGCCGTACGCGGCTCGCCGCCGCCTCCTCGTGGAGTCCGGCGTTGACGCACTCCTTGAAGTGCCGGTAGGCGAAGCCGCAGGCGAAGGGGGACGTCGGAGGAGCGCTGGCCGCCCGGGCATCGAAGTAGCTCCGCAGGAGGGCGCGCTCCGCCACCGGGTCGGCCGGCCTCAAGCCCGCGAGCCCCTCGGGGGAGATGGCCGCGAAGGCGCGCAGCGTCTCCGGCGACTCCGCGACGTGAACGGCGGCGAAGCCGGCCATCTTCAGGACCCGGATGAGGGCGTCGCGGCTGTAGAGCACCATGTGGAAACCCGGGCTGAGGGCGCGGCTGAGCGCTTCGGTCTCCGCCTCCGGCCGGACGAGCGCGAAGTTGGGGGTCGAGAGGACGAGGATCCCGTCCGGGGACAGCCGGTCGCGGATCGCGGCGAGCAGGGCGTGGGGCTCGGCGAGATGTTCGAGAACCTCCGAGCAGATCGCCAGGTCGAAAAGCTCGGGGCCGAGATCGAGGTCGGCGCTGAAGTACGTGCGGCGGACGGGGAATCCAAGCACCTCCGCGCCCGCCGTGGCGAGCGGCGAGGGGTCCACGCCGAGCACCTCCGAGCCGAAGGCGAAGCGGCAGAAGTCGATCGCGAACCCGGCGCTGCAGCCGATCTCGAAGCAGCGCCGGATCGTCCCGGGCGGCAGGCGCAGGAGCGGCGCCACGATGAGGTCGATCCCGGCGCCCTGCTCGACGTAGTAGTCGAGCATCTGGGGCACGTCCCTCTCATAGTCGGGCGGCGTCAGATCCAGCAGGAAGGCGGCGCCGCACTCCGGGCACCGCACCAGCGTCACGGGCGGCGGCCCGGGCATGACGTGCTCGGTGGAGAGCACGGCGCCCTTCGGCCCAGTCGCTCCGCAGATCGGGCAGGAGGCCTGAACTTCGTGCTGGAGCCATCGGAGACGCATCGCGGGGAGCATAGCAGCCCTCGGATTGCCGCCCCGGGCCGGCGGATTGGCATTTCTCAGACACGCCCTCAGCGATAGACGTCCCGCCCGATCTGGATCTCCTCGACCCACACCAGCTCGCACGCCCCGGGTCCGTCGTCCTCGCGGGTCATTGAGGTCTTCCAGTGGAAGCCGTCGTCCCGGTTCGCATTCACCAGGAGCCCGTGCACGCGCACCCGATCCCCGGTGCCGACCGTGAGGAGCGCGCGGCGGACGTTGTCGTCGGCCGGGATCATGTGCATGTTCGCGGAGTGGGACTTGATGTAGTGGAGGTCGAGATCCGAGGCCTTCGTACGCCAGAAGTAGTAGCGGGTGATCTGGCCGTAGGTGACCTGGGATTTGAGGGGTTCCTCCGGCAGCTTTCCCCAGGTCATCACCAGATCCACCGGGACGAGGAACGCGCCGTCGTCAACGCGGTAGTGCTCGTCGCCGGCGACCACCGCGGAGACCTCGAAGGAGGCGCGGGGATCGAGCGTGACTTTCCCCTTGCGGGTTTCGATGTCGAAGGGAGGCCTGTCCGTCGAGGTCTGGATGGGATCGCCGGTACAGTCAATGGGATCGCCGGCTCCCGTGGCATGGGGACGTGAGAACGCGTAGTAGCCGATGACGACGATTGCGAGGAGCGTCAGCCAGAGCTTGTTCATGACCTCCGCGGAGTCTACACCGCCGAACTCGTATAGGCTTGCCCATAGCACCCCGGTGCCCGCGTGGCCTTTGGGAATTGCCGCCCATCTCGCCGCCTCTGAGACGCCCCACGGGGTTCCCCGTGGGGCGTCTCTACATTGGCTGGAACCGTTGGTCTGACTAGGGAGGATAGCGTCCGTAGTGGGTTTGGGTGCTTTTATGGTGTCGGTCTTCGCCGGTTGGGAAAGGCGTTATCGTTTCAGTTCCTTCACCGATACCTCCCCAATGTAGAGACGCCCTGCGGGGAACCCCGCGGGGCGTCTCCGGATCGGGGAAGACCATGCAATCTGAAAATGAATCGGCCGGCGGCACGGCGACAACTCGTATAGGCTTCCCCGATGAGGGTGACGCTGACTTCTACGATCCGCTCGCTGCGCGACCGCCTGCGTCGCCTTCCTGAGCCTGAGGCCGAGGCGGAGCTGCCGGAGTCCGTCCCCGACTTGCTGGTCCGCTTGGGCGCGGCGGGTGAGCTCGACGACTTGGCAATCGTGAGCCGGCATCTCTTCGTCGAGTCCCCCTTTGCAAGGCTGGCCGCAAACGCCGCCAGCCGTCTCTTCGCAAGGGCGAAGCCTCTCGACTATGTGGCACTGGACCAAGAAGCTCGACGGTGGCTCAGTTACTACCATCTTACGTCGCGAACACAGACGATCGCGCTTCTTGAGAGGCTCGGCAGCGTCTCTGCCTTGGGAGTGGGGAGCTTTCATCCGAGTGGATATATCCGCGAATCTGCTGTGACAAATTTAGAGGGCCACTGGAGCGGAGACGAGCTTCCTTTCCTGCTCGTTCGCGCGAACGATTGGGTGGCGGAGGTCCGTTTCGTTGCGGTGCGCGCGCTTATGGCGCGCGCAAATCCGAGCTATGCGGCCCATTTTTTGCGATTCCTTCCGCTCGTGCGCCGCCTCGCGCAGACTCGCCGCGCTGAGAATTCCGAGATTGTAGAAGCCGTCGAAACCCTCCTGAGATCTCCGGAGGCCGATGGCGTTCTCCGCGCGGGTTGTCTCTCGGCAGAGCCGACCGTTCGCCGCGCCAGTTTCCAACTGCGGCTCGAAGATAAAGATCGTCAGGTCGAGGCGGCCGGCGACGCCCTACGCGAGCGCGATCCAATCATCCGGCTGTGGGCCGTGCGGGCTCTTGCCACGCAACCGGCTCAGCCCGAGCTCCGCGGCCTGCTCGAACGGATGATTGCCGATTCCTCCTCCGCCGTTCGTGCGGTGGCCATCGACCTGTTCTGCGTGAATCATCCCGACGAGGCCAAGCCTCTCCTCTGGAGCTCCTTGTTGGATCGGTCCGCTTCCATCCGGGCGGCAAGCCGCTGGAAGCTGACTCGTCACGAACCTGTCGATTTTGGCGCCGTCTACCGAGAGGCGCTCGCTACAGCCGAGGGATTCCGGCTTGTTGCGGCCATCTACGGTCTGGGAGAGATCGGTTGCCGAGAAGCGGCGGAAGATGTGGCGTCTTTTCTCAAGCATTCCCGGCTGAATGTTCGAGTGGCCGCGATTCGCGCTCTTTCCGGAATCACCCAAAACGAGTTTCTCGGCAGGTTCGAGGCAGCATTGTCCGACGACTTGCCAAAGGTTTCAACCGCGGCTCGCCGGGCGCTCGAAAGCCGTAGCGGGCTGTTGAGCGAAGAGCTGCTGTGGAGGCTATTCGAAAACGACGGGCGCCGCCATGTCCGCCTCAACGCATTGCTCCTCATGGGACGGCTCGGCAAATGGGACCGCATCTTTTATTTCCTGCGCGCTGCCTCGGACAGTGATCCTGACCTCGCCGCGATTGCCGAACAGGAGGTGAGGGGCTGGCAATCCACGTTCAACCGGAGCTTCACGGCTCCCACTGCCGAGCAGAAACAGCGAATTCTCGCCGCGGGCTTTCAGGATGTGGCGGACTACTGGGCCGGTTTCTCGTCATGAGCTTTGGGCAAGGAGGCCCGCCGCGACTTTGTGCCGGAGATTCGGTAGAATTCCCTGGAGCCCTCGATTCGAATCCACGATCAGGCCCACCTGCGGAGGCTGAGGCTTGGCAGAAGACACGCGCGACGCCGTGTCTCCTGCCGTCGAAGATGAACGATGGAACCTGACCGCTGGCAGCGCATCAAGGAGGTCTTCAGCACCGCGCTCGCGGTTCCTTCCGCGATGCGGGAGGCTTGGCTGGTCCAGACTTTGCCCGACGACCCGGTGCTGGCCAACGAAGTCCGCGAGCTCGTCGCCGTCTTCCAGGAGGGCGGCGAGATCTTCCAGGTCCGAACGCTCGTCACGGTTCCCGATCTGCCCCAGGATCTCGAGACGGCGGTGGCGGGCCTGCGCATCGGGCCTTATCGCATCCTCTCCGAGCTGGGGCGGGGCGGAATGGGCGCCGTCTACCTGGCGGTGCGCGCCGACCAGGCCTACGAGCAGCGGGTGGCCATCAAGCTGGTCAAGCGGGGGATGGACACGGACGACATCGTCCGCCGCTTCGTCCACGAGCGGAAGATCCTCGCCGCGCTCGTCCACCCCAACATCGCCCGCCTCATCGATGGCGGCTCGACGACCGACGGCCGCCCTTTCTTCGTCATGGAGTACATCGAAGGGCGTCCGATCACCGTCTTCGCGCAGAACAAGAAGCTGGGCGTCGAAGACAGGCTGCGGCTGTTCGTCAAGGTCTGCGCGGCGGTCCAGTTCGCGCACCAGAACCTGATCGTCCATCGCGACATCAAGCCGGGCAACCTCCTGGTGGACCGCGACGGCGAGCCCAAGCTCCTGGACTTCGGCATCGCCAAGCTGCTCGCGCCCCCGGCTTTCGGCAAGCTCTCCGAGCTGACTCAAGCCCACCGCCAGCCCATGACTCCCGACTACGCGAGCCCCGAGCAGTTGGCGGGGGAGCCGGTGACCACGGCCACGGACATCTACGGCCTGGGCATCCTCCTTTATGAGCTGCTGGTGGGGCAGAACCCGGCCGGCGTCGCGAAGCTGCTGGGACCGGGCCGGGCCGCGCGTCTGCCGAGCCAGGCCGTACGCGGGCTCGAAGGTGACCGCCGGACGTACCGCCGCCTGCAGGGGGATCTCGACACCATCGTCGGCAAGGCCCTGGAGCCCGAGCCCCAGCGGCGCTACGCCACCGCGGCGGCCCTGGCGGAGGACGTCGAGCGGCACCTTGAACAGCGTCCGGTGAAGGCTCGTCCACCGACTCTCGGCTACCGTCTGGGGCGCATACTGGTTCGCCAGAAGCTGGCTTCGGCGCTGGTGCTGGCGGTAGCCATCTCTGCAGGGGTCGTGGGGTACCAGAACTACGAGCTCAAAAGCGCGCGGGACCGCGCCGAGGCGCAGCGCCTTCAGGCGGACGAGCAGCGCCGCAAGGCTCAGGCCTTCTCTGGCTTCCTGAAGGGCCTGTTCCGTAGCGCTGATCCCGAGTACAACCGGGGAGAGGACGTCAAGGTCATCCAGACTGTCGACGAGGGTGCGAAGCAATTGCTCAACCCTGGGGAGCGTTCACCTCGCTGGGCGCCATTGCCGGGCGGAGGCCGAGAGATTGATCCTGTCACCCGCGCTAGCCTCCTGAACGAAATCGCAGAGGTCTACGCCAACCTGGGTTCCTACAAGAAGTCCGAGAACCTCCTGCACAGCGCCCGCGCCTTGCGCGCAGGCCAGACGAGCCGCGACGCCAAACTCGACGAGGCGGCCAGCCTTACGCTCCTCGGCCACCTGGCCCTTAACCAGGGGGATTTTTCCAGGTGCCTTCCCTACTATCGCCAGGCAATCGCCATCAAGCAGGAGCAATTGGGATCCGCGGATCCCTCCCTGGCCGAAGACCTGAACGGCTTGGGCTACGCATTGACAGAGAACGGCGATCTGATCCATGCCGCCGTGTCCCTCCGGCGGGCGGAATTCCTCAGCCGCAAGGCTGGCCTTCTCGGTTCGAAGGAGCATGCGGTCAGCCTGAACAACCTGGCGATCCTGGCCGAGAGAGAGCAGCGTGTCAAGGAAGCGCAGGAGGGCTATCAGGCAGCCCTGAACATCGATCGGACGCTGCTGGGTGCCGACCATCCGGAGACACTCGGCGTAGAGCGAAACCTCGGCTCGGTTCTGCTGCGGCAACGTGAGTACGGCAAGGCCGCGGCTCTCTATCAGGAAGTCCTGCGCGCCCAGGAACGGGTGCTGGGCATCAATCACCGGGACCTGATCCTCACCCTGAGCAGCCTGGGGGCGGCGCAGAATGGACAGAATCTCTACCCGGAGGCCGCCAAGTCCCTGCGCCGCGCGCTCGCCCTGCACCAGAGTCTCGGATTGTCTCCCGATATCGAGGAAGCCTACGCACTGAACATCTATGCCGGAGTCCTACGGGCGCAGGGAGATTGGGCCGCGGCGGAGGCAAACTATGAGAGAAGCCGCCAGATCTACCTGCTGCTGGAGGGAGATAACCGCGCGAGCATCGCCAGTGTTCTTCGCGGGCTGTCCCAGGTCAAACTGCAGCGAGGGGATCTGCCCGCGGCCGAAACCCTGGCACGGCAGAGTCTTGACCTGCTGCGCCAAGCCGCGGGCTCCAATAGCGAGGTGGCGATCTCCCTCCGCAAGCTCTCCGAGATCGAGCGCAAAGCTGGGCGTGTCCCGGAGGCCAACGAGCACGAGCGACAAGCGCTGGAGTTGGACCACCCGCCGTCGCGTTCCCGCCAATGAGATCGCAGGTCCTTCTTCGGCACAACCGCCCTTGAGGCCGAAGTCATCGAACAGCAAGGAGGAAATCCGTCATGCGTCGTCGATCATTGTTGTGTCTTTGGTTTCTCGCCGCGCCGCTCGCCGCCCGGCAGCCAGCGCCGTCACCCTTTCGACCGGGAGAGGTGAGTCTCGAGATTTCGGACTCGACCTTCTCGGCGCTCGCGCTCAGTGTTCCCGCTCTCGGAGCGAGCTTGTGCACGGGGGTTTCTCCGCTACCCCGAAAGATATCGGGACAGGGGAAATGCCATCCTCCCCCTCCGGGGAAGGCTCAGGTCTTGAGACTGGGGATCGTCGAGACGCTCCCGACCGGAGGCGGCGCTACCGTCGTCCGTCTCTTTCCTCGAACCCTGAGGCTGGCCGGCAGGCAGCCCTTCAATACCGCCTGCGGCACCTGGCGCTATTCGCTGACCCTCGACCCGCGGGCGACGCAGCGCATCTCGAAAGCCGTCCTGCGGCCGGATGCCAGTGATGTCCTCTCGGGCGAGGTCCACGGCGCCCTGCCAATGGCGGCCGTGCTCCATTTCGAGACCGTCGATGAAGGACGCCGGGTCGACATTCCGCTGACCCTTCAGCTTGACCTTGCAGGCCACTGGACCGCCCTCCCCCTGCCGCTGGCCGGCGGCATACTGGATCCTGCTGCGTCCAATCTGGTGCTTTTCGCCGAGCCTCCGGGAAAGCCGGGTGGACGGTGGACCAGCCGGAGAGACTGTACGAGCCTCAGTCCTTTCGTTGGCGAGATCTGCCTGTCGGCGTCGCCGTCGCTGCTCAAGTCCTTGAACGTCAACCCTGAGGAGGCTCGCCAATGAGAGTCCAAACCTTTCTGTCGCTGGCGCTTGTCATCCTCTGCATCCTCTTTGGAGCCGGCATGCTCTCGGCGCAAGCAACCGGTTTCGAGAAGGTCCACGGCCACAACGCCTACTATGAGCAGGCGCTCAAAGGGGCGGTCCCGGTGCAGGTCTGCCCCGGTGGCGGCTACGTCTCCGTGGGCTTCAGCCGCCGCACGGACACTCGCGCCGACTCCGACGTCTACATCGTTCACATTGGCGAGACTGGAGCCATGATCTGGGAGGTAACGATCGACATCAACAACTATTTTGGCGACGACATAGGCACCAGCGTGCGGGAGCTGCGCCACAGCTCCATCGGGGGATTCGTCGTCACCGGCACGATGGCTCCGGCGATTGGTGCCGATCGCGATATCTTTCTGCTGGAGCTCGACTGTGACGGTAAGCTTCTCTGGGTTCAACAGCTCAGGACGAAAAGCGATCAGTTGGGGATGTCGACCGACGACGTCGCCGGCGACGTGATCGAGGCGGATACCGGGGCGTCGGCCCCAGTGGGCTCTCCCCGTCAGGGCGACCTGATCGTCGCCGGCTCCAGCCGGCGGCAAGTGAAGTCCAAAGTCTTCGATACCGACGCCTATCTAGTGCGCACCGATCCCTGGGGCTCGGTGAAGTGGAGCCGGACCTACGCCAACTGGGGCGGGTACCTCACCGCTCCGCTCAACCGGGAGTGGTTCAACGCCCTGAGCGAAGCTCAGCCCACCAGCGACCAGGTGGTCGGTGACATTCTCGCCGCAGGAGCCCAGGCTGATACCGGCTGGGAGGACGGCCTCGCGGTACGCGTCGATGGCACCAACGGGGGGATAACTCTTCCTCTGCACGCCATGGCAAGCTTCAACATTCCTGACCCTGGACCGCTGGAGCGATTCACCGAGCTGTGGGCCATTCGTGAGCTTCAACAGGCCGGGCCGGAGTACCTCAACATCGTCGTGGTCGGCAACATCGCGAACGCAGGAGGAAAGACCGAAGGCTACGCCGCCAAGACCGGGCCGCTTCTCACATCCCTCCTGGCTGAACGGGCGATCGGCGATGGTTTCAGCGGGACAGGGACCGAGGGCTTCGCCGATTTCGTGGAGATTGGCGCACCGACGAGCTACGCCAGCGCGGGAGACCTGGCGGTCACTGGTTATGCCACGATCAGCGGCAATCAGGACGTGGCTCTGCTCGCCTTGAGCGCCAGCACCCTCACACCGGTACCCGGCACCGGCCGGCTCTTCGGTGACCATGCCGGCCGCGAGGAGCGAGGCACCGCTCTCTCCCAGGTACAGGAGTATGGCGATCTCGCGCGATTCGCGGGGTTTTATATCAACGGTTTCAACCGTTCCGATCCCGCCCTGGTGGGGGATCCGGAGGACATGTCTCTGATCAAGACCGATGCCACGGGGCAGACGCTTTGCTCGACCCTCTGGTCTCCCGGTGATTTCTACGAGGAGCATGGACTCTGTGAATGCGGCTGGAACATCGAGGATGCGGGAGCGATCAACCTGTCCTGGTCGAGCCCGCACGAGGAGCCGTCGTGGGGCACCATGATCTGCCAGTGACGAGTGGTGATTGATAGGGGTCAGGGCCGGCGAGAGCGCCGGCCCTGATCGGTTTTTCGGGTCTTCATAGGGCGTAATCCAGCGGACTCGCGATCTTGTCAGGCGGCTGAGCCATCACATCTCCACGGCGGGAGTCAGCCGGAGGCTTGCTTCATCCTTCCCGAGAGTCGTGCGTAGATTGATCCGCGCACCCGGCTTCAGGATCGCGGGTACGCGGACCGCATCCGGAAGCGCAAGCTTGCCGCCGGGCTCGATCTCGATCAGCCGGCGCCCCGCGAGCTTTCCCCCGGATTTTTCGAGCTGCCCGGCCAGTGCGCGCAAGTCCACGGTGGCAAGCCAGCTCTCGCACACCAGCACGTCTCCCGCCGCGATCGCGAGCGCCCAGAGCACGTCGGCCGGCAACGTCACTCGGAATCCGGGCTCGACGTCGAGGGCATGGCGGGCTTCCAAGCGGACCTCGTCAGGCCTCTGCCGCTGATCCGGCTGCTGCATCTGCACGGTAAACCAGCGTCGTCCGGCCTGAACCCCGGCCTGTAGCAACTGCCGGGTTCCGGGATGTCTGCCAAGGAGGACGGCGGCGGCCTTGGGCAGCAGCAGGCCGCCCTCGGCGGTTACGGCCGCCATCGGTATCGCGAGCAGCTTTTCGATCCACGGCCACGGCGGGGTATAGGCGCCGGCGATCGTCCGGGTTTTATCGATATAGCTTTGGAACTTGAATCGGTCGAGCATCACCTGGTCCCACTCGGCCAGCAGCAGATCTCCCGGATTGAGCGAAAGCGCCCAGCGTACCTCGCCGGGAAGGAGGGCGGTTCCGTCCGCGCCTACGGTGAGCGGGAACACGGCCTGCATCGAAATGACCGGGCTGTACTCGGCGAAGAAGGGAGGGCTCTCCATGCCGCAACCTTAAACAAGGAGGGGCCGCCGGGCCAGCGCGGAACGCCGAGACCCATACCGCTTCGCGCCGGACCGAACGGAGAGGGCGACAGGCGTCCGAGCCCTTACTTCGCGCCGTCCGGGTCGAGCGAGCCCCCGGCGTCATTCAGGAGCCCGTCCGGGTCCAGGCTGCCTCCTTCGTCGGGCCGCTGTTTACCGCTGGGATCGAGGGAACTGCCTTCTTTCTCCCAGAGGCGGATCATCTGGTGCCAGAGGAAGGACAAGATGGTCTGGCTCTTCACGAACCCGGCCGCCGGACCAGCGGTGGGCCGGGCAGGTGCGGCGGTGCCCAGGGCCGTCAGGCTGAGGAGCAGAAAAAGGAATGATGCTACGGTGCGGCGCAGAGCGGAGCGGGTCATTGGCGAAATCTCCTTGACGGCGGTCGCGCACCGGGCCGGTCTGGCCGCGGGGCACCGCCCGTCATTGAATCCAGTGCCGCCCGCCCCCCTCACCGCTCCCTCACCACCCTGGCCTCCCGGTGGAAGAGGCCAGGGCGCGTGTCTTTACTTCGCTCCGCTTGGGTCGAGTGAGCTTCCGCCGTCAAGCAAGAACCCGCTCGGGTCCAGGCTGCCTCCCTCGTTAGTCCGCGGGCTTGTCGTTTGCGGCTTTCCGTCGGGGTCCAGGGAGCTGCCGGACTTCTCCCAAAGACGAATCATCTGTTTCCAAAAAAAGGACAAGCTGGGCTGGCTCTTCATGGGGCCGGCCGTCGGTCTGCCGGCGGGCCGGGCTCGTGCGGCGGAGGCCAGGGCCGTCAGGCTGAGGAGAAGGAAAAGGAAAGATGCGGCGATGCGGCGCAGAGCGGAGCGGGTCATGGCGAAATCTCCCTCGCGGCGGTCGCACACCGGGCCGGCTTGGCCGCGGGGCACCGCCTCTATGGAGAGGTAGTGTCGCCCGCGACCGAAAAAAACTCCATTCATAGCCAAGCGGCATGGCTCGGTTCTTCCCGGGCGCGCCGAGAGGCGCGCCTCTCGAGGTGGTGCGCACTCCCTCGTACAGGAACGATTTGTCGCTTTCCATCATTACGAGGAGGCTCTCCGCATGCAACCCAGTCTCGTGAAAAGCCAGCACCTCACCCGCCGCCGGCTCCGCCGGTTCCTGGAAAAGAAGTACAGCCCTGAGGAGGAGAACGAGATCCTTCTCCACCTGCTCGCGGTGTGCCCCGGCTGCCGGGCTGCCGGAGGGCCGCTCCTGGATCTCGTCGAAAACGGCGTCCTGCAGCCGGCGTTCTCCTCTCTGGACGTGGATCTGGAGCTTTCCCGAGCTGCGGCCCCCGCCCTGTGGGAGAAGCTCAAATTGGTTCCCTCGGAGCGCCGGAAAGGTCTGGTGCAGACTGCGAAGCGCTTCTGCTCCTGGGGACTCTGCGAGTTCCTTTGTCATGAAAGTGAGCGGCTGGCCACGAGCGACGTGGCAATGGCCACCCACGTGGCGGAGCTGGCCGTCCTCATCAGCTCGCGGCTCAAGGAGCACCAGCCTGCGGAAGAGCTGTGGCTTTTCCAGCTTCGCGCTTACGCCTGGGCTCACCTCGGCAATTCCCGACGGGTGCAGGGGGAGCTGCGGAGCGCCGAGGACGCGTTCGCGAGGTCCGATGAGTGGTGGCAGGCCGCCACGAGCATGGGAGACGTCCTTAACTACGAGACCCGAATTCTCGACCTCATGGCGTCTCTGCGGAGAGACCAGCGGCGTCTACCATCTGCCCTGGCTCTCCTGGAACGCGCAATCGAGCTAAGCCAGAAAGGGGACAAAGCGCAGATTGGTCGGCTCTTGATCAAGAAGGCGAAGACTTATGAGGAGATGGGGGATCTCGAGAAATCAGTCACTTTGCTTCAAGAGGCGGAGACCTTCGTCGAGCCCGAGCGAGATCCACGACTCGAGCTCTGCCTGCGGCACAACCTCCTGGACACGCTGAGCAAGGCCGGCCATTTCCAAGACGCAGCGGCTTTGCTTCCGGAGGTGGCCCGCCTCTCGGAAAGCTTGGGAAATCCGCTCGACGCGGTGCGTCTTCTTTGGTCGCGGGGAAGGATCGCCGCCGGTCTAGGGCAGCCGGCGGAGGCGATCCGCTCTTTGGAGGAGGTGCGCGAAGAGTTTTCGCGGCGCAATATCAGCTACGATACTGCTCTCGTGAATCTGGAGCTGGCGGCGCTTCACGCCCGGGAAGGGCGCACGCAGGAAGTGAAGGCGCTGGCCTGGGAGACGTTGCCCATCTTCCAGGCGCAAGACGTGCCCCGCGAGGCCGTGGCCGCTCTCGCCTTCTTCGTCCAAGCCGCGGAGAGGGAGACTCTCACGGCCGAGCTGGCGGACCAGTTGGCCGTCTTCCTGCGGCAGGCGCGCTACACCGCGGACCTGTGGTTCGCCGAGGCCCAACCAGGCGAGAATGGAGGGAAGGATGAAGGAGAAAGCGCCGGCCCTGCCCGTTAAGAATCTGGGCCGCATCCTGGCGGTGATGCGCAATGCGTTGGGTTTCAAGCAGCATCAACTCGCCCGGGCCGCCCGTGTCCATCCCAGCTCCCTTTCAGACTATGAGAAGGGCCTCAGTGTGCCTGAGTTGCCCACACTTCAGCGTTTGTTAGAGGCCATGGGCGTTTCGTTTTTTGCGTTGGAGCTGACGGGTAGGTTCCTCGAAGGGTTGGAAGCGGCCCGGCGGCCGGCCACGAACGTCATGGTGCCGCATCGTCCGAGCAACGCCGTTCCCCCAGAGGTCGGCACGCTAGTGGCGTTGTATCAGGAAGGCTCCGAGCGCCTGCTCGCCGAGCTCGTCTCCGGGCTCTCCCAGATTCTGACAAACTTGAGCGATGCGTCCGAGTCGGCGACCCCGCAGGCGGCAGTGGGCTCCGAGGAAGATCAGGCCGAAGAGCTTTGGACCCTGCTGAAAAGGAAGCCGAGTGCTCGGCAGCGGAAGCTTCTTCAGGAGGATAGCCGCTTCTGGCACAGCCGCTTTTGCGAGCGGCTCTGCCAAGAAAGCGAGAAGCAGGCAGCACGGCACCCTGAGTGTGCGCTATCCCTGGCGGAGCACGCTGTTTTCCTCGCTGATCAGATCTCTGCGGAGCAAGGGGGTGACCCAGCCCTTCGCGCCTACGCAGCCGCTCACCTCGCGAACGCCATTCGGGCAAAGGGCACGCTTCCAGCAGCCGAGGAGGTGCTCGCCGAGGCCGATAGACTATGGTCTGAAGCTGTACGGCAGGGCGGGGGCACTCCCAGATACGAAGCCCGTATCCTCGATCTCGAATCTTCCCTAAAGCGGGACCAACGGCTGTTAGAAGCTGCCTGTGCTCTGATTAATAGAGCGCTGTTGTTGGTGCCTACTGAAGCCGACCGTGGCCGACTACTGATCAAGAAATCCAAGATCGTGGAAGAGACGGGTGACTTGCCGACAGCCATCGCCTTGCTCCAAGAGGCGGAGCCCTTCGTAGATCCCAAGGTCGATCCTCGGAACATGCTTTGCCTGCGGCATAACCTGGCAGATTACCTGAGCAAATTGGGGCGTTTTGAAGAGGCCGAGGCTCTTCTGCCCTCAGTGCTCACCCTGTCTCGTAAACTCAACAATGCCTTGGATTTGGTACGGCTGCGTTGGGTGGAAGGGAGAATCGAGGCGGGACTGGGCCGGACGGCCAAGGGAATCGAGCTGCTCCGTCAGGTACGCGCGGAATTCATGACGCGCAGAATTGACTACGACACCGCCCTGGTGACGCTGGAGCTGGCGGTCCATCTCGCCGGGGAGGGGCGGGTGGAGGAGGTGAAGGCGCTGGCCCGCAACCTGGTGCCGATCTTCAAAGCCCAGCAGGTGCACCGCGAGGCGCTGGGGGCTTTGACACTCTTCCGGAAGGCGGCGGAGACGGAGAGGGTCACAGTTGAGCTCGCCCGCGGCCTGCTCGACTATCTCAATAAGGCGCGGAACGATCCGAGCCTGCGGTTTGAGGCTTGAGCCGCCCCATGCGCAGACCCTGGACGGTGACCTTTCTGAGCCTCTTCTTCGGCTTCGGCGCCTTGATCAGCGCCACGCCCGTGGTATCACCCCAGAAGGGAGCCACCCGGCCGAGGCGCTCCGCCTTGTCAAGCGGCGATCGTGCTCGCTTCGGACGGCTGTAACAAAAGCGCTCCTTCGAGCGCCAATTCTTCCGACAGGAAGCGAAGACAATTCGAGAGCTCGGAGCTGGAGGTCGCGCCAGGGATCGGGCTATAACATCGCGACATTCAAGGAGGCGTTATGGGCCGCAGAATTGGTCAGTTGGCATGGGTCGTGTTGGGAGTTGTGGGGGTGTTCACGACGGTCGATCTTGGGTTTGGTCCCATTGTCATATGTAACCAATGTGGACATGGGCTGAACGTGACGTTCGGCGTCATCATGATCTCGGTCGCAGCGGCTGCCTTGATTACCAATCGAACCGCCGCGCTCGCCGCGAGGTAGAGATTTTCTTAAGCCGCCAGAGAGGTCTTGCCTGTTCCACGGTATTCGGGGTGAATGCCGTGGAACAATCTGGACCTCTTCGACCTTCCATCATCCGCAGCGGCTCAGGTTTGGGGGCATATTTTTTGCAATTGCCGGCAATGCTGAGCATCCGCTCGGCGAGAGGCTTGACGTGGTTCCAACTGTGAAAGGAGACAGCTCATGAGGTCAAAGCTTCACCATCCGGCGACGATCATGATTCTAGGTCTCATGCTCCTCATGTTCCTGGCCGCAGCCGCTCCCAACCCGATTTCCCAGCCGGCACGGGTCGTTCACAACCAGGTCATCGTGCCGGAAGAGGATCGCTTCACCCCCTTTTCCCAGACGATTCACGCCGGCGACGCGGTCCGCTGGATCAATATGGACTCCGACGATCATACGGTGGTCAGCGACGACGCCTTCAACACGGCCGGCAACCGCCACGTCAATATCGTGTTGAAGGGAACCGACAATAACGGCGGCCAGCCGGGGACGCTGGTACTCCACTTCAACCGCCCTGGAACCTTCGTCTACTACTGCCGGTTCCACGCCCATCTGGACGGAGAGAACCAGCCGGTGGCGCCCGGGCCCGACGGCGGGATCGAGGATCCCGACGGGAACCATGGCACTCCCATGATGGGGATCATCACCGTCCTGCCCAGGGACTGAGAGACGCGGCTGGGAGGTTTCCGCTCCTCAGTCCCGCGCCAGAATCTCCCCGTAGGCGTTGACCAGCACCTTCTTGGGGGCCTTCGGGAGCTTCAGCTTCACGTCGATGGGCACGGTCGCTTCTCCCGTCAGCCCCAACATCCCGATCCGGGTCAGCTCGTTCTTTCCAAAGTCGATCTGGATCGGGACGAGGGTGCGGAAGTCTTTCGGGACTCCTTGCTGGCTGACCTGGCCGTGAATGCGGTACTCGTCGCCGGTCGTCTTCTCGGCCTTCAGGTCATAGGCGTAGTGGGGCGTGTCCGTGCCATAGACCCACTGGTTGAAGAACCAGTCCATCTTGCCGTCGTTCGTGGCGTTCAAGGTTCTCACCATGTGCCGCTCCACCACCTTCTGAAAGTCGGCGGTGGTGGCTGCTTTGCCGGCGTAGGTAGAGGTGAAGTCCTTCATCATCGCGATGAAGTTGGCGTCCGGAGTCTTCGATTTATCGTCCCACATCAGGGTGCGCAGCATGTGGAGGACGTATCCACCCTTGGAATAGATCATGGCCTGCGGCGCCGAAGGGGTGTACGTCGTGCGGAGCCGCCAGCCCTGGCTGATAGGGCCTACTTTGTCGTGCGGTATCGTATTACCGGGATACTTCCCGAAGATGTATTTTCGCGCGCTGCGCCAGAAGTCGTTGTAGCCGTCCCACCCTTGCGTGTGCTGCACGGCCAGGGCCGCCGAGAACTCGGAGAAGCCCTCTTCCAGCCACTCGTCGCGGTAGGTGGCGCCGCCCACGAGGTGGCCCCACCACTGATGGGCGAACTCATGAAAACCCACCCGGTTGATGAAGTCGGTCATCCGGTACAGACCCAGGGCCGCCCGTTGGGTGCCGGTCAGGAAGGCTGAGAAGGGCAGGAAGATGAGCGACGGCCAGGACTGCCCGAAGGACCACTGCGCCTGCTGGGTGATCGCGACGTGGGTTTGGGGCAGGGCGCCGAAATAGGTGGTGAAGATGCGCGCGGAGTTGATCCCGTCCACGGCGGCGCTGTCGGCCAGCCGGGCTCCGGACACCATTCCGACCTCGGGTCCCAGATCGGGATGGTCCTCGCCGGTGAAGACCTCGACTTGGATGCCGCTGACGTCGTCCTTCCGCGCCAGGCGCTCGAACTTGCCATAGTTGAAGCCGGCGACCTGGACCGGCCCTTCCGTCCGCCAAAGGGAGACCCGCTGCTTCCCCTCAGTGCGGTCCTCCACTTTTTGTCCCACGGAAACCACTTCGAGGCCGGCGGGAATTCGATAGACCATCTCGAACTTCGCCGGGTCGGAGAAGATGCCGAGGTTGGGGTACCAGCTCTCGCGGGCGGTGACCACGTAGGTCTTGACCCCGACGCTCTGCAGCACCTCGCCTCCCTGGTAGGCGAGCCGGAGCCGGACGGTCGCTCCCTTGGCCAGCGGCTCAGGGAACACGACCGCGGCGTCGGCGTCCTTCTTTTCTTCCTCCTGAATCCAGGCGAGAGGTTTCCAGGCGGGCTCGGCTCCCGCCGACTCCACGGCATAGGAAGCGTCGCCAATGCGGAGCTTCGACATCAGATACAGCGGCAGCACCCGCAGACCGTCCACCAGGGGCTGAAAGCGGACGGTGGTAAGGCCCACGATGTCGGCGTCGCGCTTGACCTCGGTCTCGATCCGGTAGTCGAGGGCGTCGACGAGCCGTTTTTCCGGCGGATGCTGCCGGCGTGCCACGTCCTCTTTGCGGTCACAGAGGTACCAGATACCGCCCTTGAACGAGTCGGCGACCCAGAAGATCGTGGACTCTCCGCCCAAGCGCGGCGCGAGGTGCAGTGCTTCGGCGCCGTCGGGGTCCACGGCGGCGAGCGCGGGTGGGACCTTGCGGCCGTCGATCAGGGCCAGGAAGACGCCGCCGGTCCGCCCCGGAGAGTTCAGCAGGTCTTCGAGAACCCGGAGATGGAAGTTGGTCTTGAAGTCGTTCTGTTGCCGCTTGAGCCACCGGTTATAGGCGTCGACGGCGTGGGGATCGGGAGCGCCGGTCTGCACCGCGGCGTGGTGCTCGAGCTCGGCCAGGGTGCCGTCGGTGAAGAGAAGGAACAGGGTCTCGAACGAATCGGACAGCGCCTCGAAGCCCCCCTTGTCGGCCCCCGAGGAGATCGCGAGCTGCCGCGCCTCGTTGGGAGTGGCGGGGCTCAGACGGTAGCTCCCCTGGCCCACGAAAATCGCGCCGATCGTGTGCCCGTCGACGGGAGCCAGCAGGTAGAGGGCTCCGGAGTCGAGCTGAAACCGGAACGCGTCTCGCTCCAGGACCAGGTTCTGGACCGGGATCTTCCGCCCGTCCGGCTTCGCGCCGCGCAGCGCGGCATAGGTCGGGTCGGTGGCGGCCTGGAGAGGGAAGGCCAGCGCGGCGGCCAGGAAGAAGATCGCGAGGGCGCAACTCAGGCGCAGGCGCGGGGACATGGGCATCGGCGGAAACCTCCTGGAGAATCGAGACGTCAGCTTACCAGGGTAGTGCCGGCCGGCTGCAATTCATTTCGTGCTCCCGCACGGACGTGAACCCGGATGCGAGAGCAGGCAGTGAAGACTCAGTTGACGGCGTGGCTCGGACTCATCTCGTCGAGGAAGAAAACCGCGTCGTAGAGCCGAGGCACATCGGTGATCTGCGGCTCGTAGAAATAGATGCCGGCCGTGATCGGCTTGCGCAGCCAATGATCCGCGGGGAGGTCGCGCAGATTCAGGAGGAGGCGGGGCTTGCCCGCGGCGTGGAGCAGCCCTTCCAGGGACTGGGCCGCCGGAACCGGCAAGGCCTCGGTCTTCTCTCCCGCCTCGCCGTTGGTGCCGTGATGGGCCAGCGCGCCGATCACGTAGAGATCATGACCCAGGGCTCGCGCGAGGTGCAGCCCCATCGGCCCCATCGCGGGATGGATCTTGAGAGCCGGCGCCGACTTGGCGGAGGTCACGTCGCGGAGCAGGTGGTAGTTGTGCGCCCAGACGATCACTTTGCGCCCCGCGAGCGGCCCGTGGAGGAGCCAGAGGAGGTTTTCGGCCATGGCCGTATCACGGGAGTAGCCGTCTTCGCTGTGGCCGGAGCCGCTCAGTCCGCCCAGGGCGCGGTCCATGTTCAGGAAGCTGACCAGCGACTGGCGGACGTAGTCGATCTCGCGGGGGCTCGAATGCACCAGGAGATCCGGCCGCCGCTGATCGATCAACGCGATCAGCCGGCGTGGCAGCTCGCGGTTGTAGCGCCGCTTGCCGGGGTGCCCGTAGACGTCGGCTGGCAGCAGCCCGATCGACATCGCCGTCAAGTCCGCCCGCTCCTGCTTTGAGATCAGTGCCGGATCGAGCCGGTCGAAGAATCCGAAAATCGAGGCAGGAAAGAGCTCCGCCCGCGACTTTTCGTTCGAGACCCGGCAGTCGAAACCCACGCTCAGGATCGGATGGAGCGTCGTCTGGGAGGAGCGCGCATAGGAGAAGAGCGGCTGCGTTTCAGTGCTTTTCCACCAGATCCTGTAGAGCCCCTTCGCTGCCGCATCCGGCAGAGGGACGTCGGAACGGAGAGCCGCGTCGACCAGGGGAACGTCGAAGAAGCCGGCTTCCCAGGCCAGTACGTCGAACCCCATCACCTGGTGGAGGAACCGCACCAGCCGTGCCTTGGCGAGGAACATGGCGCCGTCGCCATGCGTCACCTCCCCCAGGGCCACGACGCGGGAGCTTCCGATCCATCCCACCAGGGGTATCAAATCCGAGAAGTCCTCGTCCTCCGGCGTGATCGAACGCACCGGCACGGCGTGCTCGGCCAGCCAGCGCACCTCTCCCGCGTCCGGGGCCTCGACGGCAGTGACGCCCTCGGCCGAGAGACCCAGGAGGCTGATGGCAAGGACGAGACACAACAACTTTCTCCGTAACCCAGGGCTCATGGCGATGGAGTATGGCATGCAGCCGTACGCCGGGCGATATACTCCCCGGCACCATGACGCGTCGTGAATTCTTGGGGTCCATCGGCCGGCCGGCTGCGCTGGGTGTCGTCGCGGTGGCGTTCAATCCGCTCGGCGTCCCCTCGGCGCTGGCGAGGGCGGCGGAGTATGCGGGGGCGCCGGCGGAGGCCGCCGGGGACGAGGCGTTCTGGTTCGAGATGCAGCAGGCGTTCACGGTCGACCGCAGCGTGGTCAACCTCAACAACGCGGGGGTGAGCCCGTCGCCCGCCGTCGTGCAGGCTGCCCACAAGCGGCACCTCGATTTCTCCAACTCCATGCCGCCTCCGGTGGCGCTGTGGGAGGTGCTCGACCCGCAGCGGGAGACGGTCCGCCAGCGGCTGGCGCGGATGTTCGGCACCGGCTCCGAGGAAGTCGCCCTGGTGCGGAACTCTTCCGAGGGACTGCAAGTCTGCCAACTCGGGTTCGATCTGCGGCGCGGCGACGAGGTGCTGACCACCAATCAGGATTACCCGCGCATGATCGCGGCCTTCGAGCAGCGGGCCCGGCGCGAGGGCATCGTCCTCAAGCAGTTCTCCCTGCCCGTACCCGCCGAGGACGACGACGAGATCGTCGATCTCTACCGGCGCAACGTCACAGCGAAGACGAAGCTTATCCTGGTGTGCCACATGATCAATCTCACCGGGCAGATCCTGCCCGTGAAGCGGGTCGTCGAGCTGGGGCGCGAGCGGGGCATTCCGGTGATCGTGGATGGCGCGCAATCGTTCGCTCATCTCGATTTCCATCATGCCGACCTCGGCTGCGATTACTTCGCGACGAGCCTGCACAAGTGGCTGTTCGCGCCCCACGGCACCGGCATGCTCTACGTGAAACGGGACAAGATCCGGGATCTCTGGCCCTTGATGGCCGCGCCGGCCACGATGGCGGACGACATCCGCAAGTTCGAGGAGGTCGGCACCCACCCCGCGGCCCAGAACCTGGCCATCGCCGAGGCTCTGACCTTTCACGAAGGGATCGGCGCGGCGCGCAAGGCCGCTCGCCTCCGGTATCTGCGCGACCGCTGGGCCTTGCGCCTCGCGCGGCATGAAAGGATGCGCCTCCATACCAGCCTGAAGCCGGGGAAGGCCTGCGGGATCGCCAACGTCGAGGTCGCCGGAGTGGACACGCGCAAGCTGGCGGATTACCTCTGGCGGCGGCAGCACATCCTCGTCACCCCGATCGTCCACCCAAAATTCAGCGGCGTGCGGATCAGCCCCAGCGTCTACACGACCGTGGAGGAGATCGATCGGTTCAGCGAAGCGATGGAGCAGATCGCGGAGAAAGGAATCCCAGGATGACGACTGAATACACCGTCGACGACCACTTCGCGGGCAAATCCCCTGCCGTCCGCGAGACTTATGATCGGCTCCTGGCGGCGCTGGGGACCATCGGCCCGGTCGCGGAGGAGCCGAAGAAGACGTCGATCCATCTGGTGCGCTCCTCGGCGCTCGCCGGGGTCGAGGTCCGGAAGGACTACTTCCTCCTGAACATCAAGTCGGACGCTCCGATCGACAGCCCGCGCGTCACCAAGGCGGAGCGGTTGTCGGCGCGGCGGTTTCACCAGAAGGTCCGGCTGGCCTCGCCGGACGAGGTGGACGCCGAGCTTCTGGGGTGGCTCGCGAAGGCGTACGAGCTGAGCGCCTAGGGGGCGACGCCACAGAGGTCAGAGCAGGCACCCCAATCGCCGCAGTTCGTGCCAGAGGAGGTGGCCTTGTCCCAGCAGCCCCAGTCGCAGTTGCTTTCACAGTCACAAAACTCCCAGCAGTTGGGGATGATCGCCGGCGAGGGGATGGCGCTGGCGGCCAGCAGGACGATCAGGATCGCGAGCAGGCGGACGACTTTTTTCATGGAATCTCCTCCTTGGGTGAAGAATTTGAAAAGAGCCTACAGGATTTTATGCCCAGGCCGTCAGATCTGGGATTCAAGACAGATTTAAGACGGCTTTCAGGTCCCTTACAGGCGGCTGGCCCCCCGCCGCGGCAAGAGTCCGGATTGCACGGCGGCAGTTTCGCCGACGGGCAGATCGGGGAGCTTGATGCTATGTCCAAGTCTTGTTATTGGGGCCGAATCCTTTGGGGCGCCGCGCTGTTTCTGTCCTTGGTTCCCGCGGTGTGCGCGCAGGAGATGCCGCTGAGCCTGGACGATGAATATGCCCAGATGGCCGAGAGGGTGCACGGCTTCGGCGGGCTCTATCTCGATGAGCGGGGCACCACCCACGTCTATCTTCAGGACGTCACCCGCGCCGGCGAGATGCAGGGGCTGGGCGACCGCGTGGTGTTCCAGCAGGGCGATTACGACTTCCGCGATCTCCAGGCCTGGAAGGACCAGGTGCGGCCGCAGCTCGCCGCGACGGGAGCGGTGTACCTCGACATCGACGAGCGGCGCAACCGCTTGGTCTTCGGGGTGGAGCGCGAGTCGGTCGACCGCTTCACCGAGGAACTGCGGAGATTCCTCAGCGGCACCCGGGTACCGCCCGAGGCGGTGATCGTCGAGGCCGCCGAGCCGATCGAGCCGATGGCCCTGCTCACCGACACGACGCGGCCGGTTCCCGCCGGCGTGCAGGTCACCAACAGCGGCGGCGGCGGCTGCACCCTCGGCGCCAACGCCGTCCGCGCCGGCGTCCAAGGTTTCATCACCGCTTCGCACTGCACGGGGATCATGGGTGTCGTCGACGGCACCGCTTTGTTTCAGAGCACGACCGCGGCGGGCAATCAGATCGGCTTCGAGACCGCCGATACGCCGTTTTTCACCGGTGGCTCCTGCCCCTCGGGGCGGCGGTGCCGGCGCTCTGATGCGTCATTTTTCACTTATGGCTCCGCCAGCCTTTCCGCGGGTGGGAAGATCGCCAATCCCCTCTTTTGGGGGGTTGGCTCCGGCACTCTGCTGATCAGTCCGGCCATACCGCGCCTGCCGGTGGCCGGATTCCTGTTCGGCAACCTGTCGTCCGGCACGGTGGTCTACAAGGTCGGGCGCACCACGGGCGGCACCCTGGGATCGGTGAGCAACACCTGCGCCGACATGAACATCGCCGCTCCCTCGACAATCACCATGCTCTGCCAGGACCAGGTGGGATCCGGAGTGGCCCCGGGAGACAGCGGCGCGCCGGTGTTCGTCCAGAGCGGCGGAGTCGCTACTCTGGCGGGCATCCTGTGGGGCGGTAACGGCGCCGGATCGTACGCCTACAGCCCGTGGGGCTTCATCTTCTCGGATCTCGGCGGGCCGAACCCCGCCATTCCGTAAGCGGCGGCGGGCGTGGGGGCCGGAGCGTTCCGGTCGGTTAGACTGTTGCCGTTGATGTCTGACCGCTATCGCTTCGGCCCCTTCGAGCTGGACGCCGCCGAGCACAGCCTGCTGACCCACGGAAAGCCGGTTGCGCTCACCCGCCGGGCCTTCGACACGCTGCTCTACCTCGTTCGCCATCCCGGCCGCCTGGTCACCCGCGACGAGCTGATCGCCGCCGTCTGGGGCGAGACGATCGTCGAGGAAGGCAATCTCCACTGGACCATCAGTGCCGTCCGCAAGGCTCTTGCCCAGGAATCCGCCGAGACCTGGATCGAGACCGTCCGCGGCCTCGGCTACCGGTTCCTCGGCACGGTCGAGGCGGCCGAAGAGGATGAAGAGGATGCGGTGCCTGAAAGCCTTCCGCCGGCGGCTCCAGTCCTCGCCGTTCCCGGGCGCCGTCCCCGGCGGCTCTGGCTGGCCGCCGGCCTTGGAGCCGTCCTGCTCGCGACGGCAGGGGTCTGGATCGCCGGCCGGCCCGCCGATCGGTCCAATACTGCCCCCGAGGCCCAGCGGCTCTATGCCGAGGGGCTGGAACGGCTCCAGCGCCGGGATGCGCTGAACGCCGCCGACCGGCTGGAAGGGGCTGTCCGCGCCGACCCCGGCTTCCCCGCTGCCTGGCTCGCCCTGGCGGAAGCCTACGAGTTGCTTGGCGCCGAGCGCCGGGCCGAGGACGCCGCCCTGAAAGCCGTCCAGCGGTCGAACGGGCTCCCGGAGCCGCGGCGGTTGACGGCCGAGGCTACCTACCTCCGCATCGCCCACCGGCTGCCAGAGGCCGCCGACCGCATACGCCGCGCGTACGAGCTCTCGCGGCACGCGTTCGAGGCCGGTCTCGCGCTGTGCGAGACCCAGGCAAAGGCCGGGCAGGGCCGGGAGGCCCTGGCGACGCTCGCCGAGCTGCGCCGGGAGCACCCCGCGGAGAGCGGCGACGCCCGCCTGGCCCTGTTCGAGGCGGAAGCCTATGCCGTTCTGGAGGATTATCGCGGCGAAAAAGGCGCCGCGGAGCGCGCCTTCGCCGCCGCCCGGAGCCGGGGGATGGTCCAGGTCGAGGCGCGCGCCCTGCTCCTCCTGGCGCTCGCGCGTCTCCGCGCGGGATCCGCCGCCGCCGACTGCCGCCCGGCGCTCACCGATCTCGCGCTGGCTCGCCGCCAGGCCGAGGCCACCGGCGACCGCTTCCTCCTCGGCAGCGTCCTCCAGAACCTCGGCAGAGTCCTCTCTCAATGTGAAGATCCGGCCGGCTCCGAACAGGCTTACCGGCAAGCGATCGACCTCTACCGGGAGATCGGTGCCCTGAGCATGCTTCCGGCTCTGCTCTATAGCCTTGGCGGCAGACGGCTTTACGTCGGGGACCTGTTCGGGGCGGACAGCCTGATGCGCGAGGCGCTCGACAGTTGCGAGGCGCAGACGACTCCCTGCCGGGAGCGTTTCCTCACTGCCGTCGGCGCCAACCGTCTCCACCGCGGCGAGCTGGCCGAGGCCCGCCGCATGATCGATCAAGGGATCCAGCGCAACCTCAAGACCGGCAACCGCAACCGCGTCGCCGAGGCCCGGGGCTTCCTGCCCGACCTCGCCTTCTGGAGCGGCGACCTGGAGCAGGCGGTCGAGCTTCAGCGTCAGGTCCTGGCCCTGCGGCAGGAGATCGGCACGGCAGGGGGCATCGCCTGGGCCCGGTCTGATCTCGCGAACTGGCTGGCCGAGGCCGGGCATGGCGCCGAGGCGCTGGAGTCCGCGCGCCTGGCGGTCGCCATGGCCTCCCGGCAGGGCGATCCATCCCTCAACGCATGCTCGCGCGCCAGCCTCGCTCTCTCCGACCTCGTGGCCGGAGATCTCGCGGCAGCGGACCGCGAGAGCGCCCGCGCGCTCGCCATTTTGCACCCGCCGGGCCAGCCCTTCTGCTCGTTCACGGTCTGGCGGGTCCGGACGCAGGTGCTCCTCGCCCGCGGCCAGCTCGACGCCGCCGAAGCGCTGATCGATCAGGGCCTGGAGCTGGCGCGGCGCGGCGGCTTCGTAACCTACGAGCTCCAGGGCCGTCTGCTCCAGGCCGAGTTGACGCTGGCGCGCGGCCGCTCCGGCGAGGCCCGGCAACTCGCCACGGAGCTGGCCGCCGAGGCCCGCGCCAAAGGCTTCGGAATCATCGCGCAACGCTGCGCTATTCTGATCGCGCAGGCCGGGGGGCCTGCCGTGCGGGGATGATTCTCATCCGGTCGTGACGCGGAACGCCGCCACCTCGTCGAACACCTTCTTCGGCCGGTAGAAGATGACGAGGCTCTTCCAGATCGCCTCCCACCATCCCAGGGTGCGGTACGGGTAGCCGTGGCGGTGGCAGTAGTCCTCGACGACGCGGCTCATCTCCGGATAGTAGACGTGGGGAACGCCGGGGAAGAGGTGGTGCTCGATCTGGTAGTCGACGCCGGCGCAGGCCAGGCGGCCGAAGAAGCCGGTGCGGAAGTTGATCGTCGTCGCGGTCTGGCGCAGCACGTAGTCGTCCGCGAGCTGGCTCTTGTCGATGAAGACCGCCTCGGCAGGGTAGTGCGCCGGTGCGAAGGCGGCGAACATCAAATAACCCATCAGGGCATTGCGCAGGCCGTAGAAGGCGAGGACGTGGCTTGGCGGGAAGACGAGCATCGGCACCGCGATCCAGGCGACGAGGTGCAGGACCAGGACCCCCAGGTCGATCCAGTGGCCGGACCGGCGGCGTTTCGGATCGGTGAGGATCGACAGCAGGTAGCGGTAACCCTGGTATTGGGTGAAGAAAGTGTCGAGCGGCAGGACCAGCGGGAGGAAGATCCACTGGATGCGATAGAAGAGGCGGGCGAGCCCGCGGCTCTTCTGGAGCTCGCGCTCGTTCAAGACGAAAAAAGGCATCAGGTCGGCGTCGCCGTCGACCTCCATGATGTTCGGCGCCGGGTGATGGACGACGCAGTGCTTGTTCCACCAGTAGTGGGCCGAGGTGCCGAAAAGGAAGGTGTAGCCGAAGTAGGTCAGCGCCCGGTTGAGCGTCATGGAATGACTCGTGGCGTTGTGCGATGAGGTGTGGGTGTTGGTGACGATGCCGAGACCGCCGTAGGCCGAGATGGCGAGGGCGGCCGCCCGCACCCACAGGTTGTCCACGGCGAGGAAGAGCGCGATTCCGCCCAGGTGCAAGCTCAGGTGGACGCCGAGCTCGGTCAGCAACCGGCCCGGTGCCTTCTCCAGCCAGCCCCGCTCGCGCACGATCTGCCCCAGCTCACGGTAGGCCTTCCCTTCGCCGGCCGGCATGATCACAGCTTCCGCAGCCATCGCCGTTCCCTCCTCCTACACCCGGTGCAGCGGCATGGGCGCCGCGTAGTCCTTGGCGAAGAGCACCTGATAGAGCGCCGCGTCGGAGGCGTGCGCCGCCGCCATGGCACTGCTCAGGTAGAACTCCCACATCCGCTGGAAGACCTCGTCGTAGCGCTCCGGGTCCAACTGGGCGCGGTGAGCACGGAATCTCTCCAACCAGCGCGCCAACGTAAAGCCGTAGTGGCGGATCATGTTCTCGACGTCGAGGATCGCCAAGCCCTTCCGCTCCAGCCGGTCGGCCATCTCCGACAGCCGCGGCTGATTGGACGCGGGGAAGATGTAGCGCTGGCAGAAGGGATCGTGCTCGTTCCTGGCGGCGTTGGCGCCGATGACGTGCACGAGCCCCAGCCCGTCCGGGGTCAGGACCTCGGCCATCTTGCCGAAGTAACGGTCGTACTCGCGGCGCGGCACATGCTCCATCATGCCGACGCTGACCACGCGGTCGTACTCGGGGGTGACGTCGTTGAAGTCGGCATACTCGATCCGCACCCTGTCAGCCAGTCCTTCGCGAGCGGCGATGGCTTGGCCGCGGGCGCAGTGGCGCCGGCTCAGGGTCACTCCGGTGGCGGTGACGCCGTGGTGTTTGGCGGCGTGGATGAGCAGGCCGCCGAAGCCGCAACCGATGTCGAGCAAACGGTCGCCGGGGCGCAACCGCAGCTTGCGGCAGATGCGCTCGAGCTTGTTGCGTTGCAGGGTCTCCAGGTCGTCGCCGGGATCCGTGGCGTAGCCGCAGGAGTAGGTCAGGGTCGAGTCGAGGAAGGCCTCGAACAGGTCGTCGCCCAGGTCGTAGTGACGCTGCACGTTGTGGGCCTTGCCGCGCAGCACGTCCGCGAGCCGCAAAAGCCCGATACGGATCGCGGTCCAGGGGTGTTTCTTGATCTTCTTGTCGAGCCGGTTGCGCAGGAGAATCTCGAGGAACCGGCCGAGCGCGCCGTCGTCGACGGTGTAGTCGCCTGCCATGAACGACTCCCCGAGGCCGAGGCTGCCCGCCGCCAGAGTGCGGTTGAAGACGCGCGGGTTCGCCACCCGTACGGTCACCTCGGGGTCGCGACCGTTGCCTTCAGGATTTCGCCCGACGACGAAGTCCCGCCCGTTGACCTCGAAGCGGATGCGGGCGTCGGTGACGCCGTGATCCAGAATCTCCAGGAACAGCTCTTGGCTCATCGGGCAGCTTCGCGCTCCTCTCCTCCGCATCTTCAAGGGTCTTGTTGGTACAACGCACCTTATCAGCATCTATTACACAGGGCCGATTCCGTAATAGATGCCGGCAGGGTGCGTTGTACTGACCATGACGCATCCAGGCAGGCCGGCCCTCGAAGCCATCGATTTGACGCGCGCTCTTCCGCTCGGCGGCGAGAGCGTCCCCATCCTCAGAGGCGTTTCCTTTACGGTCGATTCGGGCGAGTGGATCGCGCTCACCGGGCCTTCGGGCTCGGGCAAGTCGACCCTGCTCGGCATTCTCGCCGGTCTCGATTCCCCCACCTCCGGCCGCATCGTCGTCGACGGGATCGACGTGACGCGGCTCGGCGAGCGCGCGATGGCGCGGCTGCGCAATCAGAAGATCGGCGTCGTGTTCCAATCGTTCAACCTGATCTCGTCGCTCACGGCGCAGGAGAACGTCGAGGCACCCCTGCACGTGGGGCCGTCGCGGTCGCGAGCCCGCGACGCCGCCCGGGAGGTGCTCGGCCTCGTGGGCCTTTCGGACCGCCTCGACCACCGGCCGCATCAGCTCTCGGGCGGGCAGCAGCAGAGGGTCGCCATCGCCCGCGCGCTCGTCACGCGTCCGTCGCTTCTGATCGCGGACGAACCGACCGGCAACCTCGACAGCGCGACCGGAGCGCAGGTGCTGGAGCTTCTCGAAGCGCTGCGCCGCGATCTTCGGTTCACCGTCGTCGTCGCGACGCACGATCCGGAGATCGCCAGGCGCGCCGATCGCAATCTCCACATGATCGACGGCCTGCTGACGGAGCCGGCGCGGTGAACGTCGCCTTCGCCTTTCGGTACGCAATCCGTAATCTGTTACGAGGAGGCCAACGTACGCTGCTGGCCACGGTGTGCGTCGCCTTCGGCGTCATGTCGCTGGTCGGCCTGCAGCTCCTCTCGTCGATGATCGCGGCCTCGATCACCCTCGACGCGCGCTTCGTGCTCGGCGGCGACGCGTCGCTGTCCCGGGAGGGCCGGCCCTTCGGGGCCTCGGACCTCGCGGCGCTCGAGGCGATGCGAGCGCAGGGGAAGCTCGCGGCCTTCACCCTGACCACGCACGATGGCGGCGCGCTCCTCAAGCGCGGCGGCGCCGGCCGGTCCTATCTCCTCGGCAGGGCGCTGGGCGTGGATCCCGTAACCTTTCCGCTGGTGGGAGAGATGCGCCTCGGCGGTGCCTCGCCGGCCGCGTTCGGCGGCCTGATCGCCGAGCCGGGAACGGCGGTGATCACGCGGGACGTCGCCGACAGGGTGGGGCTCGCGGCCGGCGACGACTTCACGCTGGGCGGTCCGGGAGTCGGGCCTTCTCGTTTGCGAGTCACGGGTATCGCCGAGCTGACCCCCGATCGCCAGGGTGACGCGGTGTATTACAGCCTCGCGACCGCCCGCGCGCTCGCCGGGCGGGAGGACGTCGCCGCCACGGCGCGGGTGCTTTGGGGAGCATCGCGGCCCACCGGCGAGACGCTCGCTGCCGAAGGTTGGTCGGTGGCGCGCCCCGAGGACATCGCGAAACAGCGCGCCCGCGCCGTGGATCTGTTCGGGTTGATGCTCAAGGGAGCCGGCGTCCTCGGGCTGCTGCTCGGCGGAATCGGCTTGTCCAACACAATGCAGGTTTTGCTGGTGCGCCGGAGACTTGAGATCGCGACACTCAAGACGCTTGGCTACGCACGTGGCCATCTCGTGATCCTTTTCGGGCTCGAGACGGGGATGCTCGGCCTGATCGGCGGGCTCATCGGTGCCGCGGCGGGCGCCGGGCTCGCGTCCTGGCTGGGGGTCCTTCTCGCGCGAACGGGGCCGATCATGCTGGGCTCTCCGATCAATCCCCTGGTCCTGGCGGGTGGAGTGGCGGTCGGCGCCGCGACGGCGGTCATTTTCGGCCTGCATGCGATCGTGCGGGCGAGCGCCGTGCGGCCGTCGACGCTGTTGCGCGACCTGCCGACGCCGAGAGCCTGGGGTGAGACGCTCATGCTCTACGCCGTGCTCGGAGCCCTGTTCTCGGCGCTTGCCGCGGCGATCATGGGCAGCGTGCTGAAGGGCATGGGCGTCGTGGCGGCGGGCTTCGGCGGGCTCGCGATCCTCATCGCGCTGCTCGGCGCCGGGTTCTTCGCGGTCGTCACGGTGCCGGTGCCATTGCCGAATCTCGTGATGCTCGCCTGGAGAAATCTTCGGCGGCAGCCCATGCAGCAGCTCGTGGCCCTGGTCGCGCTGTTCTGCGGGGTGTTTACGATCGGATTCGCCGCCGCGACGATCTCGAGCGGGCGCCAGCGGCTTTCCACCCGCGAGCTCCCGAGAGGCGGTTACAACGTCGCCATCTACGCGGCCTCGGCGGAGGCCGGTCCGGTCGCGGCGGTGCTCGAACGAGAGGGCGTGAAAGCCGTTCAGCGTTTCGTGACGGCGCCGATCGATTCGCGAATCGGCGCGCGTGAAATCACAGGCTGCGATGAGGACCGGACGGGAACCGTGCACGTCGTCGAAGGTGTCTGGAGGAAGGAGCCGGGCTTCGCTCTCGCACCGGTAAAACTGCGTGGCGAACCGTGGAGGCTCACGACGGGCGACACGGTCGAGCTTTCGTCGCCGAATGCCGAGCGGGTTCGCGTGGCGATCACCGGTTTCTATGATCTGAAGAGGGTCTCGCCGCTGATTCCACCCGTGGCGGGCCTGGTCCTCGCCCCGGCGACGGCCTTGCGGCTCGGCGGCAAGGCGGCGCAGGTGAGCTTCACGGGTCGGGTGGACGAGAGACGGCTCGACTCCATGGCGAGATCTCTCGGCCGCGAGGCTCCGGATGCCCTGATGCTGACCCGGGCCGATCTGAATTCGGCGATGCAGGGCGAGCTCGAGAGCCTGTTCGCGTTCGTCGTCGCCACCGCCGGGTTGGCGCTCGTCGCGGGCGGGGTCCTGATCGCGAACTCGGTGGGCCTCGCGATGCTCGACCGCCGGAGGGAGATGGGCATCTTCAAGGCGATCGGCTATTCGAGCAGGCGGATTCTGGCCGGGATCGCCATCGAGTACGCGCTGCTCGGGCTGGTGGCGGGGGTCGCCGGGATGGGCGCCGTCGCCGTCGCGTTCAAGGTGATCAATCACCTGCGGCCGGCGGCGCGGCTCGCGCTCGATCTCGCCCAGGCGCCCGCGATGGTCGCCGTGGCCACCGCCATCGCCCTCGCGAGCGCCGTCGCCGTCGCCTGGCATCCGACCCACGCGCGCCCTCTCGAGGTGCTTCGGCAGGAGGGGTGAGACTGGAGACGCCTCCCGGGAACGATTTTTTCCCATCTCAGGTCTAACTCGGCATGGGACGGACGGAAGGGGAAGGCCCATCAAGGCGGCTCAAGCTTTCGCTGGCCGGGCTTTGCGTGGCCGCCTTCGCCGCCTCGGCCGCGGCCCAGACGCCTCCCAGGCGTCCGGCTCCGGCCACTGTGGCCGAGCTCGTCAACGGGGTCCGCGACAAGGCGAAGTCGCTGGAGGGCACCGCCGGCATGCGGCTGGCCTTTCAATCGTTCAATTCCAGGTTCCGGCTCCCGCCGGGCAGCGTTCCCTATGGCGACTTCGTGATCGTCCGTCTGGTGTTCGAGGCCACGCGGGATGCCGGACTCTGGAACCTGCACTGGACCATCACCAACCGGCCGCCGGAGTCGGACAACGTCTGGAAGCAGTGGCAGGGCGTTCGCCAACCTCTCCCGACCGTCCCCACGGCCTCGGCGGAGTGCGACGAGCTGAGCGCTCTCTTCGCGTTCCTGGCGCGATCCCTCGGCATCCGGGGAGTTGGCATGCTGTGGCCTTATCCCAACCATACGGTTGCAGTCTGGGAGCTGCATCCCGCGGCAGGCCAGAATGTTCGAGTGGTGGTGCCCACTACGCAGATCTTTCTCGCCGAAACGGATCTGTTCGGCACGGCGAAGTTCGATCCCTGGCGTCAGCGCGCCATTTACGAGTACACCCGGCGCGACGCCTTGCCCTCTCTCGAATTTCCACGCTCTCTTCTCGATTTCTTCCTCAGCCAGGCAGGGCGATATGGCGGCGCCTCAGACGCTACCTTGCAACGATTGCGCTATCTGCGCGAGGCCGTCTTCCTGCGCCGCCTGACTCCGGAGCGGGCGGCCATTGAGACCGACCGCTGGAGCTACGCTCTCGCGGCCGGTCCGCCTGAGGACCTCGCGGCCTTTGCGGCTTTCGGCCGTGAGATGCGGGCCGCCGCTGGAGATGGGTCCAATCGGCACTAACAACCGTACCAGGGATCGCCGCAAGAGGCCCGGCAGAGCGCCAACTGACAGGAGCACTGCTCGCACCCGCCATAGGTGCAGCACTGTATGAATTCGTCGGAGCAGGCGGCCTCGCAGTCGGGGTCGCCTGCTTTCGCCATCGTGGAGCCACAACAGAAGACGAGAATGAGCATCAAGGTCAGCCTGAGGATACGTTTCATCGGAAACTCTCCTGAAGGAAAGGGTCCGGCCTGGACGACCACCGCCGCGACCCGGGATTCCACGTCCGGGAGCTCGAAGTAGACGCCTGCATCCTAAAGCGCTTATAGCTGCCATTAGAGGCCCAAGTCAATGCAGCGGCGGCCTCCTCCCACTTTTTGTCCCCCAAAACCGTGCCTGAAGCACCCACAGAAGTAGAAGCTTCGTCTCCCGAGTACCTGCAACGATCCGCCGCACCTGTCAAGTCGTTCCTGGCGTAGTCCTGCCGACTGCGCTTTGTCCCATGGCCGGAGGATCCGGCTGACTGTAATTTGACTTAGGAAAGGTGCAAATCCCATGCAGCGAATGACACGTGTCCTGTGGACCGCCTTGTGCCTCGTCGCTTTGGTGGCGACCGGCGCCGCGCTCGCGGACGAAGCAATGTCGAAGGCCGCCCTCCACAGGCAGCTCCGTTCCGCCTATGATGCCTTCAATCGCGATTCCAGCCTCAAGATCCTGGAAAAGAAGGCCAACGCCAACCTCAACGACCGTGCGGCCGTCGACGCGCTCCTGAAGAGGATGCCGCTGTCGCCGCTCGAGTACCTCCAGATCGACATGGAGGTGAGGCACTACGAGATCTTCATCGCCGAGTACATGCTGAAGCTGCACGTCCGCTGGGTCGAGCTCAACGACCGGCGGGCTCGCGAGCTCTATGGCGACGAGAAGGTCAACCAGTGGCTGAGCGGCTGGCCGGTCGATACCGGCCGGGACGAGCTCGGCGATTGGGGACTCTGGACCAAGGCGGTCACGGTCGGCACCAACCGCGACGTGGCGTCGACGGCCACCCCGGCCCCCACCGACTATGACGGCGAGATCCAGATCGCGGTCAACCCCCACAACCTCAACCAGATGGTCGCCGCCGCCAACACCTTCGGCTCCTCCGCGGCCTGCAACAACCAGGCGACGCAGGCGATCTTCTATTCGAGCGACGGCGGCGCCACCTGGAACCACACCTGCGCCCCCTCGAACAACGTGATGGCCCTGGGGACCTGCACCGGGACCATCTTCGGCTCGGACCCGGCGGTCACCTGGAACGACAGCAACGAGGTCTTCCTCAACTACATGCTGCTCTGCGGCACCGCGACGACGACGAAGTACTCGATGGTCCTGGCGCGCTCGGCCGACGGCGGCGCCACCTGGGTGAAGCAGGGCATCATCAAGAACTCGTGGGCGACCACGACCGGCGAGGACAAGAACTTCTACGCCATCGACACCACTCCCACGAGCCCCTTCTACGGTCGCCACTACACCTGTTGGGACCGCGATAACAACGAGAAGATGGCGTTCTCCTCGAACAACGGAGTGGCCTGGACCGAGGTGGACATTCCCACGGCGCCGGTCGGCGGCATCGACCTCGGCTGCGAGCTCGCGGTGCAGAAGAACGGCACCGTGCACATCGTCTGGGACTCGCTCGCCTGCGGCGCCAACTGCACCGACGAGCGGATGTGGTACTCGCGGTCGACCAACGGCGGGGTCTCCTGGTCGGCGCCGGTCCAGGTGCACGACCACAACCTGACCGGCTTCTCCGGCGCCAACTCGCCGCCGGCCGAGGACGCCCGCAGCATCGGTCCGATGGGCGCCGTCGACGTCGACAACTCCGGAGGCGCCTGCGACGGCACGCTCTATGCCACCTACGGCGATTTCGCCTCGGGCACCGTGGCCGACACCGACATCTGGGTCACCCGCTCGACGAACAACGGCGCCACCTGGTCGGCGCCGGTCAAGGTCAACGACGACGGGCTGGCGGGCCGCACCCAGTTCCACCCCTTCCTGCAGGTGGATCAGTCGAACGGCAACGTCGTGGTGGCCTGGCATGACGCCCGCAACGACGTCAACAACCGCAAGGTGGACTATTACGCGGCGCGCTCGACCAACTGCGGCGTCAGCTTCGAGGCCAACGTCAAGGTCAGCCAGCCGTCGGCCGAGTTCAACAACAGCGGCATCAGCACCACCGACGAGAACACCACCGACAACCCCAACCGCAACCCCAACCAGTACGGCGAGTACATGGGCCTCGACGTCAAGAGCAACAAGGCCTACCTCGCCTGGTGCGACTCGCGGCAGTTCTTCCCCGGCTCGTCCACCAACGCCCAGAAGGAGAACCTGGGCTTCGCCGTGGTCGATTTCGGCACGGCCGCGGTCTGCGGCAACAACCTGAAGGAGGGCACCGAGGTCTGCGACGGCACCGACCTCGCGGGCCAGACCTGCGTCAGCCAGGGCTTCACCGGCGGCACGCTCTCCTGCAACGGCACCTGCTCGGCCTTCGTGACCACGAGCTGCACCTCGGGGTGCACGGCACCGCCGGTGCCCACCGGCGTCACCGCCACGGCGGTGAGCCAGACGCAGATCAACGTCTCGTGGACGGCGTCCGCGGGCGCGACCTCGTACAACATCCTGCGCTCGACGACGAGCGGCGGCCCCTACACCCTGGTCGGCACCTCGGCGACGACCTCGTTCTCCAACACCGGCCTGACCTGCAACACGGCCTACTTCTACGTCGTCCAGGCGGTGGTGAGCACCTGCACCTCGGCCAGCTCGGCCCAGGCGACGGCCACCACGAGCGCCTGCTCCAGCAACCAGGTGCTGACCTTCTCGGCCGCGCCGGCCCTGGCGATCCCCGACAACAACACGACCGGCGTCACCAGCACGATCAACGTCGCCAACTCGATGACCATCACCAGCGTCAGCGTCAGCGTGGGCATCACCCACACCTTCCAGGGGGATCTGGAGGTGGCGCTGATCGGTCCGGACAACACCACGGTCCTGCTGCACAACCAGACCGGCGGCGGTACCGACAACATCAACACGACCTACAACATCACCACCCGCTCGGCGCAGGCGCTCTCGGCGTTCACCGGCAAGAACACCGCGGGAGCCTGGAAGCTGCGCGTGCGCGACCTGGCCGCGGCGGACACCGGAACGCTGAACACCTGGAAGGTGACCTTCAACGGCTACTCCACGCTGACCGCCAACACGGCGATCCCCGACAACAACACGACCGGCATCACCAGCACGATCAACGTCGCGGCCACCGGCACCATCGTGAGCCTGAGCGTGCGGGTCGACATCACCCACACCTTCCAGGGCGACCTGGAGGTGGCGTTGATCGGTCCGGACAACACGACCGTGCTGCTGCACAACCGGACCGGCTCCGGAACCGACAACATCCAGACGGTGTACGCCGACCTGACGGCACCGGCGCAAGCGCTTTCGGCGTTCACCGGCAAGGCCATCAACGGCGCGTGGAAGCTGCGCGTGCGCGACCTGGCCGCGGTGGACACCGGAACGCTGAATTTCTGGGAGATCGACTTCCGGACCAACTGACCCGATAGCAGCGAAGCAGCGTGAAGCGCGGGCGGCAGGTGCCGCCCGCGCGGTGACGGGGATTAGCGGGGCTCGGCGAAGTACTCGTGGCTGTCGGCGTTGTGGACGGCCTTGGTCGGCTGCGAGGTCGCCAGGCTCCGGCAGGCAGTCTGGCCGTAGGCGTAATCCTGCGTGCCCGCGACGACGGTGAAGTGACTGGTCTCGTGGACCAGCGTGCCGGCCTTGGAGTCCGTGCCCAGAGCGGGAGCGTTCCAGAAGGCACCGCAGAGGTGCACCTTGTAAGGCTGGTTGGCGAACACGTAGGCGTAGGAGCTGTCCGTGCAGTCGCAGTAGAACACGAAAGCCTTGGTGGACATGGCGCTATAGATGTTGACGTAGTCGCTGGTCACTCCCGAATAGCGGGCCGAGGTGTAGGCGCCGAACCAGGTTTTGTAGTTGACGTCGGTGGAGCGGGAAGCCGTCGGGAGATTGTTCAGGTAGTCGCGGGACCTCTGCGCCAATCCCTGGGCATTGTTGAGCGCCGTGACCAGCAGGCTCTGGCGGCTGGAGGAGCAGCTCACGTAGCTCGGCGTGAGAGCCTTCTCACCGTGGATGGCTTCGTCGATCTGGACCAGCGTCTCGATGGCGCGGCCCGCCCGCTCGTTGCGCTCCACTCCGAGGAACACCACGTTCGACTCCAGGTCGCGGAGCCCGCCGAGGCTGGAGATCGCCTTGGCGTTGTCGATCCGCAGGCCGTCCTGCAGGGAGACCCGGTAGCGGATCGAGTACTCGCCCGTGCGCGACAGGTCGTAGACGCTCGACAGCTCGACGTCCGCCGACCGGGAGGCGCCGGCCGGGATGCGGATGTAGTCCTCGGCCCGCGGCGTGGCGCGCTTGTAGAGGCGGCCGGTGTAAGGGACCTCCTGGCCGTCGCGGCTCACGTCGAAGAGGTTGCCCTCAACCCCCTGAAGGGCGGTCTGCCAGCGGACGAGGTAGATGTCCTCCGCTGAGTCGTTGCGGTAGGTGATTTTCACGACCGCGTCGTCAGACGCGCCGATGAAGCCCTTCTGGGCTTCGAGCGTGGTGGAAAGGCCGCGCGTTCCGGCTGACGCCGTAGACGCGAACGCCAGGAAGGCGGCCACCCCTACAATTCCGAACATCGTTCCAAGTGGTCTGGACATACGACACCTCCATCAAAGCCACGGACTACCCCAGTCATTTGCGGCGTCCGGGCAGAGCTCACAACGCAAGAAAGAACACTGCCTTTGCTAGCTGTAGTGCGCCGAGAGGGCTGGAGTGAGCCTTCGTAGTCGAGGCAAGTCAGGTGACTTGGGGGACGGTTCCGTGGCGTTCGAGCTGACCGGCGGTATTCATGGCGAATCGTCTTCCTCCTGGCTTGCTGCCAGTTGCGAGCCCATCCAAGATGAAATGGACGGCGATCCTGTAAGCTGGGGGCGTGCGCATTGCCTGGTGGGCGTGGCGCACCCTTTGCCTCGTGAATCTGATATCAAGGAGTCATCATGAGCGTGAAAATCGAGGCCTCCGGACGCCGGTCGATCCAGGTCCAAGTCGAGGTCCCCGGAAGCCCCGAGCAGGTGTGGCAGGCCATCGCGACCGGGCCTGGAGTCTCGGCCTGGTTCGTGGCGACCGAGATCGAGGAGCGCGAAGGCGGCGCCATCGTCTCGCATTTCGGTCCGGGGATGGAGTCGCACGCGACCGCGACCGCCTGGGAACCGCCCCACCGGTTCGCGGCCGAGAGCGCCGACCTGGGGCCGAAGGCTCCGCCGCTCGCCACGGAGTGGACCGTCGAGGCGAGCTCCGGCGGCTCGTGCGTGGTACGCGTGGTGCACAGCGTGCTCGCGAGCAGCGCCGACTGGGACGATCAGCTCACGAGCATCGAATCCGGCTGGCCGAAGTTCTTCCGCGAGCTACGGTCGTACCTCTCGCGGAGGGCAACGAGCGCCTGAGCGCTCAGAACGCCGTCACATCTGCCCGGCCGCAGAGCTGCCCCGGAGGGTTGTGGTAGGTCTTCCGGGCTCCGGTGAGGCTGTCGGTAACGGTCAAGGTGTACTCGACGTCTGACAGGGCCCCGTAGAAAAGCCAGGAGTGGCCGTTGACGGCGGTGCCGTCGAGCACCTTCACGGCGAGTTCGTACAGAGCCGGATCGAAGAACCAGAAGAAGCCGCTGTCGGCCGTGCCGGGAAGGCTCGTTCCCACCCCGGGCGCGTCGTCGGCGTGCTGATTGCGGAAGGCGGCCTCGACGCGGAAGCGCCCGCCGGCGCCGAGGCAGAGGGTGTTGGGGGAGGGAGTGGCGCAGCTTCCAACGGCGGATTGGGCCGCCACGGGCCGGGACACCGCCGCCGCCGCCGGGGCAGGAGGCCCGGGGAACGCGGCGGTGTCCGCCTGCCCGCAAAGGTTGCCTGCGGCGTTGGTGTAGGTGCGGGTGGCGCCGGTGAACAGGTCGTTGACCTCGATCTGATAGGCGACGTCGGAGAGGGCGCCGGAGAAGAACCAGAAGGAGCCGTTGAGGGCGGTGCCGTCGATCAACTTCACCAGCAGCTCGACGTTCGACGGGCTGAAGAACCAGAAGGTGCCGGTCTGATCGCTGCCGGAGACGGGAACCGAATGGCCGGCTCCCTGGCCGCCGGGGACGTTGGGGGTCTGCCAGCGGACGGTGACGGCGAAGTGCCCGCCTTGCAGGCAGAGGGTGGTGTCGCTCGCCGGGCAGCTTGCGGCGGAGCGCCGCATCGACCACAGCTCGCGCCCGTGAACGCCGTCGTCGGCGAGGAAGAAGATGCGGTCGCGGGTGACGGTGATGTTGCTGGGTGAGGAGGGCGCCGGTCCGGGAGCGACGTCCTGAAGCAGGACGGTGCCTTCCCGGGTGCCGTCGGAGGTCCACAGCTCGAGGCCCGAGATGCCGTCGTCGGCGGCGAAGAGGAGCCGGCCGTCGACGGCCGTGAGCGACTGCGGGGCCGAGCCCGACGGTCCCGGGTTGAGGTCGGCCACCATGTGGGTGCCGGCCGGGGTGCCGTCGCTGGTCCACAGCTCCTCGCCGGTCTCCGGATTGAACACCGCGAGGAACAGCCGGTCGCCCGCCACGGTGAGCTGGCGGGCGGCGGCGGGCAGGGAGCCGAGCGAGAGAGCCTTGACGCGCGTGGTTCCCGCCGCCGTGCCGTCGCTCCCCCACAGCTCGTCGCCGGTGCTCGTAGGCAACAGGAAGTAGATCCGCGAGCCGAGGGAAGTCAGCTCGCTCAGAGTAACGCTCCAGGCGCTGAAAGGAACCTCGGGGAAGTCGCGAATCTTCACCGTGCCGGAAGGCGTACCGTCGGTGCGCCAGAGGACCGAGCCCTCGGCCGGACAGCGGGAGAGGCCGCTCGAGATGGTGGTGAACAACATCTGACTTCCTGCGGGAGCCATTTCGATCAGCGAGCGGAGGCAGCCTGCCGGCGTCAGCGCCCGGCTTCCGCCGGAGGTCCCGTCCGTGATCCAGAGTGTCGACTGCGCCAGGTACAGCAGGCGGTGGCCGAAGGGGACGAGCCTTAGGATTCCGCCGGCCGATCCTCGGGGCTCGACCTGGCCGCTGGCGGGATCGAGGACGAAGAGGGTCTCGCAACCGCAGGCGCTGTCGGTCGCGACGAAAAACAACTTGCCATCCAGCAGGGTCAGAAGGTCCGGGTCGAGAAAGCTTCCGGCGACCAGGGCGGTTCCCTCGGGCGTGCCGTCGCTGGAATAGAGCAGGGTGTGGCGGTACGACGAGTCGGATCCGAGAAAGTAGAGCCTCCCGGCGAGCGGGATGGGCGGCGAAATCGAAGGGATCGGGTGGCCATCCGTGTCGAGCCGTTGAGTGCCTGCCGCGGTTCCGTTGGAGATCCAGGTCTGCACCGGCCCACGAACATTGGGAGCGTAGGCGAAGAAGAGGCGGTCGTCTGCCGCGGTCAGAGAGGCGATGGGGGAGGAGACCGGATGCGGAGCATTCATCTCGCTCACCAGCCGGGTGCCGGCGGTGGTGCCGTCTGTGCGCCAGAGGGCGAAGAGGTTGCCGGGCTCTCGCACGGAGAACAGGATCTCCGAGCCTGAGGGGATGAAACCGTAGGGGGAGGACGACCCGGTCGACGTGGTCGGTGTCGCCACGTCGGGTCCGGGCCAGATGTCCTTCAGGAGATGGCTACCCGCGGGAGTGCCATCGCTCACCCAGAGCTCGGAACCGGCGGCGTCACTCCGCGCGTTGAAGACCACCCGGTCCCCCAGCGGGGTGATGCCGCTGGGAAAGGAGCTCGTGGCTCCTGGCGAGAGGTCGAGGGAACGCGTTCCCCCGGCGGTGCCGTCGCTCACCCACAGCTCGCTACCGGCCGCGGCATCGGCGGCGCTGAAGAATAGGAGGCCGCCGCTGCCCACCGCCAGTCCCCGGGGTCCACCGCCGGCGGGGAAGCTTGCAAGCGGTACTGCGGTGGCACTCGGCAGATCGATCCGCCACAGGCTCGCCGGTTGATCCACGCCGACGAAGGCCTGATCGTCGCGGATGACGGCCGTCGTGTAGATGTCCGTGGCGCAGATGGTGAGGGGGTGGAAGTGGCCGGTGGTGTCGTACGTCCACAGGTTGGAGCCTTGGCCGGGCTGGCAGAAGCCCGATTGCAGCAGCAGGCGCTCGGCGGTGGCGCCGAGGATGCGGGGCCACGCGTTGCAGCCGCTCGTGCAGGGAATCGCCAACCGGGAGGTCCCTGCCGCCGAGCCGTCGCTCCTCCAGATTCCTCCCAGATCCAGGGCGCCGGCCGCGAAGAACACGGCGCCGCCAAACGGAGTCAGATCCACCGGCTCGGAGCGGAACAGCCCAGGGACGAGATCCTTGACCAGGGAGGTACCCTCGGGCGTACCGTCGGTCACCCACAGCTCCTGGCCGGTGACTCCGTCGTCGTCCGTGAAGAAGACCCGGCCGCCGACAACCGCCAGATGAGGGGTGAGGCCGAAGTTATCGAGGCTGTGGGGCCCGGGGAAAACGTCCCGCACCAGCCGGGTTCCTGTTCGCGTGCCGTCGCTGACCCAGAGCTCCAAACCGGTGGCGTCGTCGTAGGCCATGAAGAACAAGCGGTCGCCGGCCACGACCGCTTGACGGGGAAACGAGCTGCAGGGGCCCGGGCAGAGGTCGGCCACGAGCTCGCCTCCGCTGCCGTCGCCGGCGAAGCGCCAGAGCTCGGTACCATGGAGGGGATCGGTGCCGGCTGCGAAGAGGGAGTCGCCGAGCCGGGCCAGGAAGGCGGTGTAGCCCTGGAGGCCCTGCTCCGTGCCAGTGGTGAGGTCCTGCACCAGCGAAGCGGGCTGCGCCATGGCTCCGGCGCTCAGCAGGAACAGGCCCATCAGGGCCAAGAGAAACCTGGAGCTACACCACGAAAGCCAGCCGGCTCGAGCCATCGACTCTCCTCCCAAAGGACTGAATCGATGCTTTTATAGCATGAAGCGGCGGTGGAGTAGAAGGGGGGCGAGGGGCTCGTGAGCCTACCAGCAGTGGCTGGAGTGGCTGGCCCACCAACTGGAGCAGGACGTGAAGCGCCCGGTGCTCAGGTCCCGGCACCCAGGGCCCGAGCCTCCAGCGCAGACCTGGCAGGAGCAGATGAAATCGATGGCAGGAGCGGGACTGCTGACTGCCGCTACGGTGATGGTGGCGAGGGCGGCGGCCAAGACGAGTTTTCTGAGCATGCGTTGTCCCTCCTGAGTAAACCTCTACCCTCAAGGGTGCCCGGCAGGAGCGGCCCGGGACAGCGCGAAGACAGCGCGTGAGCCCGGGCAAGGGGGCTACAGTGGCGCCTTCGCCTCTTCGAGCCTCCTGAGCGTTTTCTCGAGAAGAGCTTCGAGGTCCTCTGTGTAGATACCATGACCCCGGTGCGAAGTGTCGGCCAGTGCCTGCGCGGGGATACCTGAGTACGGAAGCAGCTCCAGAAGCGCCACAGCACAACTCAGACGCTCCTGAAACGAAAGACTTCCTCGGAGCTGGCGTGCCAGGAAAGGCCCGGCAAGACGGACATCCTTCTTCGCGGCAAGGGCAGCGAATGCCTGATCGTATTTGCCAAATTTGCGGCTCTCGATACGCCGGATCAACTCGGGAGCCGACAGGAGGGAAAGCCGCCCGAGCTCTTCCCTCGCGGCGGCAGCATAGGATTCCTCGAACTGGGCGTAGGTCATAGTGGGGCGCTCTCGTTGGCCGATACGAACATCCTAGGATCAGTTCAGAGGGTGTCTCAAAAGGGGAGACTGCGACGTGACTACCGCCAGGGATTGAAATCCCTGGCTAGTGCGCTCGCGAGCGCACACGTATAGAGGTGAAAGTCCTCTCCAGGCATACGCTCTCCGGCCTGGAAACCGAAGGTAACTGCGTCGCCGAGAGGCGGGGTGGAGAGCAACCGGAGGTG
>Ga0134125_10000115_pt1 | contig 122703 bp, 105 predicted proteins | sample KB31751_FD_96464 | JGI IMG/M metagenome (GOLD analysis project Ga0134125, IMG submission 96464) | Terrestrial soil microbial communities with excess Nitrogen fertilizer from Kellogg Biological Station, Michigan, USA - KB3-175-1 | ecosystem: Environmental > Terrestrial > Soil > Unclassified ... | reverse complement strand
TTGAAATATGGGAAAAGCCCCAACGCACAAGACCCGGGCTTCGCATTTCCCACATTCCAACAGGACAAAGAAAATACATGGGATTCTTTATTCAAAATCGCTACAAAGTAGGGGAAGCTTTCACCGGAACTTTTCAAGGATTGCGACGGCTGGACGAAGTAGGGGCACGTTCACTGGAATCTCGGTTTTCTTCCGCGAGGTCCTGATCCATTTCATACCGTCGGCTCCGGCTATGATGTTCGCGGGCCGCAGCATAACCAAGTCGATATAGGCAAGGCCAGTATAGCAACTAAAAATGAATAAATCCCGGACCCTGCGTAACATCGGGTTTTCCAGCGCTCGACCTTCGATCTGGGCCAGTTCGTCTTTGTCGAGGAATTCCATCTCGTGGCGTTTGAACCGGAGTTTGTAGGCGATGAAGGGGTCTTTATCGATCCACTCATTGGTATACGCCCAGGTGACCATCTTCTTCAGCCGCTCCAAATGCTTCATGGTCCCGTTGTTGGTACACGGGTCACCTTCTTTCAGTGGATTGTCCCGGATATACCACTCAAAGCCACTGATGAACTGATAGGTCAAATCTTTGAGATAAATGTCCCCGGCATCGTATTTCAGGTTCATGTAGTTCCGCAGGTAAATGGCCGTGCTTTTGTAATTTTTCATTGTACCAGGTTCAAGCGTCTTTCCCATCATTTCGTTATGCAATGCAACCAACCGGTTGAGGGTCATTTTTTCTTCACCCGCCGCTGTTTTGCCCAAATAGGAGTTTTTGAGCATTTCGGCGGTCAGGTAGTCGCCGGATAGGTTAAGCTGCTGGTAGTGGGAAACGAGCTTGGCCCGAACTTCCTCCAGATAGGTGTTCAACTGCTTTAGAGCGGGGGTCTTGGGCCGGGCGGCTCCCTTGTCGAAATTCCAGTCCTTTTTGTCGATGGTCTGTTTCAGGGCCAGCTCGCAACGAGTCCCGTTGACGACGATGCGGAGGTAGATGGCGTGATTGCCTTTCTGGGCGGGGCGGAGTACGAAATGCAGACCGAAGGTGTTGCTGCTTCTCATCTTGCTATGATTTAAAGTGAATAATGCGAGCCGCGTCTATCGGTGCATTACTCACCCGAGGTGAGTACAAAAGTAACTCACCAAACAGGCGGTTTCCTGCTCACCTCACTACTCACCAACAAGATGATATCTGATATATTGAAATGATATGAAAATCTCACAAAAAAGCCCGCAACATCAGTGTGTTACGGGCTTCCGTCTTAAGATAGCTTTAGACCATTGTCGGGAAGACAGGATTCGAACCTGCGACCCCTACGTCCCGAACGTAGTGCGCTACCGGGCTGCGCTACTTCCCGAAAAAAATCCGCCGGGGGTCATGATCCGGCAGACCCCGCAAAATGGGTCGCAAAAATAATCAACCTTCCGCAACTGAACAAATCGAATTACTTCAACCGCTGGAGCCAATCATACGCTTTCCCAAGGTGATCCGTCAGGTCGGTGGCCAGCATGCTTTCCTCGGACCAGACAGCCGCGGCAAGATCCCCGGCCAGGCCATGCAGGTAGACGCCCAGCAGCGCCGCTTCCCCGGGCGAATACCCTTGCGCCAGCAGGGAAGTAAGAATGCCGGTCAACACGTCTCCGCTTCCGCCTTTGGCCATTCCGGGGTTGCCCGTGGAATTGAAGTAAGCCTTCCCGCCGGGCATGGCGATTATGGTATGGTGACCTTTCAGCACGATGATGCATCGTCGCTCGCGCGCCATGTCCAGGGCCAGCGAGAGCCGGGCATAGTCCTCTGAGGACGGGCCGAACAGGCGTTCGAATTCCTTTGGATGTGGCGTCAGGATAGAGTAGGCGGGTACCAATTCCCAGAGATCGGCGGACGTGGACAGGATATTGAGCGCATCCGCGTCAATGACCATCGGCTTGTTGCACCGCGGTAACAAGTCTCGCAGGAACGCAACGGTGCGGCCTTCCGTCCCGATCCCGGGGCCGAGGCCGATGGCGGCATAATGGTCAAGATCGCCGCCAAACGCCGTATGGATCTCTTCATCTGCGTCAGTCACTACCATTGCCTCGGGAAGTGCCGTCTGCAAAACGGTATAGCCGCAACGAGGTATATGGCAGGTCAGGAGGCCGGCTCCGGCGCGTAAGCAAGCCCGCGCTGACAACACCGCCGCGCCCATCTTACCGAAACTGCCCGCCACCAGCAATGCATGACCAAAATTACCTTTGTGGGCAAATACCGGCCTGGGCTTATAGATTGACCGGATCATGTGTGGGTCCAGCAGCTCAGCAAAGTCCGTTATGCCGGACAGGTAGCCAGGAAGCAACCCGATATCCAGGATATGCACTCTGCCGACGACCGTCGCATTTTCAGGCATCAGGAATGCAGGTTTGTAGCACTGGAAACTTAGGGTATGCGTGGCCCGGATGATGGTGTTTCCGCGTGATGACCGCGAGACGAAGAGGCCGCTGGGTATATCGATAGAGATCATCTCGTTCCCCGACCCGTTCAAATGGTCGACCAATTGGGCCACGATGCCTTCCAGTCGTCGATTCAGGCCAGACCCCAGCAAAGCATCGATAAGCACCTCGCCGGGCGCGACCGGATGAAAACTCCCTGCTCCCTGGATGAACCTGACTTCAACAGGGGTCTGGTGCAACCGGGCCAGGTTAACCTGAAAATCGTCCGTCCCTTTGAACCCAAACTCGAGGATATGAACAGTGACATCACAGTCATGATCCGACAGCATCCGCGCCAGCGCCAGCCCGTCGCCGCCGTTGTTGCCCTTCCCGCAATAGATCGAAAAGGACCGTCCCAGGTACCCGTTCCGCTCCAGCCAGGAAAAGCAACTCCCCGCCGCCCGCTCCATCAAGTCGATCGAGGCAATGGGCTCTCGTTCCTTGGTGTATTCATCCCAGGCTCTGATTTGCTCGGCTGAAAGGATTTCCATACGGAAATTTACGCCATTTTCGGTGAAGCTCCGTTAAGCCGCGGGATGTGGCTTCCTCTTGTGGGCTGCATGACGAACGGGCGCGTGGTGCGTATAATGGTGCGGGGTGCGATGGACCCGAGCGGGAGATGTCGCCGTAATGCCCGTTGACGGCTCATGAGGTTCGCCCCCCGGACCGGGATCGGAGGAATCGACTTCCCCCTCGTCGAATGTCTCGTGACCCTGGCGATAGTCGCCGAAGAGATCACAAAGCCGCTTCGAATTGTACACGTTGCGGTAGTCGTTATTACAGAGGGCGATAATGGTGGCGTTCTCGTCCAGCATCCGGATAAAGACCGTCCGGTTGCCATGCCACCAGCCATTGTGATAGATAAGTTTTTTCCCATTTGGAATGAACAGTATCCGCCATCCCAACCCGTAGTTCCGCCGGCCTGGCTTCTCGAAACTGTATCCGGCATAAGCGCTGTCCAACACTCCCTTTGAAAACAGTTTCCCGTCGCGCAATGCCTGGTCCCACTTATAAATATCCCTGACGGTGCTGTATATATTTTTATCCCCGTATACAAGGTCCAGGAACTCCATGCGGAACGGCCGGCCGCTCTGATAGTAGGAAGCCACCGCCCTGGCCGAATCGGCCAGTGTGTACACATAGGTATCGGTCATCTGGAGCGGGTCGAAAAAGGTCTTTTGCATGAATTCGGGGTAGGGGAGTCCCGATACTTTCTCTATGATGAGCGCAAGTAAAGCATAGTTGGTGTTGGAATATTCGAAATGGCGATTAGCCTGCCCGCTGAATACATCCCGGTCCTTCGAATGATGGATGATATACTGAAGGACATCTTCATTGCTGAGTAGCTTGTGCTTGTCCACGTCCGGCTTGTACATAAAATGGACGTAATTGTGCAGACCGCTCCTATGATTCAGCAGCGTCTGGATGGTCACGGCGGGATAGGGAAATCCTGCCAGGTATTTGGACACCGGGTCATGGATGTCCAGTTTTCCATCCTGCCAGAGCTTCAGCGTCGCCATGGCGGTAAAGGTCTTCGTCATCGAGGCCAGGTGAAATGCCGTATGCTCATTGAGCGAGTCCTTTCTCAGCCGCGGATTCCTGAAACCCTTGTATCGTTCGTAGACGATGACACCGTTCTTGGCCACAAGAACGCTTCCGTTGAAGCGACCGGATAACATGGAATCGAAGAACCGCCCGGTGATAGAGGAATAATGCTCCAATTCCGGTCCCGTCAGGGCCGGGATCGGTGGGCGAACCAGGGCTAAAGTATCCGCGGGCAAGGCTTCCTTCGCACTTTGAGCGTGACCACAGGATACAACCAACAATGTAGCTGACAGCGCCAATAGACCGAAACCTTTCGACAACACGACTTAATTTGGGTTAGAAAACGGACAAAATTAAAATAATCCGACGTTACTTTGCATTTCCATATCGGAAAACTAACGCAAAAAGTACGGTAAAATTATGGCGGACAAGAAAACTACCAGCTACCCTAAAGAAAAGATTAACATACTCTTTTTAGAAAATATCTCCGATGCGGCGGTTCGGCATTTCGTCAGCTCCGGCTATGCTTCCGTTCGCAAGCTGAGCGGCGCCCTGTCCGAGGAACAGCTGATCAACGAGATCAAGGATGTTCACCTGCTGGGCATCCGGTCCAAAACCAAGGTCACTCCAAAAGTGCTCGAAGCGGCCAGGAAATTGCAGGCCATCGGGTGTTTCTGTATTGGCGTCAACCAGGTAGACCTCCGGTCGGCAACCGCCCATGGCGTGGTAGTCTTCAATGCACCGTATTCCAACACCCGTTCCGTGGCCGAACTGGTCATCGCGCTGGCGGTCATGTTGATCCGCCGGATACCGGATAAAACGAAAGCGGCCCACGATGGCGTTTGGATGAAGGAGTCGAAAGGCAGCTATGAATTGCGAGGTAAAACATTGGGTATCATTGGATACGGAAATATTGGCGCCCAAGTCAGCGTACTCGCCGAAGCATTCGGGATGAAGGTGATTTACTATGATACGGTGACAAAGCTGCCCCTCGGAAACGCTACAGCACGAAAGACCCTGAAGGAGGTCGTTTCCGAAGCCGATGTGATCACCCTGCACGTGCCGGAGACCCCGCAGACGAAGAATATGATCAACAAAGCGGTGCTGAAGAACTTCAAAAAAGGATCCATTCTTCTCAACTATGCCCGAGGAGAGGTCGTCGATCTTGACGCGCTGGCCAAATGTCTGCAGGAAGGCGCTATTTCAGGGGCCGCCGTGGACGTTTTCCCCTGGGAGCCGGAAAAGAACGGCGACCGCTTCACGACACCGCTGCAGGGCCTGCCGAACGTGATCCTGACGCCGCATATCGGCGGATCCACCGAGGAAGCACAGGCCAACATCGGCGAGGACGTCAGCAACAAACTTTTTCAGTACCTCGAAACCGGCATGACCCTCGGGAGCCATACCGTGCCCCCGCTGGCGCTGTCTCACCAGGAAGGAACCCACCGCATTCTCCATATCCATAAGAACGTCCCCGGCGTCCTGTCGGAGATCAACAGCACCTTATCGAAACACAACATCAATATCCTTGGCCAGTACCTCAAGACAAATGACGAGATCGGGTACGTGGTGCTGGACATCGACAAACGGTTGTCCAACCAGGCCTTCCAATTGCTAAAGGAGGTGCGGTCAACGATCAAAACCCGCTTGTTGTATTAACGGATCGACATGGCCGGCATATTCCTGACTGCAGAATGGAGAAAGCTCGCCATGGCGAATTACCCGGTCGATCCCGGCACACTCGGTCCCCTGGTCCCGCAAGGGACCGAATTGGACACCTGGAAGGGTGACTGCTATGTGAGCCTGGTCGGCTTTCAGTTCATCAAGGTGCTTGTAAAAGGGTACCGCATTCCCATGCATACCAATTTTCCCGAAGTGAACCTCCGCTTCTACGTTCGGTACCGGGACGCCGGCGGGTGGAAAAGGGGAGTGGTCTTTATCCGGGAGATCGTGCCACTTCGGGCGGTGAGCTGGCTGGCCAACACGCTTTTCCAGGAACGGTGTATCAGTTTGCCGATGCGGTTCGAAGCGATGACAACGGGCGGCGCAAATGCAGGTCAGCTATGCATGGCAGTACAGGGGTCGGTGGAACCGCGTGGCCACGGAAAGTTCCGAGACCCCGCTGCCGCTGCAAGCCGGCAGCCAGGAAGAATTCATTAAACAGCAGTTGGTGCGCCTGCATCTTGGCGATTCGATCATTCTTCGCGCCGTGCAGCAGAATATTGAATTCAGGATCAAGGGTGACGATGCGGGGTAGCTGCCAGTAATTTTTTCGCCCGTACTCGGAAGGCGGGGGTGGCCTGTTCCCATTGCTCTTCAATGATTACCTTCAGTTCCCCACGGATTTCCGGGTATTCCGCCGAAAGGTTCGAAAGAATGGTCAGAGAAAAGGCCTTGATGGCGACCGGAGTTGAGGGGTCCTGGATGAGGTCGAAACAAGTGGTCATGACCTGCCCGTGGAATCGTTTGGGGATACTCACGTCCTGCAGCAACCGAAGGGTATTGCGGATCACCGCCGGATGGATATCTTTCCTCCCCAGGTTGTCCAGAAGCCGCTTGTAATATGGGGTAATCAGCCCGGGATGCTGGCGGACACAATAACTCAGAGGCCACGCCGCCCTTTGCGTGATACGGTATTCCCCCTCGAAAAACAGTTTCATGAGACCTGCGAACCGATCCCGGTCCGAACCGATATACCCGACGATCCGGTCAGTCTGTTTTTTTGAATGCTCCGCCCGCAATAATTTTGACAAGTCCATCTGTTCGATTAAAGTTACCTAAATTTATAGCCTAATTAATATGTTTGATGAGCTATTCACCGGATCCCAAACGTTATGATGCCATGGAATACCGCCGCTGCGGACGTAGCGGGCTGCTGCTGCCGGCGGTTTCCCTGGGTCTCTGGCATAATTTCGGCCATGTCGACGTCCTGGAAAACTCCCGCGCCATCCTGCGATTGGCCTTTGACGCGGGTATCACACATTTCGACCTTGCGAACAATTACGGCCCTCCGCCGGGATCCGCCGAAGAGAATTTCGGCCGCATTCTCAAATCCGATTTTCACGGCTATCGCGACCAGCTCATCATCTCCACGAAAGCGGGCTACTATATGTGGCAGGGCCCTTATGGAGAGTGGGGCTCCAAAAAATATCTCGTGGCCAGTCTCGATCAAAGCCTCAAGCGGATGGGCCTCGACTATGTCGACATCTTCTACCACCACCGGCCAGATCCGAACACCCCGCTGGAGGAAACGATGGCCACGCTCGATCTGGTGGTTCGTCAGGGCAAGGCCTTGTATGCCGGCATCTCGAATTATCCCGCCGACGAAGCCGCGAAGGCCATACAGATACTCCGTCAATTGGGCACGCCCTGTCTTATCCACCAGCCAAAATATTCCATGTTCGAGCGCTGGATCGAAGGAGGATTGCTTAATGTGCTGGAAAAGGAAGGGGTGGGTTGCATCCCGTTCTCGCCGCTGGCACAGGGGCTTTTGACCGACAAATACTTGAAGGGCATCCCGGCGGATTCCCGGGCGGCGAAATCTACAGGTTTCCTCCAGGAATCGCAGGTCACGGATGAACGGGTCGGAAAAGCGCGGCGACTTAATGAGTTGGCAATCAGGCGGGACCAAACGCTGGCCCAAATGGCGCTAGCCTGGATCCTCAAGGATAAACGGATTACGTCCGTATTGATCGGCGTTTCCCGTCCGGAACAATTGACCGATTCCCTGCAATGCTTCAGAAACACTTGGTTTTCAGCGGAAGAGATTCAGCAAATCGAGGAAATTCTAAAGTAATCCAGTTCCGGGAATAAGGGTTCCCATTTAGAGACCCAACTTTCACCATTAACGCATGCATGACGCTGATAATAAATGTGTTAGGGTCTGGCATTACGATTGTCTTTACTATGGCATAATCGTACCGTATCATGAAACAGATTATCACTTTCGTTGCCCTTTTGCTCACCGCGTTCGGCTCATTTGCGAACGACCATGATGGCAAAGCCGCCTCTCAGGCCGCTACCTCCGCCGCTTCCGCCAAAGTTATGAATGCCGGCGCTGTTCGTTTCCAGTTTAGCAATTTGGACGCCCAGGAACACGCTGACTCCGTCCTGGTGATCTTCGACCGTTTCGACCATACAGGCGCTGGCATCGTCTACCAGGTTTATTCCGCCGACCAGCAGAACGGCATCGACATTTCCGCCATTCCTGCCGGCAAGTATTTTGTAACTATCCAGTGCATGGGTCTTCACCATGACCACCTCGAAAAGACGATCACCATCAAGAGAAACAAGAACGAGAAGATCAATTTCTCCCTGACCGCCATCGAGGTTTTCTCCAAAGACAACGTCGTTATCCCGGCCACCCATACGAGCCTGTCCGACTTGTCGATCCTGAATAACAAGTAATCGCCTCGCTGATCTTTTCCGCTCACTTCACTTCGAGCGCTGATATCCCGCTCGTTTTTCCTCTTCACTTCATTTCATTCTTTTCTCTTCGAAAGCCCACCGGAAATTACATTTATAATATGTACTCTCTTGACAATCTATTGTTTATCCGCTTTTTGTCTTATAATTAACATTATGTTAAATAGCCCCTTCGGGGTAATACAGAAAACAAGCCAGCGCTTCGGATTGAACAGCCGGGAAATTCAACGCAGGCACCACCGCCACAAAAAATCTCGTCGAAAAAGCCGGCCGGGAGGACTCCTGAATCATGCAGGTGACTGGAGGACCGAAAGGAATGGCCGCCACCCCAGCAAAACTTTTGCACCCTTTGGCAACAGGGGATCAAACCGCTCCGGCGTAAAAGCGAGGACCAGCCAGATCAACGAAGGGAACAGGGAAAATACCATCGAGCCGCCCCAGACTTCCAACGGTATGCGATAGTCGTAGGCGGGCCCTACCCGGATAAGCCAAAGAAGATCGTAGCCGATGAAAGGCGCTACCAGCAAAAGGAACAGGCAAAAAAGAAATTGCTTCCGGCTCAATAAAATCAGCGACTGGCGATGACGGAGAAGGAACTGCGTTTCCACCTCGATTTCCGCAAGATCTTCACGATAAAACCGGAGTAACACCGAGCGGTAATACCCCTCAAAATCTTCCCCATTTTCCAGGTTCTCCTCAATAAGAATGCAGATATGGTCGACCAGGTTCTGTTGTAGGTCCGGAGTCCGGATGCCCCTGGAAGCGAGATCATGTAGGATGTATTCGATATGGTCACCGGTGATCGCGAACATCACGCTGTTTTTGGCTGGATATCCAGCAGGGCCGTCATAGTTTGCATAAATGCCGCAATTTCCTTCACCCGTTCCCGTGTGGCTGCCTTTCCCGCGGGACTCAAACTATAATATTTCCGCACCCGCTTTCCGATATACTCCACCTCCGTCGTTACCAGGCCGTCCGCCTCCAGCGCATGGAGCGTGGGATACAGCGCACCTTCAGTGATCTGGATCCTGTCCCCGCTCTCCTCCTTCACGCGCTGCGTGATCTCATAGCCATACATCTTTTTGTTGTCGGCCAACAGCTTCAACACGATTGTTTTGAGCGTACCCTTGATCAGTTCGGATGAGTAGACCATATGCGAATATACGGGCTTTTCAGCGTGAGCCGCAGCTTCGAGCCGCGCGGCACTACCTGTGGGTGCAGCAGGAAGATCAGCAAAATTAATTCCGGGATACCTCCGTATACCAGGACGTCACCCCAGATCCCCACGAAGTTGTCGACCCTTGCATCGGCGACGGCGCTCACGTCGAACCTCACCGGAACCCGGTCGCCATGTTTGTAAGGCAACCCGCTCGACGCAGCAAACCAGATGGTGTCTCTCCCAGGCCGGTAATAAACGTAGGAATACGTCAGACTGATCTGTTCGCCTGCGGTCCCGCGTCCTTCAAAGCCCATAATCCCCATGGTTAAATGCGAACGCGTCAACCAGACGAGCCGCGGAACGACAAAGGGAGTGGCGATCAACACGAACAAACAAACAAAGAAAGGGGTCTTGCCGATGATCATATTGCCGATATGCATGCTTCATATGCATAAGGCAAATATACATAATCTTCTTATGTATTATCCATCCCATGCGACGCATATGATTATTTGTTTGGCCGTTCCGCCCCCTACCCCCTCTTAATTAACGCGAATTCGCGGAAATTAATAAAAACACTACCCCGCCCGAGCCAGAAGATCATCCTAAACATCTCCAACCTATTTGTGATAATAAAAGATCGGGATGTAGTTGCGCGTAGTATCCACACCTCCGTACAAAACCAGCTGATGCTGATTGGCGACGGAAATCTGAAAAAGACCGCGCAAAGGATCATAGTGATTTGGGCCGAGATTGAACGATATAAAAAAGTGCCCCTGAAAGCTGATCGTTCCCGTTTCCGATATGCTGTCTGGGAAAGCTTGCAAAACCTGAAAGAACGAATACTTCATCGTACTGTCAATTTTCAGGAAGGAAACGGACGAGGTTCTGTATGTCCTGTTGTCGACGACTTCCAGACTGTCCTCGATCCAGTTCCCCCTCAATAATACCTCATTTTCAGCAGCGGTATTGTTCATTACATCATAAGGATCGGGTGGCTGATGTTTCTTACAGGCAGCAATTAAAATGAAGATTGTCGAAGCCAGAACGAGGCGAAAATCCATCGAAACACAGGTTTGGTATCCAAGTCAAGATAAATACAGTCTTTGATAATTGCAAGCAATTCATTTTGCCGATTCATCCGGCAACAAGTTCCCCCATTCACTGGAGTCCTTTAACAAGATTTCCCGCAGCAACCTGATCGGCGGCTGTCCGTGATCGACCATGGCATCGTTAAAGGCCTTGAGTGAATAATGGCTGCCTTCCTGGCGCTGGTAATCATCCCGAAGTTTCAGGATTTCCAACTTCCCCAGCGTATAGAACAAATACCCGGGATCGAACGTCCCCCGCAACGCCTCGAGTCGCGAAGGCTCCTGGCCCTGGTACCAATTGTCCATAAAGAACTTCGTCGCCTGATCCATCGTCATACCCTGGCAATGCGTTTTGACTGACACGCAAAGCCGGCAGATACGCAGCAATGCGTCGCCGGACTGCGCCAGCCGGTATTTGGCTGCAGTCACTGAATCCCCGTGGTTCATCCCAAAACCTTCATCCATCATCATCTTCTCGCAGTAATGTGCCCATCCTTCCACAAACGCGTAATTGCTCCATATTTTCTCATATTTGTTCGCATCCGACGCCTTCAAATGAAGATATTGGGTGTAGTGGCCCGGATAGGCCTCATGGATCGTCACGTTATCCGTCGTATAGTAATTGAACGATGCGAGCCAGTCCTCCTTCTGCCGGGCAGTCCAGTGCGGGTCCACGGGGGTGATATAGTAATAGGCTTCCGTCGCCCTGGTCTCAAACGGTCCGGGATCGTCATTCGACGCGGTACTGGTTTCCCTGGCATAAGGAGGGGTTTCCTCCACCTTGACCCGGACTTCCGACGGCATACTGATGATCCCGTGATCGATCAGGAACTGCCTGATCGCCTCCACATGCCGCTTTGCATCGGGTATCAGGCTGTCCGCGGTCGCGTGTTCTTTTTCTACGTCATGATATACCTCGATCGCCGGTTTGTTCGGGTCGATCACCCGGGCCGCTGCGTTGAACACTGCCTGTTCGCGCCGGAGTTCCGCCATCCCGGTCTCCAGCACCTTTTCCGGCGAGAGATCGACCAGTTCGTTTATCCGGAGAAACTTCCGGTATTTTTCTTCTCCCAAAGCGTAACGTTCATTGGCCTTGGGCAGCTTCTCCTTTTGAAGCCAAACGGAATAGTCGTTGATTGCCGCGATCGCCGCATAGTTGGCCGCACGAAATGCAGCCATCAGCGTATCGTTCTTTACCGGCGCCAGCGCCGTCACCAGGTCCTTGCTGAGAAAACCCACCGTGCCCTGCGAAATCTTGATCGCGGTCTCAACCAGCGGTCTGGGCAGCGAATCATCGAGGTTCGTCTTGGCATCAACATACATGGCCGGAAGTTGCTTCTCGACCGCGATAATGGACCGGACCCGGTCATCCAAAGGCGCGAAATCGCGTTTGATATAATTGTTAATATCGACAGCGTAGGCATAGGCCATTGGATTTTGCTGATACACCCGCGCATCTTCGATCGAGAACAGTGCGCCTTCGAGATCGGCTCGCATCAACCGGTAGTCGATAAAGGCACGGTGACTAAGAGATTCGGTGTCAAGGGCGGCCATTTTCGCAGCAACCGCATTCATGCGCTGCACTTCGCCGTCGATCGACGCCTTGCTAAAGTCCGTGATCTTATTGTCATATTGGTGAAAGCCAAGCTGCACGCCTGATTGCGGCCGCCAGTTGAGCGAGCCTTGTAAATAGTCATCCGCCAGCAGGTAAAAGGCGCTATCCGCCGATCCGGCAGCGGTGGAACCGGCATGCTGGCCGCAATGAGAATTGAACAGAACGATGCCTGCCAAAAAAGAGGCGGCACGCGGAAGTCGACCGAATTGCGGCATGGGATGGAGTTTCCGCTAAAGATAGGCGATTTCACATTACACATTCAATGTGCCGCCTTGATACACACAACCCAAAAAATTCTCATACCGCTTGACTGCCACAGCCAATGCACGAGAGGCTTTGGCGCGTGGAAAAAGCTTGATCTCCGGTGCAGCCTTCTTTTTTTTACCCATGGCAGGATGCCAGGTCCCGACGATCTGCCCGCGGTAAACAACCACCGGGCGCAGGCCCGAATTGCATTCCTTCGCGAGGTGCGGATCCAGCACATCCCTCCTATCCTTGTAGCCAACCGCGAACTCATCAAAAGCCGGCAGCAACACGGCGTCCGTACATGTTGACGGCGCAGCCGCAACGAACCAATATTCCTTTCCTCTGACGTCGGCCGGTTGCAACAGGCTGCTTATTTGCTCCTGCGCCACTCTTGCCTCACCGGTCGTCAAACCTCCCCACCAGGCAAAATCGGCCAGTGAAGCCGGACCTCGGCTGCTGAAATATCGCCTGGCAAGCTCACCCAGGGCTTCTTCGCGATCCAAAACCGGCGCTGTCGGAGTGACATGATCCAATAACTGGTAAGCAAATTTTTTCCCTACCCGACCGGCGCTGCAAATGAGCGCGTCCAGCTCGGCATCCATCAGCAGCAACCCGGCGCGGCCGTCATCGACGGCGACCTTTTTCTGCCCCAGAACTTCAACGAGCTCGTCCCGGGTCAGTCGGCGCCGCTGTGCAAATGCGCCGGCGATCGCCTTTCTGCTTTTGCGCAATACGGCCTGATCGATCCCCAGCTTCAGATGGTATGGCGCGCTTAGGACCCTGATCCTGGGGGCGCTAAGTGCAAGCATCCAGCGAATATCGGCCGGGTGGACGAAATGCCAGGTTGGCCGCAGCACGTGGGTCCGGAGGATCTCGCCGGCATTAAAGGCCGCTTCGACCAAACTGTCCGTCGCAGCAGACAACCGGCAGCCGAGGGCCCATTTGGCCATCGAATAATCCTGTGCCTGGATGCAACCCATCCAGCGGACGAGTTCTCCGGGTCGGCCGAAGCCTGTGCCGGTAATTTGTTGATTGGACATCCGGAAAGATGCCGCCTGCATGCCCGTGAGAGTGACCATGGGGCTAATTTACGGCGTTCTCCCGGTTTTGGGTGTACGGGTTATCCCTGGTACGCCGGTTCGTGTTGCAAACGCACGCTTGCCTGGTAGATACAATAGACAAGAGAGGAAAAACCAATCGCGATCAGGGCGTAGGCCGCTACATAATTGGCAGCGATGTAAAATTGTGCGCTGAAGAAATAAGCGACAACGATGAGGGGCAGCAGCGAAAGAGTGAACAGCGTTTTCATTTTAACAGTGTTTAAGAAGTGAGCACGAAAGATGGCAACAAAAGATTGACAAAAAAGAGATGCGGTTACTTGGTCGAAAATGACTTGATCCAAAAGGTCAGCGAAAGCAGGGATGCGAGGATCAGCGCATACGCGTAAAAGAATTGGTCCTGCATGTAAAGATTGGCGCTGAGGATGTAGGTGGCGACGATGGTAAGCAGGGTTACCAGGCTGATTAACGTTTTCATACGGGTTGTTACATTTAGTTTTAAAAAGACTATGATTAATAAGAAATTGCGCGATCGGGGGCAATCACAGTCATTGGAACGGGGCATTCCAAAGGATAGGGACACTAAATGCTGAAAGGTTAATCGGTGGAGATTGGGTACGACCTGAAGGCTCGTCCTTACAGGACTTGAGATTCGCGGTTTAAGAGGAATTGGATCGTTGGATGGGCTAGTAGAAAAGAGAAGAACAAATCTTAGGTAAATGTATAGCCGAAACTCGATATTTGCAAGCCTTTTGAGCGCTTTTTCGCATGCGAGAAAAGACGCGACCCATTGTTCCAACCATGGGAAAAACGTATCTTGCTCATATGCTGGCAATTAAGAAATTCCCATCCTGGTGGCTGCTGCTTGCGACCGGCCTGATTTTCATCGGCATCGGTGTCCTGGCGTTTCTCGATCCGCTCAACGGGTATATGAAGCTGGTAAAATTTACGGGAATTGCGCTATTGTTGAACGGAGGCATTTTGCTGACCATCGTGATCGTCAATACTAAGTACCCAAACGAGAAAAAATGGATGCAGACGGAAAGCGTCATCCACCTCTTCTTCGGCCTGCTCTTTCTCCTCAACCCCCTGCTGGCATTTATCGCCCTCCCCTACTTTATCGGCGCATGGATGCTGGCCGTCGGAATTTCCAAAACATTCGCCGCGTTTTCGCTCCGCCGGTATATCCGCGGCTGGATGCTGGTCCTGCTCGCCGGGTTGCTGTTTGATACGTTCGGGATCCTGCTTCTCTTTTCGCCGCTGCCGAAAGCCAATGATATTACCTTGCTCCTGGGCGTCTTCGGCATGATCATCGGCTCGCTGTATACCATCGACTCTTATCGATACCGGAAACTGAAAGATACGGTCGACATGTTGTTATAAGTCTTATTTTTGATGTCTAACCTTCAAAAAGCCAGACTTATGCATAAAAGATTCTGGTGTTTGGTCGCTTTCATCGCATTGTTGTCCTCCCTTCATGCCCAGGATAGCCTGCCGCGGAAGGATTCCGCCCGGCGGATACACGAGAACATTACGAGAGTGCCTGGAAAGCTCAGGACGGCCCGGGAACGCAAGAAATACGAACACCGGAAGTTCGACTCCACGCTCTTCATGGAGAACGCCGCTGCTACCCGCAGCGATTACCTGGATGCAGTGGAGAAAACCTTCCTGCTCCTCGATCAGGTCCCCGTCACGGTGGGAACGCTGACGGAACTGGACGACCTGCAGGACGCATTGCAGCAGGACGCGGGCGCGCTGGCCGTTCTGCGGAACCGGCTCTCACAGAGCGAAAAAACGTTCAATGTCCGCAACCTTCAGATGTTCAATACCCTGCTCGACGAGATCCACCGGGACGAAGCCGGGTATTCCAGGAAGCTCAACCAGTATGATGACAGGATCGATACCGCCCGGAAGCAGATCGCTAGTTTGAAAAGAGATACGCTGATGTTGCATATTTTCCGGGATACCGCACTTAAGGATTCATTCCAGGCTCAGTTGGAGGAGCTTCGCGGGAAATGGCGCCAGGCCGACAGCCTGATCAAAACGAATTCTACCTTTATCGATGACCTGAAGGCGATCTCATCGGAAAACACCATTAGCACCGAGGAGCTCATCAACAAGGTGGACAACGAGTTGAAAGCGGTCGGCAGCCGGGCCTTTGGCAAGGAGCGGCCGTATCTCTGGGAACCCGTCAACCTGCCGCCGTCCGGTATCGCGGGACGGAATTTTCGAAGTTCGCTGGACTCAGAACAGAAACTCGTCAAATACTATTTTTCCACTACCAGAAACAAGCGGGTGTGGCTTTTATTGACCGGCCTTGTCTTCTTTTTCTGGGTCTTCATCAACTTTCGTTCACTACGGCGCCTGGACGCGAAGGAAGTGCTGGAAGAATTCCATTTCCTTTTCATACGACCCTGGCCATTTGCGGCGACCTTTGTATTCCTGCTGAGCCTCGCACCCTTATTCGATCTCCATGCGCCCGCTATCTATATCGAATCGACCCAGTTCCTGTTGATGCTGGTGCTCTCGGTCATCTTTTACCGGCTCATTCCAAAGGATCTCTTCCGCGGCTGGTGCCTTTTCTTGTTGCTCTTTCTCCTGGTGCCGGTGACCCGCATGATGGGATTGCCGATCCGGGCGGAACGCTGGATCAACCTGGTACAGGATAGCGCATCCGCGGCGCTGGGGATCGTCGCGCTGGCGTTGCGCCGCCGCTGGATGGCGGTACCGCCCGGTCGCTTCTCCGGAACCAGGGCGCGCCTGATCATCGGCGCGGTCGGCCTCTATGTCTTCCTCAACACCGTATCCGCCGCCTGCAATATCGGCGGGCGTGTCACCCTATCGGAGATATTCGGCGATACCGCCGTGTACGCGCTGGCGCAAACGGTCAGTCTGATGGTCTTTGTGCGGATCGTGGTCGAGTGTTTCCTCTTACAGATCCAGGGCAGCCGCGTCCGCAAAAAATATCCGCTGCATTTTGAGTTTGCCCGCATCGCCAGGTCGCTCAGCCGCGGCACGGCCGTTCTCGCGATGGTCCTTTGGCTGATCGTGTTCACCACCAACCTCAACCTCTTCGACTCCATCAGCGACTCGCTGACCGACGCTTTCGCCAGTACGCGGACGGTCGGCAGCTTTTCTTTTACTGTCGGCGGCATCCTGCTGTTCGCGGGCATCATCTGGGTCGCCAACTTCCTGCAACGGTATATCACCTATTTCTTCGGAGACGTGGGCGACGAGGCCGCGATGGACGACAAGGGCCAGCGATCCCGTCTGCTGGTCATGCGGCTGATCCTGCTTACGCTCGGGTTCCTGCTGGCGGTGGCCGCCTCGGGACTTTCGGTCGACCGGCTGACGGTTATCCTCGGCGCCCTAAGCGTGGGCATCGGCCTTGGGTTGCAGGGGATCGTCAATAACTTTATCTCGGGCGTCATCCTGATCTTCGACCGGCCGCTTCGCATCGGCGATACGGTGGAGATCGGCGACAAGCGGGGCAAAGTTCGCGAGATCGGGATTCGTTCGAGCCGGCTCCTAACCGAGGACGGGGCTGAAGTGATCATTCCGAACGGGGATGTGCTGTCCCACAATATTGTGAACTGGACGCTCAGCAACAACTATGCGCGGGTAAGCCTGCAATTTACCGTCGCGCGGCCGGCGCATCCGGAAGACCTCGGCCCCGATATCATCCGGGATATCGTCAAAAAGAATGAAAATGTGCTCGACCGGCGGGATCCGGAGGTCATGATCGGCGCCATCAATTCCAAACAACTGTCGCTAAAGCTGTTCTTTTGGTGCAAGGACTTCAACAAAGTTTCCTTTACATCCGCCGAAGTCCAGTCGGCGATCTACCAATACCTGGACAGCAAGAATCTTCTGCCGGACTAAAAAACAAAGCCCCGGCGCCATGCGCCGGGGCTTCCTGTCATCCAAAATATTTAGTGGTCTTTATCGACGTTGTTGAATTTTATCGTGTAAGCATCGGCCTTATCCTTCCCTGCGGCGCCCTTTTGCTGATAGATCGTGATCAACAGATCATAGGCATCCTTCAGAGCGCTCTTCTCGTCCTGTTTGAGCTTGCCCTTGCTGCCCAGGTCCTGGTCGACTTTCTCGAAATACGGAATGGCCTCGTCAAATTTCTTATTGGCCGCCGCACGGAGGTCGCCGCGCTGCTTTGCCGCATCCGGCGTTTTGCCGGGGACCTGCTTCATCTTTGCCTGCAGATCGACGCCTTGATTGTAGGAGATCTGACCCAGTACCAGCGCGGCCTGCGGATAGTCGGGTTGCAGTTCCAGGCATTTTCTAAGGTTGACCGCCGCCTTTTCGGTCAGCTCATCTGCGTTTGCAGGCCGGTGCCCGGAACTGGTATCGGACGCATATTGATACTCTTCCAGCCCGTAGTTGAACCAGAATAAATAGTTATCCGGGAATTTCTTGACGATATCGTCGTATACCGCCCAAAGCGAATCCTTGTTTCCTTTTGCCCGCACGATATCCAGCCTCGTACTCGGCCAGAAAAGGTTCTTCGGATAGAGCTCTTCGCCCAGGGCCAGGTATTTTTGCGTATTGGCGTCCTCATTCTTCTTATTGTAGTAATCGACCAGCCATTTGTAGATCTCGATCATATCCGACTTGTTGATCGTATCGATATGCGCGTCGGCGATCCTGGCGTAATAGTTGGCGGCCGTATCGCGCTTCCCTGCTTTTTCGGCGGAAATCCCCGCGTAAAGGGTGGAAGTGGTGTCGATCTTGAGATTGGTCCACTTATTGGCATTCATAAAGGCGCTAGCGGCCAGCGCACCCTTGAAATTATAAAGGGCGGAATCGTACTTCCCGGTATTGTAATCGTTGGCGCCGGCTCCGAAATACCCCTGATAGATCTCGTTGATGGGTTTGTAGCCGTCCAGTTGCAGAGCGATCATCTTCTTATCGTCTACCGCGACGTATTTTTGCAATGCCATAAAGGCGGTGTCCCGCGCGCCGGGATACTGGCCCGCCAGCGGGCCAGTCGCGATCGCGTTGTAGATCTTCACCTCGGTATACCATGCATCCCCGTTCTTTTGATTCTTCTCATTGGTCATCGCCTTGTCAATCTCGGCTTTTGCCTCCGGCAGCTTGTTGGCCTTCAGGAGGTCTTTGGCCTTGTCGACGCTTTGCGCAAAAAGGCCCATGCCGGCGACGGCGAAGGCCCCGGTGAGGACGAGTCTTCTCATTTTGTATGTATTTAATTGAAAGTACATTTTCTACTGTTCTTCCGCCCCGCCTCCGCCCGCAGGATTGCCGCCTTCCGCCCCGCCTTCACCCCCAGGGTTGCCACCCTCCGGTCCGCCGTCACTCGCAATGCTCCCGTTCTCCTGCCCGCTACTCCCGTTCTCATGCGCCGGATCCGCCAGCGAACCATTGGTTTCCCCTTCCAGTTTATCCAATTTTGTGATCGCCGCGATCCCGTCGGCCTCATCCAGCCGGATCAGCTTGACGCCCTGCGTGGCCCGACCCTGTTCGCTGATCCCGGACACCGGCATCCGGATCGTCACGCCGCTCTTGCAGGTGATCATCAGGTCTTCAGATTCAGTAACATCCAATATGCCCACCAATTTACCGGTTTTCTCGGTGACATTGATCGTTTTTATCCCTTTTCCTCCCCGGTTGGTGATCCTGTATTCGTCGATCGGCGTCCGCTTTCCATATCCTTTTTCACTGACCACCAGCACCGTACGGGACCTGTCTTCCCTATTGACACAGATCATGCCAATCACTTCATCGGTAGCGTCATCAACTTCAATGCCAGCCACCCCGATCGCCCCGCGTCCCGTCGGCCGGACCTTTTCTTCCTCGAACCGGATCGCCCTTCCGCTTTTTACGGCCATGAGGATTTCGGAATTGCCGTCGGTCAGCTTGGCGACAAGCAACTGGTCCCCCTCCACGATCGTGATGGCATTGACGCCCGTTTGCCTCGGCCGGCTGAAGTCGTCCAGGGAGGTCTTTTTGATAATCCCCCGGGCGGTGGAAAGGACGATGTAATGGGACTTCACGAATTCCTCGTTCTTCAGGTCCTGAACATCGACTATCGCCCGCACTTTGTCGTCCGGCGGAATATTGATCAGGTTCTGGATTGCCCTTCCTTTGCTGCTTTTCTCCCCCTCCGGAATCTCATAGACGTTCAGCCAGTAGCACCTGCCCTTTTCCGTAAAGAACAGCATCGTGTGGTGCGTGGACGCCACAAAAAGGTGTTCGATATAATCCTCCTCCCTCGTCCGGCCCCCGATGGCGCCGCGGCCGCCCCGGCGCTGCTGTCTGAACTCGGTCGCGGAAGTCCGTTTGATATATCCCAGATGCGAAATGGTGATGACGACGTCTTCTTCCCGGATCAAATCCTTGATGCTGACTTCATTGTCGAGATAGGTGATCTCGGTTTTACGGGCGTCGCCGAATTTGTCCTTTACCTCCTGCAATTCCTTTCGGATGACTTCAAACCGCTTGCCCTCGTCGGCCAGCAGCTCGGTCAGCCAGGCGATCTGTTTCATCAGATCTTCATAGTCCGCCCGGATCTTCTCCCTTTCCATACCCGTCAACCTTTGCAGCCGCAGTTCCAGGATTGCCTTGGCCTGCACGTCATCCAGGCCCCAGCCGGCGCTGACCAGGTTTTCTTTGGCCGCGTCAGGGGTAATGCTCGACCGGATCAGCGCAATGACCTCGTCGAGATGGTCGAGGGCGATCAGGTACCCTTGCAGGATATGTGCCTTTTTCTGTGCTTCTCTCAGTTCGAACTGCGTCCGTCGGATGACCACGTCCATCCTGAACTCCACGAATTCGGAGATCAGATCCCGGATATTCAGCGTCCGGGGCCTCCCCTTAACCAGTGCGACATTGTTGATCCCGTAAGACGTCTGCAGTTCCGTGTGCTTGTAGAGCTGGTTGATGACGACGTTTGCAACGGCATCGCGTTTCAGATCGATCACGATCCGGGTTCCTTCGCGTTTGTTGGACTCGTTATTGATGTGTGCGATGCCTTCGATGATCTTCTCGTTCACCAACTGGCCGATCCGGTCGCAAAGCGCATCCCGGTTGACCTGGTATGGAACCTCGGTGACGATGATCTGCTCGCGTCCGCTCGCCTTCGTATCCACGTGGAGTTTGCCGCGCAGGACCACCCGGCCCCGGCCGAAATGCATGGCAGCCTTAACCCCCTCCATACCGTATATAACCCCGCCGGTCGGAAAATCCGGCGCTTTGATAAATTGCATCAGTCCCTCCACCGTGATATCCCGCTTGTCGATATACGCCACGCAGCCGTCGATGACTTCCGACAGGTTATGAGGCATCATGTTGGTCGCCATTCCCACGGCAATCCCGCTGGAGCCGTTCATCAACAACTGCGGGATCCTTGTCGGTAACACCGTAGGCTCCTGAAGCGAGTCGTCGAAATTCAACTGGAAATCCACGGTTTCCTTGTCGATGTCCTCCAGCATGTATTCGGCAAGCCGGTGAAGCCTTGCTTCGATATACCGCATGGCCGCGGGTCCGTCGCCATCCTGATTCCCGAAGTTCCCCTGGCCGTCGACGAGCATATACCGCATGCTCCACTCCTGCGCCATCCTGACCATCGCATCGAAAATGGAGGCATCCCCGTGCGGGTGGTATTTCCCCATCACCTCGCCGACGATACGCGCGGCCTTTTTGTATGGCTTGTTGCTGTTGTTCCCCAGTTCGTTCATCCCAAACAGGATCCGCCGGTGCACCGGTTTCAACCCGTCCCGGACATCGGGCAGGGCGCGCCCCACGATCACCGACATCGAATAATCGATGTAGGCCGTCTTCATTTGCTCTTCGATATTTACCGGAACGATGCGATTGTTGTCCTTTGTCTCCAGTGGGGTGCTGTTATCTTCCATATCAATGAATTACCTCCGCTCGGGAAGGATTGCAAATCTACCTTATTTGACGCTGAAAACCCGCTGCCGGCCTGCTTTTTTTTGCAATTTTAACGGTCATTTTTCCACGGTTGTGGACATCGCGTCCGGCGGTTCGGAACAAGGGTTTATTCCAGCCAGGCCCCCTTGACAAGGTCGCCTTCCACCTCAACGTAAATATGCTCCTGCAGCGTTGTCGAAAGGGATAGCCCGGTATAGTCCGGCTGCACGGGAAATGCCTTATGGCTGCGTTCGACCAGTACGAGCGCTTCGATCTTTCGGGGATGATGGTCCAGGAAAGGCCGCATGGCATACAGCAAAGTCCTGCCGCTGTTTGCGACATCGTCGATCACGACGACCACCTTATCGTCCAGCTCGGGAAGCCGGCTGAGCGTAACAGGGCCCGGCCTCTTCTTATCCAGGCTGACGGTGATCAGGTCGATGGCAAGCTTGCCGCCGGTGATCTCCAGCAAATGCCGTTCAATATTCCGGGCAACGACGCTGCCGCTTTCCCGGATACCCGCCAGGATCAGCCGCTGTTCGGCTGAATTATTTTCGAGGATCTCGTAAGCCATGCGACGCAACTTCTTTTCGGCAACCGCCTGGCTGAGGATATAATTCTTTTCCATTGCGGTCACAAATTAAAGCAATTTGCCGGAGGCCACCATATTGTCCAATAAATGTATCTTAGGCCTCCATAATCGTTTACCTATGGTCCTTTTCCAGCAGATTGCTTTTATCCTGGTAGCCGGCTTGCTGATCGCCCTGTTCACCGGCAAGGTCCGCCAGATCCGTCGCAATATCCTGCTGGGGGTCGATGATCCCGCCTTCATTCCCGGCGCCGACCGGTCCCGGCGCTGGAAGAATGTACTGTTGCTTGCCCTCGGCCAGAAGAAGATGTTCCGCAACCCGCTCGTGGCGGTTATGCACTTCGTGATCTATGCGGGATTCATCATCATCAACCTCGAGGTTCTCGAGATCCTGCTGGATGGCATCTTCGGGACGCATCGCATTTTTTTCGGGCTGACAAGGTCCCTCTACCTCTACCTGATCGATGCTTTTGAATTTCTGGCGGTGGGCGTGCTGACGGCCTGCGTGATCTTTCTTTGCCGCCGGAACCTCCTCAAACTGCACCGGTTCATCAGCCGCGATCTGGACGGTTGGCCGCGTAGCGATGCCAACTATATTCTGCTGACCGAGATCATACTCATGGGCCTCTTCCTGACCATGAACGCAGCCGACACCCTCCTGCAGGCGCGGGGCTACGGCCATTATGCGGAGCGGCTCACCGGCGATTTCGCGTTTTCCCATTGGTTGCACCCGCTGCTCAACGGGCTAAGCAACCATTCGCTGGTGGTGCTGGAACGGTGCTGCTGGTGGTTCCACATCCTCGGCATCCTCGCCTTTCTCAATTACCTTCCCTATTCCAAACATTTCCACATCATTCTGGCCTTTCCCAACGCCTACTATGCACGGCTTGCACCGGAAGGAAAGCTTCGGAACATGCCGGCCGTACGCCAGGAAGTGCTTTACGCCATGCAACCGGAAACGGCGCCGCCGCCTGGCGCAGTGACTTCCGATGGCATCGCGCCGCCGGCGCCCCGGTTCGGGGCGAAGGATGTCACCGATCTCAGCTGGCGAAATTTGATGGATGCCTATGCGTGCACGGAATGCGGCCGCTGTTCGGCGGCCTGTCCCGCCAATCTGACGGGAAAGCTCCTTTCTCCCCGAAAGATCATGATGAGCACCCGGGACCGGCTGGAAGAAGTCGGACGGAACATCAATGCCAATGGAAAATTCGTCGATGACGGCAAGACCCTCCTGCATTATATTTCCGTCGAGGAATTACGCGCCTGCACGACCTGCAACGCTTGCGTCGAAGAGTGCCCCGTCAGCATCAGTCCGCTCGAGATCATCGTCGAAATGCGCCGCGCCCTGGTAATGGAAGACAGCAACGCGCCGCAGGAGTGGAACACCATGTTCAGCAACGTGGAAAACAATTTTGCCCCGTGGAAATACAGTCCCGACGACCGGGACAAGTGGACGGAAGGGTAACGCCCTACCCCGCCTTCGCCAGCACCGTTAGCGATATCGTTACCTGGTTGCTCAGCGTGCTCGTCCCGCCGACGCCGTAATCCTTCCGGTTGATCGTAAAACTGCCTTTGAAAATGTAGTCGTTTCCCAGCGGCGTCGCGAGAAACGGGAACCTGATCGTCCTGGTGATCCCTTTGATGGTCAAATTTCCTGTGACGGTATAACGCCCGTGCCTGTCGGCCGCCGATACCGAAGTCGACCGGAAAGTGATCCGGGGGTATTGTTGTACGTCGAAATAACTGTCCGCGCGAAGATGGTCGTCCCGCATATTGTTGCCCGTATTCACGGTGGCGGCGTCGATGCTGACATTGAAACTGTCCGCTGCCGGATTCTGCGGGTCGAAGAATATCTCGCCCTTCAGCCCTTTGAAACTGCCCCCGGTATTGAAACCGAGGTTCCTGATCGTAAAACTGATGGCCGATCCGTCATCAGCCGGCATGAAACGGTTTCCTTCGGTCTGGGCCGAAAGATCGACCCTCGATAACAAAAAACAACCCAACACCAGAAAATATCGCATCTCCATTCTAATTTTCATCCACCAGTTTCTGCAATTTCTTCACATTCATAAAGCAAATCTCCTGACGGTTATAGGACAATATGCCTTCCGTCTCCAATTCGTTGATCATCGTCGTAACGGTCTGCCGGCTGCTGCCGATCAGGCTCGCGATATCCTCGTGTGTTAAATAGTTCGGCATGCAAAAGCCTTCCGCGGTGTTCTCTCCCAGGTTCTGTTCTACCAGTTGCCAAAGAAAATGAATGAGCCTGGTCTTTACATCTTTGTTCAGGAGATTGATAAGCCGGTTCTCGATATTTCGAAGCTTGGCCCCAACCTGTTTGCTGTACCGCAGGGCCAGGTCCGGCCGGTTTTTGAGCAGCCGCTCGAAATCGTCGATCGTAAACGCGCACAGGCTGACATCGTTCCGGTAGGCCCGCGCAAATTCTCCGTGCAGGTTGTTCCGCTCGAGGCTGAATTGGCCAAAGAGTTCACCCTGCTGAATGATTTCCTTTACTTTCTCATTTCCTTCCTGGTCGATATATCCGATCTTGATCGTACCCTCTTTGACGAAATAGATCTTATTGTGATTATAGGCTTCGAAATAGATATACTCGCCTTTCGGTACGTCGATAACGTGGTGCTCGACCCGCAAGTCCTTGTATTCCTGGTCGGATAGGTTGCACCAGAGATCATAATTCCGGATCACCAGCATGCTCTCGTCACCAGCCATAGGGAAATTTCGATTTTGCGGCCAAAGTTACCATTTCCGGGTTGAAAAACGGCATATGCCTCCTTTCCTTTAGATTTACGGAAAATATCCCTTCATGGAAGTGCCAACCGTTGCCGGGCTCGCAGCAAAAGGAGAAATTCCCGAGATCCTGTTTTGGGTCGGTTGCTCCGGCAGTATCGATCAACGTGCCCAGAAAATAACCCGGGCCTTCGCGGCCATCCTCGACAAGGTCGGAATAAATTATGCGATCCTGGGAAAGGAAGAGGCCTGTACCGGCGATCCTGCGCGCCGCGCCGGAAACGAATTCCTTTTTCAGATGATGGCCTGGCAGAATATCCAAACCCTCAATAATTACGGGATCACGAAGGTCGTCACCACCTGCCCCCATTGCTTCAACATTTTGGCGAATGAATACCCGGAGCTCGGCGGAAGGTATGAAGTCATCCATCATACCATCTTCCTCCAGCAGTTGATGGACGATGGCCGGATCCGGTTGAAAGAGGGAGGCCCGTTCAAAGGGAAACGGATCACCTACCACGACAGTTGCTACCTCGGAAGGGCGAACGGGATCTACGACGCGCCGCGCGCTGTCCTTGCGGCCCTGGATGCGGAATTGGTGGAAATGAAACGATGCGGAAGCAGGGGCCTCTGCTGCGGCGCAGGAGGTGCGCAAATGTTCAAGGAAGAAGAAAAGGGCAGCACACGCGTCAATTTCGAACGCACGGCCGAGGCCCTCGGCACCGGCGCAGCCGTGATTGCTTCGGCCTGCCCGTTCTGCAATACGATGCTGACCGACGGGGTGAAACACAACGAAAAAGAGGATGCCGTCAGGGTCCTGGACATCGCCGAGCTGATTGCCGCTTCGATTGACTAACTTTGTGGGATGAATACCACAGAAAACTTATCGTTACCCGCCGGATTCGACCCAGCCTCCCGCGTCTGGATCTATCAGGGGCATCGCGCCTTCTCCGCGGATGAAGCTGCCGAAGCGCGTCAACTCCTCGCTTCATTTACGGACGGATGGAATTCCCACGGCCACCCCGTCAAAGGATTTGCGGACATTTACTACAACCAGTTCGTTGTCCTTCTGGCGGACGAAACACAGGCAGGGGTCAGCGGATGCAGTACGGACAGTTCGGTACAGGTGATCCGGCAGATCCAGCAACAAAGCGGTGTCCGGCTTTTCGACCGGTTGAATCTCGCATTCCTGCTCGACGGACACGTCCGGCTGGTCGCCCTTGCTAAACTCACGGCGGCCCTGCAATCGGGCGCGGTGACCGGCGGCTCGCTTTACTTCAATAATACAGTACAAACAAAAGAGGAATTGGAAACCGCCTGGCTAATCCCAATGAAGGACAGTTGGTTAGGGCCGAAATACTTACGCGATTCCAATCCCGTCGCGGCGAAATAAAAATGTTTTTACCCGTCACGGTTTCCCCCTTACATTTGCACTCCGGCCGAAGTTACCTTCGGTAATGGTTCGATTTTGCGGAAGTAGCTCAGTTGGTAGAGCGACAGCTTCCCAAGCTGTAGGTCGCGGGTTCGAGCCTCGTCTTCCGCTCGATAATAGCAAGGGTTTCAGCGCACTACTGGGACCCTTTCTTTTTTTGCAAATATTGCAAACAAGATGAATGATGGACTTCATGCCTTCTTCTGAGCAAGGTCATTGGACCTGTGGGATCCCAATCCTAGTTTTACAGTAATTCGCTGAGAATCAATTATTGTTTTGGCGAATCCCACTCCAAATTCATCCGCTGCAAAACCTGGCTGATATTCAATCTCCCGGATATTTTTATTTCCCTCTGGCCTGCTTGTAGCTTGCCTTTCGGGGAGCATTCGGCCAATATCTAATGTAAGACGAGTAGCAAAAGGCGCGACAATTTCCCTGCAAGTTGCTGTCTGCAAAGGCAACACTAAACCGAACTTCTAAACATGATCTCGAAAGAAGCGATCGCCGGCTTCGTCAATGACGTCATACCGGCTTATACCTACAATTCAAAGACATTTATTCCGGGGAAGACCCAGGTATATTATTCCGGTCCATATTGGGACCACCGGGAATTGATAGCCGCCATCAATGCCCTGGTCAACGGTAAATGGCTGGTAGCGGGGGATCATGTCCACCATTTCCAGCACGCATTCGCCAAAAAATTCAATCACGCTTATTCGCACATGGTTAACTCGGGTAGCTCAGCCAACCTGGTTATGATTGCCGCCCTGAAGAAGCATTTTGGGTGGGCCGACGGCGACGAGATCATCGTTTCTCCGGTCGGCTTCCCCACTACCGTGACAGCAATCGTGCAGAATAACCTCAGGCCCGTTTTTGCGGACATCGAGATGAATACGCTGAACGTGGACCTCACCCGGATGACGGAGAAGATAAGTCCCCGGACAAGGGGAATATTTGTGTCACCCGTACTCGGAAATCCCGGCGATATGGATCTTCTGCAAGCCATTGCCGAAGCACATCAAATAGAGATCATCGGTGACAATTGCGACAGTCTTGGCTCCCGCTGGAACGGAAAACCCCTTACAGATTACTATGTAGCGTCCTCTTGTTCCTTTTATCCTGCTCACCATATCACTACCGGCGAGGGAGGAATGGTCAGTACGGACATTAAGGCAGTTGCGGATCTGGCCAGGAGCATCTCCTGGTGGGGCAGGGATTGTCTTTGTGTGGGTGCAGCCAACCTGCTCCCCTGTGGGACATGTGGGAACCGCTTCGATAAATGGCTGGACGATTTTGATGGGGTCATCGATCATAAATACGTGTTCACAAATATGGGTTACAACCTGAAGCCGCTCGACCTGCAAGGCGCGATCGGGTTGGTTCAGCTGGAAAAATTTGACGAGATCGAACGCCATCGGAAGCGCAGCAAAGCGACGATTGATTTGCTGATCCGAAAATATATCTCCGGGGTTAGAATAGCAGATCAGTTGAAAAAGGCCGACACGTCATGGTTCGGCGTGCCGTTGATTTGCGAATCACAGGATTTGAAGGAAAAGCTTGTGCAATTTCTGGAAGACAACAAAATTCAGACCCGGAGCTATTTTGCAGGAAATATCCTCCTTCACCCCGCTTTCCGCCATCTCGGCGACTACCGGCTGTATCCAAACGCAAACAAGACGCTCAGCCATGTATTTTTCATCGGCTCCGCACCGCACTACGGCAGCGAGATCTTCGACTATTTTGAGACGGTCTTCCGGCAGTGGCCGGCATGCTATAAAACGACCGTAAATAAAGCGGTCGGATATTCCAACGTGATATAGTTCAAACTGAAAAGAATGAAAATAGCACATATATTGTTGACTTACACCGATCCTCTGCAAACGGAGCGCATGGTCAGCCGGTTGCAGCACGAGGATTCAGATTTCTTTGTCCAACTCGACCGCAAGATACCCCTCTCATCCCATCAAAACCTGCGTAACTATCGCAACGTTTACTTTATCCAGGAGCGGGTAGACGTGAAATGGGGCGGATATTCCATGCTGCAGTCCATTTTCAATGCCTTGCAGGAGGTGTTGCTTAGCGGCGTACGATATGATTTTATCAACCTGCTGAGCGGCCAGGACTACCCCCTGAAAAGTGCCTCATATATTCAGGAATTCTTATCCCGGCATGGTAATCGCAACTTCCTTTCGATGCGACATTTTGATACGGAATGGCGGGACGCAAGGCTTCGTATTGACCGGTATCATATGACAGATTACGGCTTCAGAGGACGTTATCTCGTCGAGCGTACCATTAACCTTTTGCTGCCAAAACGAAAATGTCCATTGAAGCTGGACTACTTCGGCGGGTCGATGTTCTGGACGATCTCACCCGAAGCCGCGGCTTATGTACTGGGTTTTGTCGACAGAAATCCGGCCTTCAGGCGATTCCTTCGTTTCACCTGGTCACCTTCAGAATTCGTTTTCCAAACGGTGCTGATGAATTCTGATTTCCGGACCACGATCGAGCGTGACGACCTGATGGAGTCGTATTACCCTCAGGGCTCGGCACGCCCCAAATTTTATACGTCGGAAGACCTGGAAGAACTAAAATCGTCTTCGAAACTGTTTGCCAGGAAATTCAACATTGCCGTTGATCCCCACGTCCTTGATAAGATAGACGCCTGGACTTCTAACGGAAATATGCAGACAGCCTGATTGAACGTTTGCCATCTACCCTGCCAACTTGTCACATCCAATCTGATTTCTGCTTATCTTTGCCCTCTAAAAGGATTCAGGATGATGGAATCGTTGGGGACAAAGACACAGGATGAAGCGAGACAGGGAGAGGCGTTGGCGCAATTGAGCCCTGAAAAAGGTCACTTTCGTAAGAAATTCTACATCGAGAGCTATGGTTGCCAAATGAACTTTTCGGACAGTGAGATCGTAGCCTCAATTCTGAACGATAACGGGTTTGGCGCCACGCGCAATTACGAGGAGGCGGACCTGGTCCTGCTGAATACCTGCAGCATCCGCGAAAAAGCGGAACAGACCGTTCGGAACAGGCTGCAGCTATTCCGGCAGGTCAAGGAAAGCCGTCCCGGAATGCTGGTTGGCGTACTCGGCTGTATGGCCGAAAGGCTCAAAGGGAAATTTCTTGAAGAGGAACACCTGGTTGACCTGGTGGTTGGCCCGGATGCGTACAGGACGCTGCCGGTCCTGATCGGCGAAGCGGGCCCTGGCCAGAAGGGCGTCAACGTGTTGCTCAGCCGCGACGAAACCTACGCGGATATTTCCCCCGTACGCCTCGACAGCAATGGCGTGACGGCTTTTGTCAGTATTATGCGGGGCTGCAACAACATGTGTTCGTTCTGCGTGGTCCCCTTTACCCGCGGCCGCGAACGCAGCCGGGATGCCGGATCCATTGTCCGCGAGTGCCGTGATCTTTTTGACCGGGGCTATCGCGAGGTGACCTTGCTTGGTCAGAATGTCGACAGTTATTATTGGATGAACGAGCCTTCGGACAAGGCGGTGACCTTCGCGCAGTTACTGGAGATGGTGGCCCTGGTCGACCCTTCCCTCCGGGTCCGGTTCTCAACCTCTCATCCGAAAGACATAACGGATGAAGTATTGTTGACGATGGCCAGCTATCCGAACATCTGTAAATATATCCATTTACCGGTCCAGAGCGGAAGCACGAGGATCCTGCAGCTGATGAACCGCACCTATACAAAGGAATGGTACCGGGCCAGAATTGACCGGATCCTCAGCATCATTCCGGAATGCGGTCTCAGCACCGACCTGATCGCGGGTTTCTGCACGGAGACGGAAGAGGACCACCTCGAAAGCCTGTCCATGATGGAATATGCCCGGTACGACATGAGCTATATGTTCTATTACAGCGAGCGGCCGGGTACCCTGGCGGCCCGCCGGTACCGGGATGATGTGCCGGAATCCGTTAAGAAACGCCGGCTCGACGAGATCGTTCGGCTGCAGAACAGGTTGTCGCTGGAAAAGAACCGGCAGGACGTGGGGAAGACCTTCGAGGTCCTGATTGAAGGCGATTCGAAAAAGAGCGGCGCCGACTGGAAAGGCCGGAACAGCCAAAACAAGACGGTAGTCTTTCCAAAGGCCGGCCACGCCTGCCGGGCGGGGGACTATGTACGGGTAAAGGTGACGGACTGCACGGGTGCGACCCTGCTGGGAATCATAACAGATTAATCTTATGGACATTCAATCAATCAAGAACAGGTTTGGCATTATAGGCAATTCGCCGGCGCTGAACTTTGCGCTGCAAGTTGCCGCGCAGGTGGCGGGCACGGATCTGACCGTGCTGATCTCCGGCGAAAGCGGTGTAGGGAAAGAAGCGTTTTCGATGGCCATTCATGCCTTATCGTCGCGCAAACACAATCCTTTCATAGCGGTGAATTGCGGCGCAATCCCGGAGGGAACCATCGACTCCGAGCTGTTTGGCCATGAAAAAGGGTCGTTCACGGGCGCGGTGGATTCACGGAAAGGGTATTTCGAGACCGTCAACGGCGGTACCATTTTCCTCGACGAGGTGGGCGAACTTCCGCTGGGCACCCAGGCCCGGTTACTGCGTGTGCTGGAGGCAGGTGAGTTTATCCGCGTGGGGTCATCCAAGGTCCAGAAAACGGACGTCCGGGTGATCGCGGCTACCAACAAGGATTTGCTGGAATTGACGGATAAAGGGAAATTTCGCGAAGACCTTTATTACCGGCTAAGCACGGTGCCGATCCGCGTTCCCGCCCTGCGGGACCGCAAAGAGGACATCCCCCTGCTGTTCCGGAAGTTCGCCGTCGATTTTGCTGAACGCTACAAGGCTATACCGGTCCAGTTGGATGAAGATGCCAAAAATTGGTTAATCAATTACCCCTGGCCGGGAAATGTCCGGGAATTGAAGAATATTGCAGAACAGATCTCCGTTTTGTCGGAGGAGAAGCACATCGGCGCGGACACCCTCCGCCGGTTCATTCCGGAGACGACGGCCAACCGGCTTCCCATGGTGATGCATTCCGGCGGCTCGTCCATCAACGGCAGCCACGAATTCAACAATGAACGTGAGATCCTGTATACGCTCTTTTTTGACATGAAAAAGGACGTAACGGAATTGAAGAAGATGTTCCGGGAGATCGTCCAGAATCCGGCGCTTGCAGCGACGCAGCATTCGGCATATCTCAACGATTTCAAAGAGTTGAAATCCGCGGATATCTATCCGACGCCGGCAATCGCCTCGGGACAGCCGGTGGTGATCCACAACGCGAACGGTCACGAAGATATCCACCACCATGAAGAGATCGAAGAATCGTTGAACATCATGGACAAGGAAAAAGAGCTCATCGAAAAGGCGCTGAAAAAGCACAAGGGTAAACGGAAAGATGCGGCCTCGGATCTTGGCATAAGCGAACGCACCCTTTACCGCAAACTAAAGGAATACGATATCAATGAGTAAAATAACCTCTATTTGCCTCATTTTCGCCCTGGGACTCGCGTCCTGTAAAATCTATTCTTTCAAGGATACGTCGATCCCGCCCGAAGTAAAGACGATCCACCTCGCTTATATAGAAAACCGCGCCCGGCTGGTCAACCCTGCGCTCGCTCCCGCTTTGAACGATGCACTCCGGCAAAAGATCAACAACCAGGCTTCGCGCCTCACCCAGGTCCAGACCAACGATGCCGATTACGATGTCACAGCCTGGATCGCGGATTATAATTACAGCACATCGGGTATCTCGAACCAGCAGGCGTCGAGCAACCGGCTGGCCGTAACCGTGCATATTGTCTTTAAGAACAACCTCGACCCTACCGGGAAAAAAGTACCCCCGGCCAACTTCGAAACCGACGTCACACGGAATTTCGATTTTTCGGCCCAGACTTCCATTACCGACGCGGAGCAGCAATTGTTACCGACGATCACCAGCAACCTGACCGACGAAATCTTTAACAAGCTATTTTCCAACTGGTAGAAAGGAGAAACATGAATCCATCCATGCAACCTGCCATCCAGCACCTTTTCCAGGTCTCTACCCTCGAAGATGTCCCGAGGGAAGAACTGGAGCGACTGACGCGGGAACACCCCTGTTTCGGCTACGGGCACTTCCTGCTGTCGCGAAAGCTTCGGGCGGAAAACGACGACCGCTTCCTGTCGGTCACCCAGAAGGCCAGCCTTCATTTTTCAAATCCCCTGTGGTTACAGTGGATGCTGGATAATGCTCCTGAATCGGCCAGGATGCGGGTGATGCGGTCCGAACCGGCCATGCCGGAGGCATTGCCAACCTCCCGGGAGGTAACGCCTGTCATCGATGAAACGGCGCCAACCATCGCTGAGGCAGCGCCAGACACTTTATTTTCCCATGACGCCCCGGAGCCGCTGGCCATTCCTGAGCCCGCTGCAGCCCGCGCCGAACCGGACAGTCATGACCCCGCCACCGGCCGGATCGATACTGCCGGGCAAACCGGACCGGATATAGCCGAACCCGCCGCCCTGTCGGGGGAAACGACTTCCGGCTGGCCGGAAATGGAAAGTCCGCAGCCCCCTCCCCAGCCTGCGGGCCATGGCCCCGGCGAAACAGACCCGGCGTGGCCCAAAATGGACGACCCGCAGGCATCGGCCGCTGAGATCCTCAGCGACAGCATTGAAAAGGCAAAGGAACTGCGGCAATCCCTCCTGAAGATCAACGAAGATTTTGTTGCCCGGACCGGCCACCCGATACCGACCCGGGAATCGGTTCGCGAAGGAGACACGCAGCAAGAGCCGATCCGGGACGTGGAGCCGCCGTTCGTTCTCGATGAAACCGATCAATCGCAACGGGAAGCCGCGGAGCTTGGCTCGCCAACCCCAATCCATCAGGCGGACACCGCCGATACCCCGCCAGCCCAGGCCTCGCCAACCCCAATCCATCAGGCGGACACCGCCGATACCCCGCCGGAAGCCGGCGGCGACGATCGGGGTTCAAACATTCCCAACGGCCCGGCCGTCCAGGCCGACAATGCTCCGCTTTTTGAGCCTTTGCACACCGTCGATTATTTTGCTTCGCAGGGCATTCGCCTGACGCCGGAGGATAACCCCACCGACCAACTGGGGCGTCAGTTAAAGAGCTTTACCGAATGGCTGCGGATGATGCGCCGCCTCCCCCAAAAGGGCCGGGAGATCATCCCCGACAGGGTTACAGAAGAAGCGGTGCAGCATTTTGCCGCCCATTCGATCGAAGGAAAGGAAGTCGTAACGGAGACGATGGCGGAAGTCCTCGCCAAACAGGGAATGCCGGAAAGAGCACGGCTGGTATACGAGAAATTAAGTTTGCTCGATCCCGATAAAAGCGCGTATTTTGCAGCCAAAATCGAACAATTAAACCCTCATTGACATGATCTTCTACGTGTTCCTGATAATTGTGGTCTGCGTCATCCTTGGATTGATCATCCTGATCCAGAATCCCAAGGGCGGGGGTCTCGCAAGCAATGTGGGCGGGTTCAGCAACCAATTGATGGGCGTGAAGCAAACCACCGACGTGCTGGAAAAGGGCACCTGGGCCATGGCCATCGTCGTAGGCTTGCTCTGCCTGTTCTCCGCGGTTTTCATCTCCAAAGGCGGGACCGAGACCCGCAGCATTGACAAGGTAAACGCGGCCCAGCAGGCGCCCGTCCGTCAGGCGCCCGCCAACAGTACCCCACTTCGGCCCTAACCGGCACTACGACATTATTTTTTCAGCCATCCAGGTATTGTACTTCCAGAGATGGCTGTTTTTTTTTATTTTAGCCAATAATCAAATTTCCTATGAAGAGACTCCTTTCGACAGTTCTCCTCATTGTCATTTTGGCGCTGGCATTTATCGGCTGGCGCATTCTCGGTCCCGGCACCGCGTTCAGCGGTGACAGCTATGCACTGTACGTCCGGTCAGGTACGACCTATGAGCAGCTCCGGAACCTCCTGCAAAAAGACACCGTGATCAAAAGTCCGGCATTTTTCGACTGGGTCGCGGCAAGGATGGACTACCCGGATAATCTCAAAGCTGGCAAATATGAGATCCGGAAGGATATGAGCATCCTCAATATGCTGCGCATGCTCCGCAACGGCCGTCAAACGCCGGTCCACATCGTCATCGTGAAATTCAGGACGCCGGAAGGACTGGCCGGTTCCATCGGAAGGAAGTTGGAATGCGACTCTGCCGGCATCGCCGGTTTTATCCGGAACAACGATTCTTTGCGGCCGTTCGGCGTCGATACCAACACCCTGCTGACCATCGTCATGCCGAACACCTACAGCTATTTTTGGAATGCGCCCCCATCGGCGATTTTCAAAAAGATGTATGCCAGCTATCGGTCCTGGTGGACGCCGGAACGGACCCGGAAGGCGGATGAAAAAGGACTCACGCCGACAACCGCGACGATCCTGGCGTCCATTGTTGAAGAAGAAACGAATGCCCAGGGTGATAAGGGAAAGATAGCCAGTGTTTATTTGAACCGCCTGGCGAAAGGGATGAAACTGGAGGCCGACCCGACCATCAAATATGCGCTGCGCGACTTCGAAATGAAGCGCATCTATTTCGGCGATCTGAAGGTCGAATCGCCTTATAATACTTACACCCACGCTGGTCTGCCGCCGGGTCCGATCTGCACGCCCTCCAACCAGACGCTCGAAGCGGTACTGGACGCGCCGCAAACGGATTATCTTTATTTTGTGGCACGCACAGATAACAGCGGCTACTCGAATTTTACCAACAATTATAAACAGCATCTCGAAAACGCAAAAGCGTTTCGGGACTGGGAGGACCGGCAGACCGCCATCCGCGCCCACACCGATAGCCTGAAGAAGAATCGCAAATGATCAAGCTCGAAAAAAAGATCTATACCAGCAAACCCTTCCGGTTCCTGGAGAAGAAGAGCCGGAAATGGACCATACCCGGGATCCAGGGCGTCTCGCTGTACGAGATCATCCGTTTTTTCATCGGCCAGGTAAAGAAAGTAGGCCTGATCGACCGCGCCCGGTCGATCGCCTTCAGCTTCCTGATCGCCATTCCGGCGGCAACCATCTTTATTTGCACCCTGATCCCGTATATGCCCGTGTCGAAGCAGATCACGCGCCAGTTGTTGCTCCTGACAAGGGATCTTACGCCCAATCAAAATACCTACCTGCTAGTCAGCAAATTCCTCGAGGATTTCTTCTCCAAACCGCGGGTGGGGTTGCTGTCCTTTGGCTTCCTTCTGGCACTGTTCTATTCGTCCAACGCGATGATGGGCATCATGCGTTCCTTCAACAAATCACTCGTTTACAACGCCCGCCGGAATGCGATCGCAACGCGATGGATGGCCATCCGCCTCACTGCATTGGTGCTTTGTATGGTGATGGGCTCGATCATCATTATGGTTACCCAGGCGGAAATGCTCCGAAATTTTCTTCACGAGCTCCACATCAGCAGCCGGAACGCGCGTTGGCTATTCCGGACCATCAGGTGGATCGTCATCATCCCCATCTTCTACATCGCCATCGCCTGCATTTATAAATACGGTCCCGCCGTGAAGAAACGCTGGAAGTTGTTTTCCCCCGGCACGCTGCTGGCCACCTTTCTTACGATCCTTACTACCCTGGCGTTCTCCTATTGGGTCAACCGGTTCGGCAATTACAACCGGATATACGGGTCGATCGGGACAGTGATGATCCTTATGCTGCTGGTTTATTTCAATTCATTGGTCTTGCTGATCGGCTATGAACTCAATGTCAGCATATATCACCTGCAGGTGATGGCCGGTGAGCGCAACCGTTGAAGCAGCTGCCGTCCAACTCCCATTTTTACGGTGCGGGGTCAATCGCCTGGCGCCAGCATCTTTTTGATTTCCAGATCGACCTGTGGCTCGGTCAGCTGCCGGTCGAAGAAGCTGCGGTAATGCGTTTGGTTGTCGATAAAAAGAGACGAAGGAATGCCCCCGGTCCAGCGCGGGTCGACGAGCGGGCAGAAATAGTCGGCGTTGGTCTCGTTGAGCCACAGGATACTGCAAGTATACCCCTGCTTCTTCGCAAACCCGGCGATCCGGGCAGGATAGTAGTCCGGAAGATCGAGGCTGACCAGCACGAGCTCAACCCGTTGATCCTTATACCGGGCAACCGTCGACAGGAAGTAAGGGATCTCTTTGTTGCAGGGGGCGCAGAACGTCGCCCAAAAATCCACGATGAGCGGATGATCGCTTTTGGCGATATAATCCTGCAGTTCCGTCATTTTGACCTTCTGAACCACTGTCTGGCCTTGCGCGGCAGACCAGCCCAATAAAAATATCATCAACAGCTTCGTCATATCATGTTCAAAGCTCACCGCGGCTCCAGGCGGTAAGCAATTCGTCATAGCGTCCGGGCGGCAAGCCCCGGCGGTCGTAATGACCGGCGGCGTCTTTTTGTCGAAAGGCTTCGTATAGTGTAACTGCGCACGCCACCGAAATGTTGAGCGAGCGGATGATGCCCACCTGCGGGATCACGAAGTTGCCGTCCGAGAACGCCAAAATTTCTTCGCTGACGCCGGAATGCTCATTGCCAAACACCAGCGCGATCCGCCCGGTCAGGTCCATCCTAAATAGCGATTTGGCACCTGCCGCGAGATGGGTGGTGTAGATGCGGTCCACCTGTTTCCGGACTGCCCCAAAGCATGCCCGCGCGTCGCTGTATTGATGCACGGTCAACCAGGCGGCGGCGCTGCTGCTGCTTTTCGCTCCCCATTTCTTGTGCCGGGGGATCCGCGTATTCAGCACAAAAATGTCCTGTACGCCGACCGCATCGCAGGTCCGCATCACGGCGGAAATGTTGTGCGGATCGAATACATTTTCCAGTACGACGACCAGATCTGCCTGTCTTCTTTCCAAAACCGTCCTGATTCGCGTTTCTCTTTCCGGGGTCATATTAAGCCGATTCGGGCATAAAAATAGCCAAAGATCGCCTTATGCAATAAAAAGCCCGGGCGGCTTGCATGGGCAGGCGAATTGCTTATTTTTGCAGGATATGCCTACTCAACCCGATCTCCTGAATCGGCCGCGGACCTCCAGCCTGGAGCAGGTTGAAACGGAAGTTTTGACGGAGGATGCCTATGCCCATCCGTTCAGCCTGATCGTATGGAACGACGAGGTGAACACGTTCGAATGGGTGATCGAGACCCTGGTTGAAGTATGTGGCCATTCCCAGGAACAAGCCGAGCAATGCGCCATGCTGATCCACACGAAGGGCAAGTATGGGGTAAAGAACGGCTCTTACGATGACTTGAAACCGCAATGCGACGCGATTACGGAGCGGGGAATAGGCGCTACGATCGAAGTCGCCGCCGGGTCCTGACCATGCCGCTTTTCATACTAGACAATGCATTGCGATTCCCGCCCCAGGAGGCTGCGGAACCCGACGGCCTGCTGGCAATTGGCGGTGATTTGTCCCTGGACCGTCTGCTGCTTGCCTATCGAAACGGGATCTTTCCCTGGTATGAAGGCAGGAATATCCTTTGGTGGTGCCCCGACCCGCGGTTTGTCCTCATACCCGGCGAACTGAAGGAAAGCAAAAGCATGCGGCAACTGATCCGCCGGAACGCCTGGGATTTCCGAATCGATTCGGACTTTCGCCAGGTCATCGCCCAGTGCAGGACCATTTCCCGGCGGGGTCAGGAATCGACCTGGATCACCGAAGAAGTTCGGGAGGCCTATACCGGCCTGCACACAGCCGGGTATGCCCACAGTGCGGAGGTATGGCAGGGTTCAACCCTGGTCGGCGGGTTATATGGCGTTAGGCTCGGCCGGGTTTTCTTTGGGGAAAGCATGTTCAGCAGGGTTAGTAACGCCAGCAAATACGCCTTTATGCTGTATGTCCGCCAGTTAAAGGATGAAGGTGTACAACTAATAGATTGTCAGGTATATACAGAACACCTCGCCAGCCTTGGGGCGCGGATGATACCACGCGGGGAGTTCTTGCGACAACTCGACCAACTGATCTCATAGCTCGACCGAATCAGGCCCTGATGGTTGCATTTTTCCGGTTTATCGGCTATTTTGTCTACATATTTACTCTTAGAAAAAGACCTTCCGGTCAACAAATACAATTTGGGATTAAGGGTTCTCGCCGGCGGTGGCCAGCGCCACAGCTGCCGGCATCTCCACTGCTCATGGCCCTGCTTCGGCAGGGCCTTTTTTCTGTCCGTCGGGAAAGCCCACAGTCGCGCATCGCGGGCTATTCCGCAACCAGACGGTAGCTATCGGTGACGATCCAATGCCTCAACATAGTGATCTTTAGCTGATTACCTTTGGTATGAATCAGCTTCTGTTCGCGGAACCGATTATCATTGTCCAGGAAACCGACGATACAGGAGGTCTTTTCACTCCCTTTTTGCAGGACGGGACGGGGAGGCGTGCCGATATCGGGAACCTTGACGGTATCCGAACCGGGCAGGCCCTCCCATTCGATATCGAGGCGGAAATACATCGTTTTTGGCGTTTGGTACAGCCGCACCGTGAAATCGCCGGCTATATTTCCCGTCTTTTCGTGGTATTCGGCCACAGGTTCCCTCTTTACCTGGTGGCGGAACTCAGGATTGTGTTTGAAAGCCGGCAGATGAGGTTGATTGAGGTCCACGACGGCGGTGTCTTTACCGTGTTGCCGTAGATTCCCGGACGAAGAATGGCAGGCCATCAAGAGTACGATAACCAGAAGGAAAGCGCAGACCGGGATGTGCTTCATATCAGACCGGAAGATAGGATTTTTTCCCAGGCCACCGCTCCGCATACTCATAGACGAGGCCGCGCATGTAGTCATTCTCGGGATAACACGTCAGGTAGTCCTTCAGTGAATCCGCATCACGGATATCGCCGTCTGCAGGAAGATATCCCATACCATACAACCTTCCCCGCTCGATCAGGATACAGCTTTTTTCTTCGCCATGCCTGCCGCGATCGACGAGCGCGAAACTGGGAAGGCTCTGGTGCAGGGAGGCCACCGCCTCATCCACGCGGCGGTTATACGATTCCGGGGGCTCGATCTGATCGCAGGCCCCGCGGCAGGTATGCAGGCGCACGCCTTCGCAAATTCCATCGCCTTTTTGGATAAAACAAAGTTTTGGACAAAGCTCCGATTCGCGCACCAGCTTTGCCAGCAATTGCCGCCCTTCCTCGAGGTGCGAAAAAGTATAGACCGGTGTCATCTGCCGCTTTTTCTTTTCAATGATCAGGCGGTTATAACCGTTACGGTCTTCGTACAGGTAAAGCCCATACGAGGGCTCGAAGCGCTTCAGGCTCCGGTTATAAGCCGGCCAGAGCCGTTTGATCTCGACGCACTCCAGCAGGAATGCCATAAGTTCCGTTCCGGTCGGCTCGAACGAAACCGACCAGATGTTCCGCATGAATTCCTGTTTCAGCCTTCCGGGCTTGTTATTGGAGAAATGGCTGGTCACCCTGTTCCGGAGGTTCTTCGCCTTACCCACATAGACCACCTTACCCTTCTGATCGTGGAAATAATAAACCCCGGCGATCTGAGGCAGCCTTTCGATTTGTTCCGCAGGCAGATTGACCGGCAGGTATTGCTCCTTATTCCTGCCCTTCAACATGACCCGGATATGTTCCAGGCCGCCCGCCTGAAGAATGCGCTCAAACAACAAAACGGTTGCAGCGGCGTCCCCCCCGGCCCGGTGCCGGTTCGGGACCGATATACCCAGGAATTGGCAGAGATTGCCGAGGCTGTAACTCGGGATGCCCGGGAAAACCTTCCGGCTCAGCCTGACCGTGCAAAGCTTCCTGGCATCTAGTCTCAGCCCGCATCCATCGAGCTGGTGCTTCAGGAAAGAATAGTCGAAATTGACGTTATGGGCGACAAACACAGCGTCCTTCAGCCATTCGTGTACAACTGGCGCAATTTCATCAAAATGAGGTGCCCCGGCGACCATTTCGTCCGTGATGCCCGTGAGTGCCTGAATATACCGGGGGATCGGAAGGCCGGGTTGCACAAGGGTTTCATAACGCTTAACTTCCCGGTTCCCATCGTGTAACACAATAGCAACTTCTGTTATAGCGTTATTGTCTGCGTAACCACCCGTAGTTTCTATATCAACGATCGCATATAGCACGGCTACAAATATCGGTTATCTCTCAATCCCGCCCTAGGAAAACACGGACTGCAAAATGTCCGGAATCAAAGTTTTCACTAAATCCAAACCTCCATGGAAAAAATGCACGCATTCGGACCCACAGAAAGCACCGTACTGACCTATGTGACGGTAATTTTGTATTTCTGCGCCATCCTTTCGGCCGCCTACCTGTTCACGATGTAGTGGACGGCGGGCCGATCGAAACTTACTAATTCCGGCGGAAATGCCGAAGTTTTTAAAGCCGACGAAGGAACATACAAAAGCGTTGTAAATCAGCAATTTAGGCCTGGAGATCAGCTGGCGTCCCTGCCCCAATGAAAGATTTTTCCTAATACGAAAAATTGTATTATTTTTACGCAGGATTTCAAGCATTCTGCATTCCGTACCACCATCGCTGAGAAACCACCTGCAATTGTTGATTCCGATTCCCTCTGAATTCCGAATTAATCTAAATTAATCAATCAACTTTTGGTTTCACCCTAAAAATTTCCATTATGAAGAAATTCTTACACTCCATCCACGTCGGAGAAACAGCGAAAACTGCGTTGCTCGCCCTTGGCTTTATCGCCCTGGTGATGTTCCTTTCCTGGCTCTACTGGTTCGCATAGGCAAGTATCTCAATACTGATTTAACACTCAAACTATAACGATTCCCCCTCACAGGGGAATTTTTTTTATTTTTGCCCTCCCATGATGGAACTGAGCAAGAATTACATACCGTCCGGCACGGTGGAGAAGTGGTACCAGCACTGGATCCGCGAAGGTTACTTTAGCAGCAAACCCGACCAACGACCGGCTTTCACCGTGGTCATCCCCCCGCCGAACGTCACTGGAGTCTTGCATATGGGCCATACCCTGAACGAGACGGTCCAGGATATTCTCGTACGCAGAGCCCGGATGAGCGGTTATAACGCGTGCTGGGTACCCGGCAGCGATCATGCGTCGATCGCCACCGAGGCCAAGGTGGTCGGCATGCTCAGGGAAAAAGGGATCGACAAGGGCCGGCTGACCCGGCCTGAGTTCATGCAATATGCTTACGAATGGAAGGATAAATACGGGGGCATCATCTATTCCCAGATCCGTGCCCTTGGCTGCAGCGTCGACTGGGACCGCGTTTCGTTTACCATGGACGCGGACTATTATTCCGCGGTCGTTTCCGTTTTCATCGATCTTTTCGATAAAGGCCTGATCTATCGCGGGGCGCGCATGATCAACTGGGATCCCCAGGCAAAGACGGCCCTGAGCGACGAGGAAGTGGAATATAGGCATGAGACGGGGAAACTGTATTATGTCAATTACCCGATCGTCGATGCGGACGGGACGCCTGCAGGCAGGCATATCATGATCGCGACGCAGCGCCCCGAAACGATCATGGGTGATACCGCGGTTTGCGTTAACCCGGGAGATGACCGGTACAAAGATCTCCGGGGCGCTTTTGCCCTTGTCCCGCTGGTCAACAGAAAAGTACCCGTCATTTTTGACGACTATGTCGACCCGGCGTTTGGCACCGGGGCCCTGAAGGTAACCCCCGCCCACGATATCAACGATTATAATTTGGGGTTGCGGCATTCGCTGCCGATCGTCGATACGCTCAACCCGGACGGGACCCTCAGCGCCGCGGCCGGGGTATTCGTCGGCCTGGACCGGTTTGCCGCGCGCAAAAAAGTCATCGAGCAACTCCGGGCAGAAGGTCTCCTGCAAAAAGAAGAGGAGCATCCTACCCGCCTTGGATTCTCTCAACGGACCAATGCAATCGTCGAACCGCGCATTTCTACCCAGTGGTTTGTGAAAATGGCCGCGCTGGCCGGCCCGGCGCTGGCCGCAGTGACCGAGGGCTATATCCGGATCCACCCCGGTGACAAATTTTTGGCAACCTACAAATACTGGCTGGAGAACGTCAAGGACTGGTGTATCTCCCGGCAGCTTTGGTGGGGCCAGCAGATACCGGCCTGGTACGCCCCCGACGGCAGCTTCCGCGTAGCCGCCACCCGCGGGGAAGCCTATGCGAAATTTGCCTCGGCCAATTTCACCGCCGACGAGTTGCGGCAGGACGAAGACGTGCTCGATACGTGGTTTTCCTCCTGGCTTTGGCCGATCGAGGTCTTCAAAGGCGTGACTGATCCGGGCAACCCGGATATCAGCTATTACTACCCGACCTCCGTGCTGGTCACCGGTCAGGACATCATCTTTTTCTGGGTAGCGCGCATGATCATGGCCGGCCTTTACTATTTTCCGGATACGCTGCCGATGGAAAAACGCATTCCTTTCCAGGATGTCTATTTTACCGGCATGGTCCGCGACAAACAGGGCCGGAAAATGAGCAAGAGCCTCGGCAACTCACCAGATCTGCTGGAACTGATCGCCAAATATGGCGCGGACGCCGTACGATTCGGCATCATGATCTCGTCTCCCGCCGGGAACGACCTGTTGTTTGACGAGGCGGCGCTGGAGCAGGGCCGGAATTTCAACAACAAGCTCTGGAATGCGCTGAAGCTGGTAAAAGGCTGGGAGTCGAGGCTTCACGCCGACACACCGCATGAACCGGAATTTGCGGTCGCCTGGATGCGGAACCGGATCGCGGAAGCCAGGCGGACGCTTGATACCCAATTCGCCGAATTCAGGATCAGCGAAGCCTTGAAAACGCTGTATTCCCTGATATGGGATGATTTCTGCAGCTGGTATCTCGAATGGATCAAACCACCCTTCGGCGAACCCATGAGCGCGTCAGTTCAGGCCGGCACGCTCGAATTCTTTGACCAGCTGATCCAGCTCCTGCACCCGTTCATGCCCTTTGTCACGGAAGAGATCTATCACTTGCTGGCGGAACGGACGGGCGATCTGTGCATCCTTCCCTTCCCTGTCGCCGGAACCGTGGACCCGGAAGTGCTGAGGCAGGGCGCGTTGCTCACGGGGGCGATCACGACGCTGCGCGATGCGCGGATCAAGGCTCAGTTGAAGCCCAAAGATCCGGTCCGGCTCCTGATCGAGTCGGAATCCGCCCCGATCTACAAGATCCTGCAACCCATCCTGGCGCGCCAGATCAACGCGGAGACCGTGGAGTTTACGAAAGAAGCCGTACCGGGTGCGCTCACGGTTGTAATGGGCAAAGACAAATTCTATCTCCTCACCGAACGGAAGCTGGACACCGGCCACCAGAAAAAGGACCTCGAAAAGGAGCTGGTGTACCTGAAAGGATTCCTCGATACGGTCAACAAAAAATTGAGCAACGACCGGTTCGTGCAAAATGCCAGGCCCGAGGTCGTCGATTTCGAGCGCAGGAAAAAAGCCGACGCCGAGGACAAGATCCGCGTGCTGGAAGAGAGTCTCGCCGGGATCAGATGATCGGTTACTCCCCCGTCCTCGCCGGCCTGGCATTGTAGCTTTGCGACAGGATATTCAGCGGCAACACAAGTTCCCATTGATTGGGACCACGTCCCTCCGGGTCCGTGTCCAGCAGCCGGCTATACCGGATACCGAAACTTACCGGCAGCTGATTCCACCAGTTGGTATCAAAGAATAGCTCGGCTCCGACCGAACGAAAGGTGCCGTTATACCCACCGCCGGAAATATAAAAGTCCATGGCCCTCGTGTCATCGTAATACAAGTTGCTGCGGATGCGGGTGAAATACACGACGTTCCCGACCCCCCAATCCGGGTAGGCCAGCGGCAGTTGATAATTGGCGGACCAACGCCACATCCGGTAGAAATTTTCGGCGGTATAGCCGCGGGAAAAGGGGAAGTTATTGGTGAAGCGGGCGTTGTTCAGCGTGTCCCTTTGCTGGACTGCCGCGGCCACCATCAAACTGTGCGTGAAGCCCAGGCCGGGAAGATATAAGAAACCGGAAGCGAGGAATTGATTGGCGCGGAAGGTCGTGACGGCCCGGTCGTAGGTCAGGTCGATCACCTGCGCGAACCGGGGATTGACCTGTTGCCGCGCCTGCTGGGACTGATGGGTAAAGGTCAGGGCCGGATCCACATAGGCAAAACCCCTGCTGTTCGGCGGCGTCTGGTAGGTCCCGGTATAGTACCGCTGGTTGTACACGATGTCGGAACCGAATTGCAAACTGGTCAGGGTGCGGGAGCGGATCCAACTCAACGGAATGCTGAAGCCGGCGTTGGCGTTCGATTCGTTCCAGAACGCTTTTTGGGCGCCAATGAAGGCGCTTCGCCCGAAAGTATAATTCCAACCCGCGTCGATCCAGGGAAACCAGGCCCCATAAGTGGCATCCACGCCCACCTGCTTGTCCCCCTCGTCCCGGTCATAGGTCACGAACACCTCCGATTCCAGCGTATTGAGAATGTTCTCGCTGGACACAGATAGCGTATAATCGGGATCGTTGATATAAGGACGCCAGGAGTGGATATTGATCAGGTGCGAACCTGCAGGGTATTTCTTTTCCGGAAAATTTCCTGGGCCAATGCTATCCAGCAGATGTGACGGCCCGCGCAGCAGTGCATTGATACCCTGTACCGGCAGCGGCCGGGCCCAATCGGCAGTGGCCACCTTCTCATAACGAAGCTCCTCACCCGTCGCCGTATCGAGATGGTATCCTACCGCCGTGAAGTCATTCCATGCATACCGGCCGTCCGGCCCGGGACTGAATTCATACTGGCCGCCAAGGGGCTCGCCATGCGGCGTCATTACCCGGAACAATCTCCCGCCGGTCAGCATAAAGACCCTGTCGCGACCGTCCCGCGAAGCGGTAAACCAGGCGGTGTCGCCGCGCACCGACGGAAAACCGATCGTTTGGAAGCAGAACGGTAACAGATAGCTCGCGGCACCCGTTGCCGTGTCGATCGTTGCGACCGACATCTCGCCTTTCCGGTTCCGGACGGCCGTGATCAATGCGGCACCCCGGTCGAGGAATTTCGGATAGGTGTAGAAGAAACTGTCCGGATTGGGTATCCGGCTGACCAACCTGCCGGACCTCGCATCCAGCAACCTCAGGTCGCAGGTTCCGTCCGTCCCCTCCTGCACCGCAACGACGAGGCGGCCGTCGGGCGAAATATCCGGCGAGAAATACCGGCTCCGGTTCGTCAGCTTCCGGTCTTCGCCCGTCGATGGGTTGAGGAGCCTGATGACGCTGTAATCCCGCCAGCTCCATCGCGGGTCGTTTTCGAACGCGGCATACGCGACCAACCCCGCATGGCAGGAAAAGTAGTTGTCCAGCGACACCGCCCTGGTCCGAACTTTGTATTCCCTGCCATCGTGCAGGTCCAGCAATTCGAACGCCGGTACCCGGGTGTAAGTGGTGCGCATATACAGCAGGCTGTCCCTGCCGATGAATTGTGGAAATTCCTCGTCGGCAACGAAATGCCGGTGGGTCCGCGCGAACCGGTCGGAAGCAGCGCCAGGGTCGATGGGACAACTAGCCCTGAAATGATCGAGCGCCCGCGTGCGGAATTCGGGAAAGGAGATTCCGCTATACCGGCGGATGGCGCCTTGCAGCGGATACAACACCGGCCGGAACGCGGCGGCGTCATGCCCCACCCTTCGCCAGAATTGATCGCCGTAGGTTTGCCGGCCGTAGGCGACCAGCATGTACCCCAGCGGATACCAGTCGGGCACATAATCCCTGAGCGAGCCGTTGCGCAGCTTCATCCAGGAATAGTGCCGGTTGCCGGCCCACAAGGCCCGGTACCCATTGAAAAAATAAGGCAGGCGGCCGCGCCCCTGCTCGCTGACAAGTGTTTCCTGGAATACGGCATCGCCCTCCCAGAACCAGTTGGGGACGGCGAGACTGTTGGCCAGCGCCTGGCCGCCTTCGCCAAACAGATAATACAACCCCGCGGAAAGGCCTACCCGAAAATTATTGTACTGCTGGACGTGCCGGTATTCGTGGATCGCCAGCATTTCCTGCCAGGGCAGGCTTCCGAGGTCGAAGCTGTTTTGCTCGGGCGTAAGTTGGAATTCACTTCGGAACGGCGCGAGCGAAACATAGCCGTTGGCGATCGTCGTTTGGTTTTGAAAGACGATGTCGATTTTCCGCCTGCTGTCCCCGATAGTTGGCAGCGTAGTCTCATTGAGCCGGCTGACGATCGCCGCGACCCGCCCGGCGGCGGTATCCAGACCGGCCGGAAAAACGATCCGCGCCACGTTCAGGTCGATTTGCCGCCATTTCAGTGAAGGGGGATTGCCGCCAAACTGTTGGGCGGATACTTGCAGGGAACAACAAATGCAGACGATCCCCGAAAACAGACGGCCGTTGGTCATGCGGATCAAATTAGGAAAAAAAACCGATTACCTGTGTTAAGTACCGGAATCTCTTACTTTCGCATATGATGAGGCTTCGCAGAATTGGCACAACGCTTTTCTCGCAAAATAAGGACGCTTTGCTCGTCGCCATCGCGGGCTTTGCCATGATCCAGCTCATTTGCCGCCACAGCGGGATCGGTCTGTCTCCCGACTCGATCGTTTACCTGAGCACGGCGCAGAACATTCACGACCATGCACTGATCAACGACTATACCAACCAGCCGATGATGGATTTTCCCGCGGGATATCCCATCTTTCTGAGCGGGCTCATCTATCTCACCGGTCATCCCGTAACATGGTTTGGACCGGTGCTCGACGGATTTCTGTTCGGTCTGGTTATCTGGCTTGCAGGCTGGATGATGGACCGCTTTACCCGCCCGTCCCGGTGGTATAAATGGCCTGTATTATTGTTCCTGCTGCTCAGTCCCTGCCTGCTCGAGATCTATTCGATGATCTGGTCGGAGACTGTATTCATCCTGCTTTCCCTATTCTTCATGATCGCCTGCCACCGGTATTTCAGGACGCACACGATCCCATCGCTGATACTCAGTGCGGCAATAGCCGGCATCAGTTGTACCATCCGGTATGCGGGCATTAGCATCATCGCAATGGGCGGGTTGCTGATGGTCTGCGACGCGCGCCTGTCCTGGAGTTGGCGAAAACTCGCGCACATGGCGCTGTATGTCGTGATCGCCTTTCTCTTCCCGGCGCTCAACGTTTACCGCAACTGGCGCGTCACCGGCACTTTTGCAGGCTATCGCGAAAAGGCCATCCGGTCCCTTGGCGCCAATCTTCACGATACGGGCAGCGTCTTTTGCGACTGGCTGCCGTTCTTTGACGGCCATTATGGCGCAGCGACGGCCATCGCGCTCGTCTTTATCCTGGGGATCGCCGCCCTTTTTACATACCGGTTGGTGAAAAGGACGAATTTCTTCAGCTACGACACGATCGGTATCAGCTATTTCGTCACCTATTCGGTTTTTATCGTGGGCATAGCATCCGTCTCGCGGTTCCAGCAATTGGACAGCCGGCTGCTGTCCCCCCTCTTCATACCCTGGCTGTGGGGAAGCACCTGCTGGATACCGACAGTCGCGACCCGTCTGCCAGCCCGGCCGAAACGGAGTTGGGCGGTCGCCCTGCCGGCGGTCGTTCTGGTGGCTTCCGCCGGCTGCTTTCTGTATGGCGAATACGATACGTTCGAAGCCAATTGGGAAGGTATCAGGGACGCCGGTATCCCCGGTTACAGTGAGGACAGTTGGCAGCAATCCGCGACAATGGCCTATGTCAAATCCCACAAGGCTGAGTTGGAACGCGAAGGGACGATCTATTCAAGTTCGACCGACGGCCTCTGGTACCTGGCGGGTGTCCCTGCCGAACTGATGCCCCACCGCGAGACGCAGGAGGACATCGATTACATGATGCAGGAGGATCATTTCACGGTTGTCTGGTTTGATGACAGTATGAACATCGACCTGATCGACGTGAATTTTATCAAAAAACGGAAACAGCTTGCGAGAGAGATGCATTTTGACGACGGTGCGATCTATTTCTTCCGGACGCCTAAAACGCCCTAATTTTACGGCATGCTCCTTTTTGCCATAGCTGTGGCGCCGGCGCTCGCCATCTGCCTCCTGATCTTTTCGATCAACCGGTTCGGACGGAGCTCCCTCCCTTACCTGATCATTTGCTTCCTGCTGGGGATGGTCGCCACGGTACCGGCGCTTGGGCTGCAGCAACTCGCCGTCGACCCCCGGGTGCACCCCTGGCGCCACAACATTCTCTTTTTCGCCCGCTATGCTTTTTTGGTCATCGCCCTGAGTGAAGAAGGGTGCAAATTCCTTGTCCTGCGTTTGTACGCTTATCCCCGGACCTGGTTTCGGGAACCTTTCGACGGGATCGTCTACGCGGTGATGATCGGGATGGGCTTCGCGACCGTTGAGAACATGGAATACGTGCGGGTTTTCGGCCTCGAAGCAGGCGTTTCGAGGTTCTTTCTGGCCGTCCCTGCCCACGCTTCCTTTGCCGTACTCATGGGCTATCCCGCGGGAAAGGCCAAGTTTGACCGGCGCCATCGTTTCAGGCTCCTGCTGCAGGGCGTTGCCATAGCCATACTTTTTCATGGCAGCTTTGATTTTTTCCTCTTTCTGCAGCAAAGCCAGGATGCTCAAAAATATCTCTCTACCGGAATCCTTTCCTTTGGTACATTTGCTAGCTTTTATATAGCGGTCCGGCTGGCCATGCGCGCGATCCGGCGCCACCGGAACAGGAACGATTATTTGAACCCACCTGAATAACCGATGGACGAGACCTTACAGATCCGGCCGGCGGAACTCGATGATATCAACACCATCGGATTCCTGGCCCAGCAAATCTGGCCGGAAACCTACCGCGGGATCCTTTCCCCCGAGCAACTGAAATACATGCTGAAATTAATGTATAGTCCGAAGGCACTCCGCCGTCAAATGGTCGATGAGCGGCATAGCTTCGCGATCGCGGAACAGGAAGAGGACCCCATCGGCTTTGCCTCCTGGAGCGGCACAGGTGATGCAGGGGTGTACAAACTGCACAAGATCTATGTGCTCCCCGGCCGCCAGGGTAAAGGCCTTGGGCGCGCGCTCCTTCAGTTCGTTTTTGAGGCGATCCGGCCGGAGCGGGCCAGAAAACTGCGCCTCAACGTAAACCGCCGCAACAAAGCCCGCCAGTTTTATGAGCGGATCGGGTTCACCGTTGTCGGCGAAGAGGACATCGACATCGGCCACGGCTATTTCATGAACGATTATATCATGGAGATCGCAGTGCCCTGACGAGTCCCGCCCCTGGCCCATCGCCTGCCGGTTGCCTGCCATCGCGTTTCGCGTCGTGTGGTGTCCTTTGCCTGCAGCGTCGCGTGGTGTCCTCCCCTGCAGCGTCGCGTGGTGCCCTCTCCTGTCGCGTCCCCGGCCCTTCCGATCGCCCCTAACCCGCCGTTGGGATGACGCCGGGGCTTTCTTCCTCCATCTCGCCCATCGCGGCCCGTTTCATCTTTTGCGCCGTCTCGTGCCCGACATAGTGTTCGATCCGGCCTTCGATCCCATAAATAAGTGGCGTCAGCAGGATCGCGACGGTGCACTTGTAGATGTAATTCATCATCCCGATCGCGAGGATCTGCTGCCAGGTAAAGTACTGACTAAAAGCGATAAAAAGGACGATATAGCTGTCCACCAGCTGCGACACGAGCGTCGACCCGGTCGCGCGCAGCCAGAGATGTTTGTGCCCCGTCCGTTTCTTGATCTTGTGGAAAACCCAGACATCCACCACCTGGCTGACCAGGAAAGCGACAAGGCTGCCCACGATGATCAGCGAGCTGGACCCAAATATGGCGCTGAACGAATTCTGCAGGTTGCTCACACCTTGTTTAGAACTGCTCGCTATCCATGAATCCGCCGGCGGTACATGAATGGCCATGAAATACATCAGAAAGGCGTAGGAGATCAGCGCCACGGCCGTATAGGAAATCCGGCGCACCACCCTGGGACCATAGAATTCATTGATGATATCGGTGATGACGAACTCCAGCGGCCACAGCAGCACGCCGCAAGTCAGCGTAAATCCAAGCCCGCCCTGACCGAACAATGTCCAGTTCGCGGGCGCAACCCCGAACAGCTTCTCCAGGGAAAAAAGCTTGGTTCCGATGGCATCGGCGATCAGCGCGTTGCAGCAGAAAAATGCCGTGAACCCGAGCAATAGTTTCGTCGGCCTGTCTTTTAATATGGCATGGATCATCGTAATCGCTGAATTAGGTAAATGAACTGAAGGCAAAAGACGATAAAATTAAAGAGCATTATTCCCCTCGGCAAAACCTGAACCCGCCACTTTCCCGCCACGCGAAGCAGCGCCCACCCGAAGACCGCGGCATTTACCGGCAGGCCCATCAGGAAACCCATCACGATCACGGTCGAAACCACCGAACCTTCCGGAGGATTGGGCAGCCACAGGATCAGGGCTGCCGCCAGAAAGCACATATTGCAAAGGAACGCCACCCGCGCCAGGACTTTTAACACGTGCATATTTAACCAAAAATCTGCATTTCTGGGCAAAATACCATTATTTTGCCGGGAATAATTACCGCCTGCATGAACTATTCCGCCGTCCTGAAAAAAGCGTTGCCACACCTCATCGCCATCGTCGTTTTCCTCATTATCGCGGTGGTCTATTGCCGCCCGGCGCTGGACGGAAAAGTGGTTTACCAGTCGGATGTCCAGCAATACAAGGAAATGGCCCGCCAGTCTTTTGAATATAAAGAAAAATACGGCCGTTATCCCCTTTGGGTCGAGAACGATTTTTCCGGGATGCCAGGGTACACGATTGCTATCAGCGGCCAGGGCCCCATCAATCTCAGCTGGCTGACCAAGACGATGATGCTGTTCCTGCCGCAGCCGATCAACTTCTTTTTCCTGGCATGTGTCTGCTTCTATATCCTGATGATGGTCATGGGCATCAACCCATGGCTGGCAACCCTGGCCTCACTGGCTTACGCCTACAGTTCCTATGACCCTATCATTATCGGCACAGGGCACGTCACCAAAATGTGGGCGATTGCCGTGGCGCCGGGGGTCGTCGCTTCCTACCTGATGCTCTTTCAGCGAAAATATTTGTGGGGCACGGCCTTGCTGGCATTTTTCCTTTATTATCAGCTCGCCACCCAGCACCTTCAGATCGTCTATTACACAGTCATCTGTATGGGTCTGCTGACCATCTTTTATGTCATTGAGTCCGTGCGGAATGGTAAGTGGAAAGACACCTCAAAAGCTATCGGGCTGGCGATCCTGGCCGCCGCCATCGGGTTCGGAACAAGTGTCGGCGCTACCTTGCCAGACGCAGAATACGCGAAGGAGACGATGCGCGGGGGCAGGACGGAGCTGTCCTCCACCAGCAAACAGGAATCAAAGAACGGCTTGAGCTACGACTATGCGTTCATGTGGAGCTATGGCTACGGCGAGACCCTCACACTTGCCGTCCCGGACGCAGCAGGCGGCGGGGGACTGAACAGCCCCGAGATCGGCGATAACTCTAAGTTTGCGGACCGCGCGGCGCAGGAATTGGGAATGCCCGAGGAACAAGCCTTGCAGTTTGCCAACGGACTTGCCTATTGGGGACCGCAGCCAAGCACCTCCGGACCGGTTTACCTCGGCGCGGTGGTCTGTTTCCTGGCCATCTTTTCGCTCGTGTTGCTCAAGGGCTGGTTGAAATGGGGCCTGCTTGCCTGTATTATTCTGGGAATCGTGATGGCCTGGGGTGACCACCTTCCCGGCATCAACTATTTTCTTTTCGACCACCTGCCGTATTACAACAAATTCCGATCTCCATCAACAGCGCTCTTCATGCCCCAGCTGGCCGCGCCGATCCTGGTGGCGCTGGGCTTGCAGCAGTTGCTGGTACCTGGTCATACTGCGGCCTCACTTTGGAAACCATTCAAAAGCGCCACCTATATAACCGGCGCGCTCCTGATCGTCGTCATCGGCTATTACTTTTCCGCGGGTTTTAAGTCCGAGGGCCGGTTGGCCGATTATTCGGATGCCCGCCTGAAAGAAATGATCACGCAGCAAAAATTGCAATCCCTTGCCCGCAACGGTCAACCGCAGGAAGCCGCACAAGCTCAGGCAGCCGCATCCGCCAACGCGGTCGTCCGCGGTCTCGACGAAGACCGCCGCTCGATGTATGGATCCGATATGGTGCGCACAATCGTGCTGATCCTTATCGCCGCCGCCTTGCTGGGTCTGTTTGTGAAGGGAAAGATCAGGAACCCGGTCATTCTGTTTGCCGCCCTGTTGGTCCTCAGTACCTATGACCTGTTGGCGGTGGACGCGCGCTACCTGAAAGCGGATAGTTATGTCGATCCGGGCGACCTCGAGCAAGGCATGGCCCCATCGGCCGCCGATCAACAGATCATGGCGGACCCCGATAAAAACTGCCGGGTCTTTGATGAGAGTTCCGGGTCGCCTTTCGAGAGCGCGAGAGCTTCCAATTTCCACAACTCGCTCGGCGGCTATTCCCCGGCCAAACTTGGGCTCTATCAGGACCTCATCGAGCACCAGTTGAGCAAGGGCAATATGCAGGTGTTCGACATGCTTAATACCAAATACTTCATCCAGTCGGACCCCCAGACAAGACAACCGGTCGCGAAGTTGAATGCAGGCGCCTTTGGCACATGCTGGCTCGTGAGGGGCGTCCATTATGTAAAGAACGGCGATGAAGAGATGCAGGCGCTGGACAGCGTGCATGTCCGCGATACAGCGATCGTGCAGCAGAAATACAGCAAACTCATACCTTTCCAACCTGTTCCCGACACCGGTGCCTCGATCCGGCTGGTGGACAACGTTCTCGAAAAGATCGATTATAAATTCTCCGCGAAAACAAACCAGTTTGCTGTCTTCAGCGAGATTTACTACGACAAGGGGTGGAACGCCTATCTCGATGGCAAAAAGACGGCCTACCTGCGCGTAAACTACCTGTTGCGCGGAATGCCGGTACCCGCGGGCGAGCATACCGTCGAATTCCGCTTCGAGCCTCATACATATGAGGTTGGTATTGCTTTGACCAGCTGGTTCAGCGCGGCGATCTACGCTCTCCTGATCGGCGGGCTGGCAGTAGAATGGCGGAAGCGGAAAGGCGGGTCACCCCCTTCCGCTAAGGCATAACCATTCGCCAATGAAGCCGCTCAGTTTCGTCATTATCACCTACAACCGGCCGGATGACATGCTGGCCCTGGCTGGTAATCTCATCCAGCTAAAAGGATTCAGCAAATGGGTCGGGGAAGTGATCGTCGTCAATAACCGCTCGACGGTATCCTACCAGGCCGTGGAAGCCTACATGGAGGCCCACCCGGAGATTCCGTTCCGGTATTTTGTTGCACCCGACAATCTCGGCGTCTCCCGCGGCCGCAATTTTGCAATCGGATTAAGCCGGGGTCCTGTCCTCGTATTCCTGGACGACGATGCCCTCATCCGCAACACGGATGCCCTGCCGGCTATTGCCGCCATCTTCTCCGAACAACCGACGGTCGGCATCGCCGCCTTCAAGGTTTACTACCTGTCCACGGGCGAGATGCAGGAGAATGCGTTCCCGAGCAAACGGTTTGCCGAGCGCAGGGATTGGCCTCATTTCGACGCGGCATATTTCTCCGGTTGCGCCCATGCTATTCGCCGTACGGTCTTCGATACCGTGGGCTACTATCCCGAGAATTTCTTCTATGGCATGGAGGAATATGACCTGAGCTATCGCGCCCTGGACAAGGGGTACACGATCCGCTACGACGACAGGGTTGCCATCTGGCACAAGGAGTCACCGGGCGGCAGGTTGCCGCCCCGGAAGAAACTGCGGGGAATGTGGTTCAACAAGAGCGTGGTCGCCTGGAAATACCTGCCGGGCCGTTATTTTATCAGCACGGCCCTTCTCTGGAGCCTGGAATACCTGAAAAAAAGTGGTTGGGACCTGCGTGGTTTTTTCAGCGGCTGGCGCGACATCGCGGGTATACCGACGCGCGAAAAGAGGGCCCGGATCGGGCGCGACGCCATGTCTTACCTGCGCCGGGTAAAAGCAAGACTGACCTACTGACGGCCTGCAAGAAGACGGTTACCCGGAGACCCCGATGCCAACAGACGGCGACGTCCGGAGGCCTAGCCCGCAGAAACCCTGGCACCTGCCACCCGGAAACCCTGGCACCGGGAAATCAGGCGAGCCCCCGGAAATAAAAAACCCCCCGAAAGTCCGGGAGGTTTAACTATCGTTCAGCAGGGTCTTACCATTTATCGACTTCTTCGCCGGTTGCGGTCGGAGCGTTGGGCGCCGCCGGCGTATGCCGGACTTCCGGTACTTCTTCTTCGACTTCTTCCGTCACATGGTTCTCGGTATAACCACCACCTTCATTCTCTCCGACATTGTCATGGTTGTACGCGTCAAAGTCAAAATCCGGCATCAAATCCGTCTTTACATAATCCACCGCCTCGGTCAGCGCCTTCAGGAATTTGTTGAAATCTTCCTTGTACAGGAAGATCTTGTGCCTGTCATACCCATCCTGGTCGAATTTCTTCCGGCTTTCGGTGATCGTAAGATAATAATCATTACTCCTGGTAGCCCTTACATCGAAGAAATATGTCCTGCGTTTCCCCGCCCTGATGCGTTTGCTGTAAACGCTTTCCATTCTTTTGTCGTTGTTGTCGTACGCCACAATGATTTGTTTTGCAGTTATAATTTCAAATTAAGTAGCCACAAATATAGTATTGTTTTCGAATTAGCAAAATTTGCCAAAAGAAATGTAGGCGCGAATTGCGGCTTTTTACAGATGCGGGCAAAACCCCCGCCGCCAGGCCGGAATCTTCTTCTCTCCGCCGCCATGGAAATCCCCCTTTTTTGGCCTCAGGCGGGATTGTTCTCTGCCTGCTGTTGTTCGTACAGATAGGTGTAGTACCCGTTGTGGGCCATCAGGTCCCGGTGCGTTCCCGTTTCGACGATCTTACCATCTTCCAGTACGACGATCCGGTCGAAATCAAACAGGGAGAAAATACGATGCGTGATGATGATGGCGGTCTTATGTTCCAGGTACTGGTACAAATTCCCAAGGATCTCCTTTTCGGTTTTCGCATCCACCGCGCTGAGACAATCGTCGAAAACAATGATTTCCGGGTCTTTGATCAGCCCCCGGGCGATCGAAACCCGCTGTTTCTGCCCTCCGCTGAGCGTAACCCCGCGCTCTCCGATCATGGTGGCGTACCGGTCGGAAAAACCTTCTATTTCCCTGTCAACGCTGGCGTATCGGGCAGCCAGCCTCACCTTCTCCTCATCCGGCTTGTCGAGGCCGAATTCAATATTGCCCGAGATCGTATCGCTGAACAGAAAGATATCCTGCGGCACGTAGCTGATCTGACGCCGAAGATCCTGGAGGTCGTACTGCCGAAGATCCGTCCCATCGATAAGGATCTTACCCGTATCGGGGTCGTACATCCGCAGCAGCAGCTGTGCCACAGTCGTTTTCCCGCTTCCGGTACGGCCGATGATCACCACCTTTTCCCCTTTGCGGATCTCGAGGCTAAATCCCGTCAATGCCTTAATTCCCGTATTGGGATAAGTAAAACCCACGTCCTGGAAACTGATGTTTCCCTGTACGGTCTGTTTTACTGCGGCCGGCCGGGTTTGTATCGCCGGGTCTGTATCGAGGAACTCATTTAATCGCTTTTGAGAGGCCGACGCGCGCTGTACCATGCTCGCCACCCAGCCGATTGCGCTTACCGGGAAGGTCAGCATCGTGATATAGATCACAAACTCCGTTATCGTCCCCAGGTCCGTCCCGTGGCGGCCGTAGATGACATAGATCCCGCCGATCATAATGGTCAGCAGCGTACTTAACCCGATCATGAGACCCATCGACGGGAAATAGATCGACTCCACTTTAGCCAGATTGACGGCATTTTTGCGGTATTCTTCACTGTTGTGGCTAAAGAAACGGAGCATGGCGCTTTCCTGCACAAAGGATTTGATCACCCTGATCCCGCTGTAAGATTCCTGCGCATTGGTCGTCAGACTGCTCAGCAATGCCTGTATATGCTCGCTCCGTTTGTGGATGATCGTGTTGACATAGTAGATGGTCACCGCCAGGATCGGCAGCGGCGTCAGCACATACAAGCTGAGCAGCAGGTCCTTACGAAACATGAAAAACAGGCTGAACCCGATCGTCGCCAGCAGGTTGGCCAGATACATCATCGCAGGGCCGGTATACATTCGCACCCGGCTCACGTCTTCCGCCATCCGGCTCATCAGGTCGCCAGTGCTATGCGTCCGGTAGAAATTCGTATCCAGTTGCTGATAATGATCGTATATCTCCCTTTTCTGATCGTACTCGATATGACGGCTCATGACAATGATCGTCTGTCGCATCAGGAATAGAAAAAAGCCGCTGATCAGCGCGAGTACCAGGAGGGTCACTCCGGCCGCCACCACCTTGGCGTTGAAATTCGATCCCTTCGCATCGAGTTTACGGATGAATTTCCGGACCAGGATATCGTAGTTGGCCGTGTCCTGGGTATTGCCGCCCCTGCCTTCGTTCCGCCCCGTCGTTTCGGCGGGGAGATCCGCGGCCCTGGCGCCCGGCCCGGCGGTCCTCTTCGCCGCGGCAATTTCCTTAATATGCTGTTCGACGGTATTGACCACATACCCCGTAACCTGCGGTGCCAGGATACGGAAATAGTTCGAAAGAATGATGAATACGAGGCCGAGCAAGAACCGCCATCTGTACTTCCAGAAATACTTGTTGACCGCCTTTAAGTGCTTCAAACCATTAATTTGACCGAAGGTACGAACCCGCCCCGAAAAAATTTGGCCATTCCCCCCTACCCCCTAATTTTGCGCCCGGAGAGATGGCAGAGCGGTCGATTGCGGCGGTCTTGAAAACCGTTGAGGGTAAAACCTCCGGGGGTTCGAATCCCTCTCTCTCCGCAAGCGAGCATTTGCCCCATTTGGGAATTGACAACAGGAGATTCTGAAAAGCACACCGTATTTGCGATCTCAAAATGTCACTGTTGAGCCGGTACTCCGTTCAACAACTGCGAGATATGAGAGTAGAAATCGCCGATCTGAAAGGGCTTCAGCATATAATCGTTCATCCCGGCTGAGAGACAACGTTTTTTCCCGCCCGGCGTAGCACCCGCGGTCATGGCTAATATGGGCGTGTCCAAGCTCAACTTCTCCCGCAGCTGTCGCGTCGCCTCATATCCGTCCATCACTGGCATCTGTAGGTCCATGATAATCATATCGAAGCGTTCGCGCTCCAGCAGCCGGACTGCCTCCGCCCCATCGCCAGCTATAGTTACTGATGCACCCGCCATTCGTAAAGCACGGTCCGTGATCTGCTGATTGATCGGGTTATCTTCGACCACGAGGAAGCGGAGGTCATTCAACAAACGCGCTTGTTCCACATTATCCATCGCGACTGTCTCCGTTGCCTGGCGGTCAATGCCCGGTTCCCCCGTCTTTATCTTGGTGTAATCGAGAATGTCATCAATGGTCGTTCCTAGCTGTTTAACCAATTGGTCGATGGTTCCCACAAGCTCCTGCTGCTCCGACGTCAGTGTCGTACCACGAAGCATCCGCGCCAACCCTTGGATGCCATTCATTGGCGTGCGGATCTCGTGGCTCATATTTGCAAGAAATTGCTCCTCCATCTTTCTTGCATCTTCCAATTCCCGCCCGGTAGTTTCCAGCGCGAGCTGGAGCGCCTTCGTCTCGGAAATATCGCGCACAAAACATTGGAAACCTGCCACAACGCCCTCCTTCTTTCTAAGCACTGCAATCTGTTCTACCCACTTTCTGCGCCCGGTGCGTGTCATCGCCCGAAACTCCAGTGTCGTCTCCATTGTTTGCCGCCCAAATTGTCGTACATAATGCTTGGCTACCATTGCAAAGAACTCGGGATCTACGAGGAAGGAATAATGTCTCCCGACGACTTCATCTTCGTAGTACCCCATTAGCCCGAGTACTCCCGGGCTTACAAAATCGATGACACCATCGGTGTCCGCAGAATAAATGACGCCGCTGAAATGATCGACTATTTCCCGGTAACGGAACTCACCGGCTGTCTTTGCTCCGGCCGGCTTACCTCGTCGCCAAACATAAATCCCGCAGGCCAGGGCGGCGATCGCAGCGCCAAAAATAGCGCCCATATGCACAAAGTAAATTGGGATCACAGGATATTGGGTATTAACTGTATTCTCGCGGAAGGGTTACGATAAGGACACAGCCCATTCCGGGAGCGGTTTCCATCGCCACCTGGCCACCGTATAGCTTGGTTCGTTCGTAAATATTGGATAAGCCCAGGCCATGCCGCGTCGTGGTGGGATCAAACCCTCGGCCGTCGTCGGCGATCTCCAGCCGAACATGTTGCTCAGCGCCTTGAAGGTCAATTACCACATGTTTAGCCCGTGCGTATTTGACGATATTTTTGATCTGCTCCTGGACGATTCGTAAAAGCGTAATCTTCCGGTGGTCGTCGAGGGATTCGATTAACTTTCTGTTGTCATGCAGGAACCGGATCCCGAAGGGCTTGCAATATTGCAGATCCCGTACAAGTCGCCGGATGCTCTCAGTCAGTCCAATATCCTTAAAATCGGGCATCACCATTTCGCGGGACAGACTGCGAATTTCTTCGATAGCCAGCGTCAGGATCTCCGAAGCCCGGGCCTTCACATGTCGGAACTCGCCGCTGCCGGGTTCCAGGTGTCCGAGAAATAGCTGTGCGCTGGCCAGCATCTGGTTGATATTGTCATGCAGCTCATGAGCAAGTCTTGCCCGCTCGTCCTGCTGTGCCCGGATGATCGCTTCCGCCGACACCAGGGATACGCCGGTCGGTGCGCTTTCCTCATCGTGCGGCATGGCCTGCAGCGCCTCGCCAAATACATCTTCTCCGAGAAAGAGCAGTCTGCTTTCCTCGCTGCCCGGAAAAAAACTGATCTGCCATTGGATCCATTGATAAGGACTGTTCATCACCCGTGCAGCAACCGTGGCAGCGGTCTGTCGTTCCCGGCAACCGCTCATTGCTGTTCTGACGCGTTCCTGGTCGGCATGGTGGATCAACTGAGAAACTTGCGCCTTCCCTACGGCGACTTTCGCGCACCGAAAAGTCTGAATGAACTGCGCGTTTACGAAGGTTATTCGCTCATCGGAGTCGACAACAGCCATGTAGAATGGGCGATGTTGTTGGCGTGAATCGGCCCACTTGTCGAGATTGATCGGGAGGCTCATGGAAGGATCGGTGGTTTATAAGTAGGGATCAATGGGTTATCAGGCGACAGCCAATTCTTGGGGAATCCGTGCAAAATCCATGGATTTATCGAAGAACCGGCTGGCACCCATCTCTTTGCAGATCGCCCGATATTTTTCGGATGCATGGTTAGTCATGACGAAAACCACGATCTGGTCATATTTTTCGCGAACGAGTCGCAGCAACTCGATGCCGCTATGGTCCGGCAGCTGGATATCCAGCAGGACACAGTCGGGTTTGAATTCCTGTAAAGCCGCCATGGCCTCTTTATAACTGGCGGCGTGCACGACGAATTCGACATTCTCGCTATCCTGCAACATTGGGATTATGCGCTCAATGACCACCAGCGAGTCTTCTACGACCAGCACTACTTTTTTCCCGGTATTCCTATTCATGACGTATATGTTTTGATGATGCAAAGAAAGGAGATGTAACGCCCGAAAAAAATAGATCAGGTTGTCATTTCTGTAGTACTGGCGGAGAAAGGCCAAAGTAGAATATTCACTACAAGCCGTGGAAAAAGGCGTATCAAACCTTCAGAAGTGAAGTGACCACCAACCTGATCTTGCCAAACTCGGTGGATTTGTCTAAAAAGTGTGCCGCGCCCAATTCCCGGCAAACAACCCGGTGCCGGACGCTGGATTGATTACTCAGCATAATCACGGGCACGGTGGGATAATTTTCGCGGATGAATTGGAGCAATTCGATTCCGCTGCGATTTCCCAGGTTGATATCGAGTATTACGAGATCGGGCGTCATTTCGACTAAAATTGCTTCTGCCGATTCATAGCTATTGGCCGAGCGGATCTCGGCAAGAAAATCCAGGGTCTGAAGCAAGGACCTCAGCCGGGAAATGATCAGGGGAGAATCATCGATAAGAAAGACTATTTTGGGCTTTGTTTCGATAGGGCAAAATTACCAAACCTGCAAGACGCAGATGGTAGACCCGTTTCGCTCTTGACTGTCATAAACGGGTCTGCCTCGTTGTAGTCAAAGGACTACGCTGGTATGTTAATGCCTCTCCAGCAAGTTATTCTCTACGGCGTATAAAGTCAGTTCGGCATTGTTCTTCATGTTCATTTTGACAAGCACTCTTGACCGGTAGGTGCTGATCGTCGTAGAGCTCAGGGACAACTTTTCACCGATCTCCGATACCTGCATTCCGGCCGCCAGCAGCTTAAAGACTTCAAATTCCCGGTCGGAGAGGAATTCATGCGGCAGTTTTTCTGCGTCGTTGTCCAGGCTCTCGGCCAGCTTCTCAGCGAGCGCAGGTGTAATGTATTTCTTTCCCATCAGCACCTTGTGTACTGCCTTCACAACCTCAGCCTGCGCTGATTCCTTGGAGAGATAACCGGAGGCGCCCGCTCGCAATACCCTGATCGCATACTGGTCTTCCGGGTGGATGCTCAGGATCAGCACCGGAAGTTTCGGAGACTGTTGGCGGATTTGTTGAAGTACTTCCAGGCCGCCCCGGCCTGGCATTGAAATGTCTGAGATCACCACGTCCCAATGTTCTCTTATGACCCGGTTCAGCAGATCGTCCGAATCGGCGGTCTCCGCGATCTCTGCGCCGGGGAATTCCTCCTGCAACATCTGGTACAGACCCTTGCGGACTACGGCGTGGTCATCGGCAATAATTATTCGCATGTTCTATTCGGTTGTTCAGATCTTTTCTGCTGCGCTCATCGGGATATTAACGATCAGGGTCACGCCCTCTCCGGCTTCACTTCTCACCTCCAATTGCCCGCCCATCATCAGTGCCCGCTCTTTCATCCCCAGCACACCCAGCGTCTTTCGGCCGCCTTCCTGTTGCGGTGGCAGTCCACGGCCGTCATCCCTGACGCGCAAGACTATTTGGTCCTCCTCATACCCCAGGAAGATCTGGACGAGCTTCGCACCAGAATGCCGGGCGACATTAGTCAGCGCTTCCTGACAAATGCGGAACAACCCGATCGACATCTGGGGTGGATACTGCCGGCCGGGCATTCCTGCGCGGAACCGTGTCTTTATCCCCGATCGCTTTTCAAACTCCTCCAACTGCCATTCCACCGCAGCCAGCAAGCCCAGGTCATCGAGAATTCCCGGTCTGAGCTCCGCGGCTATCTTCCGTACCGTCATGATCGTGCGATCCAGCAATTGCAACGTATCTGCCAGGCGCTGGCGCAAAAGGGGCCGGTCGTCTTCCGCCAATTGCTCTTCCACCCAAGCTACATCCATCTTCAATCCCGTCAGTTGCTGTCCCAACTCGTCGTGTATCTCGCGGGCCATATCTGCGCGCTCCTCTTCCCGAATATCCTGAAGGTGCGAAGCCAAATCCCTCAGGTCCGCAGTCGACTGCGATAGCTGCTCGCGCACCTTCTTTTCATCGGAGATATCCCGAAAGAACTGCGAGATCCCATTCGCAGATGGATACATATGTGTTTCCAGCCAGAGTTCCAGCACCTCCGACCACATCTCAAAGTGCTGCTCCTGCTGCGTCCGCATGGCCTTTTCGAAATGCAGCCCAAATGGACTTTTGACCGCAATCGGGAACTCCCGGAAAATGTTTTTTCCTTGGACGTCAATGCCGACCTTGCTCATCATTTCCGTTGCCCGGCCATTTAAATAGACAATGGTGCCGGACCGGTCGTAAGCCATAAAAGCGTCCGTCACGCGCTGGAAGATCTCCCTTAGCTCAGCCGTCTTTTCTTCAACTTGCCGGGACAGTTCTTCGTTGAACTTGATCAAGCGCTGCTCCGCTTTTAGCCGTTCTGTAATGTCACGGCACACAACTACATAACCGGTCACAGTATTCTGTTCATCCCGAATTGCCGATATGGAGACGAGCATGTTCAGTGCTACGTTCTTCTTAGTGTAATAAACCAACTCGCCATGCCAGTAGCCTTGCTCCCTCAACTGCTCCCGGATCGCCTGGCGGACAGAAGGGTCTGTCGGGTTCCGAAGGAAATCGCCGAGGACTTGTCCGGCCGCCTCGGCGAGTTGGTATCCGTAAAGCCGTTCAGCTGCCTTATTCCAACTGATGATCCTGAATTCCCGGTCAGTGGAGATTATCGCATCGCTGACGTCTTCCATGAGCCGGGCCTGGTAGCGGATCATTTCAATAGCCTTTTTTTGCTCGGACATGTCGCGCGTGATCTTTGCAAAACCCTGTAACTGCTTGTCATAACCATACACAGCTGTGAAAACGATGTCAGCCCAGAACCGGCTCCCGTTCTTTCTTACCCGCCAGCCCTCGCGATGATAAGATCCATTCTCCGCCGCCATATGCAGATTGTAGGCGGCTTCATTCCGCTCCAGTTCCTCCGGCGTATAAAAGATGCTGATCGGCTGACCGATCACCTCGTCGGCTGTATATCCCTTAATCGCCTGGGCGCCCGGATTCCAACTTTTGATCCTGCCGGTGGTGTCCACCATAAAGATGGCATAGTCCTTAATGCTTCCGACCAGCAGGCCGAAGGTCCGCTCGCTGTCCCTCAGTGCCTCCCATGCAATCTGTTCCGCTTCATATCTCCGGTTCAATAAGCGCGCATTATACCAGATAACCAGAACGAAGCAGATGATAATGGTTAACACAAGTATTGAAACTCCGAACTCGATCGCGTAACCGCCGGAAGGTGTGCGTAGTAGCCTGAGCCATCCCAGGACAACTGGCGCCACGAATGCAAAAGGAACCAGGCGACGTGCTGTGATCGAACCGGCGCCGGATCCCGTCAGGTCCTTCACAATCCCCCGATCCGGTCTTGTGAGCAGCATAGCCGGCGAAGCGAGAAGAAAACAGGCGGTAGTATTTACTGCCATTGGAAAATATTGGAAAACGCCCGGAAATGCTTTGACCCGGTAAATATATTCGAGGATCGACAACAATCCCATCGCGCCCATCGTAAGTGCCAATGGTTGGATCGCGGAGGCAACCCGACCCGTTCCGCGGAGCATCAAAATCGCTAATGTCCAGCAAACAAAGCAAATCGTTGTATTAAATGTCATTCGGCCATGGAAGGCGCGAACCCCATCCCGCCCGAGCCTGTCGGAGAATAAAAACTGATCCACTCCCGCCAGGCCGGGCATGAAATATCCCAGTAGCCGCGCAATGGCGAACAACAGCACCAACGCCGCCAATAAGTAACCCAGAAAGTCCAGCAGCCGGGATCGAATAACGGAGGCAAGGATCAGAAAGGAAAAAGAAGACAACAAAAAGGACAACGCTGTCATTGGATTCATGGCCGGAAGCCCGGTCCCAAACTGTTTGAGGAAAGAAATATCGAATTGCCAGCCGCAAAAGGCCAGAAGGGCCATTAAGATAATAATGGCAATCAATCCCAGGGACAACCGTTGTAGCTGGTTATGGTCGGACAGTTTGGGCTTCTGAAGCGTGTGCATCCGGGGCGAAATTCTCCACATCATCGCGACGCGGAATGTTAATCCTTTTTAAATCAATTGCTTGTAATCAGCGCCCTAGTTGTTTTGTTTAGAGAGTAAAGAGGAATACCTCTTAGGAGTATTACAAAGTAAGACAATTTTGAATGCCTGGAAGACATTTTCCAACAATAATTTAAATCGCCGGATTTCACAGAGGTGTTCAAAGGGTCGGATGAGCCCCACAGAACGTTCGCCCGATATTCCGTACTTCACCCCGCTTTGTTATATTTGGAGACAGTCTGAATTGATTCTCTCCTCATGAAGCAATGGCTCAAGCTTATAGAATAAGGATTTATGAAAAAAATAGGATTTTTATCGTTCGGGCACTGGTCCGATCATCCGGCATACAGAACCCGTTCCGCAAGCGACACCTTGCTGCAATCCATCGATCTGGCCGTTGCCGCCGAAGAAATCGGCCTGGACGGCGCGTATTTTAGGGTTCATCATTTTGCGGCCCAATTGTCATCTCCATTCCCTCTGCTTTCGGCGATCGGCGCGCGGACACGCGACATCGAAATCGGGACGGCTGTTATCGACATGCGCTATGAGAACCCGCTGTATATGGTGGAAGACGCCGGAGCGGCGGATTTGATTTCACGCGGCCGGTTGCAATTGGGGATCAGCAGGGGTTCTCCCGAGCAGGTGATCGACGGATGGCGCTATTTTGGGTATGAGCCCGCGCAAGGAGAAACCGACGCAGATATGGGACGCCGGAAAGCGCTGCAGTTTTTGGAACAGCTGAAAGGAAGTGGATTCGCCGAACCTAACCCGTCTCCCATGTTTCCGAATCCACCGGGAATGTTGCGCCTGGAACCTCACTCCGAAGGGTTGCGGAACCGCATTTGGTGGGGAGCCGCCTCCAATGCCACAGCCGTTTGGGCGGCGGAAAATGGAATGCACCTCCAAAGTTCGACCCTGAAATTCGACGAAAGCGGCAAACCGTTCCATGTACAACAAGCAGAACAAATCAGGTTCTACAGGGAGGCGTGGAAAAAGGCAGGGCACCAGCGAAAACCGAGGGTTTCGGTGAGCCGGTCGATTTTTGCCATAACAACGGAACAGGACAGGTATTTTTTCGGTCAGGGATCCGACAGAGCCGACAAGATCGGGTTCATTGAGAAAGACAAACGCGCCATATTCGGAAGGACCTACGCCGGCGAACCGGACCAACTCGTCAGGGAACTGGCGCAGGACGAAGCCGTCGGCGAAGCGGATACCCTCCTCTTGACGATACCCAATACTTTGGGGGTCGATTACAATATACATTTGCTGACCTCCATCCTGAAGCACGTGGCGCCCGCCTTGGGTTGGCGTTGAATGGGAATGGGAACGCGACCTGCCATCGGCGGCATACCATGCAAATGGGATATGGGCATCTAATTTCCGTATTTCCACGCAGCTAAATATTTCGGCGGAATCGTAACTTGGCTTATGCAACCCGCAGGAGCCCCTCCCGCCCCCGCCATTAGCCGCCAGGCCGTCGTCATCATCCATGGCATGGGTGAGCAACGGCCCAACGCGACGCTTCGCGGGTTCATGCAATGCCTGGTGGACCAGATCACCCTCGAGACGGGCCGGAAGCCCGTCGTATACGAGAAACCGGACAAAGTCTCGGCAACCTATGAAACACGTAGCAAGACGCTCCTGAAAGACGATGCGGCGGGCCGTCCTACCACCCACCTGTATGAGTTCTACTGGGCTTACCACATGCGTGACAACAACTGGGGCGAGATCTTTGCCTGGCTCAGGGGCCTCCTGTTACGGTCTCCCGCTCAGGTGCCTGCCCGCATCAGGAAGGTTTTCTGGTGGCTCTGGGGCATCCTGGTTGCTTGCCTCCTGGCGATAGTCGCCTACCTCGCCATTCCCGGGCTTCATCACCTGGTGGGTTATCTTGCCGGGCTGGGCGGCCTGGTCCTGGTGCTCCGCGGCCTCGCCGGCTTACTGCAATCCGCTATCGTCAATTCGCTCGGGGACGCAGCACGGTATATGAGCGATTACCCGGATAATATCGAACAGCGCCAGGCCATTCGCCGGGAGGGCGTTGATCTGTTGCGGCACCTGCATCATGCAAAGGACGACCTGGGGCGGCCGCTCTACGACAGGGTCATCGTTGCCTCCCATAGCCTGGGTACCGTCATCGCTTATGACCTGCTTCGTCTTTTCTGGGTAGAATGCAGCGAGACCTTCAACAACGATCTCCCGCCGTTCGGCAACCCGGCGATGCGAAAAATGGAAGCGCCGGACTTCAAGGTAACCGGGGACTACGGGCTGAACCAGTTTGATTGCTGGCGATCGCAGCGACGGGCGGGAAACTCCTGGCTCGTCACCGATCTGGTCACCATGGGGTGCCCGCTCGCGTATTTTGACTACCTGATTGTCGATAATCCTGTGGAGTTCCGACGGCGGGTCGCAGAACGCGAATACCCGACCTGTCCGCCGCAGCTGGACAAGCGCTATGGCCTGCACTGGCCGGTGGACCGGCCCGGCCGCCCGGATCCCATCGACCTCCTCAGCTATTCCAGCGTCTTTGCCTGCACCCGTTGGACCAACCTGTACTTTGACACCGATTTTATCGGTGGGCCGCTGCGGCCGGTCCTTGGGGAAGGCATCAATGACGTCGAAATTCCGGCCGATGTCCGGGGCAGATGGCTTCCCTATCCATTCGGCCATACCAATTACTGGGAGGACGGAAAATCGCGTTACCGGGCATTCGGCCAGATCCTCGCCGCGTTGCACCTGGGGCAATAATCCAGTACCCGTTTCGATTTTTCCGCGACCTGAACTACCTTAGTGGAAGGTATACCTTCTGGCAGGGCCGCCTCTTATCCGTAACTTCAAATAACGACCTATGCCGATTTACATGGACCGCCACGATGTTGGCCAGAAAGTGACAGCCGATGACGTCGCAAAACTGCACCAGGAAGACCTCAGGGTCGAACACCTGTTTGGCTGTAAGGGAATGACCTATTGGTTTGACGAGAAGCGAAACACCGCGTTCTGTCTGATTGAAGCGCCGGATATGGCGGCTGTCCATGCTATGCACAAGCATGCTCATGGAGAAGTTCCCAACCGCGTCATCGAGGTCAGTACGGTCCTCGTCGAATCCTTCCTCGGCCGGATCGAAGATCCGGAACACACGGGCGCAGGCCCGCTCAACATCATCGATGAGTCGGCCTTCCGCATCGTCATGATGGTGGTGTTGAAAAGGTTCTCGCCCGCGTCTGCAGAGTCGGAGGAAATCCGAGGCCTGGTCGGTCAGTTCCACGAGGACGTCCAAAGGATAGCCGGTTCATCCGGCGGCAGAAAGGTTCGCCATTCCGAAAATCGCCAGGTCGTTTCCTTTACGAACGTGGCTGCGGCCGTCCATGTGGCGCGTGAAATCCAGGCGCGATACAATAACGTAAAGACCCGGCTCGCACCGGCAACGCTAAAGATCGGCTTGAGCGCCGGGGAACCCGTTACGGACAAGAAGCATATTTTCGAAGACGCGATCCGGCTGGCGGACCGCATGTGCCGGATCGTAAAGGGAGACATCATCCTGTCTGCGGAAGTTGGCGACCTGTACGACAGCGAAAAACCCGGTCGTCTTAAGAAGGAGAAGACGACCCATTGTCTCACCCCGCTGGAGGAACGGTTCCTGACCGACCTGATGGATTTCACCGAATCGGCATGGCGCGATCTGAACGTCAGGGTGGACGATTTTGGCAAACCGATCGGGTGCAGCAAATCCCAGCTTTATCGCAAATTGATGTCCCTCACGGGAAAGTCGCCCAACTCATTTCTGCGGGAATACCGCCTGCATGAGGCGCTGACCTTGCTGAACAAACAATCCAAAAATATCTCCGAGGTTGCGTTTGAAACCGGCTTCAACAGCCCTTCCTATTTTTCGAAATGCTTTCAGAAGCAATACGGCCGCCTGCCTTCTGACTACCTGTCGGAATTGGCCGGCTGATCCCCGACCGCCGCTTGAATCAAAATTGCGGGTTTTTGATCCAATTGTGGTATCCGCCGAAAAGAGCTACCGTTATCTTTGGGCCACTCCAACAATTCAAGGAACAAAAACTTTTATTTATGGCAAATCTGGTAAAGGACCTGGATCCTGCAGCCATTAAAAACCTGGCTTCCCAGGTAAGAGGCGGCATCATCCTTCCCGGCCACGAACAATACGACCGGGCCCGCAAGGTTTACAATGCAATGATCGACCGGCACCCCGGGATGATCGTCCAATGCACCGATGTGGCGGATGTGGTTTCTGCTGTAAAATTCGCCGGTGAGCACGGGTTGCTCGTGGCCGTTCGGGGCGGCGGCCATAACGGCGGCGGCCTGGGACTTTGCGACGACGGAATGGTCATCGATCTGTCGGGAATTAAATACGTACTCGTCGACGCCGCAACTCGTACGGTCCGGGTTGGCGGAGGCAACACGCTTGGAGAGGTGGACCATGCTACCCATGCTTTCGGGCTGGCCATTCCTGCCGGGATCATTTCGACGACAGGGATCGGCGGACTCACGCTAGGCGGCGGCGTCGGCTATCTTTCCAGGAAATACGGGCTGACGATCGACAATTTGCTTGAGGCCGAAGTCGTGCTGGCCAATGGCAGCGTGGTGATCGCCAATGCCAACCAAAATCCCGATCTGTTTTGGGCCCTCCGCGGCGGCGGCGGAAATTTTGGGATCGTTACTTCTTTCAAATTCCAGGCCCATCCCGTCCGGGAGGTGTTCGGCGGACCGACCCTTTGGCCCATCGAGCAAACCGGCGAGATCATGGAATGGTACCACGAATTCATCCGCGACGCGCCGGACGAACTGAACGGTTTCATCGCTGTCATGACGATCCCGGGACCGCCGTTCCCGGAATCCCTGCACCATAAAAAATTCTGCGGCATCGTCTGGTGTTACACCGGCGATATGCTCCGCGCAGAAGAAGTTTTCAAGCCTGTCCGCGCAAAGAAGCCTGTATTCGAACACATGGGACCGATGCCCTACCCGGCGATCCAACGGTTGTTCGACGGCCTGCTGCCGCCGGGCCTGCAATGGTATTGGCGTGCCGACTTTTTTGACGAGATCGGCGAAGAGGCGCGGAACATCCATTTCGAATTCGGGAAGAAGATCCCGACGCCGCTATCCCAGATGCATTTGTACCCGATCTCCGGCGCCGCAAGCAGGGTGGCAGCCGATGCAACGCCCTGGGCTTACCGGCACGCCAAATACGCCGGCGTGATCATTGGTATCGATCCGGATCCCGCCAACGCGGACAAGATCACGGCCTGGTGCAAAGACTATTGGGAAGCGCTCCACCCGCATTCCTGTGGCGGCGCGTATATCAATTTCATCATGAACGAAGGGCAGGAACGGGTCAAAGCGTGCTACGGCCGGAACTATGACCGGCTGGCCGCCATCAAAAGAAAATACGACCCGGGGAATTTTTTCCGTGTCAACCAGAACATCGTTCCCGCGCCCGAACAGACGGCTGTCCCGGCTTAGTGTTTCAATTCCCTGATCGGAACCTGTGGCGACAGCACTTCATGGTCTTTCTCGACGACGATGTCACCGGGAAGGGTGAAGCTGGCGGATTGGCTGATGTCTTCAGACGAAGCACCGATCTTTACGGTATACGTCCCATGCTCCGCAATCCAGGAAGTGGACCGCGTGTCGAAGGACGCGAGGTCTGCTGCCCTCAGGGTAAAACTGAGCGTTTGCGATTTCCCCGGCTGGAGGAGGGCCGTCTTCCCGAACGCCTTCAGTTCCTCAGCGGGTTTGTCCATCTTTTGCGCCGGGGCGCTGAGATACAGTTCCACCACGTCTTTTCCCGCTACCTGCCCCGTGTTGGTCACTGTCACTGAAGCAACCAGCGTCCCTGTAAAAGAGGAAGCACTTAGGGTCAGATTGGAATAGGAAAAGCCGGTATAGGATAGGCCATAGCCGAAATCGTAAGCCGGTTTGACCCCAAAACTGTTGTAAAACCGGTAGCCGACATAGATCCCTTCCCTGTAGACGACTTCGGCGGCGATCTGTTTCATTCCGAAGCTCCCCGTCGTTGCCTTCTCCGGAAATTCCTTGCCCGGGAAATTCTTCGCAGAAGGGACGTCCTCATATTTTGCCGGAAAGGTCGTCGCCAACCGGCCGGAAGGGTTAACTTTTCCGCTGATCACGTCGGCCATGGCGTTGCCGCCTTCCAGACCAGGTTGCCAGGCCAGCAGGATAGCATCCGCCTTGTCCCGCCATTGCATGACGTCGATCACGCCGCCGATGTTGAGGACGACGATCAGCTTTTTGTGTTGTGCGTGAAAAGCATCGGCGATTTGGCCGATCACCGTGCGCTCGGTGTCAGAAAGATAATAGTCGTCCGCCAGCTTCCGGTCCCTGCCTTCGCCCGCATTCCTGCCAAGCGAAAAAATGGCGACATCGGCGGAAGCCGCCTTTTTTGCCAACAGGTCCTTGTCGATCAGGTATTCAGGTGCGGGCGGTGTGGGGTTCATGAATTCGGCAAAGAAGTTCTTTTTCTGATGTCGGGTCGCATAGTCCGCCAGGTAACCGGTATAGGCTTCTTTCAATTCGGGGTCGATCGAATACCCGGCATTGACAAGTCCCTGCGCGAGCGAAATTTTATAGGCCTTATTGACGTCCCCGCTGCCCGTTCCTCCCGCGATCAGGTCGTATCCGTTGATCCCGAAGAGCGCGACATTCCGTGTCCCCCCGGCAATCGGAAGGCTGTGGTCCTCATTCTTCAGCAACACCATCCCTTCGGTAGCAGCTTCGCGGGAAAGTATGGCGTGCTTGCCGAGATCCGGCCGGTCGGAATATTTATAATGCCGGAATGCCGGCGACTCCAGGATGACACGCAGGATACCTGCGACATTTTCATCCAAAGTCTTTTCCGATATAGCGCCGCTTTTTACGCCATCGATGATTTTTTTAGTCTGGTCGGCCGTTCCGGGCATCAAAAGATTGTTCCCGGCATTCATCTGGGCAACGGGGTCTTTGCCGCCAAACCAATCCGTCATGACAAAACCGGTAAAGCCCCACTCCTTCCGCAGGATCGTGGTCAGCAGATCGGCTTCCTGCGACGTATACGTTCCGTTGAGGAGATTATAGGAGCTCATGACCGTCCAGGGCTTCGCCTTTTTTACGGCAATCTCAAATCCCTTCAGATAGATCTCCCGCAACGCCCTTTCGCTGACGATCGTGTTGACGCTGTTCCGGTCGGTCTCCTGGTTATTGGCAACAAAGTGCTTGATCGACGTACCCACCCCGTTCGACTGGATTCCCCGCACCATGGCCGCTGCGATGTCTCCTGAAATCAACGGGTCCTCCGAATAATATTCGAAGTTCCGGCCGCCCAGGGGATTGCGGTGAATATTCATGGCGGGGCCGAGCATGACGTCAATGCCGTACTCTTTTGCCTCCTCGCCGAACGCGCTGCCGACGCGCTCGACCAATGCAGTATCCCAGGTAGATGCCAGCAAAGTGCCCACCGGCCACGCGGTCGCATAGAAGGTCTTGCCAGGCGCATCCCTGCGGACGGAATCAATCCGCACACCCGCGGGTCCGTCGCTGACTACGATGGAAGGAATACCCAAACGAGGGATAGCAAACGTTGTCCCCGCCGCGCCCGGAACTTTGTCCTGCGTCTGGCCCACAGCCGGGCCGCCATTTGGCCTCGGCATATGGAAACCGTTTCCTACTACGAATTTTGCCTTCTCTTCCAGAGTCATCGCCTTGACGAGCGCGGAGACGGGATCCTTGTCAAGTTGTGGTGCGGGAACGTTCTGGGCATTTCCGGAAAATGGCTGCAACAGGACAAACCCGGCGAGCCAACAGGCGGACCGGCGGAGAAGGGATTGCATTTTCATGACAAGTGTATTGGGACCTCAAAAATACGCCTATTGTATAATAATGATACAATAACAGGGAGTATTTTTTTAGGGCATGGAGCTTGGCCCCGGCGCTCATCGGCCGTCGCCGGGAATCCGGTCTGCTCGAGACCGAAGCCGCACAAGGTCGCCATCCGCTGGGAGGCAAGTGACTATGCCCTGACGACCGTCAGGAGAGAAAGGATCCGTTTGTACAACTCGGTAAATTCAAACGGTTTTGTCATGTAATCGTTCATTCCGACTTCCTGACACCGTTTCTGCTCTCCGACAAGCGCCGTCGCCGTCATGGCGATGATGGGAACAGGCAGCCGGAGATGCTGCCGGATATATTGAGTAGCCGCGTAGCCGTCCATCACGGGCATCTGCAGGTCCATGATCACCAGGTCGTACTGTTCTCCTTGCCGGAGATAGCGGATCGCAAGTTCCCCATTGCCCGCCACCTGCACATCGCCGCCCCCTCTTCTAAGCACGTGTTCCACCAACTGCTGGTTGACCTCATTGTCCTCCACAACCAGGAAGCGTTTACCGGCAAGGCACAGACTGTAGTCCGCGAGCACGGCCGTTACGGGGGGGAGAGGTATGCCGGTCTCTTCGGTCGTCACGAACGAATAGGAAAGCTCGAAACTGAATTCAGACCCTCTTCCTTCGACGCTGTCGACCGACAGCTGGCCGCCCTGCAATTGCACCAGTCGCTGGCTGATGGCGAGTCCCAGTCCAGTCCCGCCATATCGCCGGGAAATATCCATCCCCGCCTGCGAAAAGTGGTCGAAGATGTAGGGCAGGCTGCCTTCGGGGATGCCAATGCCAGTGTCGGAAACGGAAAACCGGAGCGTGACCGAGTCGGCCTGTTTCCGCTGCAACCCGACGCGTACTGCCACTGATCCCGCCTCGGTGAACTTCACGGCATTACCGATCAGGTTGATCAGTATCTGGTTGAGCCGGTAAGGGTCGCCGCAGATCGTTTCAGGTATGCCCGGATCGGCCGTAACCTGCCACAGCAGTTTCTTTTTCTTCAGGCGGTGGTCGAAGATCCCTTTTACATTGTCCAATACATCCCTGAGCCGGAAATCGATCTTTTCTATCGTCAGCTTCCCGGCCTTGATCTTCGAAAAATCGAGAATATCATTGATGATGACCAGCAGGTTGTTGACCGACCGCTTGATGATCCGGGCAAACTCCTTTTGCTGATCCGTCAGGCTGGTGTCCAGCAGAAGATCGGTCATGCCCTGTATGCCATTCATCGGCGTGCGGATCTCATGACTCATATTAGCCAGGAACAGCTCCTGCATTTCCTTTGCTTTTTGCGCCTCGCGGGTGGCGCAGATCAGTTGCTGCTGGTAGTTGACGCGCTCGGTGATGTCGGTGGCGATCCCGCCGATGCCGATTTGCCTGCCGTGAATGTCCAGCAATGGGAACTTGATCGAGAGCAAATGAACCTCCCTCCCCTCATGCTGCACGACCTCTTCGATTTCGAGCGATTTCCCGGTCCGCATTACCTCCTCGTCCAGCAGCCTGTAGTGGTCTGCGGCGGCCTTGTCGCCGAGATCGTAGTCGGACTTCCCGATGACTTCGCAGTTCCCGATGTGAAGCATCTCCCGGAACCGGCGATTCACGAGCACATACCCTCCTTCGGGGTCCTTTATATACATCAGCGAAGTGCTGTTGTCCAGGATCGACTGCAACCACGCCTGGCTTTCTCTGAGCCTGCCCTCCGCCTGTTTGCGTAACAGGATGTCCTGGTTCAGCCGGACCAGGATGACAAAAATGAAAACAAAAGTGAGGATATTGCCACCGATCAGCAGGAATGCCACCGGCCGGTCGGAGATATTGAAATAGATGACCCAACCTACCAGGCAGAGGGAAAAGAACGAAAAGAAAAGGAGCCAGGCTATCTTGCGTTGAAGGGTGATCTTCGCGGCTGGAGCAAATCGCATACGGGTTAAGGGGTTGTAAGAGCCTGGGCTTTTCACCCTCGGCGTATCAGGATTAACGCGGAAAGACGGATAAGATTTTCCACCCTTCGACTTTTTTGTTGATCTTACCCATCCATACACAGAAACCCTTATATTCCCGTCTGACCGGCCATACACAGCCACCTTCTGGCGCCACGCATCCACCCTCCGACCATAGAGTCAATTGCCAGCCCCCACGCACCCATTCCCGGCCATCCACCTCCAGCTCCAGGCTGCATGGATCTCGCCAACATACCCGCCGCCGCTCCCCGTCTGACTCCCCACCCATGATACACCAACCGTCGCCCGCCTACCCGATCTCGCGAAGCAAATCCGGTATGGCCAGACGCCGCGTATACATCGTCAGCTTCCCTTTTTCGTCGAGCGGCCACTGTTCCCTCGGCCGGTCCCAATACAATTCTACGCCGTTCCTGTCCGGGTCGTCGAGATAAATCGCCTCCGACACGCCGTGATCGGAAGCTCCCGTCAAAGGATAACCGGCGTCCAGCAATCGCTGCACCGCCACCGCGAGATCCCGCCGTTCCGGGTAGAGAATGGCGCTGTGGAACAGGCCGGGCGAAGCCACGGGCGGCGGTGGCTGGCCTTTGCTATACCATACGTTGAGCCCGATATGATGATGATATCCGCCCGCGGAAATAAATGCGGCGTCAGTCCCGTAACGGACCATCAGTTCGAAGCCGAGGAGTCCGCAATAGAAATCCAGCGACCGCTGCAGGTCGCCGACCTTCAGGTGTACATGCCCGATCCTTGTCTGCGGAGGTATGAGATATCGTTCCATCCCCAAATTTACCCAAAACCGCGCTGCGCCCCGGCGCTGCCTTGGGGTTTTTGGGGTATTTTGTTAATGGGATGATAACGAAAGCATTCTTTTACATAACTAAGAAATAATATATCCCCCGGCCCGTTAAACTAAGGCGTGTCAAAACCGTCTTAGGTCAACGACCTTTTGAAAACAAAAACGTAAAATCAGCGTCATTATGAAAACCACAGCAATCTACCGTCTCCTCGTTGTCGTTGGCATCAGCGGGGTCCTTTTTTCCTGTAACAAGAACAGCTCCTCCGGCAATTCGAATACTTCCAACACCAGCCTGCAAGCCAATTCCGATGATGAAACCCGGGTCTCTACCGAAACGGACGCGGCTTTCGACGACGTCAATTCAGCCATGACTGCCCAGTACGGGATCACTGGGGCCGCGACGGCGCGCCAGATGCAGCAAAGAGTACTGGATGGTCCCGGCGGCGTCGATTCCGGCCTGATTTGCGACGCCAATATCTCAGTCGATACGGCAAGCAATCCCCGCACGATCACCATTACTTATGACGGCAATAGCTGTACGCTGAACCGCACCCGCACCGGCAGTATCGTCATCTCCTGGCCCGCCGGCCAGCTCTGGCGCGACTCCGGAGCCGCCGTTACGGTACAGTTCAACAACCTGGCGATCACCCGCCTCAGCGATAACAAGACCATTACGATCAACGGCACCCACACTTATACGAATGCCAGCGGCGGCAGTCTGATCAGTTTACCCAACAACCCGGGCAGCACGGTGATCCACACCATCACCAGCAGCAACATGCAGGTCACGTTCGACAACGGTGCGAAACGAAACTGGAATGTCGCCCGCCAACGCGCATTCACCTATAACCAGGGCTTCGTCGTTACGACCAGCGGTTTGCATACGGACGGCAATCTCAGCGGTATCTCCGAATGGGGTACCGACCGGTTTGGGTCTGCCTTCGAAGTCGCTATCCTCGAACCCCGCGTGATCATGCAGGCCTGCGCCTGGCAGATGACAGCCGGCGAAGTTGCGTTCACCAATGCCGCGGGCATAACGACCATCACTTATGGCCTCAACGCCACCGGTGCGTCGACCGGCTGCCCGGTGAACGGCGGGACCTATTATTTCCAGCTTTCCTGGACTGCTGCCAGTTCCGGAAAGACATACACTTTCATTTTACCCTATTAAGGATAGAAGACCAAACTACCGGCCGGCCCCTCGGGCCGGCTTTTTTTTCCGATCCTTCTGCGCATTGTCCTCGAATACGGGGCTGAAGTGTAGCCTGCCGCCCAAACCTTGCGTACCGCGACGCCGCCGATTTTTTACCGGAATTGCCGAACATCCGCTATTTTTGCGCCCAAAAGAGGCCGGAGGCCCCGGATATCAACGCTTTGCCGGAAATTCCCTGCAATACGCAAGGCGCGCGGATTTCCGGCCCATATTCTGGAAATGAAGATTCTCATCCGACAGGCTCGCATCATTGACAGTTCCTCCCCCCATAACGGCGCCATCCGGGACATTGTAATTGACAATGGCCGTATCACGATGATTGCCGGAACCATCGACCAACGGGCGGACCGAGTAGTTGATCATCGCGGTTTGCACGTCAGTCCGGGCTGGGTCGACATCTTCTCTCATTTCTGCGATCCGGGATATGAACACAAAGAGACCCTTGAGACGGGTGCCGCGGCCGCCGCTGCCGGCGGCTATACCGATGTGCTTGTCCTTCCCAATACGCGGCCGGTCATCGACAGCAAGTCGCAGGTGGAATACATCCGCCGGGTGACCGCCACCCTGCCGGTCGATATTCATCCCATCGGAGCGGTCACGCGCGGCCTCGAAGGAAAGGATCTGGCCGAAATGTACGATATGCGCCATAGCGGCGCCGTTGCCTTCAGCGACGGCACTTCCCCGATTCAGTCTGCCGGCCTGCTCCTGAAAGGGCTCCAGTACGTCAAGGCGTTCGGAGGGACCATCATCCAGATCCCCGACGACCAGACGGTGGGCCGGAACGGCCTGATCAACGAAGGGATCGTCTCGACCCGGCTTGGGCTTCCCGGCAAGCCGATGATGGCCGAGGAATTAATGGTCGCCCGCGATATCAAACTGCTTCGCTACACGGATTCCCGGATACATTTTACCGGGATCACCTCGCCGCGATCGCTGGAATATATCCGGGAAGCAAAGGAAGCAGGTCTTTCCGTCAGCTGCTCGGTGACGCCCTACCATCTCTTCTTCACGGACGCCGACCTCGTAGAATACGATACCAACCTGAAAGTATTTCCGCCGCTCCGCGACGAGTCCTCGGTCGCCCTGCTGCGAAAAGCGGTCGCAGACGGCACGGTGGATTGTATTGCGGCACATCATTCGCCGCATGAATTCGACAGCAAAGTGGTCGAGTTCGAGTACGCCAGGCCCGGTATGAGCAGCATCGAAACCGTATACGCCGTATTGCGGACGCAATTACCGGAACTGGGACCTGCGGCGACAGTCGAGCTGCTGAGCACCCGGGCCCGGCGGCTATTTGGCCTCGGACAGCCTTCCGTCGCCGAAGGGCAGCAGGCTTCACTCAGTCTCTTCGACCCTGCCGGCGAAACGTTGCCGGCCGTCGGGTCCACCAAATCGAAATCCAGGAACAGTCCGTTCTTCCAAAAGAAACTTAAGGGCCGGGTCATCGGCATCCTCAACAAGGACCAAATCGTTTTAAACTAAACGGACAGCATGCCAGCAAAGAAAAATTCCACCCTCCTGTTATTCGGATCGATCGCGTCGGTTTGCATGATCCTGTTCGTCGTGATCACATGGAGGACAAGCGCGGAGGCGTTCGTCGGCTGGGAGATCTGGGTTGGAAGATGCCTCGTGTTGCTGCTGGCGGCGATTGCCGCTGTCGTTGAGAAGAAGGTCCGCGGCGGCGGAATCGGTTTCCGCGCTGCGCTGAAAGTTACGTATGGCGTCCTGGTCATGGCCATCGTGGCCCAAAGCCTTTTTGTCTGGTTGATCCCGAACGTCTTCGACCCGGCTTTTTACCATCGGCTGGTACCCATCCTGCTGGCCAACACCGAAAGATCCTACCGCCGTTTCGGCGCGACCGACGACCAGGTCCGCCTGGTGCTGGACGATATCCGGACCAATAACCAATTCTCGCTCGGCCGGGTGATCTCGGGTACCGGGTATCAGCTCGTGTTATTCTTTATCGTTGCGGTCCTGATCGCCGCCACCGTGAAATCAAAAAGGGTCCCGACATCCGCGCCTAAGCCATAAAACATCCAAATGGACATCTCAATCGTCATACCGGTCTACAACGAAGAGGAATCCCTGCCGGAGCTTTGCGCCTGGATCGAGCGCGTGGTTCGCCAACACCACCTTTCCTACGAGGTCATCCTGGTGGATGACGGCAGTACCGACCGGTCCTGGGAGGTGATCCATGAGCTTCGCCAGTCCAATCTCAATATCAAAGGCATCCGCTTCCAGCGCAACTACGGAAAATCTGCCGCACTCAATGTCGGATTCAAGGCGACAAAGGGAGAGGTGGTGATCACCATGGACGCGGACATGCAGGATAGTCCTGACGAGATCCCCGCATTGCGGAAACTGATCCTCGAAGACAAATACGATATGGTCAGCGGCTGGAAAAAAGTGCGCCATGACCCGGTGTCCAAAACCCTGCCCTCCAAATTTTTCAACTGGACCACCGCCCGGGTCAGCAAGATCAGGCTGCATGATTTCAATTGCGGGTTGAAGGCATACCGGAGCAAGGTCGTCAAAAGCATAGAAGTTTATGGCGAGATGCACCGCTATATCCCGGTAATCGCCAAATGGGCCGGCTTCCGGCGGATCGGGGAGAAAGTTGTACAGCACCGCGCGAGGAAGTACGGATACACCAAGTTCGGAGGCCTTGGGCGCGGGTTGAAAGGCTTGCTCGACCTGGCTTCTATCACGTTCGTCGGCAAATACGGGAAACGCCCCATGCATTTTTTCGGGCCGCTTGGCGTCATTTGCGGCCTCATCGGGCTTGGCGAAACGATCTCGCTCGTCGTCCAGAAACTCGAGACGAAGTCGGTCGGTCTGACCAACCGGCCCGCATTCTATATCGCACTGACCTGCGTCATCGTCGGGACCCAGCTGTTCCTAACCGGTTTTGTCGCCGAACTGATCTCCCGCAATTCCCCCGGCCGGAATTCCTATCTTATTGAACAGAAACTAGGACTGGACCCCGCATGAACCTTGCCTCCGACAACAGCCGACCGTCGCCTTCTGTGGTCATCATCGGACCCGGCTATCCGCTCCGGGGCGGCCTCGCCACTTTCGACCAACGCCTGGCCAGGGAATTCATTCGGGAAGGCTTCGATTGCACCATCTATTCCTTTTCCCTGCAATACCCGGGGTTCCTGTTTCCCGGCACGACACAATATTCTTCCGAACCGGCGCCAGAAGGCCTGACCATTCTTTCCCGGATCAATTCGGTCAACCCCTTCAACTGGATCGCGGTCGGCCGCGAACTGCGGAAGAAGAGGCCCGACATCGTCGTGGTCCGGTACTGGCTCCCATTCATGGGACCCGCGCTGGGTAGCATTCTTCGCCGGATCCGCAAAAACCGCCACACCCGCATTGTGGCCATTACGGACAATGTGATACCGCATGAGAAACGGCCCGGAGATACCGCTTTTACGCGCTATTTCCTGAATTCCTGCGACGGATTTATATCGATGAGCGAAAAGGTCATGGAACAATTGCGGCAATTCCAGCCCGACAAGCCCGCTCGCCTGGTCGTGCACCCTCTGTATGATAATTTTGGCGAACCCATTTCCCGCGAGGAGGCCCGCGCCCGCCTGCGGCAAAAAGGGATCCCGATCGGCGATGACGACAAAGTGTTGCTCTTCTTCGGATTCATCCGGCGATACAAGGGCCTCGATATTGCGCTGGAAACAATGGCTGATGAGGGCGTCCGGCGGCTCGGCGTCAGGCTGCTGGTGGCAGGCGAATTCTATGAAGATCCGGCTCCCTACCGCGAGTTGATCTCGAGACTGGGCATCGGACAATCGCTCCTGCTGCGGACGGATTTCATTCCCGATAGCGAGGTCCGAGATTACCTTTGCGCCGCGGATGCGGTCATTCAACCCTATCGGAACGCTACCCAAAGCGGCGTGACCCCGCTGGCCTACCATTTCGAGAAACCGATGATCGTCTCCGACGTAGGTGGTCTGGCAGCCCTGGTGCCACACGAGCGGGTGGGCCTGGTGGCGCCACCCGAACCGGCTGCGATGGCTGCTGCGGTGCTGCGTTTCTTCGCTCTTGGCGAAAGTTATTTTATCCCGGCGCTCCGGCAGGAAAAAGCCAGGTTCTCCTGGGGCCGGCTCGTTGCCAACATCATCGAATTATGCAAGACCTGAGCAGGATCGATCGCCGTTGGACGCTTTTCCTCGACAGGGACGGCGTGATCAACCGCGAAAAGGAAGACAGTTATGTGTTTCACTACGAGGAATTCGAGTTCTACGACCGGGTGAAGGACGCCTTGCGCATCTTCGACTCAGTCTTTGGCCGGATCGTCGTCGTCACCAACCAGCGGGGCGTCGGCAAAGGGCTGATGACCGCGGAAGACCTGCAGATCATCCACGATAAAATGATTGCCGAAATCGTCCTCGCGGGCGGCCGCATCGACCGGATCTATTATTCGGATTCGCTCCGGGACGACCATCCCGACAGGAAACCCAATCCAGGAATGGCCCATGCGGCCAGGGCGGAATTCCCGGAAATCGATTTCAACCGCGCCGTGATGGTGGGGAACAATCTCAGCGACATGGAATTCGGCCGGAAGGCCGGAATGTACACGGTCTTTCTGAGAACGACACACCCCGAGCAGCCCCTTCCTCACCCGTACATCGATTTGGCTTTCAGCACACTGTACGATTTTGCGAAACATTTGCATAAAAGGTGAAATTTTTGGTCCGGGTTTAACGTTTGGCCATTCCGGCCCGGTTGTCACATTTCCTAATTTTGCACCGATATGCTATCCTTTAAATACCAGTTGCTTCTTGTTTTGCTGATCGGCCTCGGGTCGTGCGCTTCGGCCCAGTCCCGGCTGTCGCCCGAAGCGGACACCATCTTCCGGCAACATGAAAACGAGATCAAGAAGTACGCATATGACATCGTCAACGGCGAGACCCCGGCCATCCGGTTTCGCGCCGACAGCCAGTTCATCCGGTCCCTGGTCAGGGTGCTGAAAATGCCCAACTCATTCTATTACCCATTCGACTCGCTGCAGACCATTTCCAGGCTCTACGCCCCTGACAGCAGTTTCCGCATCTTTACCTGGCAGTTTCAAAAGGACAATATGCTCTACCTGCAGGAAGGTGCGATCCAGATGAACCAGCCCGATGGTTCGCTGAAACTGTATCCGCTGTTCGACTGCTCGATGTTCACCGACAGGCCGCTGGACTCCGTCCGTACCCGGTTCAACTGGATCGGCGCCATTTATTATCGGATCATAGAGAAGAGCTGGCAGGGAAAGAATTATTACACACTGCTTGGATTTGACGATTTTAGCGAGACCGCGAATAAAAAGTGGATGGAAGTGCTGTCCTTCACGCCGCAGGGCGAGCCCCGGTTCGGCGGTCCCTTCTTCTCCTTCCAGGAGGATTCGGTGCGAAAACCGACCCAATATCGCTTTGACATCGAATACAAAAAAGAAGCGGGGACGAGGTTCAATTACGATCCCAACCTGGACCTCGTCGTCTATGACGAACTCATTTCGGAAAATAACCAGCCGCAAAAGAAAGACACCTATGTCCCGGATGGCGACTTCGAAGCGTTCCAATGGAGAGGCGGGAAGTGGGTGCACATGCAAAAGGGGATCGTAACCGTAAAACTGAAGGATGGCGCTTTCCCGCACGAACAGGAGATCCTCAACGACCAGGGGAAGCCGAATGAGGCGGTGTTGGAAGCCCAGTCAGAAAAGAACAAGAAAAAGCCTGTACAGCATCAGTAACCCGTCAGTGATTGAGCAACCTCGCTTTTGCCCGGTTGTATTCCTCATCCGAAAGCGCGCCTTTCATTTTCAACTCAAATAATTTTTCGAGCTCCTGCGCGATTGCGGGCGCGTCGGCGCCACGCGCCCCTGCCCCGTACGGGGTGTCTCCCGTCCCAAACCGAGCTTCTCCCTGTCCGGCTCCAGGCCCATCCACCTGTCTCGACCCATACCGGGCATCCATCGCCGCGGCCATTTGGGCCGCCTGATTGCCGTACTGCCAGGTCTTATAGTCAGCCTGGGCCGCCGTGATGGTATCCTTTAACCGTTTGGGATGGTTCACGTTGAAATAGTCTGTCGCCCCTGCTTCCGCCGCGGTCTGGATCTCGACATGTCCGTAATTGAACAATCGTCCCGCAACCGTCTGGTCGTACGACACATTGTTGATCTTGTCGAGCGGGCTTTCCTTTGCGTAATGCGTCACCAGCCCCGCCTCATCGATCACCCGGAAATTGGTCACGACCCAGATATCTACCTTCCAGGCCGAATAGCGCAACAGCCAGTAGCCGGCCCCCGCTAATGCGATCACCCAACCCCATACGGAAGGCAGCTTCCAAACGACGATGAAGCCCACGACGACCAGCGCCAGCGCCAGCAGTGCCGGGAAAAACAGGACGGTCCAACTGCTGTAAGTCACCAGCAGGATCTTTTCATCTTTCTGGAGAGGGGTCCGCATAGTTGATAGTTTGTCAGCCGCTATTCGTCCAGTTTCAGCACCGCGAGGAAAGCTTCCTGCGGAACCTCCACGTTTCCGATCTGCCGCATTCTTTTCTTGCCTTCCTTTTGCTTTTCCAGCAGCTTCCGCTTCCGGCTGATGTCACCGCCATAACATTTGGCCGTCACATCCTTTCGCAGGGCGCTGATCGTTTCCCGCGCGATGACTTTCGCCCCGATGGCCGCCTGGATCGCGATCTGGAATTGCTGACGGGGAAGCAGCTCTTTCAGCTTCTCGCACAATCTCCGGCCGAAATCCTGGGCCCTGCTCCGGTGAATAAGCGCGCTCAGCGCGTCGACCTTGTCGCCGTTCAGCAGGATATCCATCTTCGCGATATCGCTTTCCCGTCTGTCTATCGGATGGTAATCGAACGACGCATAACCGCGCGTCTGGCTTTTCAGCTTATCATAGAAGTCGAAAACGATCTCCGTCAGCGGCATTTCGAAGATGAGCTCGACGCGGGTCGTCGTGAGGTAATGCTGGTTGATGAGAATGCCCCGTTTAAAGAGGCAAAGCGTCATGATATTACCGATATACTCCGGCTTGGTGATGATCTGTGCCCGGATATACGGTTCTTCGATATGATCGATCCGCGTCGGCTCGGGCATCTCCGCGGGATTGTTGACGACGATCTCTTCGTTTTTATTGGTGTACGCGACGAAACTGACGTTGGGTACCGTCGTGATCACGGTTTGGTTGAATTCGCGCTCCAGCCGCTCCTGAATGATCTCCATATGCAGCATCCCCAGGAAGCCGCAACGGAAACCGAAGCCCAGCGCCTGCGAGGTCTCGAGCTCATACGTCAGCGAGGCATCATTCAGCTGCAACTTGTCCATGCAGTCGCGCAATTCCTCGAAATCGTCCGTGTTGACCGGAAAGATACCGGCGAACACCATCGGCTTCACTTCTTCAAAGCCCTGGATCATCGTTGGATTCGGATTGGACGACAAGGTGATCGTGTCGCCCACCTTTACCTCCTTGGCATTCTTGATCCCCGTGATGATATACCCCACGTCTCCCGTCCTGACCTCTGCCCGCGGGTCGAGGGCGAGCTTGAGCACACCCACCTCATCGGCTTCGTATTCGATACCGGTGGACACGAATTTGACCTTATCGCCCTTTTTGATGTTGCCGTTCAGGATGCGGTAATAGACAATGATCCCGCGGAAGGAGTTGAAGACACTGTCGAAGATCAGCGCCTGCAACGGCGCGTTCGGATCACCTTCAGGCGGCGGAATGCGTTTGACGATCGCGTCCAGGATCTCCGGCACGCCCAGCCCTGTCCTCGCACTCGCCAGCAGGATTTCCTCCGGCTTGCAGCCGATCAGTTCGATGATCTGGTCCTTCACTTCTTCGACCATCGCGCCGTCCATGTCGATCTTGTTGATGACCGGGATGATCTCGAGGTCGTTTTCGATGGCCAGGTAGAGGTTGGAAATGGTCTGGGCCTGTATTCCCTGCGTGGCGTCGACAAGCAACAAGGCGCCCTCGCAGGCAGCCAGGGCGCGGCTGACCTCATAGCTGAAGTCCACATGGCCCGGCGTATCGATCAGATTCAGGATATATTGCTGTCCGTTCTGGGCGTAATTGATCTGGATCGCGTGGCTCTTGATGGTAATACCTTTTTCCCGTTCAAGATCCATATCGTCCAATACCTGTGCCTGCATGTCCCTGGCGGAGATCGTATTCGTCAGCTCCAGCAACCGGTCCGCGAGGGTACTTTTACCGTGGTCAATATGGGCGATGATGCAGAAATTCCGTGTATTTTTCATTCGCTGCAAAAGTAAGCAAATAGCTTGGTTGCCCAGCGTTGAAAATTCCTTATTTTCACATAAATTCAGCTATGGCAGCCGATCCGAAACCATTGACGCACAGCAGGAAAAAAGGGCTGCTGGCCCTGATGATCGGCTTCTTCATCCTGCAGGCCGGCTTTGACCTGGCGCACTCCGTTACCGCCTTTCCTTTTGTGCACTACGGGATGTTTTCAGAACGCTTTCCCAACCCCGAAAGCCTGCCCGCATTCGAGATCCTTGCCGACGATCGGCCGCTCCGCGCTGCAGGCTTCGGGATCTACCGCTGGGACATGATCCAGCAACCGCTGGAAGCTTTTGATAGATGGGAGCGAACCGGCGATTATGCCGGTGATAAGGCGCGGATGAAGACAATTTTCCCTGGCCTGTATGCACTCGTCTCGTCCCACCTCGACAACCCGCCGGGCCTGGCGACGACATTTCCCGGTTGGTACCGGAAGTATCTCGGGCGCCTGCTGGGCCGGCCCGTCCACCGGTTACGCGTGGAAAAGCTGTCGTACGGGTATGAACCCTTCGGGATCGTCGTGTTGGCTAAATCACCCTGGATCAATTGCGACTGATGGAGAAACGCGCCAATTATACCCGGGACCGGAACCTGCTTTTGCTTTGCTATTTTTTATTTTATTACGTTTTGCTGCTTTCCTTCTGTCACGACGGCCGTTTGCTGAGCCAGTACCAGCCCGTCTTTTTCAGCGAGAACCGCGACCTGACCGAACTTGCCCTGATAGCGTCCGGCTTGCCGCGCTGGATGATCGCCCACCCCTGGGCCTTTCGGGTCGCCGATTGCCTTGCCTTTCTTCTTCCAGTCCCGCTGATCTGGCAAGGCTTTCGTGACCGGCGCTTTTCCGTCGTGCCGGGTGTCGTCTTTGTCCTGTACCTCGCACTATACCTCCTGCTCGACGATATTTTCTGGCAGGTGCATCACGAGCCATTCCTCGTCCTCGTACTGCTCTCCCTGACCTGGACGACGAGAAAAGCCGACAGGTTCTACCTGCTGCTGGCTGGTTGCCGGTATTATTTCCTGTATGTCTTCGTCAGCGCGGCCATTTGGAAAATCGCCCGGGGGGCGGTGTTTAACCCCGGAGAGATGAGCCGCATCCTCCTCTTTCACCACAAGGACCTGCTGATCGGACCCTGTGCGTCGCCGTTATGCCGGGCATACCGCTGGCTGATCGACCATCCATCGGTTTCCAGCCTCCTGTACCTAGGGGGCGTGGTGCTCGAAGCCACATTTATCATCGGGTTCTTCACACGGCGCCGGGACAGGCTGCTGGCCGCACTTGCCGTCATTTTTGTGATCGCCGACCTGCTGGTCATGCGGATCCCTTACTGGATGATCCTGATCGGCACTTATCCGCTTTGGCTGAGAAAAGCGGGTTACCCTGCGGTAAAAAAGATCCTCGTGTACGAGACCACGCACCACGAAAACCTTCCGGCGCTCCTCGACCTCTGTGACCAGGAGTTCAGCGAGGTGACCGTTTTCCTGAAGGAGTTGTCCTACCATCATCTCACCGGCGAGGGTTCGCCCGAACATCGATGGCCGCGCGCAGAATTTGTCATCCAGACGCGGGATTGCGGCAACCCGCGGTTCCTGTGGCAGTTATTCTCTTTCCTCCGCCGGCACGACTATAGCCACCTGCACCTGGCCACGCTCGATAACAACCTGCTTTTGGTCGCACTTCGTCTGCTTTTTCTCGATCGGGTCCATGTCAGCCTGACGGTCCACGAGATCAACGAATACACCATCCCCTCCTGGCGCGGCCTCCGGGATTGGTCGGAGACGATCGCCAAGCGGCTGCTGCACGGCCGGATCCGCCACTATCATGTCTTTTTGCCCGCCATGGCCGATCTGCTGCAACAGCGATTGCCGGGTTGCGTAGCCGTCTTTATTCCCTCGAGGTTCTATGCTTCACACCGGCAGCCCGGTTGGGCGCTGCCCGCACCCCCGCCCTACCGGATCGTCGTTCCCGGTTCGTTGGATCCGAATCGCCGCAATTATGGCGACATTGACCAGACCCTCCGGCTCCTGCTTTCCGATCCCGCGATGCCCCCGATCCAACTCGTTCTCCTGGGCGACTCGTCGACTCCCGCCGGATCTGCCATCCTCACTTCGTTCCAGTCCCTGGCCGGGGACCGGCTGACACTCCGCCATTTCAGCGGCTACATCCCCGAAGCCGGGTACGAAGGGGAGCTGGCTACCGCGCACCTCCTGTGGAGTCCGCTGAACATCCACAAACAGAGCAGCCGCCGGGCATCCGAAACCTATGGCCTCACAACCGCCAGCGGACTTACCGCCGACCTGCTGCTCAGCGACGTGCCGGCATTGGTTCCCACGGGCTTCAGCGTGCCGGACGTCTTTGGCGCCGCCCTCCATACGTACCGGTCACCCGAAGACGCGGCCACCTTCCTGCGTGACATCCTGTTCAACGCCGCTGCATATGCTCATACCCGGGTTGAGATCCGGCAAGCATTTACTTTTTTTTCGAAAGAAAATTTCACCGGGTTGTTCAGGCAGCTGATAGATCGATGACCCGGCTACTGCACCTCGGTACGATCCCGGCCGCAATCCGGCAGCTCTCACCTCGTCTTCACCATCCACCCCAAAAACGGCGATCGTACGCCGCAGCTGCGGTACACGACCACCGCCAGCAAGACATTGTAGGCCGCGTTGCTCAGCAGGATGGCAAGCGCCCCGCCCGTGATCCCGGCGACAGGGATCAGCCACCAGCTGGCGCCCGCCAGCATCGCCACGTAGGCAAACAGACAACCAGCCGCATACCTCTCCCTGTCCTGCATCATCAGGATGGTATTGGCCGGGCCGAACAACGCGAAAAGGAATTGCGCCACGCTGATATACACGAGGGCCGGATATCCGGCCGAAAATTCCGGACCGAACAGACGAAGCAGCAAAGGCCCCGCCACCAGTATCCCCGCTAGCAGCGGCAGGCTCAGCAAGCTCATCAGCTTGTTGCTTTCGCTGTACAGAGACTGGATATAACCCCTGTCTGCTTCCGCATGCCGGGCGAACAGCTGCGGGAGGACCGTATGCATCAGGAAGAAGGGAAAGATCAGCAGGTCCGCAAAGCGGTAGCTGATGTTGAAGATGCCTATCTCCTTTGCGGGGAGGAACACGGGAAGGATCAGCATGGTGATCTTGGTGCCCAGTAAATAAAAAAGACTGATCAGGAAGAACCAGGTGGTTTTTCCCTTCTTTCCCGTCCCCACCGGGCCCACCCCGCCCTTCTCCTTCGCCTCTCCCGCCGCTCTCCCTTCGGCGACGTTTCTTCCGGCCGGCATACGCCGTAGCATCCTGTACCCCATTGCTCCTGCCGCGCCGCAGCATACCGCCAGCGCCCCGGTAGCGAGGATCACCAGCGTACGGGCATCCACTAAGGTGCCGGACACATGCAGAAGCAGGATCCCGGTGATCAGCAAGAGCGGCCGGGCGAGCTTCTCGACCACCTGGCTCGACCGGATATGATCGAGCGCCTGAAGGACGATCTGGTTCAAACTCAGCGCGGCCGTCAGCAACACCGCAACCGCAGCCAGTCTGAAAAGATCCTCGTGCTCGCTAAGGGTATCGATCCGCACCCAGTGCAGCAAGCCGATCCAACCCATCCCTGTCGCTACTCCCGCAACCGCAATCCACCGGTTGGCGGCCCGAACCAGATGCCGGACGCCCCGCGGGTTTCCCCGCATCCGGGGGATCTGCGCCAGCAACAGGTCGTCGCGTCCGCCCATTACCAATACCCCGAGGACGCTTACCCAATTGAATACGTGAACATACAGGCCGTAGGCGCGCGTATCGGAGAAGCGGACCAGCAATAAATTACCGGCGAAGACAAGCAACACAGAGCCCCCCTGGATCATAAGGGACTGCATCGTCCCGCGCACGATCCGCCACCGGTCGGCAACGTGCAAACCGTCCTCCATCCACCGGAAAGTCTTCAGTATTTTGCGTGAATATCCACCCAAAAGATGAACCGCTTGTTTTTCGTATATTGATAATAGTGAAAAAAGTGCCGGCTCATCCGTCGCCGCGTCACCTCGAAGTCGGCCCACGCTCCCTCCAGCGCATCGCCGAAAGCGCCCGAATCCGAATCCGCTTCGGGTAACCCCTGCCTGGCCAGGAAACGGCGGTTGCTGTGCCGCGGTCCCGGCTTGTCCAACCAGCGCTCCAGTTTCGTCATCACCCTGGACGACCACCAGTGCATCCGGTCGTAGAAGCCTTGGTCGGACAAGGGTAGCAGGCTCTCCTGGTCGATCAGCATGAACTGCCGGTAGCCCGCGGCCACCAGCGCATCGAGGGCGGCGAACAGCAGTTGTTCATTTCCCGCAATTTCCCCGATAGGTAAGCCCGAGGCTTCGCAGGAGATATAGGCGGGCCGCACTGTACATTCCTTCAGCCCTGCCAGCGCCCGCGCGTCGGCCCCTTCGATGTCGAGCTTGCAATACCACGGCAAACCGTACGTCGCAAAGAGCGAGCACAGGTTGCGCCCGGGTACCGAAATAAACCCTGCGGCCGGCCCGGGCCGTTCCGCAAGGGAGCGCAGAAGGCTGCTCTCCGTCGGCTTCGCGCTCAAAAAAAAGTCCACCCCCGCCACATCTTTTTCGAGGACGGCCGCATGCAGCACGCTCACCAACCCTTCCGCAATAGCAGTGGCGAACCGGTCGCGGAGCCCCGCCGCCAACACGGGGTCGGCTTCGACGGCCAGCACGCGATAGCCGGAACGAAGATAGTAGGCCGTATCCGCGCCGTCATTGGCCCCTACATCATAGATCAGCTTCCTGTTGCTCATATTACCCGGACGCGATTTGTTCGCGCCCCTTCCTGGATGACACTATTCCTCGGTGGGCTCTCCATTGCCACCGCCTGGCTGTTATTTCAACGACCGGATGATCGTTGCGAACTCCGCAGCCTGGAGCGACGCGCCGCCGACCAGTCCGCCATCGACATCCGGGCTGTGGAATAGCTCCTTCGCATTCCCTGCCTTGACGCTACCCCCGTACAAGATCGGGATCGCATCGGCCGCCTCGCTAAACTTTCCTTTCAAAATGTCGCGGATATGCGCATGCATTTCCTGCGCCTGTGCCACAGTGGCCGTCTTCCCGGTCCCGATAGCCCAGATGGGCTCGTATGCAATGACGATCTGCCGGATTTGTTGCGCTGAAAATTGAAAAAGCGATTCCCTGAGCTGTGTCTCGACAAACCCATCCTGCGCACCCGACTCCCGGACAGACAGCGGTTCGCCGCAGCAGAAGATCGGGGTTATGCCGTTCTCCAGGCAGATCGCTGCCTTTTGCGCCAGCAGTTGGTTCTGCTCGCCGAAATATTCGCGCCGCTCGCTGTGGCCGATCACGCAATACCGGATATCGATCGACCGCAGCATCTCTGTGGACACTTCCCCCGTATAGGCGCCGGACTTCTTGTCCGAGCAATTCTGCGCGGCGGCGAAATAGTTCGTTCTTCCCGCTACCCGCTGGTTGGCCATGAGGAGGTACGGGAATGGGACCGCAAATACCGCCCGCTGGTGCGCAGCGAGGACGATGTTCTCCCGGAGGATGCTATCCAATAATTCCTGGCCCTGTTCGAACGTAAGGTTCATTTTCCAGTTCGCTGCGGCAATTTGTTGTCTCATGAATGTTCGTTATTTTACAATTGATCAAATATTTGTCGGATCGCCGCTATCTCGCCGGCAGCGAGGTCGCGGTCTTTCATTTTCTTCCAACGCCCGATATCCCGCAACGCCTTGTCCCAGGCGTACCGGGTCCGTCCGTCCTGTCCCCAGCTGAAATCCGGAATATGTTTTGGGGGGACCGTCTCACCGAAAATATTGCAGCAAACCCCGGTCATGGTCCCGGTATTGAAAGATGTATTGATAGCGGTCCGCGAGTAATCGCCCATAAGCAATCCGCATTTCTGACCGGCCGCGAGCCATGCTCCCGACGCGGGGTGATAGACGTTGACGACACCCGCATTATTCTTCACATTGGAAGCAGATGTACCCGCGCCGAGATTACACCACTCCCCGATCACAGAGTCGCCAAGATAGCCATCGTGCCCCTTGTTGGAAAAGCCAAAAATGACGGTATTCTTGATCTCGCCGCCCGCGATGGATCGGGGGCCGAGCGTGGTCGCGCCGTAGATCTTCGTGCCCATTTTGACGGCGGCGCCTTCCCCGCAGGCAAACGGCCCGCGGATCATACTCCCTTCCATGATCTCCGCATGGTGGCCGATGTAGATCGGCCCGGTCCCCGGATTCAGCAGACAATGCGAAATCCGGACCCCCTCTTCTACAAAGATTTCGCCTTCGCCGGTCAGTCCGACGGTCGGAGGGAGCGGCATACTCTTTCTTCCGGCGGTGATCAGCGCGTAGTCTTCGGCAAGCGCTGCCGCATTGTGCTGAAAAATGTGCCAGGGGTAGCGGATCAGGCGCTCCCCGGCGATCAGACGGTCTATTGCTTCCTGCGTCAGCGGTCCCCGGGTCAGCTCTTCGCTGATCCTGGCGGCCAGCGCCCGCGTGGGCAGGATGTTGGCGGGCAGCGCGGGACCGCCCGAAACCAGGGCAAACCCGTCCTTGCCCAGCAGACGCGCCCATTTTTCCCTGAAGGTCAGGACGCCCATCCTGATATCCAGCACCGACCGGATCGCGGTAAACGGAAGGAGGTCCTTGGCGCAGGAAACGTCTTCGAGCGGGAGCATGGAACCAAAACTATTCAATCCCGGGAAAAGCACCAACTATTCAGTCCGGGAAAACGCGCCACATTCCCGGCACAAAAAAATCCCCTCCGAAGGGAAGGGAATAAAATAGTGTGACAGCGCCAATGGAAAGACTACAAGAGTGGCCGACCGCTATTTGGTCTTCTTTTCGTAGCGTTTCTTGAATTTGTCGATTCTTCCGGCCGTATCCACCAGCATATTTTTGCCGGTAAAAAAAGGATGGGAAGTATTGGAGATTTCCAGTTTGATCAGTGGATATTCGTTACCGTCTTCATACTTGATGGTTTCGCGGGACTGTGCCGACGATTTGCTCAGGAACGTGACCCCATTGCTCATATCCTTGAACACGACGAAACGGTAGGTTTTCGGATGGAGATCTTTTTTCATAATTTATTCTGTTTGAAGGCTGTACGGATTTGGCCGTACGATTTTTTTTAAACTTAGGTTTGCAAAGGTAGCCATTTGTGAGGTCGCCCGCAAATAAAAATTGGCGATCTAGCTGCGCATGTTGACATATTGGAGGGCTATGCCGAGGTTAGCGCCGCTGCAAAGTTTTATAACAGCCTGAAGATCATCTATTTTCTTACTAGTTACCCGGATGAGATCGTCCATGATCTGCGACTGGACCTTCAACCCGGAGTCCTTGATCAGCTTGGTCACCTTCTTGGCATCTTCCTGTTTGAGGCCGTTTCGGACAAGTACCTCCTGCCTGGTGACCTTCCCGCTCTGGTAAGGCTCCTTTCCAAAGTCAAACGCCAGCGGGTCAAGCCCTTGCTTCATCGACCTGCTGACCAGGACATCCACGATCTGGCGGAGCTTCATATCGCTTTCCGCTTCCAGGTCGATCTTCATGTCCTTTTTGTTCAGATCGATCTTGACGGGCGAGTCCTTGAAGTCAAACCGGTTGGTGATTTCTTTCTTTGTGACGTTGACGGCATTGTCAAGGACCTGCTGATCGACCTTGCTGACGATATCGAAAGATGGCATAGCGGATGATTATCTATCAAATGTACACAAATGGACGGACTTGCCAACCGACCCGTCCGCGCATCCGCCGCCATAGCTTTAATTGCCGTTCCCGCCCGTTTTTACCCGGCTTTCTTCTTCACCGGCGCCGCCGTTCCGACGGCCATTGTTGGAGGCCCCCTTCATCGGCTTACCAAAATTCCAGGTGAAAGTCGCCGCCACCATCCGGCTGTCCCTACGGTTATGAAAGGTCGCTTCGGTCTGCTGGAAATTGATATATCCATGGACCTGGTTGGTGTAAAGGAAGTCTCGGACGGTCAGCTTCAGGCTTGCTTTTTCTTTCATGATCTTTTTGGCGATGGCGACTGTTCCCTGACCCATGGGGTCAACGATTACTTGTCCTTCCACACCCTTCGTCCGGTAAAATCCGGACAATTCCCCGGTCCAGCCATGGGGGAAAGTGAATTGGTTATTGATGTTGACGAGCAAGGTGGTCGCTGAGACATTGATGTTCTCGCCGTACAGTAAGCCGGTAAATTTATTATAGTTCACATTGGAGTACAGGATGGCCGTCCACCATCTTGCCAACGGCACCTGCGCGCTCACCGACAAACCAGCATTCTGACGACTGCCGATATTGCCATGACGGACGATGGTTGCCTGCCCGGATTGCTCGAAGGTTTCGGTAAAAAAGTTCTTGGTAAAACTATAGTTGATTGTCGTCGACAACCAGTGCTTGTAACTGTGGGATAATTCCAGGTTATCGGTGAACTGCGGTTGCAGATAGGGGTTACCGGCCTGATAGGTGTACTGATCGAGGAAGAAAAGGAAGGGATTCATGTCCTGGTAAGCCGGCCTGTCGATCCTGCGGCCATAGTTCAGTGTAAAAGCGTTCTTTTCGTTGGCCTGATAGGTAATATATGCTGTGGGGAACAAGTTGACGTAGCTCCGCGTGAAGGAAGAATCATTGTTGTTGACCGTCAGGCCATTGCCCAATTGGTGGCCGGAGTAGTTCGTGTTCTCCGCCCGCATTCCTGCTTGCACCGTCCACTTCTTACCATATTGCGTGGTCAGGTTCACATAGGCGGCATTGATGTTCTCCTTGTAGATAAAGGCGTTGGTCTTGGTGGTGTCGGCGCTCGGGAATCCATTCAGAACATTGAAATAGTCCGCCGTGTTGTTCGTGTTCACATAGCTTAGTTTGATGCCTGTTTCGAGTTTGTATCCTTTCGCCAGCGGCTGTGTGTAATCCGTCTTGAGCGTATAGATATTGATCGTACTGGGCAGCTGGCCGGTTAGCACGGAAGTATCGAGGAGGTTCTTGTCCGGCGAAAAGGTTTGATTGTTGAAATACTGGTCGCTGACGGAAGAATACCGGACATAATCCAGGTCCGCCGTCAGTTCGCGGCCAGCCGAGTCGTATGCATGCCGGAAATTAAGATTGGCCGATTCGTTTTTCCAGGACGTATTGTTGGTGCTGGGCGAGTAGACCAGGGAGTCGACGGCATAAGCCGGACTCATCAACTGGATATTGCTCCCGGAATGATTGTCTTCCTTGTTCCGAAAGCCGCTCACGACAAAGCCAAGAGTGGTTTTCGGGGTGACATAATAATCCATGCCGAATTTCAGGTTCCCCTCCGGGTTCAGAAAATGCATTGTCGTGGTCTGCTGGAAGATCGAATTGACTGTCTGCGTGCCGTCATTGTTCAGGTATTTTCGCTGTATATCAAGGACCTGGAAACCCTGCCACCTCGAATAGCCGGCGTTCAGGAAGAAATTCAACTGTCCGGTCCGATAGTTGAGATTGAGGCTGCCGCTGGGCTTGGGATAGACGCCCTGTGTATGGGTAAGGCTAAGGTTGCCATTGAATCCCTTTAGCTTGTTCTTTTTCGTTTTAATGTTGATGATCCCGGAGTTTCCGGCTGCATCGTATTTTGCCGACGGGTTCGTCATCAGCTCGATCTGGTCGATCGCAGAAGCGGGAAGGCTCCGAAGGTAGTCTGCCAGCTGCGTCGCGGATAAGTAAGTGGGCTTGCCGTCGATCATGATCGTTACACCCTGTTTCCCTTTCAGGCTGATATTGTCGTCCTTGTCCAATGTCACGCCCGGCGCCTTTTCGAGCACATCCATTGCCGTACTGCCGGCGTTGGCCGGTGACGCATCGACGTTAATGATCGTCCGGTCTGCCTTTTGTTCGATCGGGGGGCGCCTGGCGATGACCGCGACAGCGGCCAGGTTTGCCGTCACCGGCGTCAGTACCATCGGAGGCACTACCCTGCCCGCACTTGCCGTCAGTTCCAGCGGCTGCGACCAGGCAGGTTTGTAACCAACGAAGGACGCCCTCACCAGGTATCTGCCGGCGGGCACTTCCGCGAAGCCAAAACGGCCTGCCTTATTAGTAACGGTTTCTTTGATCCGGCTTGAATCCGTGGCCTGCAACAGGGCCACCGTCACCGCTTCCAGCGACTGGCCTTTTTCGTCCAACACGATCCCGGAAACCCGGCCGGGAGATTCCAGGTCGCTGCCGCCGACCTTCGGCGCCGACGGTTGACTCCTGGCGATCGGCCCCAGGGCGGATAATAATAATACCAGTAGCGTCATCTTCTGTCTCATAACGTGGTGTTTTATGGTCCTGCCATCAATGGGCAGTTGTTGTCAAGTACTATTTTTTAAATATTACAATACTAAAGTAAGTACTTTGTATAACATAGATCATTGCTTTGTGGCGGAAGGCCGCTTAACTTGATAACCGGCAATGCATGCGATATAAAGCGAGTTGATACGGCTGCTGCAGACACGCAGCTGAACCATCTGACGAGGAAAAAAGCAAAACTGTTACAGCCGGGAAGCCCAACAGTGATAGAGGGATAGAAAGTCGGAAGGGCGGTAATCAGCCGGTAGCGCTGTCACGGGGTGGGCGCGCTATCTTTCGCGTTCGCCTGCCAAGTCCGATGATTATAGCGAACCCTGCGATCACCAGTACCGAAGAGATGACCTCGGCCTGCGTGGGCTGGAGGGGAAGGAAGTCGTACTTGCTGTTTACGCGGATATGTTCTATGACGAATCGTTCTATGCCGTTCACGATCAAGTAGATACCAAACAAATAACCCGGAACTTTAAGCTTTTTGCGAAGCGCCCAGAGCAGAAAGAACAAGCCCAGGCACATCAGGGTTTCATAGATCGGCGTCGGAAAAACCGGGATAGGGAGCTGGGCGCAATAATCCTGACCCTGGCAACCGGGGATCCTGGCGAATGAGCCGAGTACATTGTGCGGATAGGAATAGGCAAAAAGCCAGTCGGGCAACCAATGCGGGGCCCTTACCGCGAGGTGCGGCACGTGCTGCAGGCCGTGAAACTCGGCCGAATAATTCTGACTGTATTGCTGAACCACACGCTCGAAATCGCCTGGTTGCGCGAGTACGCTCTTGCTGGTTGTGGGGTCGGTTATATAGGCGCTGTTGAGAATGCCCCAGTCGCCGTCTCCCGCCACCTGGCACCCAATACGCCCGATGGCATAGGCCAGCATCAGGCCCGGCGCGGCGGCGTCGTTCAATTCCCAAAAGCCGATGCCATGCTTCTTCGCATACCACCAGATGGCGAGCGCGGCGCAGATCAGGCCGCCGTAAAAGGTCAGGCCGCTAAAGGAGAACAAAGATCCCATGGGGTCCCTGACGAAATCGTCCCAGGTTTCGAAACTGTTGAAGATCTTAGCGCCTATAAAACCAAAAATAAACGCGTATAGCGTCAGGTCGCCAACCCGGTCATGCGGCCAGATCCGGACCTTCTTCTCTTGTGGTTGCGGCAGCTTTTGTTTATTCTTCTCATACCACTTCAGGCCGGCGAAAACCAGTCCCAACGCCAGGCCTGCCGGCCAGCTTCCCCGTCCGGACATCACAAAATCCTGGATGTTGATATTGGTGCCAGTCCCGGACAAAAAAAGGCCCAACAGCTTGAACCCCAATATAAACCCCAGGATGAAATTGAGGATGAGCTCCCCTGCCGTAGCCGGCTTCCCGATCATCACAAGCTCTTCCCTGTATTGCAGCAAACCTTCGCGTTCTTTTCGGATGAGCTCCCGCGTCAAAGTAACGGCTGCCGCGATAAAGGAAAGCGCTACAAAAAACCCGAAAGAATTGATAAAGCGCAACCAGGACGGAGCCTTTCCAAAAATATCGGAGAACGCATAATAAAGATTGGGATACATAGTTCAGATATAGATAAAAACTGTGCTTCGCAAACGTACACCAAAAACCCGAACAAACAGCAAGCGCGGAACCGATAGAACAACAGGCGATTATCTTCCCCGATCCCGCCCGCCAAAAACATCGCCAAAAATTATTTTCCACATTATACTAAAGTTTGGGCATTCGCGTTCCACACCGATGTTCCACGGGGAACATTTATCGATGGAAATTTAGGCCGTTCGCGCCTTTCCAAGCTTATCCCCAAGTGTGTATAAATCAATCTCCCTCTGTTTGGGCCTAAAAAAAAGGCCATCCGGGTGGATGGCCTTCGGTTCGTTTGAGCTCCAGGTAGGTCAGCAATACTCGTCGAATGCCGCGATAAGATTATGCGCGATCAGGTTCGCGGGGCGGCCTTCGATTTGATGCCGCTCGATCATATGGACAAGTTTGCCATCCTTGAACAAGGCGATCGAAGGAGAGGAAGGCGGATAGGGCAGTAAATGCTCCCGGACAGTTGCAACTGCCTCGAGATCGAAACCCGCAAAGCTGGTCGTCAGGTAGTCGGGTTTCTTCTTGCTGTTGGCGACCGCCATGAGCACGCCTGGCCGGGCGGAGCCCGCCGAGCACCCGCAAACAGAATTCACCATCACCAGCGTCGTTCCTGACTTGGTCAATTGGTCATTTACTTCGGTCGAAGTGAGCATTTCCTGGAAACCGTTGTCGGTCAGCTCTTCCTTCATTGGTAGTACTATTTCCTGTGGATACATCTCTGATAAATTTTGATTACACAACACAAAGGTACTATAAAAGTTGTCTTTCCCCCGCTCTACCGGTCGCGATGCGCAAGATTGCCTATTCCTTCTCGCTTCGCCTTACCCCTGTCTGCTCGAATATTCCTACTCGCCTGTTCCTTCTCGCCTATTCCCTTCTCTCCTCACCCCGCCATGTCTTAGCCCCTCCCAACCCGACCCGTCCCCTTCCGCTACAAAAGCACCCCGGTGTGAAATAATGTCACGTCACCGCCCTTTCTGCTGCCGCAATGTCACGATTCTGGCGCCAAAGTTTGCCAAAAAAGCACCGAACCTATCCATTTCAGCCAATGGTACAAGCTTTGAACATACCCTGCCGATTCGAAACGAAATAAAAATCTCAAATAAATCAATTGTATGACACTCGTAAAAGTAAACAACAACGGCCACCGCAGCCTCTCGAACCTGGTCGACGAATTTTTCCAGGGTTTCCCGGTCAAGGAAGAAAACTTCGGCTTTCCTCCAGTCAACATCCATGAAACGGCCGACGCCTACCATTTGGAACTGAGCGCCCCGGGCCGCAGCAAGGAAGACTTCACGCTGGGCATTGAAAATGGCCTCCTGTCCATCGGTTACGAAAAGAAGGAAGCAGCCAGGACCGAAGCAGAATACAAGACGATCCGCAAGGAGTTCTCTTTCCGGAGCTTCAAACGCAGTTTTACCCTCGATGAGGGCATCGATGCCAACGGTATCCAGGCGAAATATGAGAACGGCGTGTTAAAGTTATTCCTGCCCAAAAAGGAACAGGTGAAAGAGAGCGTGAAGCAGATCAGTGTGCAGTAAGCATATTGGAGCAATTTAGCCTGTCCTGCAAAGGCCGGTCTCATCCCGTGGGTGGACCGGCCTCTTTTTTTGACTTTTTTATGAATGATTGTTTTAATTTCGAGGCTCTAACCCATGTAATCCAATCAGATCATGATGAAACCTTCGGTCAGGCTTTGGTTTTTGTTATTGGTGGTTTTCGCATTCTCGCAGAAAGGACTCGCACAAATTCCAACTTTTCACGCCCCGATGCAATTGCAGGACACCACGAAGAGTCCGGAAGACACGTTGCGCATCAGGAACCTGAACCCGTATTTTTCGCTCCATGTCGACTCCACCCTGAGCTATCAGCTGGAAATCAACCGCGATCCAAGCCGATATTTCTTTTTCATGAAGGACGCCCCCGTGGGGATGAAGATCAGGGAGAACGGGACGATTACGTTCCGGGCGGATAAGTCCTATTTTCTTTCCGGCCGCCTCAAATATGATGTCCCTTATAGAGTAAAGATCGGCGTGCAGAACCTCGACAATCCCAAAGACCGGCTCGATACCTCCTTCACGATCCAGTTTTTTACCACAGATGTCATCCCTTCGCACGTCAAACCCACGGTAAGCAGCGTATTATACGTGGACGAAGGCGACACGATCAACTTCCGGGTCCAGTGCGAGACCGGCACCTACCCCATCGATAATATTACGTTTTACTCGAATATTCCGATCCGGAACAATACCATAGTGAAAAACTGTGACGACCTCTTTACCTGGTCGCCGCCCTATGATTTTGTGAAATCCGGCGATTCGGGCAAGACCAGATTGCTGGTCCTGTATTTTGTCGGCACCAACAAGATGTTCCAGCGGGACACGGCCGTCGTCAGGATCTATGTCAAGGACGCGCTCAACTACCCTTACGCCAAGGATGATTATGAGAATACGCTCAAGGACTACCGGCTCTACATCCTGCGGTTGAAATATGCCTTTTTCCAATTGGATAAGAAGGTCAAACACACCAAAAGTACGCGCCAGGGCTTCGACATTACTGCTGCCGCCACCGGGCTCGGCGGAACGATTGCGACGGCCTCCAATTCGACGACAGCCGGGGCCATCCTGCCCAGCGTGGGGGTGGCCATGGTTCCCGTCAAGGAGACAACCGCCCCGCCGCTGACCGCGGAGCAGAACCAGGCTACCCTCGTGCGGGCCTCGGTCAAGCGACTCGACTATATCATGCACGACAACGCCCTGATCGGCGATAAGGATCCCGATATAGAGAAAAAGATCACCACGCTAAAAGCGGAATTGAAACAGACGCAGATCCAGCTGATCGATGTCCCTTTGGAAGAAACCGTCAACATGACCGAAGATCAGCTGAATGCCTATTTCGACAATCCGAAGGTGAAGAAGAAGTACCGCGTCAAACGCTAAAGATAGCCAAGGATCTTGAGCATGCTCTGCGCGGTTTGCTCCTTGGCATAAACCCAGTCGGTCAGCTTGCCGTTCTTGTCATGCCCGACGATCACGTGTTTGGGCGACGGAATGAGGCAGTGCTTGATCCCGCCGTAGCCGCTGATCTGGTCCTGATATGCCCCGGTATGAAAAAAGCCCACATATAACGGCTCCCCGTTGACGATCTTGGGCAGGAATACTTCGTTGATGTGTTCTTCCGAATCGTAGTAATCGTGGCTGTCGCAGGTGATCCCGCCAAGGACGACCCGCTGATACTCGACATCCCATTTGTTGATCGGCAGCATCAGGAACCGCTCACCGATCCCCCACGTATCCGGCAGCGTCGTAATGAATGAGGAGTCGATCATGTACCAGATCTCCCGGTCGTTCTGCACCTTCTGACCGATGACACTGTAAATATGCGCCATGCTTTCCCCCACAGTATAGCTTCCGAATTCAGTGAAGATATTGGGCATCGGCACATTGTTCCGCTTGCAGGCCTTTTTGATGTTCTGTACGATCTCGTTGATCATGAACTGGTAATCGTACTCGAAGCCAAGGGAATGTTTGATGGGGAATCCGCCGCCGATATTGATCGAGTCCAACTCCGGGCAGATCTTTTTTAGCTGGCAGTACAGGTTGATGACCTTGTTGAGCTCACTCCAATAATATATATCGTCCTTGATCCCCTTGTTCAGGAATATGTGGAGCATCTTCAACTGGAAGCGGTCCTCGTTCCCTTCGATCTTGTCGACATAGAATTCGAGAACCTCCCTTGCCCTGAACCCGAGCCTCGAAGTATAGAAAGGGAAGGTCGGTTCCTCTTCGGCGGCGACCCGGATCCCCAGTTTGAACGGTACTTTGACCGAACGTTTGTATTGCTGGAGTTCGTCCTTGTTATCAAGGATCGGGATCACATTCTTAAACCCGGCATTCAGCAGCGAAGCAATACGGCTGGTGTATGATTTTTGTTTGAACCCGTTGCAGATGATAAAGGTGTCCTTGGTGATCTTTTTCCGCTGGTATAGCTTTTTGATGATCTCGATATCATAGGCGTAGGACGTTTCGAGGTGGATATCATTCTTCAGGGCCTCTTCCACGATAAAGGAAAAATGCGAGCTTTTGGTGCAATAGCAGTAAAAGTATTTTCCTTCGTACCGGTGCTTCTTGATCGCAGCGGCGAACATCTTTTTCGCCTTATTGATCTGCGACCCGATCTTAGGCAGATAGGTCAGCTTTAGCGGAGTGCCGTATTTGTCGATCAAAGCCTTGAGGTCGACGCCGTTGAATTGGAGATAATTGTCCCTGACTTCTAGCCCTTCCTGCGGGAAGTTGAACGTCTGTTTCACCAGATCGGTGTAGGTATTATTCTGCTGATCCAGTTTACGTTGAATTTAATGGTTGAAAGAATCGGACCGGGTCCGTTTTTGATGGCGCTAATTTATAAAAAAAGCATTTATAATTCCTGAAAATAAAAACGCCCCGGACCGGGGCGCTTCCTTATCCAATAACTTTCCGTTCATTTAACAGAGTCGACCAGCTTCCTGAACGTCTCCGGCTCATTCATGGCCAAATCCGCCAATACTTTCCGGTCCAGCCCGATACCCTTTTGACCGAGTTTGTGAATGAAGGTCGAATAGGTCAGCCCTTCTGCCCGGACTGCCGCGTTGATACGGGCGATCCACAGCGTGCGGTATTCCCTTTTCTTTCCTTTTCTGCCCACATAACGATACTGAAGACCTTTCTCCAAGACGTTTTTGGCGACGGTGTATACATTTTTGCGTTTCCCGTAAAACCCTTTCGCGGCCTTCAGGATGCGTTTCCTGCGGGCGCGGGAGGCAACGGCGTTAACTGAACGTGGCATATCTTACTAATTTGAAAATTTTAAAAGGTTATTTTAGTCTCAGCAGGCGCTTGACGAAATCCATGTTGGCCGGTTGTACCTGGCCCTTCTGACGCATGACCCGCTTGCGTTTGGTAGACTTTTTAGTAAGGATGTGACGTTTAAACGCTTTTTGGAAGGTGATTTTCCCCGTGCCGGTCACTTTGAAGCGCTTCTTGGCACTGGAATTCGTTCTAACCTTAGGCATTTCGACTGCTTTTTTCGTAAGTCCCCTGCTGGCGGATCGCACCGGCGACCACTTATGGAGCCATTTGGGGTTGCAAAGGTACGCAAAAAAACCGCACAAATGGCGGTTTTTCGAGTTTTTTTATCAAGAATGAAGCCCTATTGAGGAGATTTGTCCTTTTCCTTCTTTTTCTGCGGCTTGGGCGCCCAAATGGCGAGCATCCGTTTGCCCTCCATTTTCGGCATCCCCTCCAGGACGCCGGAATCGTTCAGACGCTCGGCAAATTTCAGCAGCAAAAGCTCACCTCGCTCCTTGAATTGGATCGCCCGGCCCTTGAACTGCACATACGCTTTCACCTTATTCCCTTCCTTGAGAAATTTCTCGGCGTGCTTCGCCTTGAAGTCGAAATCGTGGTCGTCGGTATTCGGCGTAAAGCGGATTTCTTTTACTTCCGAGGCCTTGCTCTTGGCCTTCATCTCCTTTTCTTTCCGCTTCTTTTCGTATAGAAATTTATTGTAATCGATAATCTTGCAGACCGGCGGATCTGCGTTCGGCGAGATCTCGACAAGATCGAGCCCCTGCTCCTGCGCCATCCTTTGTGCATCCTGCGTCGGATAGACGCCTACTTCGATGTTATCGCCGACAAGCCGTACCTGCGGCACCCTGATCATGTGGTTGGTACGGTGTTCCTGCTGCTGTTCCTTTCTGAATCTTGGATTAAAACTCCCTCCCCTGGGAGGTCTTGGTCTCGGTGGAAATGCCATTTACTGGTTTTAAGTCCGGCTGCCGTCCCTGGCGGCAACCGCAAATTGTTTTTCTTCTTTTATTCACGCCCTCAGGGATTGGGGACGCGTTCGGAAATCTCCCGGCGCAAGTCGGCAATGAATTCCTCTATACCCTTCACCCCGAGATCTCCTTTACCCTGGCGGCGAACGGCGACCTTCCGGTCAGTCATCTCCTTCTCACCCACCACCAGCATATAAGGGACCTTCGCAAGCTCGGTGTCCCGGATCTTTTTACCAATCTTCTCGCTCCGGTCGTCTACTTCTACACGAATATCTGCATTTTTCAGGATACCTAAAAGACTTTGTGCATATTCCAGCGACTTATCGGTGATCGGCAGGATCTTTACCTGCAACGGAGCCAACCAGACCGGAAACTTGCCGGCATAATGCTCCAGCAGAAAGCCGATAAAACGTTCGTGTGTGCCAAGCGGTGCCCGGTGAATGATCAGCGGGGTCTCAGGATGGTTTTCCTTATTGGTGAATTCCAGCCGGAACCGCTTTCCCTGCGCAAAATCCACCTGGTTGGTCGCCAGGGTGAACTCGCGCCCGATCGCGCTCCAGATCTGGACGTCGATCTTGGGTCCGTAAAAGGCCGCTTCGTCGGGCACCTCAATAAAAGGGGTGTTGGTCCTGATCAGTACGTCCCGCACCAGCGACTCGGTCTCTTTCCAAAGCTCCGGCTCGTCGATGTATTTTTTTCCCAGTCTCGACGGCTCATGCGTGCTGAAACGCATGACGTATTTTTCAATACCAAAGATGCCGAAATACTTCAAATACATCTCGTTCACCGCCTTGAACTCGTCGTAGAACTGGTCTTTGGTGCAATAGATATGGGCATCGTTCATGTGCAAACAGCGTACCCGCATCAGCCCGAACAATTCCCCGCTCTGCTCATACCGGTAACAGGTCCCGTATTCCGCCAACCGGTAAGGCAGGTCCTTGTACGATTTCTGCTCGGCGGCAAAGATCTTGTGATGGTGCGGACAGTTCATCGCTTTCAGATAGTACTTTTCTCCTTCCAGTTCCATCGGCGGGAACATACTGTCCTGGTAATAAGGCAGATGTCCGCTGGTAATATATAGGCTCTCCTTGGCGATATTCGGCGTAACCACCCTTTTGTATCCTGCTTTTTCTTCCGTTTCCTTGGCCAGCCGTTCCAGTTGCTCGATGACGACCGCTCCGTTGGGCATCCAAAGCGGCAACCCCGGCCCTACCTGCTCGTCGAAGGTGAATATGCCCAATTCCTTTCCCAGCTTGCGGTGGTCCCGCTTGCGCGCCTCTTCGAGCATGTGGAGGTATTCGTCCAGCTCCTTTTGGGACGGGAAGGTCACCCCGTAGATGCGGGTCAATTGCTTGTTTCGTTCGTCCCCTTTCCAATAAGCCCCTGCGATATTGGTGAGACGGACGGCCCTGATGAAACCGGTGTTCGGAATATGCGGTCCGCGGCACAGATCGGTGAAATTTCCCTGGGTATAAAAGGTGATCTGCCCATCCTGGAGGTTCTCCAGCAGATCGAGCTTGTATTCATCTCCTTTATCCGCAAAATACCTTACGGCGTCGGCCTTGCTGATCTCTTTGCGAAGATACGGTTCGTTCTTTTTGCCCAGTTCGGCCATTTTGACTTCCAGCTTCCGGAGGTCGTCTTCCGTGACCTGTCTTCCGCCCAGATCCATATCGTAATAGAACCCGCCCGAATCGACCGGGGGCCCGACCCAGAACTTCGCGCCGGGAAAAAGGGATTCCACCGCCTCTGCCATCAGGTGAGCCGACGAATGCCAGAACGTGGACTTCCCTTCCGTATCCGTCCATGTAAGCAATTTCAGGGTGGCGTCGGTCCGGATGGGGCGGGTGGCGTCCCATACCTGCCCGTTCACGCTCGCAGCGAGTACCTTTCTGGCCAGTCCTTCGCTGATGGACCGGGCGATCTCTAAAGCAGTGACGCCGTTTTCATATTCCCTGACGGCGCCATCCGGAAAACTGATCTTGATCATAAGGGTGCAAATTTAACAAACTCTTGTCACAGTGGATGTATAGCGTTTTTACAAACGGTCGCCAAGGCAACGGATAATTAATTAATTTGCCGGAGGAGAACTCGCCCATGCAGAGATTTGTATTTTGCCTGCTCATCCTTACGCCGCTGTTTACCTGCGCCCAGGACCTGACCGGGATCTGGCAAGGGCATTTCAGGTCGGCGACCGGCGACAAGTCCTCCCTTTTCAGCTTTGACGACCGGTATCGGTTCGAAGTGCAGATCGCCCAGCATGACAGGAAACTGGACGCCGTCACCTATTCTTATCTTTCCTCTGTCTTTTACGGCAAGGCGGCTGCTGACGGTACGATTAATCCTGCCACGGGCAAGGTCATGTTGCAGGAAGGCAAATTACTCGAAGTAAAACAGCAGTTCGGCGACGTTGTCTGTACCATGACCTGTTTCCTGCAATACACGAAGTCCGGAGCGGACGAATTCCTCGAAGGCAAATATGTCAGCATGAACGTCCGGGACTCCTCCAACTGCGGTCACGGCCTCGTCTTCCTGCATAAAGTCGCGTCCTCCGATTTTTACGAGGAGCCCTTCCTGATCAAGCGGGAAAAAGAATTGAAAAAAGAAGAACTCGCCAGAAGCAAGCCCCCGGCATCGTCAGGCGCCAAACCGTCGGCGCCGGTCAAACGACCTTCCGCTACGGCCAGCGCCCGGAAACCGCCCCCCCGGAACCGGGACAGTACCGGCCTCGCGTCTGCTACGCGGCGACCGGCAATGCGTTCCGGCAACCACCCTGAGGCTGCCGCGCCGGCAGCGCTGCCGCCGATGGCCAGGGCCGCCGTTCCCAACCGTTCCGATATCCGTCCGGGCGCCGACAGCGGCCTGGCGCTGAGCCATAAGTTCCCGTCGATCACGCCGCGGGTGCTGCTCGACCGCTCCAACCAACTGGTCCGCGCCCTGACCGTCGACACCCGCGAAGTCATTCTGAATATCTACGATGACGGCGCGATCGACAACGATACGGTCTCCGTCTTCCTGGACAATAAGATGGTCATCGACCATGCCATGCTCACCGATCGGCCGTTGATCGTCAAGATCCATCTCGACGAAGGCAATGATTATCACGAATTGGTCATGGTGGCCGACAACGAGGGTGAGATCCCGCCCAATACTTCACTGATGATCGTCAAGGCCGGTGATAAGGAATACAAGGTGAATATCACGTCCAGCCTGCAAAAAAATGCCACCGTCACCTTCAAGTACGTCAAACCGAACTAACATGCGCGCCCACCTTCTGGCAATTCTGCTGGCCCTGTGCTGTCATGCCATGGCCGAAGACCTCAACGGCATCTGGAAAGGCACGCTGACCCAGGGAGCCGGCGGATGCTACCCCCAATATTTCCTCGAGCTGCAGATCAATTTCTCGGGCGACCGCATCACCGGAAAGGCCTATGATTACTATGACAAGGCTCACTTCGTCAAAATGGGCTTTACGGGCCGGTACAATCCCCTGACGCACCGGCTGGTGCTGATCGAGCAACGGATACTCGAAGCCGAAATTCCCGTGGAATGCGAGGCCTGCATCAAGACATACGATCTTAACTATTCGAAGTCGGGCGAATTGGAATTCCTGAGCGGTGACTGGAAGGGGGTCTATTCCGCCAAAAAGCTGGTTTGCCCGCCCGGTCACGTCAGTCTCAAAAGGGCGTCCGTGTCGGATTTCCCGGTAGATATCGAGCAGTCCGATAGCTTGATCGCCCTCCAGCGGACGCTGAAATTGCAGCCGCGTCAGCCTACCCTGGTCAAAACGATCGTCCTGCATTCGGCGGATGTGAAAATAGATCTGTACGATGACGCGACGATCGACCACGATACCGTGACGGTACTCATCAACAATAAACTCCTGCTCTACCGCCGGATGCTGACGGATCGCCCCCTGACGATCCATTTCAACGCCTTTCCGAATACGGAGTATGAGCTCGTCATGTATGCCGACAACCTGGGGGATATTCCGCCGAATACGGCGTTGATGATGGTTACTTCAGGCCAGGAAAAGATCGAAGCCTATATGTCCTCCAGCGAGCAGAACAGTGCGACGGTGCGCTTTGTGTACAAACCGTAGCGTTTCCCGCAGCGAAGGCGGGTTATTTTTTTGCAAAATCGATCGAGTCCGTGATCTCCCCGCATCCGATCATCTTAGCCTTGAAGACAGGATGTTTGTTCCCCAGGTAGGGGTTCACGATGGCCGGGGTAAAGCTGAGCCAATATCCCTCCGCGGAATCGCCGAAGGCCATCGGGCAGCGCATATGATAGACCGTCCCACCGTCGTATTTGACCGTCCGGATCAGGTTATACAATTCATCCGTCAGCATATTGAACGAACGCCTGCGCCCTTCGTACCCGGTTTCCCCGGTCAATCCCTTGGCCTCCCCTTCAATGCTTACCGCCAGGCTTTCGGCCGTTCTCACGATATCGCTGTCGGCCTTGAGCTGCCTGAGCGGAAGGCTGTCCGCCTTTGCCGCGACCGCATAGGCGGCCTTGTCGGCCTTAAGGGTATCCCAGTTAACCAGCGCATCCTTTACTGCGAAATAATCGTTCATGAGCCCGTCGAAGGCCGCATCGAACGCACTCGTATTTTTACTGATCCGCAATGCCTGGTCCGGTTGCGGCTGCTGGCTCGGCTTTTTATCGAACAGGAGCTTGTAAGCCAGCAAACCGGCCACGACAAAAAGGATCACCAGTAAAATGAGTCTCCGCATGAAAGAAAGTTTTGCCGAAGGTACTGCACTGGGCTAAATTTGCATACCATTTTGTAAAAATTCATGTTAGCAGGACTCCAAGACGTCACCTTCGAATTCGGCGCCAGAGTGATCGTAAAGAACGCAACCTGGCATATCCAACCCAATGAGCGTATCGGCCTGATCGGCTACAACGGCACTGGAAAATCCACGTTACTGAAACTGTTTGCCGGCGAATACCTGCCCTCCGCGGGCACCGTGGAACGCAGCCGGAGCACCACGATCGGTTATCTCCACCAGGACCTGCTCAGTTACGACACCCAAGGTTCGATCCTCGAGGTCGCGATGACCGCTTTCGAACGGGTCCAGCAATTGGAGAAAGAGATCGAATCGCTTGGCAAGGCGCTGGAGAAGGATCACGAGAACGAGGCCCTTCTCCATCAGTATACCGATGCCCTGCACGAAATGGACACCCTCGACGGCTATACCATCCAAAACCGGACGGAGGAGATCCTCCAGGGTCTGGGGTTCGATAACGCCGATCTGGGCCGGCCTTTCCGCGAATTCAGCGGCGGCTGGCGGATGCGGGTCCTGCTGGCCCGGATGATCCTGCAGAAACCGGACCTGCTGCTGCTGGACGAGCCGACCAATCACATGGACCTGCCCTCGATCGAGTGGCTTGAGAAGTACCTGCAGCACTATCAGGGTTCTGTTGTCATTGTCAGCCATGACAAGTACTTCCTCAACCGGATGGTCACCAGGATCGTGGAACTGTATCAGAAAGAGCTCCATATCTACAACGGAAACTACAGTTTCTACGAGAACGAAAAGGTCCAACGGGTGGAGCTCCAGCAGCGCGCATTCGAAAACCAACAGGAATACATCCGCCAGCAGGAAAGGTTCATCGAACGGTTCCGGGCCAAAGCCACGAAAGCGGCCGCGGCGCAGTCCGCGATGCGACGCCTCGAAAAGATCGAGCGCATCGAGGACGTCGAGATCGAAAGACCCAACATCCGGATCAATTTCCGGATCGATAAGACCCCCGGTCGCGTCCTGGCTACTCTTCGCCATGCCACCAAGAAATTCGGCCCGATCACCATCGTCGAAAACGCCTCGGCGGAGATCAACCGCGGCGACAAGATCGCCCTGATCGGCGCCAACGGCAAGGGAAAATCGACGCTTCTCCGGATGATCGCCGGCACGGAGCCCTTTGACGGCGAACGCGTCTGGGGCCACAACGTCGAGGAAAGCTTCTATGCGCAGCACCAGATGGAAGCGCTGGATGTCAACAACACCCTGCTCGAGGAGATGCAGCTTTGCGGCAGCCAGAAGACCGATCTGGAGCTCCGCGTGCTGCTGGGATGCTTCCTTTTCAGCGGCGACGACGTGGAGAAAAAGATCAGGGTGCTGAGCGGTGGCGAGAAGGCGCGCGTGGCCCTCGCCAAGACCATCGTTAGCAAGGCCAATTTCCTGCTGCTCGACGAACCGACCAACCACCTGGACATGCATTCCTGCGAACTACTGATCGAAGCGCTTAACAAATACGAAGGCAGCTATCTGTTGGTCAGCCATGACCGATATTTCATCTCGAAGACGGCCAACAAGATCTGGGAGATCGACGACCACCGGATCCGGGAATTCAAAGGCACCTACGAAGAGTGGGTGGATTGGAAGGAACGGAACCTGGCAGCAAGCCAAAAGGCCGCTTCGGAAACAGTCGCTGCCACCTCCGCCGCCACCGCTGCTGCCACCGCTCCCGCAAAGGCCGCCGCCGCTGCTACCGCAAAGGCCGCCGCCGCTGCTACCGCAAAGGCCGCCGCCGCTGCCGCCGCCCCTTCAGTGAATGCACCCGCCAACAAGGAAGCGAAGAAGGAATTGCAACGCCAACAACGGCTGTTCCAGGAACTGGAAACGAAGATTTCTGCGTTATCAAAGCAAAAAGCGGCGCTCGAAGCATACCTCGCCGACCCCTCCACGTATTCTGATAAAAATAAATTCGTCAAGACTGAAGCCGAATACAAGAAGGCCGCTGATGAACTGGACCGGGTTAACCACCAGTATGAGCAGGTCTTCGACAAGATCGTGGAGTTGGAGAAGAAGCTTTGAACACATGAAGCACTATCTCGTTTTAGCTTGCTGCCTCGCGCTTATGGCCGCGACCGGCTACGGTCAGCAACCGTCCGGGGCCCGGCCGAAGATCGGGCTTGTCCTTAGCGGCGGCGGCGCGAAAGGATTGGCCCATATCGGTATTCTGAAGGCGATCGACTCCGCGGGTCTCAAGATCGATTATATCACCGGTACGAGCATGGGCAGCATTCTCGGCGGCCTGTATGCCATTGGCTATTCCGCCGACTCAATCGAGCATATCGCGCGCAATATCGACTGGGACCTCCTGTTGTCCAACCAGTCCTCCATGCGAAGCATGATCATGGATGAAAAATCGGAGTACGGCAGATACGACGTGGAACTCCCCTGGGTCAACGACTGGTTCCGAATCTCCACCGGCGTGATCGAAGGCCAGGAACTTTGGTTGAAATTCTCCGAGTTATTCAGACCGGTATACGGCATCAAGGATTTTTCGCATTTCTCCATTCCCTTCAAATGCGTCGCCACGGACATTTCTACCGGAGAACCGGTTGTCCTTGATACCGGCGACATCGTCACCGCCGTGCGGGCAAGCATGGCCATTCCGACCATTTTCACCGCAGTGGAAGACAATGGGCGGAAACTCGTGGACGGCGGCGTGGTGCATAACTTTCCGGCCCGGGACGTCAGGGAAATGGGCGCGGACATCGTCATCGGCAGCAATGTCTCCGGGCCGCTCCGGAAACCATCGGAAGTGACCAACGCCCTGCAGGTCTTGTTGCAGATCGCCTTCTTTCGGGAAGCGGCCGACACGAGAACCCAAATCCCGTTGTGCAATATTTATATCTCCCAGCCGCTGGAACAATACAATATGGGGAATTTCGGCGCTGCGGACAAGATCATAGATGCCGGGATCAGGGAAGGGCGAAGGCTCTATCCTCGGTTCAAACGGCTTGCCGACTCGCTGGATGCACTCTATGGTCCGCAGCCGTTCGTCCGGGACCGCCTGCCAGCCGCGCCCGCAATCAGGATCTCCTCTTATGAAGTGATCGGATTGAAACATACCAGCGAGGGATTTTTTATCCAGAGCATGAACCTCCTCACCGGTCACTACTATACCGCCGACAATCTCTCCAGGATGGTGCGCCGCGCTTTCGGCACCCGTTACTACGACCACATCACCTACACGCTGCAGCCCCTCCCCGACAGCACCAGCCGCATTGTCTTCCATGTGGAGGAAAACCCGCTGACATTCGCCAAGATCGGCCTGAATTACAACCAGTTCAGCGGGATCAGCGCCATCCTCAACCTGACAAGCCGGGATTTTTTCACGCCGACATCCAGGAGCCTGGTGACCGTCAACATCGGGCAAAATTTCAGGGCCCGGGCGGAACACCTGCAATACTTTGGACGCCGGGCCAATTTCGCCTTTACCCTGGGGACGCAATTCGACAATTTTCAAATCACCACCTACAACAGCCGTTACAAGGAGGCGGGCCTGTACAACCAAAGCTACTATCTGCTCGATGGCCGCTTCGGCTATTCCACTAACCGCGACCTTACCATTGGGCTTGGCACCCGTTTCGAGAACATGTCCTACGACCCATCCATCACGTCCAGCCTCGAATTCAAAGGCAACAACAATTTTGTCACGAGCTATTTCCTCGTCAGGACCAACCTGCTCGACCGGCCGGTCTATCCCCGGAGGGGCTTCCTCCTGCGGGCGGAAGCCGACAATGTCTTTACGCAAAACCCCAACGTAAGCATTTTCGGCTCGCAGACCGGCGGCACCGATACCAGCTTTTCGGAAATGCCGTATCAACGGCTGCTTTTCAACTATGACCAATACATCCCCCTTACCCACCGGTATACGATCCAGGCCCATCTGCAGGGCGGCCTGAACTTGCACTACAGCAATAGCGTGATGAATGAGTTCTCGATAGGAGGGCTGACCGAACAGTTCCACAACCAGATCACGTTCGCGGGACTTCGCGAGGGAACCTTCTATTCGTCCAGCGTCGCAGAGGGTATGCTGGCGCTGCGGTACCAGCCGTTCGACAATGTATTCCTCACCGGCAGGGCCAATGTGCTTTTCAACAATTTCATTACAAAAAGCGCCTTTTTCTCGACCCCGGACTTTCTCTCCGGCTATGCGCTGACCTTTACCTATATGTTTGCGCTGGGCCCGCTCGAGTTGAGCGCGATGTATTCCGACCAGTCGAGGTCGGTACTGGGGTATCTCAATATCGGGATCCCGTTCTGATGGCGTCCAGGACAACACGATGCGATAGTTAACATAGCAAAAAAGCTTAAACTCCGATCTTTTTATCGATAATAGCCAAAATTTCCTTTTCCATCTCGATCGCCTTGTGCACGGTAGCCCGGCCTCGTTCCAGGATCGCCTCCACATACTCCTTGTCCTCATACCCATTGGCATTGATCCGTACATTCAGGAACGCCCCCAGCACCGCCGCCCGCGCGCACAGCGCCCCTACCCCGGCATCTGAGACCGAATTCGGATTCCCTTCCAGCGCCATCGCCCGGATTCCCTCAAAACTGGCAAGCGCTACGTCCATCACCCGCAGGGGCACCTCGATCGCCACCTTTGTCGCCCGTTGTATGGCCAACAATCGCGCCGCTTTCTCGGCATCGGTTCCTTTCGACATTCCGAACGCTGCCATGATCCCGTTGAAGGCGCGGGTATCGGCGTCGACCAGCCGCAACAGTTCATCTTTATATCGCTGTCCTTTGTCCGCCCAATCGCTGAATGCCTTCCAGCGCGTATCCCACCCCTTCTTATGCGCCGATAAATTGGCCACCATCGAACCAAGAGCCGCGCCAAGCGCACCGACATACGCCGCAATGGACCCGCCGCCTGGCGCGGGACTTTCGCTGGCTGTCTCATCGGCAAACCCGTCGAGCGTCATCCCCACCAGCTTGCTTTCGCCGGGCTCGCGCAATAAATACTCGATGATCCGCTCCTCCGGCTTGAACGGCCCCAACTCGTCCAGCCCCATCGACAGGATCGCGATCCGGATAAGTTCTTTCTCGGAAACACCGGTGGACCGCTGTTGCTTTTCCAAAAAATACCGCCCCGCATCCAGCATGGCCTGCAGCGGAATCAATCCCACCAGTTCGCTGCCCGTCACCCGGATCCCCCTTGCCCCGGCCGCCCGGCAGACTTCGTCAAATGCAATATGGACTGGCGTTACGCCGATATTCGTCAGATTCATTGAAATCTGCGCAATACCATACTCCTCAATAAACCAGCCGATCGCCTTGACGGATTTCAGCGTCCCCGGAACCACGACCGCCTTGTCCCCCTCATTGGTCGTCCGACCTGCCTCCCTGACGTCAAAGGCGATCGCATTCGCGCGGCGCGTCGAGGTCGTATTGAGGTTCACGTTATATGCCACCAGGAAATCCCGCGCCCCGATGACAGTACCGCCACGCCGGGCATCGAACTCCGCCGGACCGAAGTCGGGCAGCCATTCCGGTAGTTTAATCTTCTTGAAAAAGCCCTCATACTCACCCGCCCGGATAACCGAAAGATTGTGCCGGCTTTTGTTCATCTGGGCCGCTTCATATAAATAGACGGGGATCTGCAATTCATTTCCCACCCGCTCTGCCAGCCGCAGCGCCCACAGCGCCGTCTCCTCCATACTGATTCCCGCGACCGGGATCAGCGGACAAACGTCCGTCGCACCCATCCGGGGATGCTCCCCCCGGTGCGTTCGCATATCGATCAGCTCTCCCGCCTTGCGGATCGCCAGGAATGCCGCGTCCACGACGGCTTCAGGCGGCCCGACGAATGTAACGACCGTCCGGTTGGTAGCCTTTCCCGGATCAACGTTCAGCAGCCGAACGCCCGCGACGCTTTCTATTTGTTGGGTGATCTGCCTGATGATGTCTGGATTGCGCCCTTCACTGAAATTGGGGACGCATTCGATAATGGGTGACATAGCCTGCAATGTACATTTTTATTTTACTCATCGGCCTTTTCAGGTTCCCGTCTCCTCGGCCGGATAAAGTCGAGCGGGTTGTTTCGAAAGTACCGCCACAGGATGCCGAGGAACTCCGGGTACTCCCGGAGCCGGACGCCCCGGGATCGCGCCGCGACGACAAAAGCGAGTGAAAAGCTCACCACGAAATTGAAGAAGCCGATGCCCAGGACACCGGCCAGCACCTCGGCCAGGTACCCCGCCGGAACATTCCGCCACCCCAGTCCATACACCGCCAGCGACACGTTCCCGGCGGCGATCGTAATATGCCGGATATCGAATCTGGTTCCGCTGATCTCTCCGATCGTCCCAGCCATTCCCAGAAAGAAGCCAAGGCTGATATTCCCGACCAGCGCGCCCGCATGACCCTCGACATAACCGGCGAGGCGCCGGAGTTTTTTCCCGGGCATCGATAGCCGGAGGATGGGGTGGGTCTGCAACCGCTCGCTGATCTGGCCGTAGCGGATCTTGTTCTGCACGTAGCCGGCGATGATGCCGCTCAGGAAAAGAAAGACACCCGTATTGCAGGCATACAGCAAAGACAGGCTTTGCCAGGGATGCTGTTGACGAAGCAACTGGACCGCCTCCTCTCCCGCAACCAGTTTCGCACCCGTAAGCTTGTCATAGGCCCACGCGAGTAGCGCCGCGCCGGGGAAGACCACCGCGAGATTGCCGGCGAAGGACGCGATCTGGCTGCGCGAGACCTTGGCGACGGTTACGGCAAGGTTGTACAGATTGGGCTGGTGGGTGGATTTTTTCGTGTCGAGCGAACTCGCTACGGCGCTTGCGGTAAAAGCAGGCTGTTTGGTGGCCAGGGTAGTGTGTGTCTCTTCGATCAACACGAACCCAAGGCTGTAATTGAGGCTGTAGGCGACGCCATGCCAGAGGATCGCCATCGGGACCCGGATGAGGAGGTGTTTGATGACCACCGTCAGGCAGATCCAGGCGCCGCCGCCCATCGCGCTGCCGATCATGCCGCGGTATTCCGCCCAGGTGGAGGTAATGTACTTGCTCCCCTTTGCGCCCTTGTGCTCGGCGATCTGATAGGCGAGATAGCCCAGGGATTGAGACATGAATTCGAGAATACTGTTCTTGCGGTTCTCGTTCCGGACGAGCATCCGGAAGATGCCGACGAATTTCGCCGTGTCGAACGATTGTTCGCGGTCAAGCAGGTCCAGCAGGATCGACATCCGCTCCATCCGGTTGGCCAGCAGCAAAAGCATATAGGTCTGGTGCAGACTGGCGCCCCGGAGTCCGTGGTTACTGCGGATGTACTCGATACAGGCGTAGCACCGTTCCAGCATGTACCCGATATTGCCGTGCCGGGTCACCGTCCTGTCTTCCGGATCCCCCGCCGTCGCCACGCCGCCCCGGATCCCCGCCGCCGCCGCACCGCCCCGAACCCCCGCCGTCGTCGCACCTTCCCGGTCCCCCGCCCTCGTCCCGTCCGCTGCACTCCCCATTCCGGTCCCCGCCATCCTGGTATCTCCACCCTCCTCTCCGCCCTTCGCCGTCCTGCTCTCGCCATCTCCCTCCGTCGCCCTCATCAGTCGGATGACCGCATAGTTCTGCAGGACAAAAGGGTTGCTCTCGCGGTCCCCTTGCTGCAGATAGTGCAATACTTCCTTTTCCAGCCCCAGCTGCGCCACCTGGAAAGAAATGGTCTTCAGGGCATCCATGAGCTGGTCCAGTATCCCCTGGTCGTCGATATGCAGGGAGAGTCCCAAACTTTCAAAAAAGGCGCCCCACGCCGGCAGTGGAATGTCTTCGACCCAGCGGTAGTCGTGGTTTCGGAAAAATACGCGGTTGAGGACGTAGAGGAAGTCGTGCTGGTCCTGCAGCGGTGGCAACAGCTTGTGCCGGAGACGGCCGAACAGCTCCTGCCAGAAACCCCGGGCCAGCGGGATGCCGCTTTCCATGAATGCCGCCGAAAGATCGGTGTGAATGAGTTGGGAAAGGATGGCGTTTTGCAAATTGGCGAGCAGGATCGGATTTTGATGCAGCGCTGCGGTCACGCGCTCGAGGTTGGCGGCCGCGTCCCGGCGGCCCCTACCCGGGCGGATAACCGAAAAGAATTCAACGAGGAAATCCAGCCCTGCCGCGCTGTCGGCGGCGGAGATGACAGTGCTCCGGCCGGAGGCGCTGTCGATGAAGTCGGGCTGGTTTTTTCTTTTACGGGCAAACATAAATGGTGTTTACAGGAATTCTCCGCCGGCCATTACCCGGCCGACGGGATTGGAGCCAAACGAATACGGCAGCCAAGCCAGAGAAGGAATGGGCCTGGTGACGATCAGGTTCGCCAGCTTCCCGGGCGCGATGCTCCCCGCTTCCCCGCCGAGGGACATGGCAAATGCGCCGTTGATCGTAGCCGCATTGACAGCCTCCTCGGGGAGCATCTTCATACCGATACAACTCATGGCTACCACGAGGTTCATGTTCCCGCTGGGTGACGAGCCGGGGTTGAAGTCCGAAGCCAGGGCGATCGCACAGCCGGCATCGATCAGTTCCCGCGCCGGCTGGAAAGGCATCCGGAGAAAAAAAGCCGCGGTCGGTAGCAGCGTGCCGATCGTATCGCTTGCGGCAAGCGCGCAGATCGAGTCGGCATCCATGGTTTCCAGGTGATCGACCGAGACGGCGCCCAACTTTATTCCTGCCTGCACGCCGCCCGAAGCGTGCAGTTGGTTCGCATGGATCTTCGGTTTCAGACCGCATCTGAGGCCCGCCCGGACGATCTCTTCCGTCTCCGGCACGGAAAAGAACCCCTCCTCGCAGAATACATCGATATAATCGGCCAGTTTCTCCCGTGCGATGACCGGCAGCATCTCCCCGATGATCAGCCGGATGTAACCGGCATGGTCGTCCCGGTACTCCGCCGGGTAGCTGTGGGCTCCGAGAAAGCTGGACCGCACGGGAATAGGCGCCTGTTCCCGCAGCCGCCGGATGACCCGCAGCATCTTCAACTCCCCTTCTACCGTCAGGCCATAACCGCTTTTGATCTCGATGGCGCCGGTGCCCAGCCGCATGAGCTCCTGCAACCGCTGCCAGGCGTCCGCAAACAACCGGTCTTCCGAAGTCCCGGCCAGCTCCCGTGCGGAATGAAGGATCCCGCCGCCGCGCGCGGCGATCTCAGCATAGCTAAGGCCCCGGATCTTGTCCACGAATTCGGCTTCTCTGCTTCCCGCGAATACAAGATGCGTATGGCTGTCGCACCACGCGGGCAACACGAATCTGCCGGTGGCGTCGATGAGCCGGGATTCCCAACGGCTTTCATCGTCACCGCCATGTATCCGGCCCTCCCCCGCGATCCAACGCCGCAACCGGTCGGGCATGGCAGTCATCGGTCCGCATTCCGCGATCCGGTCTCCCTCGGTCAGCACCCATGCGTCGGCCGTACAGGGGAGATCCGCCAGTTCTGCGCCCCGCAGCAGCCGCGCTTCCCGCCGGGTATTCACCAATTGTTTGATATTGTAGATCAGCCTCGATCCGGACATGCCGAAAGATAGGCAATTCCGATCAACGGCCGCAGGCGTGTCATAAAAAATCGGCCTTGTCAAGTTTGCGGCCGATCCGGCAGGCCGCATTGATCAGCCCGACATGACTGTATGTCTGGGGAAAATTTCCCCATTGCGAGCCGTCCGGTGTGGCATCCTCGCTGAAAATGCCGAGGTGATTGCTGAACGTCAGCAATTGATCGAGATGCCGGATCGCATCCTCGACGCGGCCCACGCAAGCGAGTGCATCGACATACCAAAATGCGCAGACCAGGAAGGTGCTTTCGGGAAATCCGAAATCGTCATAGTGTTTGTATCGGTAAAAAAGGCCTTTGTCAGTCAGCAGCTCTTTTTCCAGTGCGGCAATATGGTCCCTCGCCCTTTCCGAACGGTGGTCCAGATAGTCCATGGTGATCATGGTGAGGGTGCTGGCATCGAGGTTGCCGGTGCCGATCGCCTGAGTGTACAGCTTCCTGCCGGCGTCGTAGGCGGTCTCGATCAGCTTCGCCGCGGTGGCCGCCAGGTGCCTCGCCTTGTTCATCAACGAGGTGTCGCCGAAGGTCCCGGCGATCTTTAACGCAGCCTTTGCCCCGGCCCAATGGAAAAGCAGCGTATAGGTATGTACCTGCACCTCTTTGCGGAATTCCCACAACCCGGAATCCGGCAGGGACATCGTGCGTTCGATCTGGTCCAGCAGCCACGGGATGATCTTCAGGTAGCTGTTCTTGCGGCCGAAGATCAGCCGCTTGTCCGTATAGAGCGGCAGCAGGCTGACCAGCAGTTGGCCATATACGTCGTGCTGCGCCTGGATATAGGCCTTGTTCCCGATCCGTACGGGCTGATTTCCGAGGTACCCGGGCAGGTCGAGGGTCACCTCGAAGAGCTTTTTCTCGCCGCTGATCGAATACAGCGGCTGAAGCGCATCCGTAGCCGAATGAAGGATATTGTAGAGGAAGTCGAAGTATTTTTCGAGCTCTTGGAAATGCCCGATCTGATTAAAGGCCCGAAGGGTATAGTGCGTGTCCCTGAACCAGCAATACCGGTAATCCCAGTTGCGTGTACTGTCATGGAATTCCGGAAGGCTGGTCGAGCCGGAAGCGATGATTCCGCCGGTATCCTCGAATTGGTGGAGCTTGAGCACGAGCGCCGACCGGATGATCTGTTCCTGGTAGATGTCGGGCAGATAAGAGCTTTTCACCCAGGACTGCCAATCGTCGATCGTCTTGCGCAGGAATTCCTCCGCCGTCTCTTTGAGCGGCGCCTCCAGCGGTTCGCCATATGTCAGGATCAGGTAACGATCCTGATCGAGCACGAACGATTTCTCCTTCAGGATATAGGTAAGCGGTATGTCCGTCGTGAGCCGCACTTGCTGGTCAAGGTTGAGATAGCGGATATGATTGCTGCCGATGACGGCTTCCGGCACGACCTTCCCGTAGTCTCCCCGCGGCTGGCAATTGACGGAGACCGCCGGTTCGCCCTCCAGCAGTTCGACCTTCCGGACGAGCATCAGCGGCCGGAACTGCCGCTCGTACATCCGGATCCGGGGCGCGCAGTCTTTCACAACAAATTTCCCGTCCGGCGCCGTGAATTCCGTGCAAAGCACATTCGAATTGGTTACATAATATTGCCGGACCCGGTAGTCGTCGCCCCGCGGCCGGATGCAAAAATGCCCCCCGTTCGCCTCATCCAGCAGGGAACCGAACAAAAAACTGCTATCGAACCTCGGCATGCACATCCATTTCACGTCTGCCTGCAAATCGACATACGCGAGATAGGTGCAATTGCCGATGACACCCATGTTATATTTGTGAACCGCCATTGCTTGGGATTATCCGTTTTATCGTTTGGCTTCGGTAACCGCCCGCTCCACGCCGCTTGGGGCTGCGGGCTGCATTAACACGTTCAACAGCGGCACCACCCGCTGCTGACTCATGATCGTATATTGGGCGGCCGACGCGCCGCTATTGACCTTGATGGTGTACGCTTCCCCTTCCAGCGCCTTGAACATATCTTCGTCGGTGGTATCGTCCCCCATGCACAATACGAAATCAGGGTCCTGCTCGTTGATGAGCTTCAGCGCCGTGGCGCCTTTGTCAAAGCCCGCTATCCGCACTTCCACCACCTTATTACCGTCGATCACCTGCAAGGTCGTGTTCTGGATCAGCTGCGATAACGTATTGAGCAATTCGCGCGACCGGGAGAATCCCAGCCCAGTCTGCGTGTTGCGATAGTGCCAGGCGATGGTATTCGATTTTTCTTCCACGAATGACCCTGCGCAGCGAAGGACGAACAACTGCATGACGCGCCTGATCTCGTCTTTCCATAGGTCGGAGACGTGCACACTCTGCTGCCATGCACCATTCCGCATCCTGACGCTTGCCCCGTGCTCGGCCACGAGGCTGACCGGGAGAGTGCCGAGCCAACGATCGAGCGAGCTCATGTCCCGCCCGCTGATGATCACCACATGATTCCTGGGGTCCGAGGACAGCCGGGAAAGCATATCCCTGACGGTATTGTCCGGAGCGGCTTCGGACGGGATGCGCGTAAAAGGAACGAGCGTACCGTCGTAGTCCAGCAACAGGCACCGGTTCCCTGCACGCTGGTAGTGCCGGTTGATGACCGAAAGCGCTTTATCGTCAAGGACCCGCACCTTTTGCCGCTGTTGTTCCTGTTTGACCTGCGAGAGCTGATCCATGAAGTCGTTCACCCATTTAAATACATCGTATTCCTGCAATCGCCGCTGCATAAGCGAGATCCGGTTTCTTTGTTCGTACAGGGGCATGGCCAGCGCCCGGGTGATCGAGGAGGCGACGTCGAAGACATCGGTCGGGTTTACAAGTATCGCTTCACTCAATTCGCTTGCCGCCCCCGCCAGTTCGCTGAGGACCAATACTCCCTTGCCGGTACTGCTGGCGACATATTCTTTGGCCACCAGGTTCATTCCATCCCGCAGCGGCGTGATCAGCGCGACATCGGCCGCCTGGTACAGCGCAACCAGTTCCTGGAACGACAAGTGGGTATACCGATAGAGGACCGGTTGCCAGCTGATCGTGGAAAACCGGCCGTTGATCGTCCCGATCTTTTCTTCAATCTGCTTTTTCCGTTCGCTATACGCCGGGATCGTGCTCCTGGACGGAACGATATTCAGAATAAAAACCACTTTTTCGCGCCACTCAGGATACCGCTCGAGGAAGTATTCGAAGCCGCTAAGCCGCTGCATCAGCCCTTTGGTATAGTCCAGCCTGTCCACGGAGAAAATGATCTTCTTATCCTCCAGGTTGCCGCGCGCCTTGTCCCGGATGATCTGGACATCGGGATCGGTCGCCGCGGTGTGAAATTTGCCGTAGTCGATGCCAATCGGGAACAGGTCGATCCGGACCAGTCTGTCCTGGTATTGCAGGTTGTGAAAATAATTGTCGACCCCGAGGATCATTTTCACGGACTGGAGAAAATGCTGCACATAATCATATGTATGAAATCCGATGAGGTCGGCGCCCATGACGCCATGCAGGATCATTTTCTTCCATTCGGTCGGCATCAGCCGGAAGATTTCGTAGGAGGGGAAAGGAATATGCAAAAAGAAGCCGATCGTCGCATCGGGCTTTTTCGTCCGGAGAAGGTGCGGCAGCAGCATCAGCTGGTAGTCGTGTATCCAGATCTGATCCCCGGGCTCCAGGAGCGGTACGATCCGCTCCGCAAACTGCTGGTTCACTTGGACGTAGGCGTCGAAATACTGGCTTTCATACGTCGCCAGGGTGGAAAAGTAGTGAAATAGCGGCCAAAGGACAGAATTGGCAAAACCATTGTAAAAGTTCTCATATAGATCCTTCTCCACAAATACCGGCAACACTTCAAAATCAGGCTTTTCTGCGGACGACTCCCTCACAAGTTCCCAGTCTTCCTGGGGAAAATCCGCTACACCCATCCACATTTTCCCGGTCAGTTCGCTGCGTTGAGCCGTGCTGTTCTCAAAATAACTCTTGATCGCGGAGACAAGACCGCCGGAGCTTTGACGGATGCTGACCTTTTCTCCGTCCCGGTCCAGAGAAAAAGGCAGGCGACTGGATATGATGATTAATCGACCCATGCTGTAACCCTCGAAATGTTATACCCGCGACAATTTACTCAACAATAGGGCCAAGAATGCGGTATAAATGAAGGATTTCCATCGCATCCGATCCGTGTCCTCAAAAACAAAAAGGCCCCGTGAACGGAGCCCTTCCAGCCAGAACTAGGTAAATGGTTTGAGTTAATTAAAGGTAGGCCGCCGGGCTGCCCGCCTGCCGGCCCTGTAAAAAGCATTTACCCCGGCCCGATCCTTACGGAGCGGTGCCAGGGTCGTATAATGAATTGGAAAAGAAAACAATATAGTCTCTTGATCTGGGAACCGGATGGTGGATGATAGCTGGCGGGGTCTCATTGGTAGAGGTCGATTTAGGATAATGATCAAACATAGTCCTTTTTCTAATCACCTGTAAGAAGACTTGGTAGTCGCGTCAATTTACGCGATAGGCGTGTCAGAATGATCCGAATCCGTGCAGCCGGTTGTTGATCGTAGCCTGTCGCGGTTATCGCCTCGCCTGGGTCATCCCGCGGTCATCGAGTCAGAGCCGGTCTTCCAGGTCAAGCCCATTAGCCCGGGCCGTCTTTTTGGCGAGCTCATAGCCAGCGTCCGCATGCCGGATCACGCCCATCCCCGGGTCGTTTCGCAGCACCCGGCTCAGCCTGGCCGCCGCTTCCGGGGTGCCGTCGGCCACGATGACCATCCCGGCATGGATGCTATACCCCATTCCGACTCCGCCGCCATGATGCAGGCTCACCCAGCTCGCTCCGCCAGCGGTATTGACCAGCGCATTCAGGATCGGCCAATCGGCTACGGCATCGCTTCCGTCGGGCATGGCTTCGGTCTCCCGGTTCGGCGAGGCAACCGAACCAGTATCGAGATGGTCGCGGCCGATCACGATCGGGGCCTTCACCCGGCCGGTCCGGACCAGTTCGTTGAATGCCAGACCCGCTTTCTCCCTTTCGCCCTGCCCCAGCCAGCAAATCCGGGCCGGCAGCCCCTGGAATGCGATCTTTTCCTTAGCAAGTTTCAGCCACCGCTGCAGGGACTCGTTCGCCGGGAACAAGCCGGCAATAACCTCGTCCGTGACCGCGATATCAACCGGATCGCCGCTGAGCGCCGCCCATCGGAACGGCCCTTTGCCCTCGCAGAACAGCGGCCTGATATAGGCCGGCACGAATCCCGGGAAATCAAATGCATTCTTAAGCCCCCGTTCCTGCGCGCGAGCCCGGAGGTTGTTGCCATAGTCGAACGTCACGGCGCCCTTGCGCTGAAGTTCGAGCATGCATTCGACGTGCCGGTACATCGACCGGTATGCATGGTCGATATATTGTTGAGGGTCGTCGCGCCGCAGGACCTTGGCTTGCTCGTAAGACAGATCGTGCGGCCAATATCCGATCAGCGGATCGTGGGCCGATGTCTGGTCCGTCAACGTATCGGGTACGCAATTCCGGGCGATCAGCCGCTCCAGAAGGTCCACGGCATTGCAGTGTACGCCGATCGACAAGACTTCCCCGCCACTTCGCGCCGCCCGGGCCCTGTCGATCGCCGCATCGATATCGTCCATTTTCATGTCCAGGTAACGTGTCTCGATCCTCTTGTCGATCCGCCATTCCTCAACTTCCGCGATAAGCGCCACGCCTTCATTCATGGTGATGGCAAGCGGCTGCGCGCCACCCATTCCGCCGAGACCGGCCGTCACGTTGAGCGTGCCCCGCAAGCTGCCGTTGAAATGCCGCGCCGCGGCCGCCGCGTAAGTCTCATAGGTGCCCTGCACGATCCCCTGCGACCCGATATAGATCCAGGACCCCGCCGTCATTTGTCCGTACATCATCAGACCTTTTCTTTCCAGTTCGTCAAAATGTTGCCAGTCAGCCCATTTAGGCACGAGTTGAGAATTCGATAGCAGGACTCGAGGCGCGTCTCTATGGGTTTGCAATATCCCCACCGGCTTGCCGCTTTGGATCAGCAGGGTCTCGTCGTTGCCCAGGTCTTTCAGGGCCCGGATGATCAGGTCGAGCGCTTCGAAATTGCGCGCAGCCTTGCCGCGACCCCCATATACGATCAGTTCGTCCGGTTTCTCGGCGACGGCCGGGTCGAGGTTATTCAGCAGCATGCGCAGAGCCGCTTCCTGGATCCATCCCTTGCATTGCAAAGTGGTGCCGGTCGGCGTCTTATACTTCACCGGGTCGTATCGTTGGTAGGAAATCGTGGTCATAACGATGGTTTTATAGCGAAAGGTCCGTCTCGAAGCCGGCATTTAAGCTGATTCCGTGGCTGGCAGCTACGGAATCGCAGTGTTTGACAAATGAGTGGTCGCGGATGATCGAATGGAGCTTCAGGATATCTTCCGCAAAGATCCGGTCCTCGCTGGCAAACCCCACGAAACGGCGCACAAACTCGTGGGCTCCCTCCAGGATCGCGCTGCTTTTCAGCGGCCTGCGGAATTCGATTGCCTGGCAGGCGCTCATCAGCTCGATGGCCAGTATATATTCGAGGTTATCCAGTACCTGGTTTACCTTCCTGCCGCTGATGCTTCCCATGCTCACATGGTCTTCCTGTCCGAGGGAGGTGGGGATGCTGTCGGCGCTGGACGGAAAGCATAGCGT